>Ga0308175_100001118_pt1 | contig 17886 bp, 16 predicted proteins | sample PhyCR1_3_FD_203893 | JGI IMG/M metagenome (GOLD analysis project Ga0308175, IMG submission 203893) | Soil microbial communities from UC Gill Tract Community Farm, Albany, California, United States - DLSLS.C.R1 | ecosystem: Environmental > Terrestrial > Soil > Agricultural land | place: USA...
ACGGGTTCTCGAACTGGATTCCGGTGAAGTTGACCGATCTGACTGGCATGGCTGGTACCCTCTTCTCGCCCCGCTGTTCTTTCCCGTTTCGAGCGAACACCTCACCAACGCTTACGCAGTCCCAACACCGCTTTTTCCACCGCAAGGTGGAAGGCAGGGAGTGACGTGGGAGACGAGCGCGGTATTCATGGCTCTCAGGCCGCCGCCGGCTGACGCGAAGGGGTGCGGTGGCGCCGTGGACGGAGGAGTATGGAACGACAGGGCTTAGGAAGGTGAACATACGCCGAGGGGAGGCGCGGTGCCAGCCATAATGCCGCCCTTGCCGGCACGGCGGGTCAGCAGCGTGCCAGTGCTCGGCTCCGGGCTCGGGCGATAGCGCGGTACCGCTCCGCCCGGTCGATCTTTCGGGCGCCACATCCCGATGAAATCGGCGCTGATGAGCGAGTCGGCCGGCAACTGCCGGAAAGTTGCCAAAGTCGTTGCGGCGCATTACGATTGCTGTCCTCGCGGCGCCGTAGCCAAGTGGTAAGGCAGAGGTCTGCAAAACCTCCATTCATCGGTTCGATTCCGATCGGCGCCTCTGGCTTGATCTCTCCGTACGGCTCGCCTGCAGGCGGGCCGTTTTGTCGTAGGCTGATCACGATCTCCCCATCCCTGTCCGGTTTCCCGGTCCACGCCTCTTCATACGGAAGGGCTCCTCTCCGCGGAAGCCTCGTTTGGCTTTCCCCCGGCAGCATGCTTGCCTTCAGGGACGGGGCGCCCGGAAGGAGGCACCATGGGAGCGCAGCGTGTGCCAGTGGCCGTAGTCACCGGCGGCAATCGCGGTATCGGTCTCGAGGTCTCGGGCGAGCTGGCCCGGCGGGGCCTGACGGTTGTGCTGACCAGCCGGGACCGCGAGCGCGGTGAGGCTGCCGCGGCCACGCTCGTCGCCAGCGGCCTCGACGTCCGCCCGTGGCAGCTTGACACCACCGACCGGGCCGGCGTTCGCCAGCTTACCGATTGGCTCGACCGCGAGCTTGGCGGGGCCGACGTGTTGGTCAACAACGCCGCCATCCTGCTCGAGGAGGATGGCGACGTACTGCGCATTTCCGAGAGCGTCTTCCGCGATTCGTTCGAAACCAACGTGATGGGCCCGCTCCGCCTGTGTCAGGCCCTGGTGCCGGGCATGCGCGTCCGCCGCTATGGTCGGGTGGTGAACGTCTCATCGGGAGCGGGACAGCTGAAGAACATGGGCGGCTACGCGCCGGCCTACTCGCTGTCGAAGGCGGGCCTCAACGCCCTCACCCGTCTCGTGGCCCACGCGGGCCAGGGCCGGAACGTGCTGGTCAACGCGGTGGACCCCGGGTGGGTACGCACCGACATGGGCGGACCTTCGGCGACGCGCTCGTTGGCCCAGGGTGCCGACACGATCGTGTGGTGCGCCACCCTCCCCGACGGTGGGCCGACCGGCGGGTTCTTCCACGACCGCCAACCGATTGCCTGGTAAACCCGTGGCGCGCCGGCCCGGCCGGGACCTGCCAGTGCGCCTCCACTCGTCCACCGGCCGCTGGATCCTGGCTGGGTCGGTGCTCGGCTCGGGCGCCGTGTTTCTCGAGGGCAGCGTGGTCAACGTGGCGCTGCCGGCGATCGCCCGCGGCTTCAACCTCGGGGTGGACGGCCTGCAGTGGGTGCTCAACGGCTACCTGCTTACGCTCAGCGCGCTCATGCTGTTCGGCGGCTCGCTGGGAGACCGGTTCCCGCGCTCGCGCGTCTTCGCCATCGGGTGTGTCGCGTTCGCCTTCTTCACGGTCGGCTGCGCGCTGGCACCGTCGCTGCTGACGCTGGTGGCGCTGCGGTTGCTGCAGGGGATGGCCGGCGCGCTCCTGGTGCCGAACAGCCTCGCCATGCTGGAGACGTCGTTCGACGGCGAGGAGCGCGGCGCCGCCATCGGGCAGTGGGCCGGGTGGTCCGCCATCTCGACCGCGTTGGGCCCGTTGGCGGGTGGCTGGCTGGTGGATGCGGGCTCATGGCGATGGGTATTCGCGGCCGTGGCGCCGTTCGCGCTCGGCGCCGCCTGGCTCTCGCTGCGGCACGCACCGCTCGGTGAGCGCCGCGCCGTCCGCAAGACCGGACCGCTCGACTACGTCGGTGCAATCCTCGCGACCCTGGGGCTGGCGGGCGTGGTCGGCGCGCTGATCGTCGGTCCATCGCTCGGTTTCGGGTCGCCCCCTGTGCTCGGCGCCGGAATCGCGGGGGCGCTGCTCCTGCTCGGCCTGGTTGCGCACGAGCGTCGGCTGGTCCACGGAGATACCGAGCCGCTGCTGCCGCTCGGGGTGTTCCGGTCCCGCCAGTTCACCGGCGCCAACCTGATGACCTTGCTGGTCTATGGTGCGCTCAACGGCCTGATGTTCCTGCTGATGCCCCAGCTGCAGGACAATCTCGGCTACGACGCGCTCACCGCTGGTGCGGCACTCCTGCCGGTCAATGTCATCATGCTCACGCTGTCGCCCCTGGCCGGGCGGATGGCGACCAGGATCGGGGCTCGGTGGCCGATGGTGGTCGGCGCGCTGACCGCCGCCGCTGCGATGGCGCTGTTCGCCCGGGTTCAGCCCGGGGCGTCGTATCTGGGTGCCGTGCTCCCCGCGGCCATCGTCTTCGGCCTGGGGCTCGCGTGTATGGTGGCACCGCTGACCGCCGCGGTGCTCGCGGCCGTGGACCAACAGGAGGCGGGAGTCGCCTCGGCGATCAACAACGCCGCGGCCCGGCTCGCCGGGTTGTTCGCCGGCGCCGGGCTGCCGCTGGCGGCAGGTATGGGCGGCATGACCCGGCTTGAGGGGCCGGCGTTCGCCGCTGGCTACGCCCGCGCGATGTGGATCTGTGCCGGCCTGTGCGTGGGCGGCGCGCTCGTGGCGCTGTTCACCATCGGCGGGCGGAGCGCGCGGCGGCCGAGCTAGAGGAGCTAGGCGCCGCCCCAGCTAGGCGCGGCCCCGCCTCCATTATCATCCGGCATGCCGCCCGCTTCAACCGGACGCCGCTCCATGCTGCGCGCGCTCCGGCACCGCAATTATCGCCTGTTCTTCGCGGGACAGAGCCTGTCGCTGGTCGGCACCTGGATCACGCGCATCGCCACCAGCTGGCTCATCTACCGGCTCACCGGATCCGCACTGCTGCTCGGCGTCGTCGGTTTCTGCGGCCAGATCCCCACGCTGTTCCTGGCGCCGGTGGCGGGCGTGTTCGTGGACCGGTGGGACCGCCATCGGGTCCTGGTGGTGACCCAGGTGCTGTCCATGCTTCAGTCCCTGGCCCTCGCCGTCCTTGCCCTGGCCGGCGTCATCACGGTGGGCCAGGTGCTGGCATTGCAGGTGTTCCAGGGTGTGATCAACGCGTTCGACACGCCGGCCCGGCAGGCGTTCGTGGTGTCGATGATCGAGGACCGTGGCGACCTCCCGAACGCCATCGCCCTCAACTCATCGATGGTAAACGCCAGCCGCATCCTGGGCCCGTCCATCGGCGGCGTGCTCATCGCCGCGGTGGGCGAGGGCTGGTGCTTCCTGGTGGACGCCATCTCCTACCTGGCGGTGCTCGCGTCGCTGCTCGCGATGCGGGTAGTTCGCGAGGAGCGCCGGCCCGACGGGGCAAATCTGGTCGAGGAGCTCACCACCGGCTTCCGCTACGTCACCGGCTTCACGCCGATCCGCACCGTGCTGATCCTGCTCGCCGTGGTGAGCACGATGGGCATGCCCTACACCGTGCTGATGCCGGCGGTGGCCGCCAAGCTGCTCCACGGCGACGCCCACACGCTGGGCTGGCTCATGACCGCCTCGGGCGTCGGCGCCCTGGCCGGCGCCTTCTTCCTGGCCGCGCGGCCGTCGGTCCTCGGGTTGGGGCGGGTGATCGCGACGGCCTCGGGCACCTTCGGCGTCGGGCTCATCGCGCTGGGACTCTCACGCGCGCTCTGGCTGTCGCTGCTCATCATGCCGCTCATCGGCGCGGGCTTCATGGTGTCGCTGGCCGGCTCGAACACCATCATCCAGACCATCACCGAGGAGCATCTCCGCGGACGCGTCATGGCCTTCTACACCATGGCGTTCCTCGGCACCGCGCCGCTCGGGAGCCTGGTGGCCGGCGTGCTGGCCGATCGGATCGGCGAGCCGGCCACGATCGCGGCCGGCGGCGTCGTCTGTCTCCTTGGCGCAGGGTGGTTCGCGAGCCGGTTGCCGCGGCTTCGCGAGATGGTCCGTCCCATCTACGTCGAACGGGGCATTCTCTCACCGCCCGTCGAGGAGGCGGACGACGCGGACGCGAGCTGGGTCGAGCCGGTCACTCCGGCCAGGCCTGAGCGGCCCGTAGGCTAAGGGATCAGGTGCCGCGCGATGGCGCCGATGGCCTTAGCCGGTGGCAACGAGCCTTGGGCAGCCGCACGGACCGGCGCGAGGAGACCCAGCGCGACCGCCAGGACGATGAGGATGAGCGATGGGCGGCTCATGAGCGCAACTCCCGCACCCAGGCGCGGAAAGCGACTTCGTAGTAGTCATCGGAGAAACGCACCCATTCCCCCAGCGCGGCGTCCGGGCGCCAGGTGCGGGCCGCCTCGGCCGCCGGCACCCCGCGCGCCACGGCCCGCCGCGCGCCGTCCTCGATCGATTCCAGCAGTATGAGAAAATTCCGCAGCTCGGCTGCATGCGCCGCGGAGCCATGCCCCGGCACCCACAACGCCGCCGGGCGCGCCAGCAAGGCCCGCACGTGCGCGGTCTGCCGACTGGGTGTCGCGTCCACGAAGTTGGGGAACACGCCGATCCAGACCAGGTCGCCGCAGAACACGACCCGGGGATCGCTCACTTCGAGCGTGAGGTCGCTGGCCGTGTGCCCCTCGCGCGGCGTGACCCGGACCTGGCGGCCGCCGAGATCGAGCTCGGTCGCCCGATCGGCGGGCAGCAGCGTCTCGGGCACTACCGCGCCCGGCCGACGCCGCTCGATCAGCTCACGCGTCGCGGCAGTGCCCAGAAGCTCGACGGACGCGCCGCCGGCGTGATAGCCGCCGAGCCCGGCGGAGTGATCGCCGTGGCAATGGGTGAGTACCACGTGGCTCGGCCATCGTCCGGTGAGACGGCGCGCCTGGTCCGCCAGCCATTGGGCCCCCTCGACGCTGGCGAAGCCCTCGATGGCCAGCACCGCCTCCCGCCCCGCCACGATGCCGCCGTTGGAGAACGTGCGCATGGCGCCGCTTTCCATGCTTCCGCCGGGCGGCGTAGAGATCAGGATCCAGACACCGTCCGCCACCCGCTCGAGCCGGCCCCACGGCTCGGTGCGGAGCGGCGTGCCGGCCGGCTGGGCCGCGAACAGGCGACGGGTCTCGGGCGTGGCGCCCGCGAGCGCGGCCAGGAGGTAGCCGCTACAGCCGGCGGCCGCGGCGACGAAGGCTCGGCGGGTGAGCGGGCTCATGGCTGGCTCGCTCCCACGCCGGCCGGCCTGCGGTCGAACTTGAAGCTCACCGCGCGGAGCGTTGGGTAGAACTGCACGAAGACATTGTCGTCGGCCGCGTTCTGGGCATGGCACGACTGGCAGGCCTGGCGCGGGTTGGCGGCCGCCTTGGTGCCGGGCGCGCCCTTGCCGAGGTTGAAATAGGCCCAGCTCCCGGGAAAGCGCTGGGTGTCCTTCACCGAGACCTCGAGCGCGAGGAAGTTGCCCTCGAAGAATCCCTGCTTGCTGGGATGGACCTTCTGCCCCGGCTCGTACAGGGTCATCGCCATCATGGTCTTGTCGCGGAACTTGCCGGTGCGCACGTAGTGCTCGTACGCGGTGCGCTCGATGTAGACATTGTGGAACATGCCGCCGCTCGCACCGGCGGCGGCCCGAGCTGCGTCGGCCCCGCTGGGCTGTGAATAGCCCAGGCCGATCGACGCACCCGCCAGCACCCAGCGCTCGACGCCGTCGGGCCGGATGAGCGAATCGCCGGCGTAACGCGGCAGGGTGTCGCCCATGGTCGCGGCCGAGGCCGCGGGGCCTTCGCGGGAAGGCGCCAGCAAGAACACCAAGGTGGCGAGGGCGGCCCCCGCGATGAGGGATGCGAGCTTGACGGATGCCATGGACCCTCTCCAATGCAGAATTTTTTGCACCCGACGCCCGCACGAGCGCCCGCGGGTGCGGCCGGCGCTCCTCCGTGCAAAATTTTTTGCAGCCAGCGGCCCGAGCCGCCCCGCGCGACGGGATCGGGCGCCGTACCTCGGCTCGACTCCGGTGCTGGCGCGACCTCAACTGGCCAGTGCGGCCTCAACTGGCCAGTGCCGCCTCAGGCGCTAGTGCGCCGCACGGAGCGCGTCCAGCGCCCATACCGCTGTCAGCCGGACCTCGTGATCGGGATCGCGGGTCGCGCCGATCAGCGGGTCTACCGCCCGCTCGTCGCCCAGCTTGCCCAGCATCTGCGCCGCGCTCTCGCGCAGGCCAGGCTCGCCACGGTCCAGGGTCGCGATGAGGCCGTCGGTCGCCCGCGGATCCGCGGCGGCGCCCAGCGCCCGGATCATGGCGTCCGCCGCGTCCACATCGGTCTCGCGGTTGAGGGCAGCGAGGAGGACGGGCACCGTCCCTCGCTCGCCCATCCGCTCGAGTGCCCGGGCCGCGCTGGCGCGGACGCTCGGATCGCGATCGGCCAGCGCCGCCTTGAGCGCCGGTGTCCGGGCGCGACTCTGGAACTTGCCCACCGCGTTGGTCGCCATGACCCGGGTGTGCGGGTTCCCGTCCGTGCGGACCAGCCGGGCCAGCGCGTCGGCTGCCGGCTCACCCTCGATCTGCTGGAGCGCCACCGTCATCACGGAGCGCACGCCATGCTCGGGGTCGCCGGCCATCGCGGCGAGCGCCGGCACCGCCTGCGGATCACGCAGCTCACCGAGGGCCAGGACGGCCATCTCACGCACACGGGCATCGGGGTCACGAAGTGACGCGATCAGCGGCTCCGCGGCGGCCCGATCGCCGAGCTTTCCGAGCGCCCACGCGGCCACTCCCCGGGTCGCCGGGTCGTCGTCCCGAAGGCGCCCGACGATGGCCGGCTCCGCCTCGACCGCGCCGCGGGCGCCGAGGGTCCATAGCGCATCCCGACGCACCGCCGCATCGGGAGCATCGAGTGCCGCGATCAGCGCGCGATCGCGCGAGGCGGCGCTCCACGGATGCAGCGCCGCCGTCGGAAGGCCAAACGCCGCCGCTGCGCCGGCGACCGCCAGCACGGCACGGCGCCCGGCCGGGCGGTGATCCAGCCCGACGTCCAGAATGGCGCGCATCCGAACCGGCAGCGTGGCCGCCGCGGCCATGGCCAGCGCGCCGCGGGCGTGCGGCATTGGCCGAGCGAAGGCGCGGGCAATATCCAGCAGATGCTCGGCGTACTCTACCGCGCCGGTGCCCAGCGCGAGCACCCGATCGTCGCACGCCTGCTCCTGATCGAGCCGGGACCGCCGGGCCACGACCCAGGCAAGCGGGTTGGGCCAGTGGATGGCGCAGGCGAGCTCGATCAGCAGGTGCCCCGCGTAGTCACCGCGTTGCACGTGTGCCAGCTCGTGGCGCAGCACGACACGCCGTCTGGCCGGGTCCCAGTGCCGGGCGGCGGCCGGCAGGACCACCACCGGCCGAAACAGACCCCAGGCGATCGGCACCGTGAGCTCTCTACTCACGGCGATCCGGACCGTGCGCCACAGGCCGAGCTCGGCCGCCACCTCGGTCGCCGCGTCGAGCAGCGGGCCGCGTCGAAGCAGGGCGGCTCGCCGGGTAAGGCCGCGGACGCGATACACGTCCCGCCCCAGCCGTCCCAGCGCCAGCAGTACCCCCGCCAGCCAGACCGCTAGCACCCATGGTGCCGCCGATCGGCCGACCCGGCGCCACGCGGCGACATGAGGCGCATCTAACGCGATCGGCATGGCCATGTCGCGGCCCCGTTCGGCCAGTCGAATCGTGTTCGAGGACGCCAAAGGACCGCTGACAGCCGGCGCAGGTGCCGCGTCAGCCTGACCCCCCTGCAGCATCGCCGCGGGCGTCGGCGGCTGCGGCTCGAGCGACGGCAGCACGAGGCTCGCGACCGGGAGCAGAAGCAGGCCGACGAAGCTGGCCAGCCAGACCGCGTAGCGCCGCGCCGCCGGGCCCCGCGCTAGCCATCGGGCGGCCGCCAAGGCGAGGAGCAGGAGCAGCAGTCCCTTGGCAAGCGTGCCGCCCAGGAACGCGAGCAGATCAAGACGAGTCACGAGCGCCTCCCGCGTTTGGCGGCCTCGACCCACGCCGCCAGCTGGTTCAGCTCCTCGGCGGAGAGCCGGGTCGAGGGCGAGTCCAGCAGCGTGAGCGCCGCCTTGGTGGGCGAGCCGCGAAAGAACGTTCGGACCACGTGCCGGAGGGCCGAATCGCGGGCCCGCTCGGGCGATACCGTGGGCTGGTACACGTATCGTGTCCCCTCCCGACGGTGCCGCACCATCCCCTTCCGCTCGAGGATCCCCAGCGTCACCCGGACGGAGTTGTACGCCGGCCGATCGGCCAGATGTTCGACCACCTCGGCCGCGCCGGCCTCGCCAAGCCGGTACAGGATATCCATGATCTGCCGCTCGCGGCGGCTCAGGTCGGACTGGGGCTGGGACATGACATCACTCTGCAAAGTTTTTTGCACTACGGGGCGGCGCTGGGCCGGGTTTCGGCGGGGCGCCGGCGTGCCAACCGTGGTTAGCGGAGATCGGCCAGGGCGGCCTTGGCGGCGTGGTACCCGCCCATGCCGTGGACGCCGCCCCCGGGCGGGGTCGAGGCGGAGCACAGGTACACGCCGGGAAGCGGCGTCCGGTATGGAGACGCCTTGAGAACCGGCCGGCGGAAGACCTGCACCAGGTCCATGCGGCCGCCGTTGATGTCGCCCCCGACAAGGTTGGCGTTGCGCTCCTCGAATTGCGCGGGGCCGATCGTGCTTCGAGCCAGGATCCGGTCCCGGAACCCGGGCGCGAACCGCTCGACCTGCCGCTCGATCCGATCGGTGACGTCTCCCTGCCAGCCGTGGGGGACGTGACAGTAGGCCCAGGCCGTGTGGCGGCCTGCGGGCGCGCGGCTGTGATCGAAGAGCGTCGGCTGCACGAAGAGGACGAAGGGACGGTCGTGAAGCTCGCCCCGCTCGTGGGCCGCTTCCGACGCCGCGACCTCCTCCAGCGTACCCGCCAGGTGCACGGTGGCGGAGCGCGCGCAGGCCGGGGAGGCCCATGGCACCGGTCCGTCGAGGGCCCAGTCGACTTTGAACGCCGCGGCGCCATAGCGGTAGCGCTCGAGCGCTCGGCGATAGCGATCGGGCAGGCGATGCCCGGCGATCCGGGCGAGCTGATACGGACCCAGGTCGAGCATCACGACCCGGGGCGAGCCCAGCTCATCCAGGTTCGTCAGCGGGGCGCTGGTCTCCACCTCTCCGCCAAGCGAGCGGAAATGCGCTACCAGCGCGTCGGCGAAGCGCTGCGACCCGCCGCGCGCGATGGGCCAGCCGACGGCGTGAGCGGCCGCGCCGAGGAGGAGGCCGAACGCGGCCGTCCCTGGAGCCTCGAGCGCCAGGAAGGAATGCGCGGCATTGCCGGCGAAGAGCGCGCGTGCCGCCGTTCCGCGGAGCGCCCGCGCCAGCAGCGTGGCGGGGAGGAGCGCCAGGGTGCCGAACCGAGCCATGAGGACCGGGCTGGCGGGTATGTGCAGCGGGCTGGCCAGCACATCCACCGAGAGCTCGTCCCATGCGCGCGCGAACGCGCCGTGCAGCCTGCGCCACGATGCGCCGCCATCGCCCAGACCGCGCGCCGTGGCGTCGACCGATTGCTCGAGCACCGCGGCGGTCCCGCCGTCGAGCGGGTGCGTCAGCGGGGCATCGGGCTGAACCCACTCGAGCCCGAACTGCGCCAGCGGCAGCGAGCGAAAGAACGGTGACGACAGCGCGAGCGGATGTACCGCCGCGCACACGTCATGGACGAAGCCGGGCAAGGTGAGCTCGGCGGATCGGAGTCCGCCCCCGACCGTCGGCTGAGCCTCGCGCAGCATGGTCCGCAATCCGGCCTGCGCCAGCGTGATGGCGGCGGCGAGGCCGTTGGGGCCGGAACCTACGACGACCGCATCGGGAGAGGTGGACATGTGCGCGGCTGGAAGATAGCGAATCCACAGCGACATACGTCGCTGCAAGCGCCGCCGTCACATCGCCATCGTGACCCTTTGGGCGCGTGCCCGCGTGACATTGCGCTCGGACATTGACTCTGGGTGGGCATCACTTTGAGCGAACGACTTCGCTCGGAGAGATGAATGGAAGCCACCCGTCGGGTGTCGGCTCCGCTCGCGCTGCTGGTCGACGAGGATCCTATGACGCGGAACGTGCTGCGTCCACTGCTTCGGCCGCACGGGCTCGAGGTGGTTCAGGCGCGCGCCGGCGTCGCGGCGCTCGAGCTGCTGCAGCGAGTGGCGCGAAGATTCCGCCTGGTGGTCGTGAGCCTCGAGATGGAAGGCGTGTCGGGGGCCGTCGTGCTCGAGACCGTGCGGCTCTTCCGGCCCGAGCTCGCGACGATCTGCCTCACCTCAGCCGCGCGCGCGGCTGCGGTTGCCCAGGGCTGTATCACGAAGCCGGCCGGTAGCGATGCGCTGCGTGAACGGATTACGGAAGCACTGTGCGGGGCACCGGGTCGCATGCCGGCCAGCAGGTTGGCGCCTCAGGTTATCGCCAGGGCCACGCAGGCGTTCGAGCGAGCCGGCAGCCTCATGGCCGCCGCCCGCGAAATCGGGTTGGGAATGTCCGATCCGCGCACCTCCGAGCCGTAGGCGTCAGCCGCCGCCGGGCAGTCGCAGCCTCGATTCCTCTCCATTGGCCTTGCCGCGCTGCGTAAGCGCCTGAGACACCCTGGCCATCAGCTCGTCGCGGGTGAATGGCTTGGCGAGAAACAGCACATCGGGGTTCGCCAGCCCTTCTCGCACCAGCACCTCGGCGGGAAACGCGGACATGAACAGCACCGACGTGGCGGGCCACTGCTCGCGAATGACTCTGGCCAGATCCACGCCGTTCATGTCGGGCATGACCACATCGGTGATGACCAGCTGAACCGCGGGTCGGGCGGTCGCCAGGACTTCGAGCGCCTCCCCCAGCGACGCGGACTCGAACACCCGGGCGCCGGCCTCGGACAGGAACCGGAACACGGCCTGGCGAACCACGCCGACATCGTCGACCACCAGGATGCTGCGGCCGGCGAGAGGGGAAAGGGAAGACTGATCGGTCACGAGCACGCCAGCTGCAGAAGGAATGGAACTACGCGGCACCTCGTCAAGAAGCCACCCCGAGGTGCTCCGGGGCTGTGATCCGGGTCACACGGCCCGGGCGCCTGTGGAAAACTGAAACCTCGCCCTGCAGATTCCCGTCCCATAGGCACCCGTATCTCCACCCGATTCCCGTCGCGAGATTCGCATGTACGCTCGGACCCGCAGCTTCGGCCTTGGCCTGGCGCTCCTCGTATTCGGTGCGCTGCCTGGCGCGGCTGCCGCCACCCCTGCTCCCACGCTGGCCTACAGCATCGACCTCAATCGCCGGGCAGACGATCTGTTCCACGTGACGCTCCGGGTCACCGGGCTCGGGCCGGCCAACGCCATTTATCAGTTCGCCTCGACCGCGCCGGGAACCTACCAGGTGATGAACATCGGGCGCTACGTAAAGGGCTTCCAGGCGTACGATGCGCGGGGCCGGCTCGTCCCGGTCGAGCAGGTGTCGGTCAACCAATGGAAGCTGTCCGCGCCCGCGCGGGTTCGCACTATCCGATATACCGTGGCCGAGACCTGGGACAGCCCGCTAGACCATCCGATCTACCGGATGTGCGGCACGACGATCGGATCCGACAACGTCCTCATCAACCCTCACGCCGTGCTGGGCTTCCCCGCGGGGCTGCAGGCCAGCCCGGTCCGACTGCGGCTGGCCTACCCGGCATCCTGGCTGGTGGGCACGGCGCTCCATCGGGGCCCCGACGGGGTGTACGTGGCCGACAGCTACGATCAGCTGGTGGATTCGCCGATCCTGCTCGGGCGGCTCACGCGCGCCCGGCTCACGGTGACCGGCGTGCCGGTGGAGGTGTATGCCTACTCGGCGTCGAGCCAGATTACGGCCGCCAAGCTGCTCTCGGCGATGACAGCGATGCTCAACGCGGCGGGCCGGTTCCTCGGCAAGCTGCCGGTGGACCGCTACACCTTCTTGTACCACTTTGACGACACGCCGGCCGGCGCGTGGGAGCATTCCTACAGCTCCGAATACGTGCTCAAGGATGGGGCCTACACCGACTCGGTGGGCCAGCGGGTTACCGATATCGCTGCCCACGAGTTCTTCCACGTCGTCACGCCGCTCAACATCCACAGTGAGATCATCGAGCACTTCAACTTCGTGACCCCGGTGCCCTCACGGCACCTGTGGCTGTACGAGGGCACCACCGAATGGGCGGCGCACGCCATGCAGCTTCGGGCGGGGCTCAAGACCCCCGAGGCGTACCTCGCCACCCAGATTCAGAAGATGCGCATCGACCGGCAGGCGTACGACAGCAGCTACAGCCTGGGTGAGCTGGCGCTGACCTCGTACAGCGATTCGGGGCAGAAGCAGTACGGCAACATCTACATGCGGGGCGCGCTCACGGCCGGCCTGCTGGACATCCGGCTGCTCGAGCTCTCGCACGGACAGCGCGGCCTGCAGGACCTGATCGTGGATCTCACTCACCACTTCGGCAAGCGCCGGGCGTTTCCCGACTCCACCTTCGTGGACACCCTGGTGGCGATGACCTATCCGGAGATCCGGGATTTCTTCGATCGCTACGTGTGGAACTCCGAGCGGCTGCCGATCAAGGAGTACTACGGCAAGCTGGGGATCACGCTGGTGGAGGATGAGAAAGGTCAGCCGGTTCGCTTCGAGATCGATCCCAACCCCACCGACGACCAGCGGCTCCTGCGCGAGGCGTGGCTGGGCCGTAAGGGGGCATGACGGAGGACGGGAGGACGGGAGGACGGGAGGACGGGAAGATCGATGACCCAGCCAGGTGTGCTGGTCCTCCCGTCTACCCGTCCTCCCGTCCTCCCGTCCTCCCGTCCTCCCGTCCTCCCGTCACGAGTAGTACCTCTTCAGATGCCCCGCCAGCCCGTCCAGATCGGGAAACAGCCGGCGCTCGTCCACGCTCACCAGATCGAGCTGATCACGGATCCGTCCCCGCTCGGCGGCCGGGATGACCAGCTTGGTGAGCGTCGCGCCCAGCCCATGCTCTTCCAGGAACCGGTCGAACGACTGGCGCTTGTCCGAGCACAGCGTGAAGGTCGCCGACTGGGCGACGATCCGGACATCCAATGACGGTGGCTCCAGCATGCACGCGAACGGACGCGCGTCGGGTGGCATCGCGAACAGCACCGAGGGTGTGAACCGTCGATCGCGCCCCATCATCCCCTCCAGATCCTGAATCAGCAGGGCCAGATCGGGCAGTTGGAACCGCTTGTGCACGGCTTTCCAGTCCAGCCGCCACACCGCGCGGTCGGTACCGCCGTCGGCATCGACGGTGGCGAAGTGCGCCGCCACCAGCGGCGAGTAGGTCCAGTCCAGCAGGCGGGTGGGCAGGCCGTGGTGCTGTGCCGCGACCAGGACTTCCCAGTCGCTCGCCGGCGGGGTGACGAAGTACGGCCGTGAATATCGGACGAAGCTCCGGAGGATGTACTCCTCCAAGTCCGCCTTGGTGTGCGGCGGGTCGACGCCGCCGAGGACGTCGAGGCTGGTAAACAGGGGCCAGCTCGCGTCGGCGGCGCCGCGGTAGACCCCGCTGCTCCGCCGACGGCCGGTGGCAGGGTCGGGCTCCGGCGGCGTAGTCTGGGCGATCAGGTCGCCCAGGGAGTGTACGACGATTTCCTCGATCACAGGTGGATATGAACGGCCGGCGCGGGGATCGCGCAAGGGCCCGGGGGGCGCCCATCTTTCACCGGTGACCGCGCTCGATCTCGCCGCCCTTGCCGCCCGCCTTCCCGCTCGGCCGCTCACCCGGTTTGCCCCCAGCCCCACCGGCTATCTCCACCTGGGTCACGTGGCCAACGCCATCTGGGTGTGGGGGCTCGCGCGGGCGCTCGGCGGCCGCGTCCTGCTCCGCATCGAGGACCACGACCGCGGACGCTGTCGACCCGAGTACGAGCGTGCCATGCTCGACGACCTGGCATGGCTCGGCCTGGAGCCCGACGTGGGCAGGCCCGAGGAGCTCCATGCCGGCCCCTCGCCGTACCGCCAGAGCGACGTCGGCGCCATGTACCAGGCGGCGCTCGACCGGCTGGGCCGGGCCGGGCCCGTGTTCGGCTGCGACTGTTCGCGGAAGGACCTGGCGATCACCGAGGGCGACGTGTTCAATCAGGAAACCCGCTATACCGGCCGGTGTCGGGGCCGAGGCCTGGCCCTGGCACCCGGCATCGGGGTTCGGCTCCGGCTCGAGCCCCAGCTCGAACGGTTCGTGGATGCCCGGCTCGGACCCCGGGAGCAAAACCCGGCGGAGCAGTGCGGCGATCTGCTCCTGCGCGACCGGCTGGGACAGTGGACCTACCAGTTCGCGGTGGTGGTGGACGATTGGCGGCATCAGGTGGACCTGGTGGTGCGCGGGGAAGACCTGCTGCCGTCCACCGGCCGCCAGATCCATCTGGGGCGCCTGCTGGGCCGGCCGACGCCGCCGGTCTTTGTCCACCATCCCCTGATCCGAAAGGCCGGGGGAGAAAAGCTGAGCAAGGCGGCGGGAGACACCGGCGTTCGCGAGCTGCGGGCCGAGGGGGTCTCGCCCGGGGCGGTCCTAGGGCAGGCCGCGGCACGCACCGGGCTTCTGCCGCGGGCCGAGCCCATCGGGCCACCTGATCTGGCCAAGCTGTTCTCCGCGGGTTACGATCTCGATACCCATCGCTGAGGCCGGGAGATCGCGAAGATGCCGAACCATTGTCGACCTGCAACGCTGCTCCTGTTGCTCGGCCTGGCCGTGCTGGCCCCCGCCGTCCCAGCCCGAGCCCAGGAGCTGCCCCGGGTCGTAATCAAGACCGAGCTGGGCGACATTGAGGCGGAGGTGGACACCATCCACGCCCCGATCACCGCCGCCAATTTCCTACGCTACGTGGACCTGGGATTCTACCGGTTCGGGCGGTTTCACCGGACCGTCAGGGCCGACAATCAGCCGGCCGATAAGGTGAAGATCGGGGTGATCCAGGCCGGGCTGGATTCGCTGCGGGTCAAGGACTTTCCGGCCATCAAGCTCGAGCGCACCAAGCTGACGGGTCTCAGGCACAAGGACGGCACCCTCTCGATGGCGCGAGACGGTCCGGACACGGCCACCTCCGATTTCTTCATCTGTATCGGCGATCAGCCGGCGCTCGATTTCGGTGGCAAGCGCAACCCGGACGGCCAGGGATTCGCGGCGTTCGGCCGGGTGGTGCTGGGGATGGATGTGGTGCAGAAGATTCAGAGTGCGCCCGCTCAGGGGCAGGCGCTGCAGCCGCCGGTGGCGATTCTGAGCGTCGCGAGGAAGTAGGGGGAGAGGCCTATCGCCCTCCCCCCCTTTCACTGCCCCACCGTCCCTTTGAATATCCCCTCCCTCACCCGAGCCGCCTTCGGGCTCGCGTTTTCGTCGAGCGTGAGGTGGCTCTCGGTCCTCGGCACCAGCTTGACCGTCCCGTTGAGGGTCATCGGCTGGCCGTTGCGGCGGACCTGGAGCGGCAGGGGCTTGCCTTCCTGATTGGCGAAGCGCTCCCGGAACTTGGTGCCGAAATCGGAGTCGTTGACCGGAATGTCGCCGATGGCGACCAGGATGTCTCCCGCTTTGACGCCCGCCTCTTCGGCGGGGCCGCCGGGCATGACCTGGCGAATCACCACCGCGCCGCTCGAGTCCTGGCCCGCGGAAATCCCGAGCCGCGCCTCGCGAATCGTGTCGGTGACCACCTTGATCCCTGCCAGCGGCAGGAGCTGGCCCCACGGATACGGCTCGCGGCCATCTACGTATTTGGCGTTGAAGGCCGTGAAGCTCTTGCCCCCCGCCGCGCGCGACACCGCTCCCCACCAGTCAGCCCCCGTGAAGCCTCGCCCGGTCTTGTAGATCGTCCGATAGAGCTCGCGCATCACCGTGTCCAGCGAGCGCTGGTTGTCGCTCGCGTCGCGGATCATGATGTCGAGCGCGAAGCCGGCCAGCGAGCCCTTGGGATAGTAGAGGTACTCGCTGCCGTCGGTGGGATGGATCCAGGTCGACAGCGAGGCGTCTTCCAGCGCCGTGGGCGGCGCGTCGGCCACCTTGAGCACCTTGTCGCCGGTGACGTTGAGGAACTGCTGATCGTTGATGATCCCTCCCCGCAGGATGGCCAGGTCGGCGTAGTAGTCGGTGATCCCTTCGCTCACCCACAGCCAGGGCGTCGGCTCGCTCCGGTCGTAGCGGTACGGCACCATGTCGGCCGGCCGCAGCCGCTTCACGTTCCATGCGTGGAAGATCTCGTGCGCGGTGATCGAGGCCAGGATCGGGCTGCCCATGAAGCCCGGGTTGTAGATGCCGACGTGCGAGTTGGTGTGCTCCAGCGCGCTGCCGCCCCCGTAGCTCGAGTCGAAGATCATCATCACCGTGTAGTTCGCCCACGGCGTCTCGCCGAACACGGCAGCTTCGGCGGGGATCATCTTGCCGATCTCGTCCTGGGTGTCGCTCCGCGTCTTGCCGCTCAGCGCGCCGGCGGGATAGGTGGCGAGCCGGGTCCAGGTGCCGGCCACCTGGGTGCTGTCGAGGTCCATGCGGCCCACGAAGAAGGGCTTGTCGACCAGGTCGTGATAGTTGCTCTCGCGGTAGGTGTGCGGCTGCTGCGGCACCGCCTGCATCCCGGTGGCGACCAGCCAGGTCGGCTCGGTCTTGATGCTCACGGTCGCGGGGAAGTTGGTGCCGCGGCCCTCGGGGTAGGGCAGCACGTTGGTGCCGTTGAACAGGACGAAGTTGGGCTTGGCCCAGGCCATCGCGTTGTCGAGCGTGTCGGCCAGATAGTTGAACCGGACCGTCAGCGACTTGGCGCCGGCCGGATTCACCCGATAGGTGTCGTAGTCCAGCTTGTCCCAGCCCAGGGGCTTCTCGCCGGCGGTGGGCGTGAAGTTCGATACCCAGCGCGCGAACCAGCTCAGCTCGTACGCGCCCGGCGTCCAGGCGGGAAACGACAGCAGTACCGGCCCCGGTCCCTGCACGTCGAAGCTCATCGCCACCTGCAGCGTGCGCGCCTGCGCGGTGAGTGAGTCGAACGTGATCTCGTAGCGGATATTGCCCAACGGCGCCGAGACCGGCGCCGCCACAGGGGCGGCGGCCTTCTGCTGGGCCGTGGCCACGGCAGCGGGCGACAGGAAGGCCGCCAGCGTGGCGGCGATTATCAATCGGGCAACGCGACAGGGAGTCATCGGGAGGGAAGAGTAAGAGTTACCGCGCGCGTCAGGCGTCGGACGCAGCGGCGGCTACCGTGCGCGCGGCTGCGGCGCCCGCCGCCGGCGACGGCTCGGTCACCAGCTCGCCTTCCCACCGCGCCATCACCGCGGTGGCCAGGCAGTTGCCGACCAGGTTGACCATGGTCCGTGCCATATCCATCAGCTCGTCCACGCCGAGGATCACGGCCACGCCTTCGAGCGGCAGGCCGAATGCCGAGAGCGTCCCCGCCAGCACCACCAGCGAGGCCCGCGGCACCGCCGCGATTCCCTTGCTGGTGACCAGCAGCGTCAGCATCATCACCAGCTGCTGGCCGACGCTCATGTGCACCCCGGCCGCCTGCGCCACGAACAGCGAAGCAACGCCGAGGTACAGGGTCGAGCCGTCGAGGTTGAAGGAGTAGCCGGTCGGCATCACGAAGGCCACGATGCTGCGGGGCACGCCGAACTCGGTCATCCGCTGCATGGCGAGCGGAAGGGCCGCA
>Ga0308175_100001119_pt1 | contig 17884 bp, 13 predicted proteins | sample PhyCR1_3_FD_203893 | JGI IMG/M metagenome (GOLD analysis project Ga0308175, IMG submission 203893) | Soil microbial communities from UC Gill Tract Community Farm, Albany, California, United States - DLSLS.C.R1 | ecosystem: Environmental > Terrestrial > Soil > Agricultural land | place: USA...
CAGGTGTCCGTCGGTGGTGTTCTGGTAGCCGTACTTCTCTGCGGCGAGTTGGGTGGCCTCCTTGTCGGCGTAGTGCGCGGCGACCCGGTCCGCGACGGTGAAGACAACGGCCAGCACCACCACTGTGATCGCGACGACCCTGACCCAGCGACGCCTCATGTGAATCCCCCCGTTGTACCGGCCTCGGCCGAACACGTTCAGTCCGGAAACCGATCATGCAGGGTCGGCGGCTCGGGCAACAACCCTGTGGAGAGGGGTGACGGGGCCACGGCATCCACGACAGGCGGGTCGGACCCGGGTCCGCGTCGGATGTGAACCGCCAAGGAGGCGTCAAAAAGCCGTCCGGAACCCATACTTGACCGTGTGGGAAGGTCTCGCGGTGATCCTGAGGGGAACCGGCAAGGTGAGTGGTGCGGGCAATGGGCTGGGCAAGGTCGAGGTACGGCTCAAGTGGGATCCGAGCCCTTTCGGGGAAACGCCCCGGCATCTCGACATCATCGCCGCGACCTACTCGGCGGACGATCCCTACGGGCGGCCGGTGTACGTCGTGCACTACGACAGCCGGTCACCGGACGGCACCATCAACATGACCCGGCACAGTCAGACAGGCATGGGTTTCGGGTTCGTCGAGGTGATGGTCCTGGAGTTCGACCGGCTGGCGCCCGTGTACGGGCGTGTGGTGGTCGGCGTGGCCATCCACCAGGACGGTACACCCCGCACGTTCGGTGACATCTCCAATGCCGGGGTGGTCGTTGTCCACGGGTACCAGCAGCTGCTGGCGGACGACTTCGCACAGGTCGCCGATGCCGCGGCCGCGACGGTCGCCGAGTTCACCCGAAGCTCCTCCGGGGTGTGGGACATGCGCGAGATGATCCGGGGCTTCGAGAGTGACCCGGTGCTCTTCACCGCGGAGATGGGCAGTTCGCGGTGACAACCGGGTGACAAGGCTGACGGGCAGCGCCCTGCGGGTGACGATCCTCATCGATGAGAACGACTGCCGGCATCACAAGCCGCCGTACGGCGAGATCGTGCACCGGGCGCACAAGGCCGGGCCGGCCGGAGCGTCGGTGTTCCGGGGTGTGGAGGGTTTCGGGGCCTCCTCCCTTGTCCACACCTCGCGGCTTCTGTCGCTGAGTGAGGATCTGCCGGTGGCTATCGTGGACACCGAGACCCGGGTGCGGGGGTTCCTGCCGCAGCTGGACGAGCTGGACGAGCTGGACGAGCTGGACGGGGAGGGGCTGGTGATGCTCGACAAGTGCGAGGTCATCCTCCTTCGGTCCCAAATTCGTTCGACCGGAGGGACCCCACCGTGGGCAGGGAGAAGAAGGCGTGAACTGGCTGCTCGTGATGTGCGGCGCCATGGTCGGCGCTCCCGTGCGGTATCTGACCGACCGGGCGGTGCAGAAGCGGCACGACACGGTGTTCCCGTGGGGCACGTTCACCGTGAACGTGACTGGCTGCCTGATCCTGGGCCTGCTGTCCGGGGCCGTGACGGCAGGGGCTGCTTCGTCGCAGGTGCGGCTGCTGCTCGGTACCGGGTCGTGCGGGGCGTTGACGACGTACTCGACGTTCTCGTACGAGACGCTGCGGCCGACCGGGGGCGGGGCGAGGTTCTTCGCCGCGGCCAACGTCGTGGCCAGTGTGGTGGCGGGCCTGGGGGCGGCGTTCGTCGGGGTGTCGTTCGCGGAGACACTGTGGGCGTGAAGCACTGGGCAGCGGGGGAGCGCGGGGCGGACGGAACGGCGCGGATGGGGCCGTGGCGGTTCGTGATCTGGTTCGGCACGGTCAGCCTCCTTGCGGACTTCGTGTACGAGGGCGCCCGCTCGATCACCGGACCCCTGCTGGCCTCGCTGGGAGCGTCCTCCCTGGTCGTCGGCGTGGTCACCGGCGCCGGTGAGGCGGCGGCGCTGGGGCTGCGGCTGGTCTCCGGGCCGCTTGCGGACCGGACCCACCGCTTCTGGGGTCTGGCGATCGGCGGATACGCCCTGACGGTCGTCTCGGTGCCGCTGCTGGGCGTGGCCGGCGTGCTGTGGGCCGCCTGCGCACTGGTGATCGCCGAACGCGTCGGCAAGGCGGTGCGCTCGCCCGCGAAGGACACCCTGCTCTCGCACGCCACCGCGGCAACGGGACGAGGACGCGGCTTCGCCGTACATGAGGCGATGGACCAGATCGGCGCCATCGCCGGCCCGCTGCTGGTGGCGAGCGTGCTCGCGCTGACCGGCGACGACTACGGCCCCGCGCTCGGTGTGCTCGCCGGGCCCGGCATCGCCGTACTGCTGCTGCTGTTCTGGCTGCGGGCCCGCGTGCCGGACCCGGAAGCCTACGAGCGCGAGGTGACAGCCTCGGCACCGGCAGCACCGGGCGCGCGGGGTGAACGTCTGCCGAGGGCCTTCTGGACGTACGCGGCCTTCACGGCGGCCACCACCATCGGGTTCGCCACCTTCGGCGTGCTCTCCTACCACCTGGTCCAGCGGCAGCTGCTTACCGCTGCCTGGGTCCCGGTGCTGTACGCGGCCGCGATGGCGGTGGACGCCATCGCGGCGCTGGGCACGGGCTGGCTCTACGACCGGTACGGCCCGCGGGTGCTCATCGCCCTGCCCGTCCTGACGGCGGGTGTGGTGGCGCTGGCGTTCTCCGACACGGTCGCGGTCGCGGTGGCCGGGTCGCTGGTGTGGGGCGCGGCCATGGGTATCCAGGAATCCACCCTGCGTGCCACGGTCGCGGACCTGGTGCCCAGCGGGCGCCGGGCCACCGCCTATGGGCTGTTCGCCGGCGTCGTCGGCGCAGCGAGTCTGGCCGGCGGCGCGCTGACCGGTGGCCTTTACGGCTACTCGATCCCCGTGCTGATCACGGTCGTCATCGCCATCCAGGTGCTGGCTGTGGTGCTGCTGGCCGTCATCCGAGTGGATCGGCGCTGAGACACCGGCGGGGCCCGTCACCGGTGCAACCCGTGTGACGAGGACTGATCGGCCGCTGCGATCTCGATGAGGCGGTTGTACTTGGCGACGCGTTCGCCGCGTGCGGGCCAGGACTTGTTCTGCCCGCAGCCGGCACCGATGACGAGGTCGGCGATGAAGGCGTCCTCGGTCTCGCCGGAGCGATGGGAGACCATCGGTGCGTAACCGGCCTCGCGGCTCACGCGAATGGCCTGAAGGGTCTCGGCGACGGTGCCGATCTGGTTGACCTTGATGAGGGAGGCGTTGGCGACCTTCTTCTCGATCGCCTCCGCGATGATGGCCGGGTTGGTGACGAACAGATCGTCGCCGACCAACTGAATGCGGGTGCCGAGGCGTTCGGTCAGGCGTACCCAGCTGTCCCAGTCGTCCTCGCCGAGGCCGTCCTCACCTCGGAACTCGCCGGCGGCCGGGTCGAGCGCGACGACGACGCCCTCACGGCTGGGCGTGTACCCGGCCCGGGCCGTCACCCGGCACCGCGGTGGCTGAGGCGAACCCGGCAAGACCTTCGCCATCGGCTTCGGCTGCGGAGTCCGGCACGCCCACCGCACCGTCTACTGCGACGGCCTCGACCTCACCAACAGGCCCGCTGCCACTCACATAGGCATGGCTGCCGCGTCTGCGAACGCCTCGACTGCCCCCGGCGCGCCGCGCCGCCCCTTGGCTACCCGCTGCGAATCGATCAGGAGGGCGGGAATCCACCGTTCCTGTCGGACGTCAGCCGTAGGCTGTCGTGGGAAATCAAGGGGAGACGATGATCAACTACCGCAAGGCTGCAGGCGTTCCGGTGTGGACGCTGGCGACGGGTGACGTCCAAGTGCCCGCAGTGGCCGGGGACAAGCCGATGACGGCTGAGCGCTTGGGTGAACTGCGCAGCGTGCTGGCCGCCCTTGCCGACGCGCCGATCGCCACACTTGAGGTGCATCCGCTGCCCGACGAGCTCGACCGCGGCCGGGGCATCCCGCTCGACGCCGTGAGTCCCCTGGCACAGCATCTGTCGCAGCTCATCACGCAATCAGCGCGGAGTTCCTCTACGGCGGCCACGGCGACCGCTGCCGGCGAAGGCCTGTATCGCATGGTGGTTCCGGCGAAGTTCGCCGGCCAGTTCGGTCAGGGCATCGTTCGCTCGATGGCGGCGAAGGGGGCGGCCGGTGCCATCCGCGGCCCGCTGGTGAACTCGGCGGGGACAATCGCCGGCGCCGCGAAGTTCGTGCCGGTCGGTAAAGCGGCGGCAGCGGGCGCGGTCGGTGGAGCCGGTGCGACAGCCGGTGCCACGGCCGCCGGCGGCGCGGTGCTGACCGTGGCCGCACCGCTCGTGCTCATGGCCGTGGCGGTGGGGGTGAGCGCGTATGCCGACCACAAGCGCCAGCAGGCCATCGAACACATCACGGAACTGCTGGAGCAACTGCACGAACAGAAGCTCGAAGACGAGCACAGCGAACTCGACGGCTGCCGTGATGCCATCGACAAAGCCACCGCCGTTCTGCTCGACCAGGGCAAGCTCGGTGTGTCCCTGGGACTGGACTCGGCAGTGCATGCCATCAACACGGCGCTGGGCGCCGCCGACCGGCGCCTGGCCCGGTGGCAGAGCGCTCTCGACAAGCTGCCCGACGGCAAACCTGTCGAGATCGGCACGCTGACCGAGTCGTTCCCCGGAGTGGACGACCAGGGCGGCACGTTCCGTGCCCACCTCGAACTCGCCGCCCTGGCCATTGCGCTGAAGCGGCGGGTCAACGTGCTGCAGGCCGTCGAGCACGCCCAGAGCGACCCCGGCAACCTGTTCGAGAGCTTCGTCCGTGCGCTCAAGCGCGACCAGCAGCGCCTCGACGAACTGGAGTCGAGTATCGCCGGTGTCCTGACACGCCTGTCGGCGCTGGAACTGGCACGACCGCAGGGCTTGATGCCCGTCTTCACGACCGGTGAAGTCGACCGCCTGATGCGCGCGGCACACCGGATTCGCAGGTTGGGCGACGGCGTCACGGTCAACGGCCGCGCGACGGACGTGGCGATCGAGATCGCCCGCGACAAGGACGGCTCGGTGGTCGTGTTCCCCGCGCTGCCCGCGTAGGCGCACTCACATGCTCCGGCGCAGGTTTCCCCGGCGAGCCGCTGTTATGGACCGTGCGGTGATCCGCCGGGTTCGGGACCCGCAGGCGGCCGGATTCCGGCCTCCTCCAGCGCGGACCGTCCTGCCGCCGGGCGGAGGGGGCGCAGTCCCAGCGGTCGGCGGGGGCGGCGGCGAGCGCCGGGCCGCGCTCGCCTCCCGCGCCGCGACGCCTGACCGGCTAGTACGAGGGAGCGGTACGCATCGAACCGGGCGCCGCGGGTACTCCCTGCCGCGTACGACACACACGTATCGCCGGGAGGTACCTCATGGGCAAGCTGGGAGACATGGCGAACAAGGCCAAGGAGATGGCGAAGGGCCACCCGGACCAGGCCGACAAGGGCGTCGACAGTGTCGAGCGGGTGGTCGACGAGCGTACGGGGGACAAGTACGACGCGCAGACCGACAAGGCCGCCGACGCCGTGCACCGTTCCTACGGCGGCGGCGAAGTGACGGACCGCTGAACCCGCGGCACCCGGAACCGGGCCTCGGCGTCGATCGCCGGGGCCCGGTCGTGTTCCGGGTGCGAAGCGCCGACCCGGACGGGCCGCACCCGCGCGGGCGCGGCGCGGCGCGGGGAACGCCGGTCGCGTCTGGTCAGTCGCGTCGGCCGAAGGCCGGATTGCCCGTGACGACGCGGGCGTGGTCGAGCAGGCGGTCCTCGATGTCCTGGGCGGTCGCGTCGCCGACCAGCAGGTCCATCGCGTAGCCGTCCTCCAGCGCCACGAAGGACCGCCCCAGGGCCCAGGCGTCGCCGGCCAGCGTGAACTCGCCGCTCTCCTGCCCGAGTTCGAGCACCTGACGGTAGAGCTCGGCCTGTTGATGCGCGAAGGTGCGCTGCCGGTCCGCGGCGCCCTCGTTGCGCAGTGCCACCGGGAACAGCTCGAAGAGCAGCCGGGTGCTCTCCTCGCCCTCTCCGGGCCAGGGCACGCCGGAGCGGATGCAGGCACGCAGCCGCGACACCGGACCGTCCGCCGCCGCGATGGCCTCCTCACGGCTGACGAAGTACGTCGCGGCACTGCGCTCGAACACGGCGGCGAACAGTTCCTGGATGTCGGCGTAGTAGTAGAGCACCGACGCGGGGGTGACGCCGGCGGCCCTGGCGACGTCCCGCAGCTTGGTGGCGGTGGCCCCGAGTTCCACCACGGTCCTGGCGGTCGCGTCGATCAGCTGGGCGCGGCGTTCCGCCTGGTTCCTGGGTCGGGCCATGGGCGACATGCTCGCACACCGTCGAACGCCGTTCGTATCTCACCTGTGGCAATCCATTGACCTCCCCTCATTCATTAACTAAATTTCGTTTAATTAATCCCCGAGTCAGACCTGGTGACCCATGTCCCGTCCCCTCCCCCTAGTGCTGGCCCAGGCAGCCCAGCGCGCCGCCGACGACCTGGACGGCCTGGCCGCCGACGTGCGAAGGCGCACGGCGGGGCTCCCCGCCGCACCGCTCGTCGTATATCCCGAGCTGCATCTGGGCGGCCCCGTGAGCGGTGCCACGCTCACCCCCGCCGAGCTTCCCGAAGCGCTCGCCGAGCCCCTGGACGGCCCCCGTGACCGCGCCCTCGCGGAACTCGCCGGCGACCTCGGGGTCTGGCTCGCCCCCGGCAGCGTCTACGAGCGCGGCGCCGACGGACGCGTCTACAACACCGCCCCCGTGTACTCCCCGCGCGGCGAACGGGTCGCGGCCTACCGGAAGATCTTCCCGTGGCGGCCCTACGAGACCGTCGTCCCCGGCGCCGAGTTCACCGTCTTCGATCTCGACGGCGTCGGCCGGGTGGGACTGTCGATCTGCTACGACGCGTGGTTCCCCGAGACCACCCGCCACCTGGCCTGGATGGGCGCCGAACTGGTGCTGAACTTCGTCCTGACCTCCGGCAGCGACCGGGCCCAGGAGACCGTGCTGGCCCGCGCCAACGCCATCGTCAACCAGGTGTTCGTCGCCAGCGTCAACTGCGCCGCGCCCGCCGGCACCGGCCGCAGCCTGCTCGTGGACCCGCAGGGCACCGTGCGCTCCGAGGCCCCGGCCGACAGCGACACCACCCTCAGCGACGTGATCGACCTGGACGAGGTCGCCAACGTCCGCCGTCTCGGCACCGCCGCGCTCAACCGGCCCTGGCAGCAGTTCCGCCCCGGCGACCAGCCCCTCGCCCTGCCGCTCTACCAGGGCCGGATCGACCCCGCCACCTGGGCCGGCGACGCCGGAGCCCCCACCGAGACCCGCCGTACCCTCGGGGAAGAGAGAAACCCGTGACAGACCAGCCCACCCGCATGCGTGGAGACCTCGGACTCCTGTCCGTGGTCGCCTTCGGCGTCGCCTACATGGCCCCCGCCGTGGTCACCTCGATCTTCGGCGTCATCGCCGCCACCAGCAAGGGCGCCACGCCCACCGCCTACGTGATCGCCACCGGCGCCATGCTGCTGACCGGCCTCAGCTACGCCAAGATGGCCAAGGTCCACCCCAGCTCCGGCTCCGTGTACACCTACGCCCGCAAGGAGCTCGACTCCCGCGTCGGCTTCCTGGCCGGATGGGCACTGCTGCTCGACTACCTCTTCCTGCCGATGGTCGCCTGGCTGCTCCAGGCCATCTACCTGCACGCCCAGTTCCCGGCCGTGCCGGAGTGGGCCTGGCTGGTCATCAACGTGGTGCTCGCCACCGTCATCAACGTCGTCGGCCTCAAGGTCGCCGACCGGATCAACCGGGTGCTGCTGCTCGGCGTCACCGCCGTCCTCGTCGTGCTCGCGGCGCTCTGCGTCCACTACGGCCTCGGCCACGGCGGCACCGCCTCGGCCGGCCACGCCTTCTGGAACCACGCCACCAGCTTCTCCGCCGTCACCGCTGCCGCGGCCGTCGCCGCCTACGCCTTCCTCGGCTTCGACGCGGTGAGCACCCTCAGCGAAGAGGTGCGCGACCCGCGGCGCACCATCCCGCGCAGCATCATCCTGACCGTGCTGACAGGCGGCGGCATCTTCATCGTGACCTCCTTCCTGATGCAGTGGGCCCACCCGGGCGGTTCCTTCCCCGACCAGGACTCCGCCGGGTACCTGCTGTCCACCACCGTCGGCGGTAAGACCTTCGCGGACGTCGCCAACATCGTCGGCATGCTCGGCGGGTTCGCCTCCTGCGTCGCCATCCAGGCCAGCACCAGCCGCCTGATGTTCGTCATGGGCCGCGACGGCGCCCTGCCCCGGCAGGTCTTCGGGCGCCTGCACAGCAAGCTGCTCACCCCGGTCGTCAACGTGCTGATCATCGGCGCCGTCGGCCTGCTGGCGATGAACCTCTCGCTCGCCGACGCCACCTCCTTCATCAACTTCGGCGCGTTCCTCGGCTTCACGCTCGTCAACGTCTGCGTGATCGCCTATGCCGTGCGGCAGTGGCGCTCCGGCACCCGCCACTCGCCCGTGCGGTACCTGTTCCTGCCCGCCGTCGGAGCCGCGGTCGACGTCTACCTGATCACCCAGCTCGGCGGCACCGCCGTCAGGCTCGGCCTCGGCTGGCTGGTCATCGGCATCGTCTGGCTCGCGGTGATCACCAAGGGCTTCCGCCGCCCCGCCCCCGAGATGAGCCTCGGCTCCGACGAGGCTTCCGGCCCCACGGAGCCGGAAGCCTCCGGCCCCCTCGTCCCGACGGCATGAACCCCCCCGAGGCTCCCGGCTGCCGACGGCACCCGGGAGCCTCGGGCGTACTGCGGGGATGCGCAGGGCGCCCGGCGGTGTCTCTGAGCGGCTGGGGCGCGTCGCACACTGATGCGTATGCCGGCCGGTGCGGTTCACGATTCGGCGGCGGGCGCCGAGAGCACCGCCCGGACCGTCTTGCCGCTGGGCGGGTGGGGGACGGCAGTCCCAGCGGTCGGCGAGGGCGGTGACGAGCGTCAGGCCGCGGCCGCCGAGGCGGAGGGCGTCGGATCCCTCGGCGCCTGTCGTGATCTGCGGGTAGAGGTCCCCGCGGGCGTCGCTGACCTCCACGCGCAGACGGCCGACCGGACGAGGGTCTGGGGTGTAAGGCCTGGAAGCACGAGATAGCTTGAGTTTTCAGCATCAGTGGCTTCGTGGTCATGGGTGACTGATTCGATCCGAGCGGGCGCAGTTCCTCTGGGCCCGTCTTCAGGGGCTGCTCAAGCGAGCATCACCCGCGCCCACGGCCCCTCGTGCTGAAGAACGGCTCGGTCGCACGCGGCTCGCCGTCCTTCCCGCCGAGGGAGGAACCACCGCCGACAACCGCTCGCCCCCGCCGCTGAAACGGCATCACCGCCGCAGCACCCGGCTGGGCTGAATCCTGGTGATGGCGACAGCGGCGTACGTGTGGCGGCGCCCGACGCGGCCGGAGAGCACTTGCCGCTCCAGGAGGCGCGGCGCTCCCCGTGGCCGACTTCGTCACCCACCCCGGTGCGCGGTGCCTGATCCGTCACCTTCCGCCGCCTCGGCGGCCCGCACCCGTTGCTCCTCGCGAGCAGAGCCGACGTCCCGTTCCAGGGGTGTGCGGCTCACGGCCGTCGCGAGGTCTTCCAAGGCCCGTTTTTGCAGTTCCGCCTCGCGCCGCACGACCGGGCTCCGGTTGCCGGCGGCGGCGTCCTCCCAAGCGTGGAGCGCCTCCTCCACGCGCCCCCAGTCCGGATTCCTGTGCTCGCGCACGTCGACCGCTGCCTTCGCGGTGTCCGTCTCCAGGGCCTCGGCGTACCGCTCCGCCTCGGGGGCGAAACGGCTGTCGGCCCGCGGGACGTGGCTCTCCATGAGCATCGCCGCCCGGCCGAACCCCTTGAGCGCCTCCTGCGCCTCCTGCGCCTCGCGCGACGTCAGACCCCTGGGGCGGACCGGTTCCTGCCTTGCCCGGTCGTATGCCTCCTGCCAGGCGGCACGTGCCTCCCTGCTCGCCAGCAGTGCCCTGCGCATGTCGGCATGATGCTCCCGGGTCGGTTCGGCGTAGTCGCGGAGCACCGCGGCCGCGTACCGGCCGTTGGCGGCGAGCCAGTCCGCGAGCCGGCCCCGCAGTCGGGGTGTCTCCCATGCGGGGAACACCACGTACGCCAGCATCGCCAGGGCTCCGCCGAGCAGGGTGAGCACCACCCGCTCCGGGACCGTCTGCTCCCATGCCTGGCCGCCCATGCCGAGCAGGAAGACCACGTACGCGGCGGTGAAGCACTGGGAGTAGGCGTAGCCGGTACGGTTCAGCGTGTACGACAGGCCCGCCGAGACCACCGCCAGCGCGCCGAACACGTGGGCGTCCGGGCCCAGGGCCCGCACCATCCCGGTGGCGAGCGCGACCCCCGCCAGGGTCCCGGCGAGACGGGCCACCGCACGCGCGTACGTCCGGTGGAAGTCCGGCCGCATCACCATCACCGAGGCGATGGGCGCCCAGTAGCCGTGGCCCAGGGGGAGCCGGGCGGCGATCAGATAGCCGAGCGTGGCCACCGCCGCCAGGCGGACGGCGTGCCGGAACACGGGCGAGTCCCGGCGGAGCTCACGGCGGACCGCCCGGACGACGACCGGGACCAGCCGGAGCATTGTCGGGCGCGTCAGGAACTCGGCGCCGGCGGGGCCGGGCGGCATGGGCGTCCTCCCGCGCGCGCAGCCGCTCCCGGCGATCTCCAACGCCTCGCCGAGCAGTTCCACGAGCCGCTCGGCGGCTTGCCGCGCGGGGCCCTCCAGCACCTCGTGCTCCTCGTCGACGCGCAGGACGTCCATGCTCCCGGGCCGCACCTCGGCGGGAGTGCCGCGGCGGATCGAACGGGCGGCCGCATCCAGGACGTCGGCGGCCGCGTCGAGCAACTCCCGCGCGCGGTCCCGCCCGGGTCCCTCCGCCGGGGCGCCGACGTCCGGGTCGGCGAGCGCGGCGACGACCGGCCGAATGCGCTCGGCGAGTCCCCGGGGGCCGTGCAGGACGGGGGGACGGGTGCGGGCCTGTGACGGCGTCACGGCGGCCGCGTCCCGGGCCGTCATCAACGGCTCCGGGTCGAACGGGGCGGTCGGGTCGTGCCGCAACCGGCGGGCGTAGTCCGCCACGGCGGCCAGGGCGTCGGCGAGCGCGTCACGATGCGCCCCCCAACGCCGGATCGGGAACAGCAAGATCAGCACGGCCTGCGTCACGCCCCCAAGAGCGATGACCCCGGCGTGCTCCAGGGCTCGCCCGACGCTCGTGGGCAGCGTGATGGTCACCAGCATGCTGCCCACGGTCGTCGCGGCGACGATCCCAGCGGTCGATCCGACGGCCCACGCCATTCCCGCGGCAAAGGCCCATACGGCCAGCAGCGGGAGGAACGTCACGAGTCGCCCCGCCGCCAGGTAGCCCACGAAGGTGCTGAGCGCCAGACCCGCGCCCGCGCCGAGCGCGACCACCTTGCGTGGACGCCAGCTGCGCTGAAAAGTGGCCCCACCCGCGGAGTAGGCACCGAGGGCGGCGGACGCGGCATACGCAGGGGAGATCAGCCACAGCGTCGGCCCGATGACGATCGCCACCCCAGCGGCCGTGCGCAGCGCGAGCAGGGGCTCCAGCCGCGTCTCCTCGATCGTGAGCCCGGATCGCACGACCTCACCGAAGGCCCGCAGCCACGTCACGGGTGTGCGCCTGGCCGGAACGCCCTGCCGGGTCGCGTCGGCCTGGTTGAGGTGCGGCAGCCGTCGGGCAAGGAAGCCTCCCACACGGCCCGCGAACTGGCCGGCGGCCGCAGCCGCTGGACGGGATGTTGCCACTGCGGACACCGCTGAGCGTCCACCGTCCGTCCTCCGGGCCGGAGCGCGGGCAATCGCCGTCGGTTCAGGTCCGGCCGGAGCGCGGGCGGTTGCCCCGGCCCCGGCCGGAGGACGGGCAGATCGCCACCCGCCCTCCGGACCGGTCCGGGGGAGACAGGCGGGACGGCGGCCCCGGGTCTCCTACCGCTTGTGGCCGTTGCCGTGTCCGTTCGGATGCAGGACCACCTTGGTCCAGCCCTCGTCACGGGCGTCGAAGTGCTCGTAGGCGGTGGGTGCCTCGTCCAGGCTGAGTTCGTGGGAGACGACGAAGCTCGGCTTCGCCTTCCCGCCGGCGATCAGGTCCCGCAGCGCCCGGTTGTACCTCTTCACCGGCGCCTGCCCGGTGCCCATGTGCTGGCCCTTGAACCACATCATGCCGAAGTCGATCGGTACCTTGCCCTGCGCTTCCAGTTCGTTCTGGGCCTCGGCACCGCCGGGGTCCTGGGGCAGGAACACGCCCACCACGCCGATGTCGCCCGTGAACCTGACCGAGTCGATCAGCCCGTTGAGCGTGAGGCTGGCGTCCTCGTGTCCCTCGGGGTCGTGCGCCTGGTAGCCGACGCACTCACAGCCGTTGTCGGCGCCCAGACCGAGGGTGGCCTCCTTGACGACCTCCGCCGGGTTCTGCTCGGCGGTGTTGATCGGGATGGCCCCGATCTCCTCCGCCTTGCGCAGCCGGTCGGGCTGGTGGTCGGCCGTCCAGACGCGCCCGGCGCCCTTGAGGAGGGCGGAGTAGGTCGCCATCAGCCCGACGGGGCCGGCTCCGAAGACGATCGTCTGGTCGCCCGGTTTGACGTGGGCCATCTCGGTGGCGTGATAGCCGGTGGGGAAGATGTCGGCGAGCATCACGTAGTCGGTCTGCCGCTCGGCGGCGTCCTCACCCAGACGCAGCGCGTTGAAGTCGCCGTAGGGCACGCGCAGCAGTTCCGCCTGGCCGCCCTGGTAGGGGCCCATGTCGGCGAATCCGTAGGCGGCTCCGGCGAGGGCCGGTTCCGGCTGCATGGTCAGGCAGTAGTTGGTCAGACCCCGTTCGCACTGCTTGCAGAAGCCGCAGGCGATGTTGAAGGGCAGGACCACGTATTCGCCGACCTGGACCTTGCGGACGGCGGAGCCGACCTCCACCACCTGGCCCATGTTCTCGTGTCCCAGGGTGCGGCCGGACTCGAACGAGGTGCGGCCCTCGTACATGTGCAGGTCCGAACCGCAGATGTTGGTGGTGGTGATCTTGACGATGATGTCGCAGGGATGCTCGATCTTCGCGTCCGGTACGTCCTTCACTGTGACCGTTCGCGGTCCTTCGTATACCGCTGCTTTCATGATGGCTTCCTTCGGTGCCGCGGCATGACCGCAGCACGGCGGTGATGGAGACGGCGTACAGAGCCTGACTCCCGGGAGTTGGCGCGACGGGGTCCGTGGCTCGGGCATGCCTCTGCGTGCCGCTCACCCGGTTCAGGTGGAACGGTTGCGCCGGCTTGCATGCGGAGCTTCCGCGCTCCGGAGGCGTGCCGTCCGGGTCCCCGCCGGCCCCCGACGCGAAACAATCGATCAGCGGAATCTTTGTACGCGGACGACCACCAACCACCAACGAATCTCCGACTCAGGTCACCAGCTAGTCACCGTCGTCGTCTTGGAGCATGTGGCGGCGTTCCTGTTCGCGCTTGGAGTAGGCGGCTGCCCGGATCGCCTCGTCGCTCTCCAAGCCTGATCCCAGCGCGCCGCCCACCGTGGCGACCGAAGCGACGAACCAGGACAACGTCCAGTATTCCGCGGCGTTAAGCGGGGTTCGTGTCGTGGAGGCGAACACCTGGTCGTTGAGGATGAACAGGGCCCACACCAAGTTGACGACGATCAAACCCACGTAGCAGACGAGCACCCCGATACCCACGGTCATGACCGTCGAGGCGTTGTAGAGCCTCGCCCTCTGCCTCGCCTCCCGCGAGACCTCCGCTGATCGATGCCACAGCTGCGCGTCCACGATCAGCCAGCCGATCATGAGCGCGATGGACCCGACCGTGGCGATCACGAGGCGTGGCGCGCTCAGGGACTCGGCCAGGTTCCAGATGGTGGAGTTCACAGTGGCGACTGCTCCCGTGGCGAGTGCGGCCGCCAGGGCTTTCGACAAGCCCGGCACCAAGCGCCACGGCCGGTTGGCGCGGACCATACCGACGAGCACCCTCAGGTAACCGCGCGGCCCGCTGATGACGTACCGAAGATCAGCGGTCTCCTCCTCACCGACCTGGCCCGGGTGAACAGGCGCGAGACGACTGACGAAGGGCCCCAACAGCGGCTGACTCTGCGGAGGTCCCTCAGCCCCGGTGGCCCGCGGGCCCACCAAGCTGAGCACGGCTTCTTCCACGGCCCGCCGGGCCCTCGTCTGCAGACGCAAGCCCCCCAGCGGAGGAAGAGACAGCAGCGCCAAGCCGTGTTCGTGACTCAGATCCACAACGAGTTTGCGCCCGTGTGAGTGCAGCGGAAGGTCCGTGAGGGCCACGACGATGTCCCAACTCTCCGCTCTTGCGCGGTCCATGATCCGGCGCATCAAGGCGGGCGGGTCCTCGGTCCCTGCGGTGAAGGGCTCACTGAACACCTCGACGTCGAACCGTCGCCCCTGGCCTGACTTGTCGGCGAGCCGAGCAGGAAGTGTGCGGGCCATGCGCTGCGCGATCTCCGTGGGCGCGTCCGGATCCGCCAGGAGAGCCACGACCGTAACGCCCTGAGACGACACCCGCATGACTCCTTCTCGTCGGCTGCCCCCACGATCGCACGTGCCCACAGGATGCCCGCGAGGTAACGCCGACGCCGCGTGACACGCTGGCCCCCGCCAGCAGGTGCAGGCGGTACGGTCAGATCTCCTCGTCCTCCCCGTGCAGAGCCTGCTCCACCACCGGGCCACGGTCGCGTGCGCCACCGCGAACACCCGCTCCGCGCCACCCCGGTCGGCACCGCACGCCGCGCCACCAGCCACCCCGCTTCGGTGTCCGGCCCGCGGCACGTGGGTCTACTACCGGGTCGAGCCCTCGGCCATGGCCGCCATGGGGCGCATGCTCGCGACCCGGAGCTGAGCCGCCGGGGCGAGTGCGCCACCGGGAGGCGAACCACCGCGTTCGCCGAAGCGCGCCGGCAGGGGCAGGCGAAGGCCCCGACTGGTTCGGGGGGACCCCGAGAGTGGGCGCGAAGGGCGGTCGCCTCGCGGCGGGGGCTCCATAAGGCTTCAGCCGAACGACCGTCCTCATGGGCAAAGGGTGAGGCACGGGGACATAGCTCCCTTCACGCCCGTATACGGATCAACACGCCCTCGAATGGTCCCTGGGAGCGGCTCATACCGGGATTCTACGGACGATCGTGTGGGCCCGGTGACGGCGCCTGTCGCGCGGTTCCCGACGCGATCAGGTAATCAGGAACGGTGAACAAGGACGCGACCGACCCCTTCGTGCATGTCCGGGGCGCCAGTGAGAACAACCTGCGGAACGTTGATGTCGACGTTCCGCGGGACGCGATGGTCGCCTTCACCGGCGTCTCCGGTTCGGGTAAGTCCTCGCTCGCGTTCGGCACGCTCTACGCGGAGGCCCAGCGGCGCTACTTCGAGTCCGTAGCACCGTACGCCCGAAGGCTGTTGCAACAGGTCGGCGCACCGCACGTGCAGGAAATCACCGGACTGCCACCGGCCGTGGCCCTGCAGCAGCGACGCGGGTCGCCCAGCTCGCGCTCGACGGTCGGCACCATCACCACGCTGTCCAATCTGCTGCGCATTCTGTACTCCCGCGCCGGCACCTATCCGCCCGGGGCCGCACGGCTGGAAGCCGAGTCGTTCTCACCCAACACCGCGGCCGGCGCCTGCCCAAAGTGCCACGGACTGGGCGTCGTGCACGACGTCGCCGAGGACCTGCTCGTCCCGGACCCCTCGCTGAGCATCCGCGAGGGGGCGATCGCCGCCTGGCCGGGCGCCTGGCAGGGCGCCAACCTGCGCAGTGTCGTGAACGGCCTGGGGATCGACATCGACCGACCGTGGCGCAGGCTCAGGAAGAAGGACCGGGACTGGCTGCTGTACACGGACGAGCAGCCCTCCGTGTACATCGAGCCGGAGGAGGACCGCGTCGACTACGGCTACCAGGGCAAGTTCTGGAGCGCCCGCAAGCACGTCATGCACGTCCTCGCCGACTCCAAGAGCGAGAAGATGCGCGAACGGGCGCTCCGGTTCGTCAGGAGTGTGCCCTGCCCCGAGTGTCACGGCAGCGGACTGCGGCCCGAGGCGCTCGCCGTGACCTTCGCCGGACGTTCCATCGCCGAGATCAACGCGATGCCGCTCACCGAGGTCGTGGCGCTGCTGCGGCCCGTGGCGGGGCGGTCCGAGGCCGACGCCACCACGTCGACCGCCCGATCCGGGGAGACGACCGAGGTCGCGGTCCGGATCTGCGGCGATCTGGTCGCGCGGGTCGACGTACTGCTCGACCTGGGCCTCGGATATCTCAGCCTCGGGCGCCGCTCGACGACCCTGTCGCCCGGCGAGGCGCAGCGCCTGCGGATCGCCACCCAGCTGCGCTCGGGGCTGTTCGGCGTCGTCTACGTCCTCGACGAACCCTCCGCGGGCCTGCACCCGGCTGACGCGGAACCGCTGCTGGACGTGCTGGACCGCCTCAAGGCGGCGGGCAACTCGCTGTTCGTCGTGGAGCACGACATGGACGTCGTACGGCGGGCGGACTGGGTGGTCGACATCGGCCCCGGTGCGGGCGAGGGCGGCGGACGCGTGCTGTACAGCGGCCCGGTCGTCGGTCTTGAGCGGGTCGGGGAGTCGGCCACGAGCCAGTACCTGTTCGGGCGCGCCAAGCCGCTCGATCACCGCCCGCGCACACCGCACGGCTGGCTGCACCTGAGCGGCGTCTCCCGCCACAATCTGCACGACGTCTCCGTCGACGTACCGCTCTGCGTACTGACGGCGGTGACGGGCGTGTCCGGTTCCGGAAAGTCGACGCTGGTGACGCAGGTGCTCGCCGAGGTCGTCCGCGGCCACCTCGGACTCGTACCCGAGGAGCCCGACGAGGCGCAGCTGGAGGTCGACGTCCAGGACGCGTCGGGGGTCGAGTCGTTCGACCGGCTGGTCCGGGTCGACCAACGGCCCATCGGCCGAACTCCCCGGTCCAACCTGGCCACGTACACCGGGATGTTCGACGCGGTGCGCAAGCTGTACGCGGCGACGGACGAAGCCAGGGCGCGCGGCTACTCGGCCGGGCGGTTCTCCTTCAACGTGCCCGAAGGGCGGTGCGAGACCTGCCAGGGCGAAGGATTCGTCGCGGTGGAACTGCTGTTCCTGCCCGGCACCTACGCGCCGTGCCCGACCTGCCATGGCGCCCGGTACAACGCCGAAACGCTGGAAGTCACCTACCGCGGCAAGAACATCGCGGAAGTGCTGGCGCTGTCCGTCGACGCCGCCGCCAAGTTCCTGTCCGCCGTCCCGGCCGCCTCCCGCAGTCTGGAGACGTTGCGCGAGGTGGGACTGGGGTACCTGCGGCTGGGCCAGCCCGCGACGGAACTCAGCGGTGGTGAGGCGCAACGCATCAAACTGGCCACCGAACTGCAGCGAGCCCGCCGCGGGCACGCGCTCTACCTGCTCGACGAGCCGACGGCGGGGCTGCACCCCTCGGACATCGCGCTGCTGCTGCGACAGCTGCACCGGCTCGTCGACGCCGGCAACACGGTCGTCCTCGTCGAGCACGACCTGGACACGATCGCCACCGCCGACTGGGTCATCGACCTCGGGCCGGGCGGCGGCGACGCGGGCGGGCGGGTGGTCGCGGCGGGCCCGCCGGCCAAGGTGGCGAGGGCCCACCGCAGCGCCACCGCGCCCTATCTCGCGGCCCGGCTCGCGCGCTCCTGACGACAGAATCGCGATCGCGAATCCCCGAACACCTGCGGCGCGACCCGGTGGCCGGGTGGTCTCGCGCACCAGCGCGGTGCGCGAGTACGCCGACCTTACGGCAACCGCGCGACCCGACCTGCCGCGGCAGTCCCGCAACCCGGCGTGAGCGGTCGCGTGTGGCAAGAATGACCCCATGCACATTGTGATCGCGGGTGGACACGGAAAGATCGCGCGCCGGCTGACGCGGCTGCT
>Ga0308175_100001121_pt1 | contig 17870 bp, 21 predicted proteins | sample PhyCR1_3_FD_203893 | JGI IMG/M metagenome (GOLD analysis project Ga0308175, IMG submission 203893) | Soil microbial communities from UC Gill Tract Community Farm, Albany, California, United States - DLSLS.C.R1 | ecosystem: Environmental > Terrestrial > Soil > Agricultural land | place: USA...
GGAGGCCGACCCGCGCGCCGCCGTCACCTACCGCGGGACCACGGTCGAGGTCGTCGCGCGGGCCGCGACCGAGGCCGAGTACGCCGAGGTCCTGGCCGGCTCCGCCGGCGTCTACGGCGGGTACCTGGAGTACGTCCGGCGGATCAGCGGCCGCCGGGTCAGGATCTTCCTGCTCGAGGCGCCGGGCGCACCGTGACGTCGGAGATCGTGGAGTCGGCCGGCAGGTCGACGACGTGCAGGATCGTCGCCGCGACGGTCGCCGGGTCGCTCCATGCCGCCGCGTCGTACTCCTTGCCCTCCTGGGCGTGCACCTTCTCCTGCATCGGCGTGGCGGTGCGCCCCGGGTAGACCGTCGTCACCCGCACGCCGCGCTCCTGCTCCTCGCCGCGCAGCGCGTCGGCCAGGGCCCGGAGCCCGAACTTGGAGGCGGCGTACGCCGACCACGTGGGGTTGGCGGACAGCCCAGCGCCGGAGTTGACGAAGACGACCGTGCCGCCGGCTGCCCGCAGTGCCGGGAGCAGCGCGCGGGTCAGCAGCGCGGGTGCGGTGAGGTTGACGTCGAGCTGCCGCTGCCAGTGCCCGAGGTCGAGCTCGGCGACCGGCTCGAGGTCGACGACGCCCGCGACGTGGAGCAGCGAGTCCACCCGGTCCGGCAGGTCGGCGGCCTCCAGCGCGCGCTCGAGCCCGACGGGGTCACCGAGGTCGGCGACCAGGGTCCGTGCGCCGGGGTGGGTCGCTGCCAGCTCCTCGGCACGGGTCCGGCTGCGCGCGACCAGCAACAAGTCGTCGCCGCGCTCGTGCAGCCGCTGCGCAAGGACTGCACCGATGCCGGACCCGGCACCGGTGATGACGTGCACGCTCACCGCGTGAAGACGATCTTGCCGAAGACGTCACCCTCGGCCATCGCCTCGAACCCCTCCCGCGCCCGGTCCATCGGCAGGGTGCGGTCGATCAGCGGCCGCGTGCCCGTGGCGTCCAGCAGGCTCACCAGCGAGGCGAGGTCCGAGCGGGTGCCCATCGTCGAGCCGACGACGCTGAGCTGGAGGAAGAAGATGCGGGTCAGCTCGGCGTCGTCGAGCTTGGGGCCGGACGTGGTGCCGGAGATCACGATCCTGCCGCCGGGACGCAGCGCCCGGATCGAGTGCGACCAGGTGGCCCGGCCGACGGTCTCCATGACGGCGTCGACCTTGACCGGGAGCCTGGCCCCGGACTCGTACGCCTCGTGCGCGCCGATCTCCAGCGCGCGAGCCCGCTTGGCCTCGTCGCGGCTCGTGGCGAGCACGCGCAGGCCGCCGGCCCGGGCGAGCGTGATCAGGGCGGTGGCGACGCCGCCGCCGGCCCCCTGCACCAGCACGGTGTCCCCGGGCTTCAGGTCACCCTGGGTGAAGAGCATCCGGTACGCCGTGAGCCAGGCGGTCGGCAGGCAGGCGGCCTCCTCGAAGGAGAGCGACCCGGGCTTGGCGATCACGTTGCCGCGGGGCACGACGACCTTGTCGGCGAAGGTCCCCTGGTGCCGCTCGGAGAGCAGCGACCGCTTTGGGTCGAGCGTCTCGTCCCCGGCCCACGACGGGTCGCTCACGACGGCGTGCACCAGGACCTCGTTGCCGTCCTCGTCGTAGCCGGCGGCGTCGCAGCCGAGGATCATCGGCAGCGCCTCCTCGCGCAGGCCGACACCACGCAGCGACCAGAGGTCGTGGTGGTTCAGCGAGGCGGCCTTGACCGTCACGGTGGTCCACCCGTCGGGGGCCACGGGGTCGGGCCTCTCCCCCAGCACCAGGCCGGAGAGCGGGTCGTCGGTGGAGAACTTCTCGGCGTAGACGGCGAACATGTCACGACCCTAGCCGGGAGCGACGAAGGAGCTCACGGCGTGGGTCCGGGAGGTTGAGCAAGCCCGCGACCGAGCCTGCGAGGGCGCGACGGCGCGTCGAAACCAGTCGCACGCTCTAACGCCGCGCGACGCCGTCTCGACGAGCGGCCGCCGCCACGGCCGTGGCCACCGCCGGCCCCACCCGCGGGTCGAACGGGGACGGGATCACCAGGTCCTCGGCGAGGTCGTCGCCGACCAGCTCGGCGAGCGCGTCGGCCGCGGCGAGCTTCATCCCCTCGGTGATCGCGGTGGCGTGGACGTCGAAGGCGCCCCGGAAGATGCCCGGGAAGGCCAGCACGTTGTTGATCTGGTTGGGGAAGTCCGACCTACCGGTGGCGACCACCCGGGCGTGCCGGTGCGCGACGTCGGGGTGGACCTCGGGGATCGGGTTGGCCAGGCCGAAGATGATCGCGTCGGGCGCCATCGTGGCGACGTACTCCTCCGGGACCGTGCCGCCCGAGACCCCGATGTAGACGTCGGCTCCGACCAGCACGTCGGCCAGGGAACCGGCGCGCCCGTAGTTGTCGGCCGTGTCGACGGCCAGTGCCCGCTTGACGGGGGTGAGGTCGCCGCGGGCGGAGTTCAGCACGCCCTTGCGGTCGGTGACCGCGAGGTCCTTGATCCCGGCCTCCAGCAGGATCCGGGCCACGGCCACGCCCGCCGCGCCCGCGCCCGAGATGACCACGCGCGTCGACTCGGGGTTGCGGCCGGTCAGCCGCAGCGCGTTCTTGAGCGCGGCCAGCGCGACCACGGCGGTGCCGTGCTGGTCGTCGTGGAACACCGGGATGTCGAGCCGCTCCTTGAGCCGCTGCTCGATCTCGAAGCAGCGCGGCGCCGAGATGTCCTCGAGGTTGACGCCTCCGAAGCTCGGCGCCAGCCGGGCCACGGTCTCGATGATCTCCTCGACGTCGGTGGTGTCGAGGCAGATCGGCACCGCGTCGACGTTGCCGAACTGCTTGAACAGCACGGCCTTGCCCTCCATCACGGGCATGGCGGCCGCCGGGCCGATGTCGCCGAGGCCGAGGACGGCGGTGCCGTCGGTGACGACCGCGACCGTGTTCGGCACCCAGGTGTAGTGCTGGGTCAGCGACGGGTCGGCCGCGATCGCCTCGCATACCAGGGCGACGCCCGGCGTGTAGGCCAGCGACAGGTCCTCCCTGCCGGCGAGCGAGACGGTCGGGGCGATCTCCATCTTGCCGCCGACGTGCAGGTCGAAGACCGGGTCACCGGTGTGCGGGTGCGACTCAGCTTCCATGACCAATCTGACTCTCCAGGCGCGCGGGCCGTCGGGGGACGAAAAGGGTGGTCCAGCTCGACGCGTCAAGGGTGGTTCGCGGAACTCGTCGGACCAGGGGATCTCCCTGCCACCAGTCTGGCACAGGCCCCGCGGCTCCCCCGGCCAGCGTCCACGGACGGAACTTCCGCCACTCCCGGCTCGGCACCGGCGTGCGGGACGGGCTCAGCGCGGGCGCCCCGGACGGGGCCAGACCCGGAGCAGCACCACCGCGTCCACGGCCTCGTCGGCGATCGCCCCCCGGTGACGCGAGTCGACCCCCTCGTCCGGGTTGTCGCTCAGCAGCCACCAGGCCGCGGCTCCGGTCCGGGAGGTACGTCGCTCCACGGCCCGCTTCACCGCGAGGGTGCCGTCGGGGAACCGTGCCAGCACGAGCGCGCCGGGCCGCACCGCCGCGGCGTACCTCACCAGCAACAGGTCTCCGGCAAGCAGGGTGGGCGACATCGAGGCACCGCGCACCCGGGCGAACCCGAATGACGACCGCCGCGGGGGGTACGAAACCTCCCCCCGTGGACGACTAGGCACCGGAGTAGTGTCGCAGTCGACACGTCGTTTCCCCATGAGAGGACACTGGATGTTCGCGCGACTTTTCGCACCCACCGTCGAGGTCTCCGCCCACTGCGACCTGCCCTGCGGGGTCTACGACCCGGCACAGGCCCGCATCGAGGCCGAGTCGATCAAGGCGATCATCGCCAAGGTCGCGGACAACGACGACCCCGACTTCCGCACCCGCGCGATCCTCATCAAGGAGCAGCGCTCGGAGCTCGTCAAGCACCACCTGTGGGTGCTGTGGACCGACTACTTCAAGCCCCCGCACTTCGAGAAGTACCCCCAGCTCCACACGCTCGTGAACGAGGCGACCAAGCTCGCCGGCGCCTCCGGCACCAAGGGTGAGCTCGACGCGGCCAAGGCCGACGAGCTGCTCGCCAAGATCGACCAGATCGCCGAGATCTTCTGGGAGACCAAGAAGGCCTGAGGCGCCTTTTGCACCGACATGTGTGACGGGGTCGGCCACCGGGTACATCACTCGGGGGCCGGCCCCCACTAGTCTGCAGCGCGAGACCCATCCCCACCGGAGGACGACGACGATGTCATTGAGCGGGCCACTGACCGGGCCGGCGAGCGGTCATTCCCAGGACCGCGCGGACGTGGAGCTCAAGGTTCCCGCCGACAGCGCCTACGTGTCGGTGCTGCGCACCACCACGGCCGGGCTCGCCGCCCGGCTGGACTTCCCCATCGACGACATCGAGGACCTGCGGATCGCCGTCGGTGAGGCGAGCGCGATGGTGCTGCCGGAGGCCGACGAGGCCGCCGACCTGCTGTGCTACTTCTTCATGCGTCCGGGGCGGCTGACCGTGACCGTCGGGGTCGACTCGACGCACGGCGCCCTGCCCGACTACGACAGCTTCGCCTGGCAGGTCCTGACGACCCTGGCCACCAGCGCGGCGGCCGATGCCAAGGACGGACGCCTCACGATCACGCTCACCATGGAGTCGGGCCATCCGGAGGTCGGCCCCTGACATGGAGCTGGAGATCACGGGGGACGACAGTGGCGGCGCCGTGACCGAACCGGCGACCGGCGTCGAGATCACCCGTCGCCGCAGCGCGGAGCTCTTCGCGACCCTGCGCGACGAGGCGGCGACGACAGCCAGCCGGGACGGCGCACGCGACTCACTGGTGCACCTCCACCTGCCGCTGGTCGAGCACTGCGCGCGTCGGTTCCGCAACCGTGGCGAGCCCTTCGAGGACCTCGTCCAGGTCGGCACCATCGGGCTGATCAAGTCGATCGACCGGTTCGACTCGGCCCGCGGCGTGGAGTTCTCGACCTACGCGACCCCCACGATCATCGGTGAGATCAAGCGCTACTTCCGCGACAAGGGCTGGGCGATCCGGGTGCCACGGCGGCTCCAGGAGCTGCGCATGCAGATCGGCGCCACCACGGCCGAGCTGACCCAGTCCCTGGGGCGCTCCCCCACTCCGCGCGAGCTGGCCGAGAGCATCGGCTGCACGGTCGAGGAGATCGTGGAGGGCATCGAGTCGAGCAACGCCTACTCGACGCTGTCGCTGGATGCCAGCGACGACAGCGAGGACGGCGCCGCGACCATGCTGGACGCCATCGGCGTCGACGACCACAACCTCGAGCACGTCGAGATCCGCGAGTCGATCAAGCCGCTGCTGGACCGCCTCGCGCCGCGGGAGAAGAAGATCCTGCTGCTCCGGTTCTTCAAGAACATGACGCAGTCGCAGATCGCCGACGAGATCGGCGTGTCCCAGATGCACGTCTCACGCCTGCTCAACCGCACCCTGGACCAGTTGCGAGCCTCCCTGGAGGAGTCGAGCTGAGGAGTCGGGCTGAGGAGTCGGACTGAAGGGGCCTCAGGACTCCTGCCGGGGCTCGTCGGACAGGGCGTCGATGCTCGCCGGGTGCAGGATCCCGGCCAGCACGACCAGCGCCACGACGGCCAGCGCGATCGACGCCCAGATCCCCTCGCCGCTGCGCAGGCTCCAGGCCATCCCCAGCCAGATCAGCTGGGCGAGCACGATGGGACTGCGGGCCCACGAGCTGCCGTGGGTCACCGACCAGGCGCACAGCAGCAGCCCGACGCCGTACGCCGCGAAGAAGCCGGTCGTGGTCAGGCCCAGGGCGACCCGGTCCGAGGAGAGGCTGGCCAGCTCCAGGATGCCCAGGACGAGCATCAGCCCGCCCTCGATCGCGACCAGGGAGGCGGCGACGACGAGGGGGGCAGGCCGGACGGTGGACTGGGTGCTCACGACGCCCAGCGTAGAGACCGGGCCGGACACGCCGGGAGCCCACCGCCGGCGGGTGTGACGCTTGTGACGAAGAAGACCGCGCTCAGGGGTTGTTTAACGGTCCAAGAGTTGCCACGCTAGACGACGCGCTCGTGAACGTCTTCACATCACCGACGGCTCGCGTGCGCGCGCAGGGCTGTGAGAACTCCTGACCTGTACGTACGTAGAAGGAAGTAGGGATCCCCCAGCCATGGATTGGCGCCACCGTTCCGCCTGCCTCGACGAGGACCCGGAGCTGTTCTTCCCGATCGGCAACACCGGTCCGGCCATCCTCCAGATCGAGGAGGCCAAGCAGGTGTGCCGTCGCTGCGAGGTGCGCGAGCAGTGCCTCGCGTGGGCGCTGGAGGCTGGCCAGGACCACGGTGTCTGGGGCGGTCTCAGCGAGGACGAGCGACGCGCCCTGAAGCGACGCAACGCCCGGGCCCGCGTCCGCACCGCCTGATCAGCGGACCCGTCCGCGGGGCTCACTCGAGCGGCAGGTCCAACGCCGCCCGGGTCCCTCGCCCACCCGGCGCCGGTCCCACCTCCAGCTGGCCACCCAGCTCCGACTCCACCAACGTCCGCACGATCGAGAGCCCGAGGTTCGTCGACACGTCGAGGTCGAAGCCCTCGGGCAGGCCGCGCCCGTCGTCGTCGATGCTGACGTGCACCCGGCCGACCAGTCGCCGCACGGTGACCAGGATCTCCCCGCTCGACGGGTCCCCCTGGCCGTCCTCGGCGTAGCCGTGCTCGACGGCGTTCTGCAGCACCTCGGTGAGCACCATCGCCAGCGCCGTCGCCACCTCTGAGGGCAGGACGCCGAACCGTCCGTCGCGGCGCACCCGCACGCGGTCGCCGACCGCGCTGACCTCGGTGACCATCCGGCCCAGGCGGTCCGCGACCTCGTCGAAGTCCACCTGCTCCTCCACGGCCTCGCTGAGCGTCTCGTGGACGATCGCGATCGACCCGACCCTGCGCACTGCCTCCTCGAGGGCGGAACGGGCCGACTCCGAGTCCATCCGCCGGGCCTGGAGCCGCAGCAGGGCGGCCACCGTCTGCAGGTTGTTCTTCACCCGGTGGTGGATCTCGCGGATGGTGGCGTCCTTGGTCACCAGCTCGCGGTCGCGCCGACGCAGGTCGGTCACGTCCCGCACCAGGATCAGCGCGCCGATGTGGTCACCCTGCGGCCGCAGCGGGATGGCCCGCACGATGAGCGAGGCCTCCTCGGTGCCGAGCTCGGTGTCGCGGTGCGCGCGGCCGCCCAGCACCGCACTGAGGGTCTCCTCGTCCGGCCGGCGGCGCGGCGGCACCAGGGACCGCGTCAGCTCGGCCAGGGACAGGCCGGCGAGGTCCCCGGAGAGCCCGAGACGCCGGTAGACCGACAGGGCGTTCGGGCTCGCGTAGGCGACCCGGCCCTGGGCGTCGACACGCAGGAACCCGTCACCGACGCGGGGCGAGTCGGCGTGGTCGCTGCGCTGGCCCGGCGCCGGGAAGTAGCCGTGGGCGATCATCTGCGTCAGGTCGGCCGCGGTCTGCAGGTAGGACAGCTCCAGGCGGCTCGGGGTGCGCACACCGAGGAGGTTGGTGTTGCGGGCCACGACGGCGATCACCCGGCCGCCGCGGCGGACCGGGATGGTCTCCACCCGCACCGGGACGTCGTCGCGCCACTCCGGGTCCCCCTCGCGCACCAGCCGGCCCTGCGCCCAGGCCATGTCCAGCATCGGGCGGCGGCCCACCGGGACGAACGTGCCGACGACGTCGTCGACGTACGCCGTGGGGCCGGTCGTGGGCCGCATCTGCGCTCCCGCCCAGAACCCCTGGGCCTCCCGGTCGGGCAGCCACAGCACGAGGTCCGCGAACGACAGGTCGGCGATGATCTGCCAGTCGGCCTGCAGCAGCTGCAGCCACGCCACGTCCTCCTCGTCGAGGTCCGTGTGGCTGCGGACGAGCTCGGTCAGCGACGGCACGGGCACAGGTCTATCACCAGGGACCACCGGGCGTGTCGCCGTCCGGGCTTTGGCAGGATGTCCCCCATGTCGGGGTCGTACTGGAGCCAGGTTCACGCCGAGGGCCTCGCCGTCCCCTCGGACCGCCCCCTCGACGACCTCACCGCCGAGCTGACCCGGATGCTGGGGTCCCCGGACCCGGCGCAGCGCGACGGCACGGCGTACCCGACGCTGGCGACCTGGGTGGACCGCGGCGTCTACGACGACCTGCTGGCCGGCCTCGGCGACGGGATGGCCGCCGGACTGCGCGTCGGGGTGGGCGAGACCGACACCGACACCGTCTTCCGGCGCAGCTTCTCGGTCCTCGTGCTCGCCGAGTGCATCGAGCGCGACAACGGCCGGCCGCTGCTGCCGGGCGGCAAGATCCTCGAGTGGGGCGACCGGATCGCAACGTGGGTGCTGCGCGAGCGCGACCTGCGCGGCTTCGTGCCGGGCAAGGGCTGGGCCCATGCCGTCGCCCACGGCGCGGACGCGCTGGGCACGCTGGCGAAGTCGCCGCACGTGGCGACCCCCGAGCTGACGGTGGTGCTCGACGTGATCGCCGACCGGGTGCTGCTGCCGGTCGACCGGCTGTTCACCGCCGGGGAGCCGGACCGGCTGGCACTGGCCACGATGAAGGTGCTGCGCCGCAACATGGTCCCGCTGCAGGTGCTGGAGCCCTGGATCGCCCGCCTCGCGGCGACCGCCGGCATCCAGGCGTCCTACGACGACCGTGACCCGTTCCTCATCGGTGGCAACGCCCAGGCCTTCCTCCGGGCGCTGCACCTGCAGCTCGTGCTCGGCCCCAAGCCCCCCGAGGTCCGCTCCGACCTGCTGCTGGTGCTGGTGCAGGCGCTCAAGGCGACCAACCCCCACTACCTCGCTGCTACGCCCGAGTAACATTCGCCGCATGAGCGACGCTGCGACCCAGGACCCCGCGGACGACTCAGGCGAAGCCCCGGAGGGCATCAGCGGCCACGCCGGCCAGCTGGCGGTGGCGGTCGCCCGGGCGCACGGCGTGGAGACGATCTTCACGCTCTCGGGGGCCCACGTCTTCCCGATGTACGACGGGGCGGTCACCGCCGACCCCCCGATGCGGATCCTCGACGTACGGCACGAGCAGACCGCCGCGTTCGCCGCCGAGGCCACCGGCAAGCTCACCCGGGTCCCGGGCCTCGCCGTGCTGACCGCGGGGCCGGGGGTGACCAACGGCGTCAGCGCCGTCGCCCAGGCCCAGTTCGCCGGCTCCCCCATGGTCGTCGTCGGCGGCCGCGCGCCCGCCAACCGCTGGGGCAGCGGCAGCCTCCAGGAGCTCGACCAGCCGCCGATCCTGGCGCCGATCTCCAAGCTGGCCCGCACCCTCCACACCGCGGGCGACATCCTCGACGGCATGGACGAGGCGTTCACCGTGGCCGGCTCCTCCCACCGCGGACCGGTCTTCGTCGACGTGCCGATGGACGAGTTCTTCGGCTCGGCCTCCGGGAGCGCCCCCGTCGCCTCCCCCGGCCGGGGCGCCGACCCGGACCCGGAGGCGATCACCGAGATCGCCGAGCTGCTCGCCGCCGCGAACCGGCCCGTGCTGGTGCTGGGCACCGACGTGTGGGCCGACCGCGCGGAGGAGGCGGCGCTCCGGTTCGTCGAGGCGGTGGGCATCCCCACCATCACCAACGGCATGGGCCGCGGCGTCGTCCCCGGCCGCCACCCCCTGCTCGTGACCAAGGCCAGGGGCAGGGCGCTGGGCGGCAGCGACCTCGTGGTCGTGGTCGGCACGCCCCTGGACTTCCGGCTCGGCTACGGCGTCTTCGGAGGCAAGGAGGACGCCGACGGGACCGCGACACCGACGGCCCGGGTCGTGCACGTGGCCGACTCCCCCGACCAGGTCTCCGGCCACGCCGACCTGGCCCGCTCGGTCAACGGCGACCTGTCCGCGGTCTTCGACGGGCTGCTGAACGAGCTCGAGCAGGTCGTCCGCCGCCCGGACTGGTCCGCGTGGGTGGAGGACCTCCAGGCCACGGTGGCGGCTGCGACCGACCGGGACGCCGCGCTGCTGGCCGCCGAGGCCGACCCGATCCATCCCGCACGCATCTACGGGGAGCTGGTGCCCCGTCTGGCCGACGACGCGGTGGTCATCGGTGACGGCGGCGACTTCGTGAGCTTCGCCGGCAAGTACGTCGAGCCCCGGCGACCGGGCGGCTGGCTCGACCCGGGCCCCTACGGCTGCCTCGGAGCCGGCCTGGGCGCCGCCATCGCCGCACGGCTGGCGCGTCCGTCCGCGCAGGTGGTGCTGCTGCTGGGGGACGGTGCGGCCGGCTTCTCGCTGATGGACGTCGACACCCTGGTGCGTCACGGGCTGCCGGTGGTCATGGTGATGGCCAACAACTCGGCGTGGGGCCTGGAGAAGGCGCCGATGCAGATGCTCTACGGCTACGACGTCGCCGCCGACCTCGCACCCCGCACGTCGTACGACGGGGTCGTGCGCGCCCTGGGCGGTGCCGGCGAGACGGTGACCGACCCGCGCCAGATCGGCCCGGCCCTCGACCGGGCCTTCGCCTCCGGGGTGCCCTACCTGGTCAACGTCATCACCGACGTCGAGGCCGCCTACCCGCGCAACACGTTCGGGATCTGAGGAGCGAGGGTGCGGCTGAGACGGGCGACCGCGCGCGACCACGAGGCCGTGGGCGCGGTGACGGTCGCGGCTTACGAGGACTTCACGCTCGGGCCCGACGACCCCTACGTCGAGCACCTGCGCAACGCGGCCGCGCGGGACCTCGAGGCGGAGCTGTGGGTCGCGACGCCCGACGGGACCGACGAGGTGCTCGGCACGGTCACGATCTGCCGTGAGGGTTCACCCTGGCGCGAGCTGGGCGACCACGACGAGGGCGAGTTCCGGATGCTCGCGGTCGCCCCGGGAGCCCAGCGGTCGGGGGTGGGCGAGGCGCTGGTGCGCCTGGTGATGGACCGGTTCCGTGAGGAGGGCGCCACCGCGATCGTGATGTCGACGCTGCCGCAGATGTCCGGCGCCCACCGGCTCTACGAGCGCCTGGGCTTCGAGCGCACGCCCGAGCGGGACTGGAAGCCGGCGCCTCATGTTCAGCTCATCGCCTACCGGCTGGACCTGGCATGAACGCCGGCCCGCTCGACACCGGAGTGCCTGAGGGACAGACCACGCTCCGCTTCACCGTCGGCGACGACGACACGGCGGCCGCGGTGGGGTCGGGCAGCCTGCCCGTCCTGGGCACCCCGCGCCTCCTCGCCTGGTGCGAGGCCGCCACCTGTGCCGCGATCGAGGCGGCGCTGACGCCGGGGGCGACCAGTGTCGGGACCCGGGTGGCGATCGACCACCTCGCCGCCAGCCCGGTCGGGCAGGAGGTCGAGGTCACCGCGTCCACGGCGTACGTCGACGGCCGTCTGCACCGCTTCACCGTGGCCGCCCGTCACGTGGGCGCGGACGGCGCCGGCGGCAAGGTCGTCGCAACGGGCGAGATCACCCGGGTCGTGGTCGATGTCGAGAGGTTCCTGTCGCGGCTCTGAGACGCGTTCGCGGACCGGACGTCACGGGCCGGATTTCGCGGGCCGGGCGGCATTTGAGAGGATGGACGACGGCCCCTCGCCCGGCAGTTCCCGCGGGGGCGATGACTGAACCGAACCGGAGGACACCATGGGCAAGACCGGCCGCAAGCGCCGCGCTCGCAAGAAGAAGGGCGCGAACCACGGCAAGCGCCCCAACGCCTGAGCGCTGCTACCCACGTAGCGAACGACCGAGCCCCCGACCAGCTGGTCGGGGGCTCGTCACGTCACGGGGTGGCGGAGGGCCTCAGCCCTCGCTGATCTGGACCTGCACCTCGCGGATCCGGAACATCACCCGGTCCCGCAGGTCCTGCGGGGCGGACTCGGAGCAGGACCGGGCCACGACCGCCTTGACCGTGCGCTGGAGGTCGTACTTCTCCAGGCAGGGGTTGCAGGCGTCGAGGTGGAGCCGGACGGCCGAGCAGTCGGCCTCGTCGAGCTCGTTGTCGAGGAAGTAGACGATGCGCTCGAGGAAGTCGACGCAGTCGCTGCTGGACGGCTCGTGGTCGTGGGTGCTCACGACTCACCTCCGTCGCGGCCGACGGTGAGCAGGTCGTTGGTGCGCACGTAGTCCGAGAGCATGTCACGCAGCTGGCGGCGGCCCCGGTGCAGCCGGGACATGACGGTGCCGATGGGTGTCTCCATGATCTCGGCGATCTCCTTGTAGGCGAATCCTTCGACGTCGGCGAGGTACACCGCGAGCCGGAACTCCTCCGGGAGCCGCTGGAGGGCGTCCTTGACCTGCGAGTCGGGCAGGTGCTCGAGAGCCACCATCTCGGCGGAGCGAAGGCCCGTCGAGGAGTGCGACTCCGCCCGCGCGAGCTGCCAGTCCTCGACGTCCTCGGACATCGACTGCTGCGGCTCGCGCTGCTTCTTGCGGTAGGAGTTGATGAAGGTGTTGGTGAGGATGCGGTAGAGCCAGGCCTTGAGGTTCGTGCCGGGCCGGAACTGGTGGAACGACGAGTACGCCTTGGCGAACGTCTCCTGCACCAGGTCCTCGGCGTCCGCGGGGTTGCGGGTCATCCGCATCGCAGCCGAGTAGAGCTGGTCCAGGAAGGGCAGGGCGTCACGCTCGAACCGGGCCGAGCGCTGCTCGTCGGTCTCCGTGGCCGGGTCCACGACCTCGTCGGGCAGGTTCAGGGAGTCAGTCATCGTCTCCCAGTCTAGTTCGTCGCCCCGGCGCGGCGCTGGGACGCGGCTGGTGGTCGGTTCCAGGATGGCAAGCACACGGGCACAACGCGCCGGGACGCGCGGCCATTCCCACGGCCGTCGCGCCGTCCGCTCAGCCCTGCGGCCGGCGCGCGCTGCCGGTCACCTCGCGCACGATCCACTCCAGCGTCGCCTCGACGACGATCTCCATGGCGTCGTCCTGCGACACCGGCCCGCGGGCCAGCACCTTCAGCGAGTGGTCGGCGGCGGGGACGACCGCCATCTCGACGTCGGAGGGGAACTCCTCGGGACGTCCCATGGTGTCCCGCTCCCCCTGGATGACGAGCGTGGGGACGCGTGCCCCGCGCAGCTCCGCGAGCCGCGACTTCTCCGGGTGGCCGGGCGGGTGCAGGGGGAACGCCAGTGCCAGGCACCCCACCGCTCCGAGGCTGCGCGCGCACCGGGCTGCCGACCGGGCGCCCGCCGAGCGGCCGCCGACCACGAGCGACGTACGCACCCGCATCTGGTTGGCGGCGGCGACGAGGGCCTCGTCCAGGCTCTTCGGCGGGGTGGCCACCGAGCGCCCGGCGACCTTCCAGGGCTGCTCGAACCGCACCACGGTGACCCCGTTGCGCGGCAGGTTGCGCGCCAGGGCCTCGAGGTCGCGGGTGTCGATGCCGTTGCCGGCGCCGTGGCTGACCAGGAGCGTGGCGACCGGGCGCCGCGACCGGTCGGTCACCAGCCGTCCCGGGCCGTGCGGCGTGTCGACGATGCGCTCGGTGCTCAACTCAGGGCCTCCTCGGCGGGGATCGGCTCGACCAGCTCCGGACCGTTGTTGCGGACGTTGCTCACCGCGGTGGAGACGGGGAAGGCCTCGAGCCGGCCCGGGGCGGCCGGGACCAGGAGTCCCAGCAGGTCGTCCCGGTCGCCGACGGTCGGGTCCAGCCACTGCTCCCACCGGTCGCGCTCCACGAGCAGCGGCATCCGGTCGTGGATGTGCCCCACGGCGTCCTCGGCCTCGGTGGTCAGGACGGTGCACGTCCACCGGAACCGCTCGGGGTCGTCGTCATCACGGGTGGGGTCGCGCCAGATCTCGTAGAGCCCGGCCATCGCCAGCACCCCGCCGTCCGCCGGCCGGATGAAGAACGGCTGCTTGCGCGGCTTGCCCGACTTCGTCTGCTGCTGGGTCGGGTACCACTCGAAGTAGCCGTCGGCGGGCAGCAGGCAGCGCCGCTTCGCGAACGCCCGCTTGTACGCCGGCTTCTCCGCGACGGTCTCCATGCGGGCGTTGATCATCCGGTTGCCGATCGCGGGATCCTTCGCCCATGACGGCACCAGGCCCCAGCGCAGCACCCGCAGCTGGCGTGCCGGCGGCTGCTCGGCGCCGGTCTCGTCCGGGCGCGGCGGCCGCTCGACGACGGCGTACACCTCCTTGGTGGGCGCCACGTTGTAGTCGGGCTCGAGCGGCTCCGCGACCCGGTTGTCCTCGATCTCGAACTCCTCGACGAGGTCCTCCGGGCGCCGGCTCGACGCGTAACGACCGCACATGGGCGTCAGCCTAGGCCCAGGAGGGCTCAGGATCTTGCGAGCTCGTCGAGCAGCCCGGCGGCGGCGCTGTCGCTCCCGGGGAGGCCCTCGATCCAGACCCGCACGGGCGGACCGACCTCCTCGAGCATCCGGGCCAGCACCGCAACGCGCGACCCCAGTCGTTCCCGGCCCGCGAGCACGGCGATCCGGGCGTGCCCCACCCGGCTGATGGTCTCGCTCCCCCCGAAGACGGTGCGGGCCCTGGCTCCCAGCTGCCCCAGCAGCAGCGTCCCGGCCAGCTCGTCAGAGCGCGACCGGCTGCCGTCGTCCTTGGCGAGGGTCGTCGCTCGCAGGGACGAGGCCTCGACCAGCACCAGCGCGTGGCTGTCGCGAGCGGGTGCGCCCTCGCCCCGGTAGAGGTCCGCGATCCGTCCGCGCAGGTGGGGCATGCTCGAGAGCCCGGTCAGGGGGTCGTCGCAGGAGAGCCGGTGCAGGTAGGCCAGGGTGGCGTCGGACCAGGCGATGGCGAGGGCACGCACCGCCGCGTGGTCGGGGTCCCCGCCGGTGACCACGCGGGCGGTCCGGGCCAGGGCCTCGAGCGCCTCCTCGAGCGAGGCTCCCTGCCGTGCGAGGAGGCGCCCCGCGACCTCGCAGGGCGCCTCCACCCCCCAACCCGAGGCGAGGGCCTCCCCCACTGCCTCGAGGTGCGGCGGCAGTGCCTGCCGCTGCGCCTCGGACAGCTCCTCCCGTGCCTCGGGGTTGTCCGGGGGACGACGCGCCCTCATCGCGAAGATCCCCACGGTTGCTCCTCCCGGTCCCGGTTTCTCGGGGTTGGGACGAGGCTCGCGGCGGGTCATGACGCGGTTCCGGGCGAATTGCAGGACATCTCGTGGCACGGCTCACCCGAACTCGAACGTGATCTTTCGGCGACTCGCGCGTTGGACCCCTGTGAGCACCACCATGCCCCGGGTCGACGGCCCCGCGGACGCCGAGCTGATCTCGGCGGTCCGGGGTGGCGACCTCGACGCCTTCGGGCCCCTCTTCGCACGGCACGTCGAGGCCGCGCGCCGTCTCGCACGCCAGCTCGTCCCCGGCCCCGACGCGGACGACCTCGTCTCAGACGCCTTCGCCAAGGTGCTGGGGGTGCTCCAGCGCGGCGGCGGCCCCGACCTCGCCTTCCGGGCCTACCTGCTGACCGCGGTACGCCGCCTCCACGTGGACCGGATCCGGGCCGGCGCCCGGCTCCACCCCACCGACGACCTGACCCCGTTCGACCCCGGCGTCCCCTTCCGGGACACCGCCGTGGAGGGATTCGAGAACGCCGCGGCCGCTCGTGCGTTCGCCTCGCTGCCCGAGCGCTGGCAGCTGGTGCTCTGGCACACCGAGGTGGAGGGCCAGAAGCCGGCCGAGGTGGCCCCGCTGCTCGGCCTGAGCCCCAACTCGGTCTCCGCGCTGGCCTACCGCGCCCGCGAGGGCCTCCGGCAGGCCTTCTTGTCGATGCACGCCCAGGACACCGCCGACGCAACCTGCCTGTGGACGCAGGAGCACCTCGGCGCCCACGTGCGCGGCGGGCTGGCGCGCCGCGACTCCGCACGCGTCGAGCACCATCTCGTGGACTGTCGGCGGTGCACGGCCGTCTACCTCGAGCTGCTCGAGATCAACAGCGGCCTTGCCGGCCTGCTCGCCCCGCTGCTCCTCGGCGGTGCCGCGGCGGCGTACGTCGCAACCGCTGCCGGCGGCGTCTCGGCGGTCGGCGGACTGTCCCTGCTCCTCGGGCGCGCCCGGGACGTGGTCGTGGCGCACACGCCGGCCACGGCCGTCGCCGGGATCGCGGCCTCCACCGTGGTGGCCGGCGCCCTGCTGCATCCCTTCCCGCTGCAGCCGCACGCGCCGGCGCAACCCGGTCGCGACGACCGGGCCGCATCCGCGGAGGCCACGGCCGCCGGTGAGCCGAGCCGCGGGCGACATCACGCCAGGTCGGGGAGGCCCTCAGGACCCGCGGCCACCGTCGCCGACGTCTCCGCGCCCGACCCGGCAGGGCCGGCGTCCGCGCCGCCGCCCTCCCCGGGCCCGCAGCCCTCCGGTCACCCCGGCCAACCCCCGGCGAGCCAACCGCCCCACCAGCCTCCGACGCCGCAACCTCCGACCACGCAGCCCCCGACGACCCAGCCTCCACCCGACCAGCCGGTCGACGACCCCGGTCCCGCGCCCGCGCCGGACAGCGTGGACCTCGCGGTCGCCGCCACCGCCTCGCCCGCCACCGGGGCCGGGGGACGCATCGGGGTGACGGTGACCGGCCTCCGTCCCGGCGAGCGCGCGAGCCTGGGCGTCACGGCCGACCACACCTCGGTGGCCCTGGCACCCGACCCCCGGTGCACAGGCCTCGCGACCGGCTCAGGGACCTGCCAGGTCACCGGCACCCCGACGACGTTCACCTTCGTGGTCGCGGCGCTGCCCGACGCCCCGACGACGCTGACGTTCACGGTCCGGCCGGAGGGCTCCCTCACCGAGTCCGACCCCGCGGACAACACCGCCCGCGTCCAGCTCGTGCCCTGAGCGAGGCCTGACCCGGCACAGATCGGGTATGAAGGTGCCATGACCGTCAGCCGAATGATCGCCCGTCCCATGCTCGCCTCGATGTTCGTGGTCGGCGGGGTCAACGCCCTGCGCAATGCCCCCGCCCTGGCCCAGAAGGCCGGACCCTTTGCCGACAAGCTCGTGCCCATGATCCGCAAGGCCGCACCCTCCCTCCCCCTGCCCGAGGACCCGGTGACGCAGGTGCGCGTCAACGCCGTGGTGCAGCTCGGCGCGGCCGCGGCGCTCGCCACCGGTCGCGCGCCGCGGCTCTCCTCCGCGGCCCTCGCGGCCTCGCTGGTGCCGACCACGCTCGCCGGGCACCGCTTCTGGGAGGCCGACGACAAGGACGCGCGCGCCCAGCAGCAGCTGCACTTCTTCAAGAACGTCTCGATGCTCGGCGGGCTGATCATCGCCGCCGGGGACACCGACGGGAAGCCCGGCGTCGCCTGGCGAGCCCGCCGTGCCGCCAAGGACGCGCGCCGCGAGGCACGCCACCTGGCCCAGGCAGCTCGACAGGAGGCCAAGCTGGCCAAGGCCAAGGTCGGCTGAGCCGACGGTCTCACGGGTCCGGGCACGGGTACGGCGTGCGCCGTCGGCGTCGTTAGTCTTGCGCGGGTGACGACGCCGACCGTGCCCGACCCGTGGCCCGCCCCCCGTGCCGCGACCCCCGTCGAGGCCACCGTGTCGCTGCCGGGGAGCAAGTCCCTCACCAACCGGGCCCTGGTGCTGGCCGCGCTCGCCGACGGCCCCTCGACGGTCGGCCGGGCCCTGCGCTCCCGTGACACGACGCTGATGGCCGCCGCACTCACCGCGCTGGGCTCGACCGTCGACACCACCGGCGAGGACTGGGTCGTCCACCCCGGCACCTTCGACCGCGAGGCCGACGTCGACTGCGGGCTCGCCGGCACCGTGATGCGCTTCGTGCCGCCGGTGGCCGGGCTGTCGCACGGCTCGGTCGCCTTCGACGGGGACCCCCACATGCGCTCGCGCCCCATCGGCGAGGTCCTCACGGCCCTGCGCACGCTCGGGGTGGGCATCGACGACGGCGGCACCGGCTCGCTGCCGTTCACCGTCCGCGGCAGCGGCGCCGTCCGTGGCGGCCGGGTCGTGGTGG
>Ga0308175_100001123_pt1 | contig 17863 bp, 14 predicted proteins | sample PhyCR1_3_FD_203893 | JGI IMG/M metagenome (GOLD analysis project Ga0308175, IMG submission 203893) | Soil microbial communities from UC Gill Tract Community Farm, Albany, California, United States - DLSLS.C.R1 | ecosystem: Environmental > Terrestrial > Soil > Agricultural land | place: USA...
ACGCTGCTTTCATGAGCGACCTACTGGAACGGCTGCGCGGACGCGGATGGCGGATGACCTCACAGCGACGCGTGGTGGCCGAGGTTCTCGACGGCGAGCACGTCCATATGACGGCCGACGAGGTCCATGCGCGGGCCGTCACGAAGCTGCCCGAGATCTCCCGGGCGACCGTCTACAACACGCTGGGCGAGCTGGTGACCCTCGGCGAGGTGATCGAGGTCACGACGGACAAGCGCGCCAAGCGGTACGACCCGAACGCGCACCAGCCGCACCACCACCTGGTCTGCGCCCAGTGCGGCGCCATCCGTGACGTGCACCCCACGGGCAACCCGCTCGCCGACCTCCCCGACACCGAGCGCTTCGGCTTCACGGTGTCGGACGTCGAGGTGACGTACCGGGGACTCTGCCCGAGCTGCGCGGGCGCGTGACACAGGGCATGTGACGCGAGGCATACGAGGAGAGGGGCCGCGGCCCCTCTCCTTTTGCGCACCCACTCCTGGGAAGCGAAAACGACCGAGGGCCGGAACCCATTTCTGGATTCCGGCCCTCGGCCTTCAGTAGCGGGGACAGGATTTGAACCTGCGACCTCTGGGTTATGAGCCCAGCGAGCTACCGAGCTGCTCCACCCCGCGTCGGTGAACACGACACTACGGGAGGCAAGCCCGCGGAAGCAAATCCATTACCGGTGAGTGGCCGGGGTCACGCCGAGAGCTCCTCCCGCAGGGCGTCCCGCAGCCGGCCCGCCCGCTCGGACACTTCCGCCGGCCCCAGCACCACCGCGCGGTCGGCCCATCGCTGGCCTTCCGCCAGCTCACCGCGACGCGCGTAGACCAGGGCCAGCCGGAGCGCCGCCCGCCCGTGCCCGGCGTCGGCGGCCCGTGTCCACCACACCGCCGCCTCGGGCTCACTGCCCTCCCGGGCCAGCAGCAGGCCGAGGTTGAACGCCCCGTTGCGCGATCCGGCCTCGGCCGCCGCCCGGTACCACCGCGCGGCCTCGACCACGTCACCCCGGGCCGCGGCGAGCATGCCCACCCGCACCTGGGCACGGCGGTGCCCCTGGGAGGCCGCCCGCTCGTACCACTCCTCGCACTCGGTCTTCTCGTGCACGATCTCGCCCAGCTCATGCGCCGGTTCCGGGGGCCGCCGCGCGTCCAGCAGGGTCGCGAGCCGGTACGCCGCCTCCGGGTTGCCGCCGCCGGCCGCGCAGCGCAGGTGCCGCTCGGCCCCCTGCTCGTCGCCCTCGCGCAGCCGGGCGATCCCGACCTGCAGGGCGGCCTCGGTGTGCCCGGCGGCGGCCGCGCGCTCGTACCAGCGCAGCGCGATCCCGGCGTCCTCCTCGGTGCCCCGCCCGGCGTGCAGGATGCCCAGGTTGAACGCGGCGTCCACGCTGCCGGCCTCGGCAGCCTTGGAGAACCAGGGCTCCGCACCGGCCGGGTCGTCGCCCTGGAGCAGCAGGATGGCCAGCGCGTTCGCCGCCTCCCGGTGCCCGGCGTACGCCGCCCGCCGGTACCACTGCTCGGCCTGCACGGTCCGGCCCTGCTCGGCGCAGAGCAGCCCGAGGTTGTAGGCCCCGTTGTCGTCCCCGGCGTCCAGCGCGGCCCGGTACCAGCGCTCGGCGGTCTGGGTCTCGCCGCGCTCGGCGTGCAGCGCGCCCAGCGCGTTGGCCGCGTTGCCGTCGCCGTCCTGGGCGGCCCTGAGCCACCACACGGCGGCGCTCTCGGTGTCCCCGGCGTCGCGCAGCAGGAATCCCAGCGCGCAGGCGGCCCGGGCCTCCCCGTCCTTGGCGGAGGTCAGGTACCAGCGTCCGGCCTCCTTGAGGTCTCCGCGCTTCTCCAGGATCGCCCCGAGGTGCAGCGCGGCCCGCCGGTGACCGCGCGCGGCGGCCTGCCGGTACCACTGCTCGGTCTCCTCGACAGCGTTGTCGGACCCGGCCTCGTCCTCGGCGGCGGCCTTCCGGTCGAGCGCGCGCGCCAGCCGGTAGGCGGCCTCACGGTGCCCGCGTTCGGCGGCGGCCCGCATCCAGTCCCCCGCCGCGGCGTCCCCGCGGTGCTCCAGCAGGTCGGCGAGCGCGTAGGCGCCCAGGGCGTGGCCCTGCTCGGCGGACTGGCGCAGCCAGTACTCGGCGGCGGGCTCGTCCCCGCGCTCGCGGTGGTGGCGGCCCAGCGCGTGTGCGGCGGCGGCCGAGCCGGCCACGGCGGCGATCCGCCACCAGCCGGCGGCCTCCTCGGCATAGCCGCGCTGGTGCAGGAGGACACCCAGGTTGTTGGCGGCGGCGCGGTCGCCGGCCGCGGTGGCGGCACGCAGGTGGGGCTCGGCCTCGTCGAGGTCTCCGCTGCGCAGGAGCATGGCGCCGAGGACGCTCATCGCCTCGGTGTCGCCGGTCCGCGCGGCGAGCCGGAGGCGTACGTCCTCGGCGACATCCCCCATGTCGCCCATTTCGTCCCGGGCCGGTCCATCACCCGGAGACTGCACAAATCGCCCTGTCCCGTACAGAGTCGCCTTGTCCCCCATAACGTCCATCGTCGCACCACCTGCAACCTGGGTACACCCGGTATACCGCAGCCCGTGAGGTCACTTCAGCGTTTTGTCGACATGCCCACAGAGAGACAAGTCAAACACAGATAGCCCAACTCCCCACGGCGGCGCGGCCGTCCCTCCCGATCTGTACATGAGTTCGCACACCACGAAGGCCCGGATCCCTGTAAGGAATCCGGGCCTTCGTCATCAGTAGCGGGGACAGGATTTGAACCTGCGACCTCTGGGTTATGAGCCCAGCGAGCTACCGAGCTGCTCCACCCCGCGCCGTTGTTCAACAACCGTATCACGGCGCGGGGCGGTCTTGATCACCTCTTGTCGCCGCCGCCGGTCTTGTCACCGCCGGCGGCCTTGTCCGCCTTGGCCTGCGCCTCTTCGGCCCGCTTCAGCGCCGCCTCGAGATCGTCCTGCGCCTTGGCGTACGCGGACCAGTCGGGCTTCGGCTTCTGCAGGGCCTCCTGCCCGGCCTCGAACGCCTTCTGGGCGTCGTCGAGCGCCTGCCTGACCGTCGGGTTGCTCGTGTCGGGCGGGTTGTTCCCGGTCTTCGGCGGTGTGGTCGAACCCTGTACGCCGAACACCTTGTTGAGCGCCTCGTCCAGGGTGTCCTCGAAGGCGGTCCTGCCCTCATAGGTGACCAGCACCTTGCGCAGCAAGGGGTACTTCAGCGAACCACCACGGACGTAGACGGGCTCCGCGTAGAGCAGTCCTCCGTCCAGGGGCACGGTCAGCAGGTTGCCGTACTCGACCTTGGAGTGGCCTCTGCTCAGCAGGCTGATGGTCTCGGCGATGTCCGACTCGGAGTTGAACTGGCTCTGGACCTGCTTGGGGCCGTAGACGGTGGTGCTCGCCGGCAGTTTCAGGACTCTGATCTTGCCGTAGTCGCTTGTGCCCGGGTCGGAGTCGACGGCCATGAAGGCGCTGAGGTTGTCCCGCCCGTTCGGCGTGAACGTGGTCGTCAGCGAGAACGCCTGGGCACTCTGGTCCGGCATCTTCATGCTCAGGTAGTACGGCGGCACGGCGTTGCCGGAGTCGTTGGACGGGTCGTCGGGCACCTCCCACACCTCGCTGCCGCTGAGGAAGGTCTGCGCGTCGGTCACGTGGTAGCGGGTGAGCAGCTCGCGCTGGACCTTGAACAGGTCCTGCGGGTAGCGCAGATGCTCCGTCAGGTCGGCTGAGATGTCCGCGCGCGGCTGGACCGTACCGGGGAAGGCCTTCATCCAGGTCTTCAGCACGGGGTCCGCGGTGTCCCACTGATAGAGCTTGACCTCGCCGGTGTACGCGTCGACGGTCGCCTTCACCGAGTTGCGGATGTAGTTGACCTGGTTCTGCTGGGCCACCACCGCGCGGGAGTTGTTCGTCGCGGTCAGCGAGTCGGCCGTCGTGTCACCGAGCGTCGTACGGGAGGCGTACGGATAGCCGTTGGTGGTCGTGTACGCGTCGACGATCCACTGGATGCGGTGGTTCACGACGGCCGGATAGGCGTCGCCGTCGATGGTCAGCCAGGGAGCGACCGCCTCGACGCGCTCCTTGGGGGTGCGGTTGTACAGGATCCGCGACCCCTTGCCGATCGCACCGGAGTAGAGGATCTGCGGCTCGTTGAACGCCACCGCGTACGCGGCCCGGTTGACCGGGTTGTCGAGGTTGACCCCGCTCTTGCCCTGGTAGCTGGTGGTCTTCTCGCGCTCGTTGTCGGAGTAGTCGACCTCCTTCTGCGGGCCGCCGACGATCGAGTACGTGGTGGTCTTCTCGCCGTAGTAGATCTGCTGCTTGTAGCTGCCGAGGGAGCCCTCGGACGGCAGGTTCTTCTCGGTGAAGACCGGGCGGCCCTCGGCGTCGGCCTCGGTGCCCTTGGCGGCGACCGCGCCGTAGCCGTGCGTGTAGCGGAAGTGGTCGTTGATCCAGTTGTTCTTCGGAATGCCGGCCAGGTTCAGCTCGCGCAGTCCGAGGACGGTGTCCTGCTCCTTGCCGTCCTTGGCGTACCGGTCGACGTCCAGGTTGGCCGGGAACCCGTAGTAGCCCTTGATCTGCTGCAGTTGCTGGAACGTCGGCGAGACGACGTTCGGGTCCATGATGCGGATGCTCGCCGTGTCGCCGACCTGGTCACGCAGCTTGGTCTTGTCCGCGGTGGTCGACTTGCCGGCGTACTCGGTGACCTTGGTGTCGTCGATGCCGTACGCCTCACGGGTCGCCTTGAGGTTCTTCTGGACGTACGGGGCTTCCTTGGCCTGCTCGTTGGGCTGCACCTGGAACTTCTGCACGATGGCCGGGTACAGGCCGCCGATCAGGATCGCGGAGAGGACCATCAGGCCGAAGCCGATCACGGGCAGCTGCCAGGTGCGCCGCCACAGGGTGGCGAAGAACAGCAGCGCGCAGATGACGGCGATGCAGAACAGGATCGTCTTGGCCGGCAGGTAGGCGTTGGCGTCGACGTAGCGCAGGCCGGTCCAGTTGCCGGTCGCCTTGAAGTCGCTGGACTTGACGGCGAGCCCGTAACGGTCGAGCCAGTAGGCGACCGCCTTCAGCGCCACGAAGATGCCGAGGAGCACCGACAGATGCCCGGTCGCGGCGGCGGTGGCGCGCGCGCCCGGGCTGGTGACGCGCAGCCCGCCGTACAGGTAGTGGGTGAGCGCGGCGGCGATCAGGCACAGGATCGCGGTGGCGAAGCCGAAGCCCAGCAGGAACCGGTACCAGGGCAGGTCGAAGGCGTAGAAGGAGACGTCGAGGTGGAACTGCGGGTCCTTCTGCTGGAAGGGCACGCCGTTGACCCACATCAGCCAGGTGCGCCACTGGCCGGCCGCGGAGGCGCCGGCGATCAGACCGACGAGGCAGGCGACGGCGAGCAGCAGCCAGGTCTTGTACGGCGCGATGCCCATCCGGTAGCGGTCCAGGCTCTGCTGCTCCATGGACATGGCGCTCAGCGGGGGCCGCAGCCGGTGCGCCAGCCAGATGTTGAGGCCGACGGCGACGGCCATCAGCAGACCGAAGACGAAGAACAGCCCGATCTTGGTCCACAGCATGGTGGTGAACACGGACGAGTAGTGCACCGACCGGTACCACAGCCAGTCCGTCCAGAAGCCCGCGAACATGGTGAACACCATGCCGAGGACGGCGAGGACGCCCAGTGTCATGAGCAGGGCCCGGGCCCGCCGGGACGGGCGTCCCGCTCTGATCCGTGGCCCCGTCGGGCCTCCGCCGCGGTCCGGCATCTGGAAAGCCAAGGTGCGCACCTCGAAGTTCGCTGTCGATACGTCAGGCCCCCGTTTTCACGGGCCGGCCGAGGCCCCCCGTGATCGCGGGCCACACCTATGCAACTTACTCACGGTTCACTCGGTTCCCGATTCCGGCCGGGAACGAGGCAGGATTGTGACCATGTCCAACACTCCCATGGCAGCGAGCCCGCTCACCCGGGCCGTACTCGAGATCGACGAGTACACCTCCGGCCTCGGCTGGGACCAGCCCGCCCGCCTCTTCGCCCTCGTAGACACCGCACGACTGCGGGTTCAGGAACCCTCGCTCGCCACCCAGCTCGGCCTCGACGAGGAGTCCGAGACGGCCGGTCTCACCCCGATCGAGCAGGACGAGGTTCCGACGGACAAGCCGCTCGACGAGTTCCTCGGCACCATCGCCTGGCCGGACGCGGTGGTGGGCTGCGCGCTCACCGTGGAGCGCCTGATGCTGCCGCCGTCCGCCGAGGCGCAGGTGCCGCAGGGCCTGAGCGAGGCCAAGCTGGCGAAGTGGGTGGCGGAGCACCCCGAGCGCCAGGAGGTCCGCATGACGGTCGCGGTGCTGCGCGAAGGCGGCCGCGAGTCGGCGCTGCGCCTGCGCGAGAAGGACTCCGCGACGGAGGTCCTGACGGGGCCGGAGCTGGTGCCGGGCCTGGCCGAGGCGCTGGCGGCGACCTTCGCGGACTGATTCCTTCCGGTACGGCGATGGGGGCGCTCCCGGTGATCGGGAGCGCCCCCAGCCGCGTCTTCGGGACCGCCGGTCAGCTCTTGGTGGTGCACTTCGGCAGAGCGGCAGTGTCGCCGCCGCGGATGTCCTTCAGGGCGTCGAGTGCGTCGCCGATGGTCTTCACCTTGACGAGCGTGAGCCCGCTCGGGGTGTCCTTGGCGGCTGCCGCACAGTTGTCGGCGGGGGTGAGGAAGTACCGGGCGCCCTTGCCGCGTGCGCCGACGGTCTTCATCTCGATGCCGCCGATCGGCCCGATCGTCCCCTTGTCGTCGATGGTGCCGGTGCCGGCGACGAAGTTGCCGCCGGTGAGGCTGCCCGGGGTGAGCTTGTCGTAGATGCCGAGCGCGAACATCAGTCCGGCGCTGGGCCCGCCGACGTCGGCGAGCTTGATGTCGATGCTGAACGGGAAGGTGTGGTCGGTCCCGGCGGAGATCCCGACGATGGCGCGCCGGGCGCCGCTGTCGTGGGAGGTCGCCGTCGTGATGCCGACGTCCCGGGTCTTCGTCGCCGTCTTGCGCTGCTTCTCGGCCGCTGCCTGCTCCTTGGCCGGGACGACGGTGAAGACGACCTTCTGGCCGGGCTTGTGCCGGGTGACGAACTCGGCGACGTCGGACGGCTGCTTGACGGCCGTCCCGTCCACGGCCTTGATCACGTCCCCGGCGTGCAGCCGGCCCTCGGCCGGGGAGCCCTTGACGACGGTGGAGACGATCACCCAGGACGTCACCGGGACGCCCAGTTCCTTCAGGGCGGCGACCTTGGCGCTCTCCTGGGACTGGCTGAACTCCTCGGCGTTCTCCTGGGTGGACTGCTGCTCGGTCTTGCCGTCCGGGTAGAGGGTGTCGTGCGGCACGATCTTGCTGTCGTGCGCCAGCCAGCCGTAGACAGCCTCCACCAGGTTCATCCGGAAGTCGGCGCTGGTGACCCGGACGGTGGTCATGTTCAGGTGACCGTCCGTCGCGTACGTCTTGTGGCCGGAGATCTGCAGCACCGGCTCGCCGTCGTGCTCCCCGAGCGTGTTCACGGTCGGCCCGGGGGACATCTCCGCGTACGGCACGGGGATGAGCACTCCCGCGCACAGGAGCGCGATCAGCATCAGGGTGGAGGCGAGCATCGTCGCGGTGCGGCGTGGCATGCCACGACAGTACGGGACGCCTCTGTCAGCGCACCGTCAGGGCACCTCTCCTCAGGCGCCGGGGGCGCCTGAGTGGGACTTCTTCTCCATGGCCTCGCGGAACCGGGCGTATCCGTCCAGTTCGGGACCGTCGCTGCGGATTCTCCGGGTCCGATTGGCCCAACTACCCCACAGTCCAGCCGCGACCGCGGCAACAAGCGGAATCAGCAACCAGGCGAGCGCCGCCATGCCGACCTCCCAACCCCATGAGCGTCCGCGACTGACTGATCAGCAGATTAACCATCCGCACTGACAACGCTCACGCGAGGGGGGTGGTTACGCAACCGGACGGGCCGGTGCGCCGGCGGTGACGTCGGTCAGCAGGCGCCGACCCATTCCTCGGTCCCGTCGGAGAACCGCTGGTGCTTCCAGATGGGCACCTCGTGCTTCAGGTCGTCGATGAGCCTGCGGCAGGCCTCGAACGCCTCACCCCGATGGGGGCACGACACGCCGACGACGACGGCGAGGTCCCCGACCCGGAGGTCCCCCACCCGGTGGACGGCGGCCAGCGCCCGCACCGGGAACTCGGCGGCGACCTTCTCGGCGATCCGCCGCATCTCGGCCTCGGCGCTGGGGTGGCAGGAGTACCCGAGCGCGTCGACATCGGCGCCCTCGTCGTGGTTGCGCACCGTCCCCACGAAGAGCGCGACGCCGCCGGCGGCGTCGTCCCCGACGGCGGCGAACACCTCGTCCACGGAGAGCGGGGTCTCCCGGACGCCGATCAGCTTGATGGGGTCCTGCGCCGCCTGCTCACCGGGGTGATCGTTCGTGGGTGCCATGCCCCCCATCGTGCCGCACACCTCCGGCATCCCGGAATACGACTTTCACCAGGCACGCGCGCGGGGTGCCTTGGAGCCTCCTACAGGGTGCGCGCGGCGCGGCCCCTCGCGGAGATCCTCGCCGAAGCTCCTCGCCTCACCGCCGACGGGCCTTGCGGGCCCGCCGTACCACCGCTGCGGCGCCCAGCAGCGCCACCGTCGCCCCCGCCGCGCCCGCGGCCGTGGCGTCCTTGCGTCCCAGCCGGCGTCCGGCGACCGTGTGCCGCCCGGAGACCTCCTCCAGCAGCTCCGCCAGCACCTCCTCGTTGGTCCAGCGGGGCCGCCATCCGGCGTCGTGCAGCCGGCTCCCGCTGACCACCCAGGGGTACATCGTGTACGCCAGATCACCCGCCGGGGACGGGGTGAGGCCGATCCGGTGCAGCCGGGCGGCGGCGCCCAGGGCGACCGCCGACGGCAGCTCCATCCGCCGGATCCCGGTCAGCTCCTCGACCTCCTCCTGCTCCAGCCACCCGTCGCAGCCGACGGCCAGTTCCCCGTCGACCTTCTCCAGGACGGCGTACTCCAGAGCGGCGCACAGGTCCTCGACATGGCAGAACTGCCAGGCGGGCCGCGACCCGGCGACCACGAGCAGCCGGGGCGACTCGAAGTACCGGGTCAGCGCGGTGTCGGTGCCTCCCACCAGCACCGCGGGCCGCACCACGGTCACGTTCAGCCCCGGGTGCGCGCGCGGGGCGCGCCGCGCCAGCCGCTCGATCTCCAGCAGGTCCCCGACGCCGGTGGCCTCGGCCGTCGCCCGCAGCTCGGCGTCCTCCGACAGGGGAAGCTCGTTCTCCGGCAGCGCCCCGTAGACCATCGCGGAGGTGCACAGCACCACCCGGTGCACTCCGGCCGCCGCCGCGGCGGTCAGCACGGTCTGCGTCCCCCGGACGTTGTAGGCCGTGCGGGCCGCCGGATCGGTCTCCAGGTCGAGGTCGAGCGCGAGGTGCACCACCACGTCCGCGCCCCGCAGCTTGTCCGCGATCGCCGGGTCGCGCACGTCAAGGATGTGCCACTGTGCGGCAGCACACTCCCCGCGCCGCTCGTCGATGGCGATGACCTGCTTGATCTCCTCGGCGGCCGCGAGCCGCTCGGTGAGCATCGCGCCGACCCCGGCGGCCGCGCCGGTGACCGCGACGACGGGTCCGCGCACGGCGGTCGTCCCGCCGGCGCCCAGCGCCGCGGTCGAGGGGCGATGGTCGGGCGACGGGCGGTCTGAATGGTTTCGCGCTGCGCGAACCTGCGGATCTGGGGAACTCACCGGGCGTCTCCAGTGGTTGTCTTCGGTACGGGCGCGAGTGAGGCGCACGTACCAGGTGCATCCATCCTGCCGCAGGCTTTCCGTGGGCGAAGCACCGAGGCCCGATCGGGTCCGGGTGTCTACGCTGGGTGGTGACGTCGGGCAGCCGCGCCGCCGGAGAGAACCGGTGGCCTTACCAGCCGAGGAATCCCGTGAGTGACACCCCATTCGGATTCGGCCTTCCGCCGGAGGAGCCGGAAGACGGCGACGAGGGCAAGAAGAAGGACCAGCAAGGCGGTGGTGAGGAGGGACCGGCCAACCCGTTCGGTTTCGGGCGGCCCGGAGCCGGAGGCTTTGGCGGCCCCGGCGCCGACAACCCGCTCGCAGCGATGTTCGGATCCCTGAACCCCACCGACCTGGGCGCCGCGTTCCAGCAGCTCGGCCAGATGCTCTCCTACGAGGGCGGCCCGGTGAACTGGGACATGGCCAAGCAGATCGCGCGCCAGACGGTCTCCCAGGGCACCCCGGACGGCGTCAAGGACGAGAGCGTCGGCGGTGCCGAGCGCTCTGCGGTCCAGGACGCCGTCCGTCTGGCCGACCTGTGGCTGGACGACGCGACGTCCCTGCCGTCGGGCGCGGCCTCGGCGGTGGCCTGGTCCCGCGCGGAGTGGGTCGAGGCGACCCTGCCCGCGTGGCAGGAGCTGGTCGACCCGGTCGCCGAGCGGGTCGGCGCGGCCATGGGCGACGTCCTGCCGGAGGAGATGCAGGCCATGGCGGGCCCGCTGATCGGCATGATGCGTTCGATGGGCGGCGCCATGTTCGGCACGCAGATCGGGCAGGCAGTGGGCGTGCTCGCGGGCGAGGTCGTCGGTTCCACCGACATCGGCCTGCCGCTGGGCCCGGCCGGCAAGGCCGCGCTGCTCCCGGCCAACGTGGAGGCGTTCGGCAAGGACCTCGGCGTGCCGCAGGAGGAGGTCCGGCTCTACCTGGCCCTGCGCGAGGCGGCTCACCAGCGCCTGTTCGCGCACGTGCCGTGGCTGCGCTCGCACCTGTTCGGCGCGGTCGACGGCTACGCGCGCGGCATCAAGGTCGACACGGCCAAGCTTGAGGACGTGGTCGGGCAGTTCGACCCGCAGAACCCCGAGCAGCTGCAGGACGCCCTTCAGCAGGGCATGTTCCAGCCGGAGGACACGCCCGAGCAGAAGGCGGCGCTGGCCCGTCTGGAGACCGCTCTGGCGCTCGTCGAGGGCTGGGTGGACGCGGTGGTGCACGCGGCCGCGAAACCGCGTCTGTCGTCCGCCGACGCCCTGCGCGAGACCCTGCGCCGGCGCCGGGCAACCGGTGGCCCGGCGGAGCAGACGTTCGCCACGCTGATCGGCCTGGAGCTGCGCCCGCGCCGGCTGCGGGACGCCTCCCGGCTGTGGGCCTCGCTCACGGACGCGCGCGGCGTGGACGGCCGGGACGCCCTGTGGGCCCACCCGGACATGCTGCCGACGGCCACCGACCTGGACGACCCCGACGGTTTTGTGCACCGCGAGCAGCTCGACTTCTCCGAGCTGGACAAGATGCTCGGCGAGGCGGCGGGCGGCGCCGGCGAGAAGCCGAACCTGAAGAAGGACGACGAGGCCGAGGGCGACGACGCCGAGTGAGCCTGTACGACGACGCGGTCCTCGTGCTGAAGGAGTACGAGGGCCAGGCGGAGCTGCGCCAGGCCTACCTGGATCATCTGGCGGCCCATCCGGACGGCATGTGGAAGGCCTGCGGGGACGGTCACCTCACGGCGAGCGCGCTGGTGATCGACCCCGAGCGCGGCCGGGTCCTGCTGACCCTGCACAGGAAGCTGCGGATGTGGCTGCAGATGGGCGGCCACTGCGAGCCCGGCGACGCCACCCTGCGGGACGCCGCCCTGCGGGAGGCCACGGAGGAGTCGGGGATCGCGGGGCTGTCCCTGGTGCCCGGCGGCCCGGTCCGCCTGGACCGGCATCCGATCCCGCCGCCCTGCCACTGGCACTTCGACGTCCAGTACGCGGTACTGGCCCCGCCCGGAGCCGTCCAGGAGATCAGCGACGAGTCACTGGACCTGCGCTGGTTCGGGTACGACGAGGTGGCCGGCGTGGCCGACGAGTCCGTCGTACGCCTGCTGGAGGCGGCGCGCGCCAGGCTCTGAACGCACAAGGGGTGACCGCCCGGGCGGTCACCCCTTGCCGGTTCGCCCGCGCTCAGCTCCAGACGTTGCCCTGGTTCTGTCCGCGCGCCCCCTGCTGTCCCATGCCGAACTGCGCGGCGAGCCCCTGCCCGATCTGCGCGTTCTGCGGCGGCAGCAGCTCGCTGGGCTGCACCAGCGCGAAGCCGGCGCCCATGAAGCTCAGCTCCCAGCCCTCACCGGTGCTGCCGCGCCGCCGCCAGACGCCGGAGGAGTGCGTCTGGGCCTGCATCTGCACCCGCAGCCCGGTGGACCAGGCGACGATCGCGTCGGCGTCGCAGTTGACGTACTTGTCGGGCGTGACCTGCATCAGCAGCGGCGCGCCCGAGGTCATCAGGGCGACCTTGCCGCGCCCGGTGATGTTCAACTGGTACTTCCCGGAGCCGGAGATGCCGTACAGGCTGTCGACGGCGATGACCTCGTGGTGCAGCGAGGAGTCCATGGCGAGGACGTAGGAGCTGTCCACGGTCAGCCCGTCCTGCTCGACGTCCATGACGTGCACGTACTGGGCGAGGTTGGCGAGGTAGACGGTGCCCTGCCCGTGACAGCGCATCAGGTCCACGCCCTCACCGGTGTGCCTGCGCGCGCGTGCCTGGCCGTTGCTGCGGTACTCGGCGTCGAACTCGACCAGGCCCTGGTAGGCGACCATGGTCCCCTTGCGGGCGAGGAGGTCGTCGTGGCCCTCCAGGGTGACGCGGAGCATCTGCTTGTTCTGCAGGCTCCAGCGCTCCTGGGTCTGCTGGTCGTTGTGGGCGAAAAGCGGGCTCTGCATGATGTTCTGACTCCCCCTCAGCCCCGGAACCGAAGGCGGTCGGTGCTGTCCTCGCTGGGCTGGACGACGACGATGCCCTGGCCGGAGAAGGCCATCTGGTAGGCCTCACCGCTGCCCCGGCCGATCAGCGACTGCGCCTTGAAGCTGCGCTTGCCCTTCACCTTCAGGTTCGGGGACCAGGCGACGAGCGCGTCCGGGTCGACGTACGTCTCGTCCTCGCCACCGCCGCAGTCGACGACGATCGGCTTGCCCCGCGAGGTCAGCGCGACCCAGCCCTGCCCGGAGATCTTGGTGTTCCACAGGCCCTGCCCGGCGAACTTGGCGAGCCCCTTCACCCGCTCCACGCCCCAGCTGAGGTGGGCGTCGAAGGCGAGCAGGTTGGTGGCGTTGACCGAGATGCCGTCGCCGTTGAGGTTGAGCACGACGACGTCGGCGCCGTAGTCGGCGAGGTAGAGCAGTCCGTCGCCGGTGCACTTCATCAGCGGGGCCCCCTCACCGGTCATCCAGTCGCGGGCGATCTGGCGGACGGCGGGCGGGTTGGGCTCGTACTGGATGAAGCCCTCGTAGGCGACCATCGACCCCACGCGCGCGAGGAGGTCGCTGCCGGTCTGCATGGCGACCTTCAGCATGTGGTTGCCGTGGTTCTCCATGCGGGCGGTGACGGGTGCGGGGGCGTAGCCCGCGAGCGGCTGGTTCATGACGGGCTCCCTCAGACCTCGTACGGCTGGACGACGATGAAGTTGCCGGGAGCGCCCCGGAACTGCAGGTTGACGCTCTCCCCGGTGTCGCCCGGGTAGGCGTTGCGGCGCATCCGGACCTGGCTGGAGACGATCACCTGGGAGGCTGCCGACCAGGCGACCACCGCGTGGCAGTCGGCGAACGTCGTCGGCGTCACTGGCAGCACCACGGGGGTGCCGTGCGTCTTGACAACGATCGTGCCGGTGCCCTGGAACTGCATCGTGAACAGCGCGCCGCCGGGGATGCCGTGGCCCTCGATACGCCGGACCTCGTACTGGAGGCTCTCGTCGAAGGCGAGGACGTTCTCCGCCGAGACGCAGATCGCGTCGCCCTGGAGCTCGACGGGGTGCACATGGGTGGAGTTCTCGGCGAGGAACACCTGGCCCTGACCGGTGCAGCGCATCAGCTGCATCTCCTGGCCGGTCGCGTTGCCCACGATCCGCCCGGCGAACCCGGCGCCCTTGTAGCTGAAGTCGACCTTGCCCTGGTAGAGCACCATGCTGCCCTGCCGGGCCAGCACGGGCTGGCCGCCGATGCCGAGGTCGACGCGGATGAGCTTGGAGTTCTGCGGCGTCCAGCGCTGCCCGGTGGGCGTCTCCTTGAACTTCTGCAGCGCTGCCGTCACTCCGACACCGCCCTGAGGGGCGCCCTGCGGGACGCCGTAACCGGCGGCCTGCTGGCCGGGGACCTGGCCGTACGGCGGCTGCTGCCCGTAACCCGGAGGCATGGGCGCGCCGGGCTGCCCGCCGTGGGAGGGCTGCTGCCCGTAGCCCGGGGGCATCGGTGCGCCGGGCTGGCCGCCGTGGGCAGGCTGCTGGCCGTAACCCGGAGGCATCGGTGCGCCGGGCCGGCCACCGTAAGGCGGTTGCGGCGGCTGGCCGAAGGGCGCGGGCGCCGGGGCCGGGGGCGGGACGGTGCCGCCGGCGGGCGGGGTCAGAGGCGCGATGACCGTCGGCGCGCCGTGCACGTTCGGGGCGGGCGCCGGGGCCGGGGGCGGGGTGAATCCCTGCGGGGCCGGAGCGGGGGCGGGTGCCGGGGCGGCGGGGCCGCCGAACGCGGGCGGGGCGGCGGCCTGGGCGGGCGGGGCGAAGCCGGGGGCGGCCGTGGACTGCGGCTGCTGCGGCTGCTGCGGGGCGGCCGGCGCCTCCTCCTCCAGCACCTCGCCGCCGAAGTTCTTCAGCAGCGCATCGAGACCGCCGTCGAAGCCCTGTCCGACCGCGGCGAACCGCCAGACGTCCTTGAAGTAGATGTCACCGAGCATGACGGCCCGCTCGGTGGAGAACTCCGAGCCGCCGAACGAGTACCGCGCGACCTCCTCGCCCCCGGCCACGATGCGCAGATATCCGGGGCCGATCTGCGACATCTGCCCGGCGCCGTCGACGGTCGCCGTGAAGGACAGCTTCCGGATGCCCTCCGGGACGCGGTCCAGGGTGACGCGGAACGACTCCGTGTCGCCGGCCTGGGCGCCCAGCAGCTGGACGGACTCCTCCGGCGACTTCGGCTGGTTGAAGAAGATGAAGTACCGGTCGTCCGAGAGGCGCTCGTCGGCGTCCAGACCGAAGCAGCTGATGTCGAAGGTCAGTCCGGGGGCGGAGATCTGCACGCCTACGTACAGATCGGTACCCGCCGTGAGGTCACTGATCCTGGCCTTGTGGCCGCGTTGGAATTCCCTGGCCATGCGTTACGACCGTCCCCCATCCCGAATGCGAGTGCGTCGCGCCAGGCTAACCGCAAACTTCGGCAAAGGACGCGGCCGGTGCGAGTCGGTACAGACCCGGTACACAACCGGCCGCGCGCCCCGCTGGCGGTCCGTCACTCGCCTCGGGCGCCGGGCACGTGCGGCAGCCGCTCGGCCGCCACCACCCCTTCGAGATAGCCGCGGGCCCGCTCGGTGCGCGGGTAGGACTCCAGCAGCCGCCAGAAGTCGGCCCCGTGACCGGGCACCAGCAGATGCGCCAGCTCATGGCAGAGGACGTAGTCGATGACGTACTCCGGCATCCCCTGCAGCCGGTGCGAGAGGCGGATGCTGCCCTCGGCCGGAGTGCACGAGCCCCAGCGGGTGTTCTGGTTGGTGACCCAGCGCACGGACGCGGGGCGCGCCCGGCCGTCGAAGTACTGGGCCGACAGCCGCTCGGCACGCTCGGTCAGTTCGGCGTCGCCCAGCACCCGTTTGCTCTCCTGGGCGGCGAGCTTGTCGAGCATGAGGGTCACCCAGCGCTGCTCCTCCGCCTCGGACATCCGGGCGGGGATCAGCACGACGGTGCGATCGCCCTCGCGGTACGCGGAGACCGTCCGGCGGCGCCGGGTACTCCTGCGGACCTCGATCGCGCTCGCCCCCGAGCCGCTCGGCGGCTGGCTCGTCGTGCTGTGCTGTGGTTTTCCGGCGCGGTGCAGGGGGTCGGCGGGCACGCCCCGACGTTACCCGCTGGGGCGGCCCGAAGTCCCGGCTCCGGGGCGCTCGGAGTTGATGCCCCACCATGCGTTTGATTTGTACGACCGATATGCCCGAGAGGCCCCGCCGGTTAGTACGACGAACACCCACAGCCTGTGGACAACTTCGGGCATCCATTCGGCACCAACCGGCATGCTGGCGGAGGTCGGCAGAGCGTGACCGGCTCCACCGGCCCACGGGACAAGGGACGACCCGGCCACGGGATGTTTGCCCACCCCGGGAACAATTCAGGAGAATGCGACGGACACGGGGGCTGTCATGCATCCGATGGTGAAACCCGCGCTGCGGCGCGGCTGGCGCGACCTCAACACCGTGCAGTTCGGGATGACCCCGGCGCACGCCATGACACTGGGACCGATGGATACGGCGACCGGCAGCTTCCTGGACCTGCTCAACGGCACCCGCGGCCTGCCTCTGCTGCGGGACGAGGGCCGGCGCATGGACCTGCCGGACGGCCAGGTCGACGCGCTGCTCGAACGGCTGGCTCGCGCGGGCCTGCTCGACGACACGCGCGGCGGCGGCCCCGCCGCCGACGCCCTGCGGGAGCGGACGGACGTCCTGGAGCGGCTGCGCCCCGACCTCGCCTCGCTGTCCCTGACCACTCCGGAACCGGGCGGCGCGCTCGGCCGGCTCGCCGCCCGCGGCTCGCTGCGCGTGCAGGTGCGGGGGGCGGGACGGGTCGGGGCCGTGCTGGCGTCGGTGTTGTCCGGGGCCGGGGTCGGGGAGGTCGACGTGCGCGATGTGGGACGTGTCGAACCGTGGGACGTGGCCCCGGCCGGGCTCCCCGCCGACTCGCTGCGCGAACGCCGGCAGGACGCGGCACGGGCGGCGGTCCGCCGCGCGGCCCCGGTCCGACCCGCGCGCCGCGCCGCGGCCGCCGCAGGCACCGGCACCGGAACCGACGAGCCTGGCCTCTCCCTCGTGATCCTCGCCCCGCGGGACGACGTCGCCGTCCACGCGCCGGACCCGTTCGCCGCCGAACCGCTCATGGCCTCCGGCACGCCCCATCTCTACGCGGGCGTCGTGGAGGGGACGGGCGTCGTCGGGCCCCTCGTCCTGCCGGGTGGCACGAGCTGTGCGGGCTGTCTGCAGCAGGACCGCACGGACCGCGATCCGGCCTGGCCCCGGCTGGTCGCCCAGTGGCGCTCCGGCAACGCGCGTCGGGTGGGGGCCTGTGATCTGGCTCTCGCCACGGCCGTCGCCGGACTGGCCGCAGCCCACGCCCTCGCCTTCCTCGACGGGGAGTCGCCGTCCAGCGCCGGCACCCGCTGGGAGGCGTCCCTACCCGGCCTGACCTGGCATTCCCGGCCGATCTGGCCGCACCTGGCATGCGGATGCGGGGCGGCGGAGAGAGGTAAGGGGGAGCACTCCTCCATGAACGGGGAGCCACGCGCGACAATGGCGGTGCGACGGCCGTCGCCGGAGCAACGACGCGAGGCAGGCGCGTTGCGGCCAACTGGGACCTGGAGGGCGCATGTCTGATCTTCCCCGGAAGGCGGTCACCCGAACCGCCAAGCTCGCCGCGCTCCCGCTCGGCTTCGCCGGCCGGGCGACCTGGGGGCTGGGCAAACGGATAGTGGGCGAGTCCGCGGAAATCGTCGGCCGCGAGCTGCAACAGCGCACGGCTGAGCAGTTGTTCAAGGTCCTCGGCGAGCTCAAGGGCGGGGCCATGAAGTTCGGGCAGGCGATGTCCGTCTTCGAGTCCGCCCTGCCCGAGGAGATCGCCGGCCCCTACCGCGCGGCGCTCACCAAGCTCCAGGACGCGGCGCCGCCGATGCCGACCCGCACGGTCCACGCGGTGCTCGAGGAGCGGCTGGGCGCGGAGTGGCGGGAGCTGTTCCTGGAGTTCGAGGACAAGCCGGCGGCCGCGGCCTCCATCGGGCAGGTCCATCGCGCGGTGTGGCACGACGGCCGTGAGGTGGCGGTCAAGGTGCAGTACCCGGGGGCGGGCGAGGCCCTACTGTCCGATTTGACCCAACTCAGCCG
>Ga0308175_100001125_pt1 | contig 17836 bp, 17 predicted proteins | sample PhyCR1_3_FD_203893 | JGI IMG/M metagenome (GOLD analysis project Ga0308175, IMG submission 203893) | Soil microbial communities from UC Gill Tract Community Farm, Albany, California, United States - DLSLS.C.R1 | ecosystem: Environmental > Terrestrial > Soil > Agricultural land | place: USA...
CGCGGACGCGGCGTACGAAGCGGCCGGAGTGGAGCGGACCGCGCGGCCGGACTTCCGCCCGGACGAGTCCGGCGCCGCCCACGTCCCCGCCGCCCTCCGCGACGCCACCAACCCCCACCCCTGACCAGCCCGCCCCACCGCCGTCCGGCCTGCGGTCCGGGCCCCGCCCGGTCCGGGCCCCGTGGGGCGTCCGGGCCCGCTGGTCCGGGCCCGGCGCCTTGCCCAGCGCCGCCTGGGCCCCGCGGTCCGGGCCCGCGGCGCGTGCCCCGCGCGGTCCGGGCCCGCGGCGGGTGCCACACGCGGGCCGCCGCCCTCACAGGCGCCCGACCCTTGCGGGGTGGCGTGAGTTGCCCGCGGTCAAGGGTGGGTGGCTGTGGGAATGGTGTGGGTAGCTGAGCTGGTGATGTGCATCTCAGGGTGCTCTCAGTAGGCCGGACGGAGGATCACCTCATGACTGCACCGACCCACCTGCGCCTGCTCCGCTGGGGCGCGCCCGTCGTCGCGGCGGCGGCCGTCGCGGCCGTCGCCTCCGGCGTGTTCACCGCCGAGGCGAACCCGTCGCTGCCGGCCAAGAGCGCCGGCCAGCTGCTGGTCGACCTGCAGCGCGCGAGCGTCGACGGCCTGTCCGGCACAGTGGTGCAGGACTCCGACCTCGGCCTCCCGCAGCTGCCGCAGGTCGGCAGCGGCAACTCCTCGCTGACCTCGTTGCTGACCGGCTCGCACACCCTCCGGGTCTGGTACGCCGGGGACGACAAGCAGCGGGTCGCCCTGCTCGGCTCGCTCGGCGAGACCGACGTCGTCCGAAACGGCACCAACGCCTGGGTCTGGTCCAGCGAGTCCAACTCGGCCACCCACTTCACCGTGCCGGCCGGCAAGGCGGGCAAGCACGAGGCCGACGGCCTGCCCGCCGGGGTCACCCCGCAGCAGGCCGCCGACGCCGCGCTCAAGGCGCTGGACCCGACCACGAAGGTGAGCACGTCCTCGACCACGTCGGTCGCCGGCCGCAGCGCGTACGAGCTGGTGCTGGCGCCGAAGGACACCCGGTCGCTGGTGGGCCAGATCCGGCTGGCGGTCGACTCGAAGACCTCGCTGCCGCTGCGGGTGCAGGTTTTCGGCAAGAACAGCGGCAACGGGCCCGCGTTCTCGGTCGGCTTCAGCTCCGTGAGCTTCGAGGTGCCGCCGGCGGCGCAGTTCTCCTTCAACCCACCGCCCGGGACGAAGGTGACCGAGGGCACCCTGCCGGTTCACCAGGGGCCGTCGGCCGGTGACGCGCAGCGCGCCCGCGACGCGATCAGGACGGTCGGCTCGGGCTGGACCACGGTGGCGGTGCTGCCGGCGCCGACCCCGTCGGACACCGGCCGGGACAGCAGCTCGCTGGGTGGGTTCCTCGCGCAGTTGCCGCGGGTCGACGGCAGCTGGGGCAGCGGCCGGCTGATGACCTCGACGCTGGTCTCGGCGCTGGTCACCGACGACGGCCGGCTGATCGTCGGGATGGTGCCGCCGGACCTGCTGTACGCGGCGGCGAAGTGACGGCGGGGAGTCCCGAGCCGGCCGTGCCCCAGCAGGGTGCGGCCGGCTCCGCCGTGTCCGGACCCGCTCGCGGGCTCGACCCGGGCGCCACGGCGGTGACCACGACCGGGTTGGCGAAACGGTTCCGCGGCGGCCAGCTCGCCGTCGCCGGGATCGACCTGCTCGTCCCGCACGGCGCGGTATACGGCTTCCTCGGGCCCAACGGCTCCGGCAAGACGACGACGATCCGGATGCTGCTCGGCCTGGTCAGCCCGACTGCCGGCAGCCACACCGTGCTCGGCCGGCAGATGCCGGCAGCCGCGGCGCAGGTGCTGCCCCGGGTCGGCGCGCTGGTCGAGGGCCCGGCCTTCCACCCGTACCTGTCCGGTCGGGCGAACCTGGCCCGGTTGGACGCCGCCGACCGCACCGCCGACCCGTCCACCGCGGGCCGCCGGATCGAGACCGCGCTCGACCGCGTCGGCCTGACCGCGGCGGCGAAGAAGCGCTACCGGGCTTACTCGCTGGGCATGCGGCAGCGGCTCGGCATCGCCGCCGCCCTGTTGCAGCCGCGGGAGCTGCTCGTGCTCGACGAGCCGACGAACGGCCTCGACCCGCAGGGCACCCGCGAGGTCCGCACACTGGTTCAGGAGCTCGCCTCCGACGGCGTCACCGTGCTGATCTCCTCCCACCTGCTGGCCGAGGTCGAGCAGATCTGCACGCATGTCGGCGTCATGCACGTCGGCAAGCTGGTCGCCCAGGGCACGCTCAACGAGTTGCGCCGCAGCCAGCAGCCCCGGGTCGCGGTCGAGACCACCGCTCCGGCCGCGGCCGTCCGGACGCTCGCCGAGCTCGGCCTGACCCCGGGGCCGATCGAGGGCCGGCACGTCACCGCCGCCCTCGGCGAGGCGGAGCCGGAGAAGGTGCTGGCCGCGCTGGTGCACGCCGGCGTGCCGGTACGGCAGTTCACCGTCGACGAGGCCGGCCTCGAGGACGTGTTCGTGGCGCTGACCGGGGAGGGTTTCGATGTCAGCGGCTGAGATGTCGGCGGTCGCCACCGCCCCTGCTGTCCGCCGGCCGCCCGTGGTCAGCACCCGGTTCCTGCGTTCGGAGCTGGGCATGGTGTTCCGGCGCCGGCGCAACCTGGCGATCCTGGCCGTGCTGGCCGCGATCCCGATCGTCATCGCGATCGCAATCAAGGTGACGGCGCCGCCCAACGACGGCACCGACGGGCCACCGTTCCTGTTCTCGATCACCGGTAACGGGATCTTCGTCGCGCTCACGGCGCTGACCGTGGTGCTGCCGCTGTTCCTGCCACTGGCAGTCGCGGTGGTGGCCGGCGAGTCGGTGGCCGGCGAGGCGTCCCTCGGCACGCTGCGCTACCTGCTGGTGGTGCCGGTGTCCCGGACCCGCCTGCTCGCGGTCAAGTACGCCGGCGCGCTGGCCTACTGCCTCGCCGCCGCGTTCGTCGTCGCGGTCGTCGGCACGCTGATCGGCGCCCTGCTGTTCCCGATCGGGCCGGTCACGCTGCTGTCCGGCACCCAGGTCTCGTACGGGGCGGGGCTGGCCCGGCTGCTGCTGGTGGCGCTCTACATCGCCGCGATGATGGCCGGCCTGGCCGCGATCGGCCTGTTCGTCTCCACCCTCACCGAGTCGGCGATCGCCGCGATGGCGACGACCGCGGTGCTGGCCGTGCTGAGCCAGGTGCTCAACCAGGTCCCGCAGCTCGACTGGCTGGCGCCCTGGCTGTTCAGCCACTACTGGCTCGACTACGGCGACCTGCTGCGCGACCCGATCGCCACCGGCGCGGTCACCAAGGGCCTCGCGGCCACCGCCGCGTACGTGCTGATCTTCGGTTCGCTGGCCTGGTCGCGGATCACGACCAAGGACGTGAGCTCCTGACCCGAGGGCGTGCCGGGACCTACTGCAGGTAGGTCTCGACCTCGCCCGGCGGCCGCTCGCTCGCGCCCTCCGGGTCGTCGCCGTACTCGGACCTGGCCCGGCGCTGCCGCAACAGGTCCCAGGCCTGGTCGAGCTGCACCTCGAGCTCGGCCATCCGCTCCCGCTCGGCGTCGGTCAGCCCCTGGCCACCGCTGTGGCGGGCGCGCAGCTGGCGCTCCTCGGCGACCAGCTCGTCGATGTGGTTCAGGATCGAACGCTCGCTCGTCATGGTGTCCCCTGCACTCCTGCGGATTGGGCCGTTTCCGCGTGCGGTCCGTCGATCGGGCAGTAGTAGCGGTGCTCGGCCGGCTGGCGCTTCGCGCCCTCCGGCTGGTTGCTGATGCCCACCGCGGACAGTAACCCACCGGCCGCGAGCATCCCGGCGCCGATCCAGACGGCCATGTGGAAGCCGCTGCTGAACGCGGTCGGGTCCCGGTAGACGGTGCCGGTGAGCCCCGCGATCGGCGGCACCACCGCGACCGCGAGAAGCCCGGCGCTGCGGGCCACGGCGTTGTTGACCCCGGAGGCGGCGCCCGCGTGCTCGGTCGGCGCGGCCGCGAGCACGGTCGAGGTCAGCGGCGCGACCAGCGTGGTCATCCCCAGGCCGAACGCCACGACCGCGGGCAGCACGTCGGTCGTGTACGAAGCGTCCGCGCCGATCCGGAGCATGAGCAGCAGGCCGAAGGCGGCGATCAGCGGGCCTGCGGTCATCTGCAGCCGCGGGCCGATCCTGTCCGCCAGCGCCCCCGACCGCGCCGACAGGGCCAGCATGATCAGCGTGAACGGCAACAGCGAGGCACCCGCCGCCAGCGGGCTGTAGCCGGAGACCACCTGCAGCTGCAGGACGAGCAGGAACAGCACCGCCCCGAGCGCGCCATACACGACGAACGTCACGATGTTGGCCACCGTGAACTGCCGGGACCGGAACAGGCCGGTCGGCACCAGCGGGTGTTCGCTGGTCCGCTCGACCCAGACGAACCCAGCCAGTGCGAGCACCCCGAGCACGCCGGTGGCGACGACCATCGGATCCGCTCCGTGCTCACCGCCGGCGATCGATGCGTAGGTCAGTCCGGCCAGGCCGAGCGCTCCGAGCAACGTGCCGGGCAGGTCGAACCTGGAGCTGGCGCTCGGGTCGACGGACTCCGGCACGTGCCGGAGGGAGATCCAGACCACCAGTGCTGCGAGCGGCAGGTTGACCAGGAACACCAGCCGCCAGGTCCAGGCCTGGATCAGCCAGCCGCCGATGAAAGGGCCGGCCGCGCCGGCGATGCCGCCCAGACCCGACCACGCTCCGATCGCCCGGGAGCGGTCGCTCGCGATGAACGAGGCGGAGATGATCGCCAGGCTGCCCGGGGTCATCAACGCGCCGCCGACGCCCTGCAGCAGGCGGGCGCCGACGAGCATGTCGATGTTCGGGGCGATTCCGCACAGCGCCGAGGCGAGCGCGAACCAGATCGTGCCGAGCACGAACACCCGTCGCCGGCCGAGCCGGTCGCCGAGCGAGCCGCCGAGCAGGATGAACGACGCCAGGGTCAACGTGTAGCCGTTCAGCGTCCACTGCAGGCCACCGAGGTCGGCGCCGAGGTCGTCGCCGATGCTCGGCAGCGCGACGTTGACCACCGTGGCGTCGAGGAATGCCATGCCGGAGCCGAGCACGGTGGCCAGCAGGACCCAGCGGCCGGGGGCCTCGCCGAGGCGCACCTGGGCGGCCGGCGCAGTCACGATGTCTCAGACACGACGACGCCCACCACGGGAACACTGCCCCGGGTGGGCGTCGTCGGCAAGCGAACGACTCGGATCAGCGGCGGGCCAGGCGGGCGAGCAGCGCACCCACGATGAGGTACACGACCGCGGCGATGCCCCAGTTGACCAGGATGTCCTGACGCGGGTTGTCCTGCGGGAAGAGGCCGTGGAACGGCGTGGTCAGGAACCGGCCGACATCGAGGATGACGTTGACGATCTCGTTGTTCGGGTTCGCCTTGATCAACACAAGGACGATCCCGAGGATGATGATGGCGGCGACGATGCCGGCGATCGTGGAAATCACACTGCCCGGCGATCGGTACCGCGTGCGGGTGACCACGGTGAACCTCCTGATTTCTCCCGACCCCCGTGGCTCGTTGTCGTCCGAGTTGTTCCCGATTTCGGGTGTCGCCCAAACGCTGTCCTGTCGTTACCCAATTGCACACAGCGAGCACATAGCGTTCCTGCCTTGTACGAAGCCCGAGTCAAGTCCACGTACGAGCAGGAGGGCTCATGACACGCTTCCGCCTCGCCGCAGCGGCCGGATCACTCGTCGCCGCCCTGACAGCGGGCATGCTCGCCGGCTCGCGGTCGGGCGCTACACGGTGCTGACCCGGCGCGGGCCCGGCGGCGTGCAGCTGCGGGACGTGGTGCCGACGGCGGAGGCCGGGGTCGCGCTGATCCGCCGCTAGGACGGGGGCAGCGCCGGCACCTCCGGCGTCGCCCTTCCGGGCGCCGGCCGGACGGCCGCACGACCGGCCGGCGCCCACCCACCCCACACGACCCGTGCTCCATGACCCGCGCTCCGAGGACTCGGCCGGCGCCCAAGCCGAGCGACCCCGCGCCGGACGATGAGCCGGCCGCCGGGGTGGTCAGCCAGCCTGGGAGGACTCGACCGGGACCAGGCCGCGGCGGGAGGCGATCGCGACCGCCTCGGTGCGCCCGGAGGCGCCGAGCTTGCTGAGAATGTTGGACACGTGCACGCTCGCCGTCTTCTCGGAGATGAACAGCGTGCGGCCGATCTGCCGGTTGGTGCGACCGCGGGCGAGCAGCGCCAGCACGTCGCGCTCCCGGGCGGTCAGCGTCTGGTCGACCCGTACCGGCACCGGCAGACCGGCCTCGAGCCGTCCGCGCCGGGCCAGCGCCTCCAGCGCCTCCTTCAGCGGCGTCGCCCCGAGCCGGACGGCGATCTCGTACGCCGCGCCGACCTCGGCCGCCGCCTCGTCTCGCCGGTCCTGGGCCAGCAGCGCCTCGGCCAGCCGCCACCGGCAGCGCGCCTGTTCGTACGGGTAGCCGTAGCCGAAGATCCGCAGCGCCTCGCGCCACTGGTCGGGGTCGGACGGGCCGGACAGCCGGGACCACTCGGCCTCGGCCCTGGCCAGCCACGCCAGCCCCTCCGGGCCGATCCGCCCGTGCCGCGGCCGGCCCCGCTTGGCTGTCGTCCGGGCGCGTTCGATCAGGCCTTCGCCGCGCCGTACGGTCGCCGCGACCGCGTCGTCCTCGCCGCGCAGCCGCTCGCCGTCGGCCCGATCGGCCAGCGCGGCAAGGCCGAGCGCGGACAGCCAGATGCCGCCGAGATACCACTTGTCCCAGCGGCGCGTGACGTACTCGATCGCGCGGTCGGCGGCGTCCGCGGCCCCGTCCAGGTCGCCGCGCCAGCGCAGCAGGTCGATCTCGCAGCCACCGGCGACCAGCGCGAGGCTGGCGTCCTTGCTCCAGGAACGGCGCAGCTGCGCGACCCGCTCGATCGCGGTCGGCAGCCCCCGACCGACCTCGACGTAGAGCGCGGCGGCGGCCAGCCGGGCCAGCACGATGTCGGGTGCGGCGTCGCCGGCGAGCTCGGCCGCCTCCAGGCTGCCGTCCCAGTCGCCGGTCACGTACCGGGCGATGACCTGCAGCACCCGGATCTCCAGCCCGTACACGCTGAACGTCAGGCCGGTCTCGGTCGCCCGGGCGACCCCGGCGTCCATACAGGCCAGCGCGGTGGTGATGTCGCCGGCGTAGTAGTAGCTGGCGGCGAGGTTGTAGTGGGCGCGCGCCTCGACCGACAGGTCGCCTGCCTCCCGGGCGCGGTCGCGCGCCTCGGCCAGCCGGGTCTGCGACTCGGCCGAGTCGCCCTCGATCTCGGCCACCAGAGCGAGGCTAGTCAGCGCGTCGGCCTCGGCATCGGGCAGTCCGAGTGCGCGGGCGCCGACCAGCGCCTCCTCAGCCCAGCCTTTCCCCTCGGTGTGCCGGTCGAGGTTGACCGCCGAGCGGGCCCGGGTCGCCGCGGCCCACACCCTGGCCCACGACGGCGGGTCGGCCGGCACCGTGTCGAGCACCTCGCCGGTCGCCACGTATGCCTCCTTGGGCCGATCGGCGCCGAGCAGGTGCAGCGCCAGCATCTCCCGCGCGCCCGCGGCCTGCGCGCTGCCCGGGGACTCGCGGTCGGCCAGCGCGGTCGCGTCGGCGGCCAGGGCCACCGCCCGGCTCAGCTCGCCGGCACTGGCCGCGGCCTGCGCGGCGGTGAGCTGCAGCGTGACCAGGTCGCTGCCGGCCCGCTGCTCGGCGTCGGGCACCGCGGCCCACAGCTGCAGTGCCCGCTCCAGCTGGCGCAGCGCCTCGACCGGCGCGTGCAGGTCCATCGCCTCGGTCGCCGCCTGCACCGAGGCGGTCAGCGCCCTGGGCAGGTCGTGGCTCTCCAGCGAGTGGTAGGCGAGCTCGGCCGCGCTGCTCTCCACCCCCTCGGCGAACAGCTTCGCGTAGGTGCCGTGCAGCCGGACCCGCTCGCCCGGCAGCAGGTCGCCGTAGACCGCCTCCTGCAGCAGCGCGTGCTGGAACACGTACGACCCGCCGTCCGCGACCAGCACGTGGTGGGTGACCGCCTCGCGCAGCGCCTCCTCCAGCTCGACCTCGGGCATCCCGGTCGCGGCCTGCAGCAGCGAGTGGCTGACCCGCCGCCCGGCGACCGAGGCGACCCGGGCCACCCGCTGCACGGCCGCGGGCAGCCGCTCGAGCCGGGCCAGCAGCACGTCGGCCAGCGCGGTCGGCAGACCTGGGTCGGCGGCCAGGCCGGCCGCCAGCAGCTCCTCGGCGAAGTAGGCATTGCCCTCGGAGCGGGCGAGCACGTCGCGCACCAGCCGGTCGGGCACCGGCCCGCCGGACAGCGTCCGCAGGTAGTCACCGAGCTCCGCCGGGGTGAACGGGGACAGCTCCAGCCGCTCGACGACCGGAAGCCGGAGCAGCTCGCCGAGCAGCGGGCGCAGCGGATGGCGGCGGTGCAGGTCATCGGCCCGGTAGGAGGCGATGACGGCCGCCTGCTCGGACCGCAGTCGGGCCAGCAGGAACGCGAGCAGGTCGCGGGTGGACTGGTCGGCCCAGTGCAGGTCTTCGATGACCAGCAGCAGCGGCGGGGCGATCTCGGCCGCGTCGCCGAGCGCGCCGGCGACCGCGTCGAACAGCTGCAGCCGGGCCGCGTCGTCGTCGGCGGCAGGTGCCGCGGCGGGACGGCCGGGCCGGGTGATCAGCCGGTCGAGGGCGGGGCGGTCACGCAGCGCCTCGGCGAGCGGCCCGTCCTCGCCGGCCAGGTCGGCGAGCTGGCGCAGCGCTTCGGCGAACGGCAGGTAGGGCAGGCCGACCGCGCCGAGGTCGACGCAGTGCCCGACGAGCACGGTGGCGCCGCTCTGGTGGGCCCGCCGGCACAGCTCGGTGAGCAGCCGGGTCTTGCCCACGCCGGCGTCGCCGGAGAGCAGCACCGCCGCCGGCGCACCGGCCCGGGCGCGCTCCACCGCCGCGGACAGCCGGGCGAGCTCAGCACCCCGGCCGACCAGCGGCTTCTCCGACCCCATCCTGGACACGAGGCCATCGTCCCACCGCGGTACGACAGAACCTCAGCACTTTCCTGTGGGCTGAAGTCGGGCCGGAGCCCGGGGAGCCGCAGACACCACGACGGCCCGGCGAGCACCCCTCGCCGGGCCGTCGTGGTGTGGAGGTCAGTTCGTACGCGCGATCTCCCGAGCCGGTTCCCTTCGCCGGCCCCGGGATCAGTGGGCAGTGCGCCGGCCGAAGTGGCGGCCGGTGCGAGCGGCGCGGCGCGCGGTCCGGGCCAGCCGGTAGTCCGCGGCCTCGCGGCGCAGGTTCGTGCGGCGGTAGTCGAGCTCGGTGTCGAGCGCGGGACCGTAGTAGTAACCAGACATCGTGTGCGCTCCTCGGATGACTCTCTCTCGTTGACGTGATCGAGAATCGTCCTGAGGTGGCACCTGCGGCATCGGAAGGTCACGCAGTCTCGCGGCCCGGCGCCACCCGAGGTCGCCTAAGGTCCTTAGACGGCAGCATCCGAGCAGGTCATCGGCATAGGCAACCCCGGGGAGCACGATCGCCCCCGGGGTCCGGAAAGTATCAAGGTTACGGCTGAGTGTCCCCGTCGCCGGTACGCTCCTGTGCCGTGTCGACCCCCCGGTCGATCTGCTCGTCGTACTTGCCACCGGTCTTCTCGTCGGCGAAGTCCCCGGCCTTCTCCATGCCCTGGTCGACCTGCTCGTCGTGCTGGTCGGCGAACTCCTTCGCCTTGTCCATGAAGCCACCCATGGTCGGCTCCTCCCGTGTGAGTTGTTCCAGCCTCCTCCCCGTATTCACCGCTCGCAACCGGACCCGGAACGGGCTGATTCGGGCGCTGGAACTCGCATCGGCCGGCTCGCCCCGGGCTCCCGGCACCGGCAGTCAGCCCGCCCAGCGGCAGCCGGTCAGCCACGCCGGCGCACCGGGCGCGGCACGGGCAACATCAGGACACTCGCAGCACGGCATCTCCGTTGCCCGCGCCCGGGGCAGGTGGGCCCTTCAGACGTCGAAGTCCGCCGGAGTGAAGGAAAAGACCGCCATGTCATAGCTGTGTCCGCCCCAGCGAGCCTTGTTCCGCAGCACGCCCTCGGCGACCGCTCCGGACCCCGCCGCAGCGGCCCGGCTCGCCGCGTTCGCGGTGACCATCGAGATCTCCACCCGATGCAGACCCAGCTGGCCGACACCCCAGCCGGCGAGCAACCGTGCGGCGGTCCGGGCGACGCCACGGCCCGTCGCCGACGTCCTCACTCAATAACTCAGATTCGCCGACGACCGGCGCCGGTCGACTCCCTCCAGCGAGCACGCCCCGAGCAGCGTCCCGTCACCGCCGAGGACGACGAACGCGTAGAGCGTCCCCTTCGCCCAGGCGTCCCGGGTGAAGCCCGCCCACTCCTCCTGATCGGCGACGGTGGCATCCGGCCGCCACCATGGCACCGTCCCCTTCAGCTCCGCCGCCGACTCGCACACCGCCTCGTGGAACGCGGCAGCGTGGTCCACGTCCAGCGGTCGCAACTCGATCCCGCCGCCGCCCAGACGGACGTCGCGCGACACCGGTGGCTGGGCTTCGGCTGAGGACATCACCCGATACTAGTGATTCTCGTGGTCGGCGGTCATCGGCGTAGTAGCGCCATTCAGCCAGGCGGCCGTCGATTACGCAGAGCAGGGGCGGCTGCATCAAGTGACGGTCCGACCCGGCCGGGACGGACCTTGCTAAGGTCGGCCCGTGCACGGCGACCGCTATTACGTTCCTGGATTGGATGGCGTCCGTGCCGTGGCGATTCTTCTGGTCCTCGGCCAGCATGCTCCGACCAGGCCGCTCATCGACGGCTTCGTCGGTGTGACGGTGTTCTTCTGCCTGTCGGGGTATCTCATCACCACCCTATTGGTCCGTGAACTCGACGGCGGCACCATCGATGTGCGCGCGTTCTATCGCCGACGCGCCGCGCGCCTCTGGCCGGCCTTGCTGACGGTCGTGGCGGTGACGGTCGTGGTGCTGCTCATAGATCGACGAGCATTCCCCGATCCGGTGCACCTCGGCGTCGGCCAGATCTTCGCACCCGCCGGTGCGGCGGTCGTATATACGACGAGCCTCTTCGACTGGTCCGGCCACTTCTTCGCTACGCAGGACTACCTCAACTTCACCTGGTCGCTGTCGATCGAAGAGCAGTACTACTTGCTGTGGGCATTCGCACTGCTCTTGGTCTATCGCCGCATCCCCAGGCTGTTCGCCGCGCTCACCGCGTCGTTCATCGGGATCACCCTGGCGCTCAACCTCTACCTCGGTCTGAGCCGAGAGGTGTTTTTCGATCGGCACGAGTACGTCGGGAGTGACACGAACGCTCTGCCTATCCTGGTCGGCTCATTGCTCGCGATCGTTGTTCACAACCATTGGTTGTCCCGTACGCTCCGATATCTCGCGCCCGGTGCTCTGCTGGCCGTTGTCCTCCTGCCCGCCCTCGCATATCGGAACGACACCGAACGCACCTCCCTGGTGACCGTCGCGGGGACTGTGCTGGCGCTCGTGATTCTGATCGGTGTCCTGATACGACCGCAATCGGCAATTGGCTCGCTGCTCGCGAGCGGCCCGATGCGGTGGCTCGGTGAGCGGTCGTATTCCATCTATCTCTGGAACGATCTGGCGCGAATCCTCACACTCAAGGCGCTTGGATATACGCTGCTCGGTGACATCGTGTGGATTGTGATGTTCGTCGTGGTGGCCGAGACCAGTTTCCGGCTCGTCGAGCGCCCGCTGCGGGCCAAATTCGCACGGAGGTCCGGCGTGCCCCGAACTCCGAGCGCCAGGCAGCCGGTGCGGATGCGCCTGCTGCAGCTCACTCACCGCCTCCATCTCCCGGCGAAGCCTGGCGCGGACACCAGCCCGGCCGCCGTGGCCGACACACCGGATCAGCTGGGCCAGGTACGGCCGTAGGTCAGGCTGCCCGCTCACGCCGTCGCAACCTGTTACCGGCTTCCGTTCGGGCGTCGCGTCAGCACGTACGCCGCGCTCGACGAGCGCATCGAGCTCTCAGCGGGTGCGGGTCGTGGGACACTGACGGCGGCTCCGGACGCCAACGAGGAACCAGAGCCGGCCTGTCGACCAGACGTGGACCAGAGCGAGAACCCGAGCGACGGTCGAGCGTGAAACCCGCAGGTGGGAGGGCTCGCCTAGTGGCCGATGGCGGCGGTCTTGAAAACCGCTAGGAGCTTGCTCCTCGTGGGTTCGAATCCCACGCCCTCCGCCCCTGCTGACCTGCATAGACAGACGCGGCTGTCGCTGTGGAGTTGTCAAGGAGCCCGCCGTGCGAAGCCCTGACGGCTTGCGCTGACGGCAACGTCAGTCGTCGTCGGTGAGCAGCGCATCCATGCCGGCCAGCGCCTTCCGCTGGGCGTCGAGCATGACGTGGCCGTAGATCGTCATCGTGACTTCCAGCGCGCTGTGCCCCAGTACCTCCATGACGACTCGAGGTGGCACACCTTGGGCGAGCAGCATCGAAGCGCAGGTGTGCCGGAGGTCGTGCAGGCGAACCTTCCGCACGCCGGCCCGTTCGCACAGCCGGCCGAACGCGTTGGAGAAGTCGTTGGGCTCGATCGGCCGCCCGGTCGTCGTGGTGAACACCAGGCCGGAGTCCTCCCAGGCGTCGCCGGCTCGTCGCCGCTCCTCGGCCTGGCGCTCTCGGTGCTCCCGGAGCGTCGTGACCATCGACGGCAGCAGCGGCACGGTCCGGCGCGATCGCCGGGTCTTTGGCGGGGCGAAGTGCAGCTCTCCGGAGTGGCGTTGGAGTGTCTGCCGTATATGAAGCCGACCGGTGTCGAGGTCCACATCTGCCCACCGCAGGCCGAGCGCTTCGCCGCGGCGGAGGCCGATGCTTAGAGCCACCGCATACAGCGCGTAGAGCCGGTACTGCCGGGCAACTCGTAGCAGCGTTCGGGCCTCCTCCACCGTGAGCGGTTGCACTTCCTCCTGGTGACCCGGGGAGATGCGGACTTGCTGTGCAACGTTGCGGACGATCAGGTCCTCCCGGACGGCGTCGGCCAGCGCGTTTCGGAGCACGGCATGCAAGTGGAAGACCGTCCGCTCTGATAGCGGCTTGGTGCGCCGGCCGGGAGACCGGCTGGTCACTTGCGAGCGCGACGCCAGGAAGGCTCGCACGTCTCGAGCTGTGAGCCGGTCGAGCCGCTTTTTGCCGAGCGCCGGCACGATGTGCTCGCGCACGAACATCTCGTACGTGCGGTAGGTCAGCGGTCGGACTCGGGGCTTGGCCACGTTCGGAAGCCAGTACGCCAGGTAGGAAGCCACGGTCGGAGCGTTGATCACGGCTGGGAGGCCCCGCCGGTGCTGCGCCATCAGCTCGGTCAGCTTCCCGGAGGCGTCCTCTCTCGTTCGGCCGTAGACCCTGACTCGGCGCCGCGTGCCGTCCGTGGTAAGGACGTACGCGGCGCCCTCGTAACGCCCGTCCTTGCGTTGATAGAGGGTTCCCTCGCCGTTGGCGCGACGGCCGCTCATGCGGCCGTGTCCTCGGCCAGGAGCGCGATGCACTCGGCGAGCGCCTCAACCGGGACCAGCCGGCGCCGTCCAAATCTTCACGGTACGCAGCCGATGAGACCGGATCAGGTCGTAGAGCGTCGACCGACCCACACCAAGCTGCCGGGCCGCTTCGGTTGTCGTGATGAGAAGTACGTCCATCGGCCTACCTCCTGTCTGATGCGGACGGTCACGCGGCGACGGCGGCCGGGCGTCGTGAGCGGGCGGCGTCGGCGGCGGCGAGGGCGAGAGCGGCGTCGGCGGTGGTGCGCCAGCCGGTGCCGGCGTAGGTCCAGGTGCCGACGACGAGCACGGTGTCCGAGTCGTCGTCGGGCGGGAGCTGTTCGGGTTGAGCTGCGATCGCGTTCGCGCGGCGCATGGCGGTAGCGCGCGCGATGCGAAGCGCGGTGAAGGTGGTGGAGTAGGCGCGGGATTTGGTGGCGAAGTGGCCGCCGAAGCCGAGCATGTGGGCCCAGGGGCGGAGCCGGGACCAGGCGGGACCGGCGTCGGGTCGGCCAAGTTCCCATGCGGCGGCGATCAGGCGACCGGTGTGCCGAGCCGGGTCGGTGTAAATGCGAACGGTGGAGTGGGTGAGCCGGGTGGACAGGTGTCCGGCGGGTTCGGTGGCTTTGGTGGCGTACTTGGCCAGGTAGCCGGCGACGTGTTGTTCGGTGATCTCGGCGCCGGGCAGTCCATGGGCGACGGTGAGTGGGCGGACCTGTCGGCCCCATTGGATGAGCCAGCCGTTGGCCTGGTCCGGGTGTGATGGGGTTCGGATTGCGGTCGTGGCGGCGGCGTCCACCAGGAGCCGGTTGAGCAACTCGACGGTCGCCCAACTCGGAGGCGAGAGCACCGCTTCCGGATCGTCGGGGTCATCGCCGTCAAGCCGAAGAAGGGCGTGCAAGTGCACAGCGCCGCGGGCTTGGAACTCGGCGACCTTGGCGTAGCGGAGCCGGGCCGGGGTGCCGCCGTGCTGACGGGACAGGCGGGCCAGCTCGCGTTTGACCGCGTCTATGGTCCGGGTCCAGAGCTTGGGAACGAAGGCGTTCCAGGCGACCTGGCCGGGATGGTCGTAGCAGTCCAGGCAGAGCGGGGTGCCGGTGCGCGCATCGCCGTCGCCGTGCACGACACCGCAGGACTGCGGCCGGCCGTGCGCGCAGCTCGGGTGATCACGGCGGGGCCGGCACGGGCCGAGCCGGCGGTGCCCGGTGCCCGGTTGACCGCTGCGGTCGGGTCGGGTGTGTACCAGCCCGAAGGAGGGCGGGGTGAGGGTGAGGAAGGTGGCCGGGTGCGTGGTGACGGTGTCGGGGACGCCTTTGCCGCCGCGTAGGCCGGCGGCGATGAGGTGGTAGGCGTCCCACCGGTAGACCTCGGCGCAGGCCGGGCAGACCGACTCGCGGCGGGTGCCGCACGGCTTGTAGAGGACAGCGTCGGGCAGGGCTGCGGTGTCGAAGGACTCGATGACCTCCCCGGTCCGCGGGTTGATCGTGGTGCTGTGGCCGCGGAGTTTGACCGGGCGGGTGCAGCCGCGGGCGCGGGCGGTATGGGCTTGCCAGCGGCCGAAGTCCGGGCGCAGCACCCGGGCCAGCGTCGGGCCCGGTTGACCCGGTAGCACGTCGGCCCCGAGCGCGGAGGCGGCGACCTCGGCCAGCAGGGACGGAGATGCTAACGGGCCGCTGGTCATGGCGCCCAGCCGGTGCCGAGGCAGGAGTGGCAGACGCCTTCCGGTTCCGGGGCGCCGAGGTCGACCCCGGTCCCGTCGCAGTCCGGGCAGGCGTCGGCCGCGTGCAGCGGATCCGTGGTGCGCGGTGGCTGGCGGGTCCATGGCCGCTCGTGCTCGAGGCCGGGGATGCCCCGTTGACCGGGGCCGGGTCGGCGGTCGCCGCGCGCGCTCACGTCAACCACCCCACGACCCGGATCACGACCAGGACTAGGACAAGCGCCAGTGACGAGGCGGCGACGATGGAGACGAGCGCCCACGCGCCAGCGGCAGCAGCGCGGAGTGCATTAGGGGCGTCGGCGTGCCGGCCTGGACCCGGCGGATCATAGATCGAAGACCCGAGCCCGGATGCGGGGCTGTAGCTCTCGCGGTAGGTGAGGGACTGGACCAGCTCGCCGCCGGTGTGACCGTCGAGGACCGGGCCGAGCGGGAAGGTGCGGGCGGGTGTGTGGTCATGGCGCACCGCCGGCCAGGGGCTGGAGCGCGGGCCGGCCGCGCAGGGTGAGGCCGACCGAGACGAGGTAGCGGATGTCATCGCGGGCCAGGTAGGCAGCGCGGAACAGCCGGGGAGTGCGGCGGTTCTCGGCCAGGAGGTAGCCGACGCCGGCGTGCCCGTCCAGGTCGATGGTGGCGGCCGAGTAGCCGGAGTTGGCGCAGCCGTGGCCGAGAACCAGGTCGGAGGAGGCGTCGTTGGCGCAGGCCAGCGCCCAGCGGTAGGCGAACAGGTCACGCAGCGAGGTCGGCACGATGTCTGAGGACGGCCGCTGGGTCGCCGCGACGACGATCAGGCCGGCGGCGCGGCCGCGGGCGACCAGGTCCCGCAGGCCGGCGGAGAACCGCTTCTGCTGCGCCGGCTCCCCGTAGACGGACGTGTAGAGGGCCAGCTCGTCCACGACAACCAGGACGAACCCCTGCCCGGAGTCTGGGGTGACCTTTTCCAGGCCGGCCGCCTTGAGCTCGGCCAACCGGCCATCCAGCAGGCTCTGCAGGGTGGCGACGGCGTCGAGGGAGTCCTCGATGTCGTGGCCGATCAGCCGGTCCGCCAGCAAGGTCCAGCTGGTGAGCTCGTTCTCCTTCCCGTCGAACAGCCACAGCGCCACGTCCCGGCACAACGCCGCATGCGCCAAGACCTGGTTGACGCCGTTGGACTTGCCGGCGTCGGGCAGGCCACCGACGATCAGCATCCGCCAGACCAGGTTGAGGTGCACCGGGTCGCCGTAGAGGTCGCTGCCGAGGTAGATCGGATCCCACAGGGTCAGCGGCCGGACCGCGTCGGCGGGGTCGGTCGGCGTCCAGGTGTCTGCACCGACGCCGGGGATCCGAGCGGTCAGCCTGCCCGGTAGGTGCAGCCGGCGCAGCGTGGCCGGCAGGCGCAGGGCTGTAGTCATCGGGCGGCCTCCTCGGCCGAGTCGGGAATGCTGAGGTCGTCGGCCTGGACAGGAGCCGGGGCGGCGGCGCGGGTGTCGTGCAGGGCAGTCGCGTAGGCCAGCAGCGGCGACGGGAGCGCCGGGCCGGCCAGCGCATCCCGGCGGATCACGTCAATGACGACCCGGTCGGCGCGGCCGGAATCGCGTGTCACGGTCACGTCCCGGGCCCGGGCTGAGGCCCGCAACTCCTCGACCCGAGCGACAAGCAGCTCAGCCGATTGGCCCGGGAACAACCCGAATGTCAGCCGTTCCCCGGCCGGCGTCACTCGGGAGCGGAGCACCAGCGGCAGTCGTCCGGCTGAGGTCGCGACCCGGGTCTCGGCCATGCAGGCCAGCAGCCGGCGCCGCGTGCGAGCACAGCGCAGCCGGCCGAAGAGCAGGCGCCGGGACGCGGGCCACAGCAGCAACGTCACTGCGGTGGAGCTAGTCACGGCCCAGGCCGGACCGCCGGGCATTTGTCGGCCGGTCAGGATCCGCACCAGAAGGACAGCGGCGACCAGACTCAACTCGGTCCGGTACCGCCAGGCTGCGGCGCTGACACGACGCGCGGCGCGGCCGGTCAGGGCAAGGGCTTCCCACGTGGAGTCGACCCTGTAGCCCTGGTCGATCCGGACCGTCGGCTGCCTACGCACGGCGCCCTTCCCCTCCGCCAGCCGCGAAGAGCGCGATCTGAGCGCCGGCATTGAAGTCGGTCAGGGTCGGCGCCGGGAAGCCGTACGCGGTCCGGCGGATCGGGCAGTACACCCGGCGGTCCTCCGAGGCGGCGGCCCGGAAGACGCCGTCGCAGCGGAAGCAAGTCCGCTCCGGCGGAAGTCCACTCCTCGGATCCTGCGCCGGATCGCGGGCGCGCTGTACCGTCACGACAGCCCCTCGCCTTAGTAATGCGGTATGGGTGGAGGACGCCGGAGCGGCAGGTTCCTAGTGGCGTGTCTCTGACGTGGTGTGTGTCTTCCGGTTCTTCGGCGGGATGGCCTTGGCGAGGACGGTGTCGGCGTCCTTGGTCCAGGTGAAGGGCTGGCAGCGGTCGTTCCAGCTGTCGATGTAGGCGCCGATAGCGGATTCGAGGTCGGCGACGGATGTGAAGGTGCCGCGGCGGATCGCTTGCCGGGAGAGGATCCCGAAGAACACCTCGACGAGGTTCAGCCAGGACCCGGAGGTGGG
>Ga0308175_100001126_pt1 | contig 17833 bp, 14 predicted proteins | sample PhyCR1_3_FD_203893 | JGI IMG/M metagenome (GOLD analysis project Ga0308175, IMG submission 203893) | Soil microbial communities from UC Gill Tract Community Farm, Albany, California, United States - DLSLS.C.R1 | ecosystem: Environmental > Terrestrial > Soil > Agricultural land | place: USA...
GGCCAGCCTGCGTGCTGTCGTGCCTGCCATGGTCCGCGGCCCCCTAAAGCCGTGCGTACATCAACGAACGTGCGGTCACTTCCCACTCCTCGACAGCGCCGGGGTGTGGGGAAGGCCACACGCGTGCGGCGAGGATATGCCGCGGGTACACCCGAGACAACAGAGCACGCCTACGTTTCGGCAACTTTCAGGAACGGCTTCTCCGCCGCCCGGGAAACCGGGGTGAGCGGGCCCGGGCCGGTCTGGCAGACTTGTCCCCACCGCACGGTGTGGACGGGACGAGTAGCTCCGAGCACAGCCGGCAGCGACCCGGGGACGGTGAGAGCCCGGGGGTGTTGTCCGGAGCGAAGATCACCCCCGAGCCGCCGGAAGAGCGTCCGGTCCCCAGGGCCGGACGGGTAGACCCGGCAGCGGTGCCTTCGAGTGGGCGGGTCGGCAGCACCGGGCCGCCAAGGAGGGTGGTACCGCGGGAGCCCGGCTCTCGTCCCTTCAGCCCCGCAGCACCCGGCCGAAGCGACGCACCCGAAGGAACCCCGTGAGCGACTACCGCCCCGTCCCGCCCCAGGTGGACCTCCCCGCCCTCGAGCACGAGATCCTCGAGCTCTGGCGGGACAGCAAGACCTTCGACAAGTCGCTGGACCGGGCCTCGGACCGGCCCCGCTGGACGTTCTACGAGGGCCCGCCGACCGCGAACGGCCGCCCGGGCACCCACCACGTCGAGGCGCGCGTCTTCAAGGACGTCTTCCCCCGCTTCAAGACCATGCAGGGCTACCTCGTGGAGCGGAAGGCGGGCTGGGACTGCCACGGCCTGCCGGTCGAGCTCGCCGTCGAGAAGGAGCTGGGCTTCTCCGGCAAGCAGGACATCGAGGCCTACGGCGTGGCCGAGTTCAACGCCCGGTGCCGGGAGTCCGTGCTGCGGCACGTCGACGCGTTCGAGGAGATGACCGAGCGCATGGGCTACTGGGTCGACACCAGCGACCCCTACCGCACCATGGACCCCGCGTACGTCGAGTCGGTCTGGTGGGCCCTGAAGCAGATCCACGGCAAGGGCCTGCTCGTCGAGGACTACCGCGTCGCGCCGTACTGCCCGCGCTGCGGCACCGGGCTCTCCGACCACGAGCTCGCGCAGGGCTACGAGACCGTCACCGACCCCAGCGTCTACGTGCGGTTCCCGCTCACCTCGGGCCCGTACGCCGGCCGCGCCAGCCTGCTGGTCTGGACGACCACGCCGTGGACGCTGGTCTCGAACACCGCCGTGGCCGCCCGCCCGGACGTCACCTACGTGGTCGCCACCGACGGCACCGAGACGCTGGTGGTGGCCGAGCCGCTGTTCGCGCAGGTGCTCGGCGAGGGCTGGACGGTCCAGGACACCGTGCGCGGCGAGGACATGGAGCGCTGGGCCTACCAGCGGCCGTTCGAGCTGGTGGAGTTCCCTGCCGTCGGCGAGGGCCAGAGCGCGCCGCACATCGTGGTGCTCGCCGACTACGTGACCACCGAGGACGGCACCGGCCTGGTGCACCAGTCCCCCGCGTTCGGCGAGGACGACCTGGCGGTCTGCCGGGCCTACGGCCTGCCGGTCGTCGTACCCGTGCAGCCGGACGGGCACTTCGGCGCCGACGTGCCCCTGGTCGGCGGCCAGTTCTTCAAGCACGCCGACGCCGACCTGGTCAAGGACCTGGACAGCCGGGGGCTGCTGTTCCGGCACGTCGCCTACGAGCACAGCTACCCGCACTGCTGGCGCTGCCACACCGCGCTGATGTACTACGCGCAGCCGTCCTGGTACGTCCGGACCACCGCCGTCAAGGACGCGCTGCTGCGCGAGAACGAGAAGACGAGCTGGTTCCCCGAGACCATCAAGTGGGGGCGCTACGGCGACTGGCTGACCAACAACATCGACTGGGCGCTCTCCCGCAGCCGCTACTGGGGCACGCCGCTGCCGATCTGGCGCTGCGGCGAGGGGCACCAGACCTGCGTCGGGTCGCTGGCCGAGCTCTCCGAGCTGTCCGGCAGCGACCAGTCGTCGCTCGACCCGCACCGGCCGTACGTCGACGACGTGGTGCTGCCCTGCCCGGAGTGCGGCGGCGAGGCCCGCCGGGTGCCCGAGGTGATCGACGCCTGGTTCGACAGCGGCTCGATGCCGTTCGCCCAGTGGGGCTACCCGCACGCGGCCGACTCGGCGCGCGTGTTCGAGCAGGCCTACCCGGCGGACTTCATCTGCGAGGCGATCGACCAGACCCGCGGCTGGTTCTACACGCTGATGGCGATCGGCACGCTGGTCTTCGACGAGTCGTCGTACCGCAACGTGCTGTGCCTGGGGCACATCCTGGCCGAGGACGGCCGCAAGATGTCCAAGCACCTCGGCAACATCCTCGAGCCGATGCCGCTGATGGACGAGCACGGCGCGGACGCGGTGCGCTGGTTCATGGCCGCCTCCGGGTCACCGTGGGCGGCCCGCCGGGTCGGGCACGCCAGCATCCAGGAGACCGTCCGCAAGGTGCTGCTGACCTACTGGAACGTCGTGGCGTTCCAGGTCCTCTACGCCCGCACGTCGGGCTGGTCGCCCGGCGACGCGGCGCCGCCGCTGGCCGAGCGCCCGGTGCTGGACCGGTGGGCGCTGTCCGAGGCGCACCGGCTGGCGGCGGGGGTGACCGAGGCCCTCGAGCTGTTCGACACCCAGCGGGCCGGGACGCTGCTGGCGGCGTACGTCGACGACCTGTCGAACTGGTACGTCCGCCGCTCGCGGCGCCGGTTCTGGGCCGGGGACCCCTCGGCGCTGGCGACGCTGCACGAGTGCCTGTACGTCGTGACGCTGCTGATGGCCCCGATCACGCCGTTCATCACCGAGCGGGTGTGGCAGGACATGTTCGCGGCCACCTCCGTCGAGCTGCCCGAGTCGGTGCACCTGGCGGCCTGGCCGCAGGTCGACGGCAGCCTGGTCGACGACGAGCTGGGCCGGCAGATGTCCCTGACCCGGCGGCTCGTGGAGCTGGGTCGCGCCGCGCGCGCGGACGCCAAGGTGCGCACGCGGCAGCCGCTGCGCCGGGCCCTGGTCGCCTCCGCGGCGCATGCCCGGCTCAGCGAGGAGCTGCGCCGCGAGGTCGCCGAGGAGCTCAACGTGGGCACCCTCGAGCCGCTCTCGGCCGCCGGCGCGGACCTGGTGGACTTCTCCGCCAAGGGCAACTTCCGCGCGCTCGGCCGGCGCTTCGGCAAGCGCACCCCCCTCGTCGCGAACGCGATCGCCGCGTCGGAGGCCGCCGGCCTGGCCGCGGCGCTGGACGCAGACGGTCGCGCCGCCGTGAGCGTGGAGGGCGAGGACGTCGAGGTGCTCCCCGACGAGGTGATCGTCTCCGAGCGGCCCCGCGAGGGCTGGTCGGTGGTCAACGAGCAGGGCGAGACGGTGGCGCTGGACCTCGAGCTGACCCCGGAGCTGGTGCGTGCCGGCGTCGCCCGCGAGGTGGTCCGGATGGTCCAGGAGGCCCGCAAGAACAGCGGTTTCGACGTCAGTGACCGGATCACCCTGGTCTGGTACGCCGAGGGCGACACGGCCGACGCGCTGCGGGAGAACGAGCGGCTCGTCGCCGACGAGGTGCTGGCCCCCGGTGGTCTGGAGCCGGCCGCCGACCGGGCTGCGGCCGAGGCCGCCGCCGACCGGGCCGAGGGTGCCGTCCGCGACGAGGAGCTCGGCCTCACGCTCGCGCTGACCCGGATCCCGGCCGCCACGACCGCCTGACGACCTGCTGCACATGCAGGAGGCCGGTGTCCCGAGGTGGGACACCGGCCTCGTGCGTCGTACGGGTGGACCGACGGTGGTGCGGGTCAGCCCTGGTTGTCGCTCTCGTCGCCGAGCAGGGACTTCAGCCGCTTGGGGGCGTGGTCGCTGCCGGCCAGGATGCCGCCCTCGCCGCTGCCGTCGAGCGCGGCGAGCTGCTGCTGGAAGTAGCTCTTGAGCCGGGAGCGGTACTCGCGCTCGAAGGAGCGCAGGTTCTCGACCTCGGCGTTGAGCTTCTCCTTCTCCTTCTCGAGGTCGCCGAACAGCTGCTGGCGACGCTCGGCGGTCTCGGAGTCGAGCATCTGCGAGCGGGTGCGGGCGTCGGACTCGAGACGGTCGGACTTGACCTTGCTCTCGGCCTCGAGGCGCTCGGCCTTGGTGCGGGCCTCGCCGACGATCTTGTCCGCCTGGTCCTTGGCCTCGCCGACGAGCTCGTCGGCGTTGCGGGTGGCGATCTCGAGCAGGCGGGCGGCGGCGCTGGAGGCGTCGGCGACCGTGGTGACCTTGATCGTCTCGGTGGGTGCGGCGGCCGGGGTGGGCGCCGGGGCCGGGGTCGGCGCGGGCTCGGGAGCCTTGACCGGCTCGGGGGCCTTCTCCTGGACGGGCGCCGGGGTCGACCCGCCACCCTGCTGGGCCGCGGAGAGCTTGCTGCGCAGGTCCTCGTTCTCACGGGTCAGCCGGGCCAGCTCGGCCTCGACCTCGTCGAGGAACTGGTCGACCTCGCCCATGTCGTAGCCCTCGCGGAGCCGGACAGGAGTAAAGCGCTTGTTGCTCACGTCCTCAGGCGTCAGCGGCATGACCTCACCCTTTGTTCGTAGTCGTCAGTCGTCGGTCGTTCGGTGGCTCTGGGTGCTGCGTGTTCGTGCTGGTTGATGCTGGGTTGGTGCTGGGGTGCCACGTGCGCGCCCACCGTACTCCGGATCGCACTCCCGGCGTCCGGCGGGGCGCTCCCCCTGCGGCTCCGGGAAGGATACCCGCGCCCGGGGTCCCGCTCACAATGCAGGACGGTGCGTGGCGGCGGCCTCAGAAGGGGATCCGGCTGACCAGCATGCGCAGCAGGTAGACCACGATCAGCACGATCAGGAAGCTGGTGTCGAGCATCACCGCGCCCAGCCGCAGCGGCGGGACGAACCGGCGCACGAACTTGATCGGCGGGTCGGTGATGGAGTACACGACCTCCAGGACCACCAGCACCGGCCCCGACGGGGTCCAGGAGCGCGCGAAGACCTGCACCCAGTCGACGACCAGCCTGATCAGCATCAGGCCGAGGAAGACGAACAGGATGAGGTCGAGGATGGAGGCCACAGGTCCCACGTCGGGGAGTGTATCCAGGGAACCTGTGCCGGCACTCGCGTGAGTGCCCACCTGCGCTTCTGCTCGAGAGGTCGCCGAGGCGTCGCATTCTGCGTGAAAGAAAAGAGCCGAGGGTCGCAGAATGCGACGCCTCGGCTCCGGACCAGGGCTGACTCGGGCTTCGCCCTCCTCAGCCCTGGTTTCCTCAGCTCTGGTTGAAGAAGCCGCCGGAGTCGGCGATCCGCTGCTTGTCCTCGGCGGCGACCGAGACGTTGGGCGGGGAGAGCAGGAACACCTTGTTGGTGACCCGCTCGATGGTGCCGCGGACGGCGAAGACCAGGCCGGCGGCGAAGTCGACGAGCCGCTTGGCGTCGGCGTCGTCCATCTCGGAGAGGTTCATGATGACCGGCACGCCCTCGCGGAAGTTCTCTCCGACGGTGCGGGCCTCGTTGTAGGTGCGCGGGTGCAGCGTGGTGATCCGGGAGAGCTCCGCGACGATGCCCTGCGGGCCGGCCTGCGGGGCCGGGGCGGGGCGGCGGCGCTCGGAGATGTTCGCGACCGCGGCGGCCCGGGCGGGCTCCTCGGCGCGCGGACGCGCGGGCTGCTCGTCGTACTCGTCGTAGTAGTCCTCGTCGTAGCGTTCGGTGTCCTCGAGCAGGCCAAGGTAGACACCCATCTTGCGCATCGCGCTGCCCATGACTCTTGCCTCCGCTACCTCTGCGCGCCCCCGGATGGAACCCGCTGCTACGCGTGCGAGCCTACCGGGTGAGGGGCCTGCGACCGAGCACCGCGCTGCCTATCCGCACGTGTGTCGCACCCGATTCGACGGCCGCCTCCAGGTCGCCGCTCATCCCGGCCGACACCCAGGTCGCGGTGGGGTCGACACGGCGTACGAGGTCGGCGAGATCGGCGAGTTTCGCGAACGCAGGCACGGGATCCGCGTCCAGCGGGGCGACCGCCATCACACCGCGCAGCCGCAGCCCCTCGGCGGCCGCGACCTGCTCCGCCAGCCGCTCGAGGCCCTCGGGGGCGACCCCGGAGCGGCCGTCGCCCGGCTCGTCGTCGAGGCTCACCTGGACCAGGACGTCGAGGGTGCGGTCGGCCTCGTGGGCCCCCTTGGTCAGGCCCTTGAGGAGCTTGGCCCGGTCGACCGACTCGACGACGTCGGCGTAGGCCGCGACCGCGGCGGCCTTGTTGCTCTGCAGCCCGCCGATGAAGTGCCAGACGAGCCCCAGGTCGGCGCAGGCGGCGTGCTTCTCCTCCGCCTCCTGGTGACGGTTCTCCCCCACGTGCCGCACGCCGAGGTCGGCGAGCAGGCGTACGTCGGACGCCGGGAAGAACTTGGTGACCACGGTCAGCGTCACCTCGTCGGCGGAGCGGCCGGCCCGGGCACAGGCCCCGGCGATCCGGTCGCGCACGGTCGCGAGGTTGGCCGCGACCTCCGCGCGGCGGGCGTCGCTCACGGGCGCACCCAGACCAGCCCGGCGAGCCGGCCGGAGGCCTTGCCCTGGCGCCGGTAGGAGAAGAGGTCCTCGTCCTCGATCGTGCAGCGCGACGCGTCGACGGTCGCGACGCCGGCGGCGGCCAGCTGCGCGCGCACGCCGGCGCCGATGTCCAGCGCCGGCGTGCCCCAGGAGGTCTCGGCGTACGCCTCCGGCACCACCGCGCTCGCCTCGGCGCGCATCTGCTCGGGGACCTCGTAGCAGGCGCCGCACACGTGCGGCCCGACCCAGGCGTGCAGGGCCGACGCGCCCACGGACCGCATCGCGGCCACGGCCGCCGGGACCACCCCGGCCACCATCCCGGGTCGGCCCGCGTGCACCGCGGCGACGACGCCGGCCTTCGGGTCCGCGAGCAGCACCGGCACGCAGTCCGCGACCCGCACCATCAGCACCGTGCCGGGCTCACCGGTGACCAGGGCGTCCCCGGTGGGGATCGCGCTGGCTGCGGTGACCACGTGCACGGCGGCGCCGTGCACCTGCCGCATGCGTACGACGGACGGGGCCGGCCCGGAGCCGCCGGTGAACGCCGCCGCGACGATCTCCACGTTGCGCCGGACCGCATCCCGCTCCTCGTCGGTGGAGCCGGCGGCGTCGCTGCCGGGCTCGGCCAGGTTCAACGACGCGAACGGGCCGCCGCTGGTGCCGCCGTGCCGGTCGGTGAACGCGACGTCGACGGGACCCAGCGAGTCCTGGAAGGCGAACAAGCGGCTCTCCTCGGTGCGGTTAAAGCGGACCGGCCCGGGGTGGTCCCCCGGGCCGGTCATCGTCTCACTTCAGGAAGTCGGGCACGTCCAGGTCGTCGTCGTCGAACTGGACCTGCCGCGGCTGCCGCGGCGCGGGCGCCGGGGTCGGGGCCGGACGCTCGGACTGGTTCATCGGCTGGTAGCCCGAGCGCGCCGACGCGGGCTGGTAGTCCGACGAGCGGCCGGGCGCCGCCGACGAGCCGGCCGTGGGACGACCGGAGCTGGCGTTGCCCACCGGGGCGGCGGGGCGCTGCTCCGGAGCGGACTGCGCCGGGGTCGGCCGCTGGGCCGCGGCCCGGGTCTCGGCCTGCGACTGCTGCGGGGCGGGCTCGCGCCGGAGCACGGTCCCGTTGTCGCGCCGCTTCGGCATGCCGCCGTCGAACCCGGCGGCGATGACGGTGACCCGCACCTCGTCGCCGAGCGCGTCGTCGATGACCGCGCCGAAGATGATGTTCGCCTCGGCGTGCGCGGCCTGCGAGACCAGCGCCGCGGCCTCGTTGATCTCGAAGAGGCCGAGGTCCGAGCCGCCCGCGATGGACAACAGCACGCCGTGCGCACCGTCGATCGAGGCCTCGAGCAGCGGGCTGGAGACCGCCATCTCGGCGGCCGCGACCGCGCGGTCCTCGCCGCGGGCCGAGCCGATGCCCATCAGGGCGGAGCCGGCGTTGGCCATCACGGACTTCACGTCGGCGAAGTCGAGGTTGATCAGGCCGGGGGTGGTGATCAGGTCGGTGATGCCCGAGACGCCCTGGAGCAGCACCTGGTCGGCCTGCTTGAAGGCGTCGAGGATCGACACGTTGCGGTCGCTGATCGACAGCAGCCGGTCGTTCGGGATCACGATGAGGGTGTCGACCTCCTCGCGGAGCTGGGAGATGCCCTCCTCCGCGGAGTTGGCGCGACGGCGGCCCTCGAAGGAGAACGGGCGGGTGACCACGCCGATCGTCAGGGCGCCCAGGGAGCGGGCGATGCGGGCCACGACGGGCGCGCCACCGGTGCCGGTGCCGCCGCCCTCGCCGGCGGTCACGAAGACCATGTCGGCGCCCTTGAGCACCTCCTCGATCTCCTCGGCGTGGTCGTCGGCGGCCTTGCCGCCGACCTCGGGGTTGGCGCCCGCGCCGAGACCGCGGGTGAGCTCGCGGCCGATGTCGAGCTTGACGTCGGCGTCGCTCATCAGGAGGGCCTGGGCGTCGGTGTTGATCGCGATGAACTCGACGCCCTTGAGCCCGACCTCGATCATCCGGTTGACGGCGTTGACTCCACCTCCACCAATACCCACGACCTTGATGACGGCCAGGTAGTTCTGCGGTGCTGCCACGGCAGGTGCCTCTCGCTGCTTGGCTGCTCCTGCTTCGCAGGGCAGACGGGGTGTATGTCGGTGGGGAAGACACGAGCCTGACCGAACCGGAACCCTAACCCTGAAGTAGAGGGTTATAGTTATGTCAACCTCGTGCTTGTAGAAGAAGGTAGGTGCTGGCGACGGGGGTTCGACGCAGACACGCGGCGCGCCGCGGAGTTTCGAGTTTTTTTCGCGCGTGTGCCGGGCGTGCCGACGGCCGGCGGGAGTCAGCGGGTGATGATCGGCTGGCCGGGCACGGAGACGTCGATGCTCGACGCCTTCTGCTTCAGCAGCACCGCGAGCACCCGCGCCTTGGCGGCGGACTCGTCGGCGCTCCCCCACCGCACCACCCGGCCGCTGCGCAGCCGCAGCGCGATGGTGTCGACGGTGCGCACCTCGACGTAGTCCACCTTCGCCGCGATCGAGGACGGCAGCGAGCCGGCCACCTTCGCGGCCTCGGCGAGCGCGTCGGGGCGGGCGTGTCCGGACATCCGGATCAGCGGCAGGCTGTGCGGCCGGGACGGGTACCGGCGGAACAGCACGCCCTGGTCGTCGAGGCCGCGCAGCACGCTGCCCTGCGAGACGACGGCGACGGCCTGCCGCTCGGTGACGTCGATCCGCACCGCGTCCGGCCAGGACCGCGAGACGTCCACGCTGTCCACGGCCGACAGCGCCCGCACCCGCTTCGCGATCGCGTCGAGATCCACGGTCGCCAGCGGGCTGCCGGTGGGTACGGCGGCGGCGCGGCGCACGACGCGGGGGTCGAGCACCTGGGTGCCCTCGATCCGCACGCCCTGCACGGCGAGCACGGAGGAGGCGAACACCAGCCAGAGCGAGCCGGTCACGAGTCCCAGCAGCAGCACCGCGACGAGGACCCGGCGCCAGGCCAGCCACCGCCGCGCCCACTGCCGGCGCACGAACCGCTTGCGGGCGATCCGGACGGTGCGCTCGACGTCGGGGTCCTCGACCTCGTGGTCGCGGGTGAACAGGCTCATCGCGCCCGCTCCGCGAGCAGGTCGAGCACCTCGGGCCCGACGAGCGTGACGTCGCCGGCCCCGAGGGTCAGCACCAGGTCGCCGGGACGGGCCCACTCGACGAGCAGCGCCGGCGTCCGGGACCAGGACGGCTCGAAGACCACGTGCTCCGGGGCGAGCGGCACGTGCGAGGCCACGAGCCCGCCGTCGACGCCGGGCTCGGGGTCCTCGCGGGCGACGTACACGTCCATCACCACGACCTCGTCGGCGGCGCCGAGCGCCACACCCATCGCGGGTCCGAAGATCTTGGTGCGCGAGACCAGGTGCGGCTGGAACGCCACGACGACGCGACCCTCGCCGGCCAGCGAGCGGGCGGCCTGCAGGTCCCCGGCGATCTCGTTGGGGTGGTGGGCGTAGCTGTCGTAGACGCGCACGCCGTCGACCTCGCCCTTGAGCTCCATCCGGCGGCGGGTGCCGGTGAACGCCTCGAGACCGCGGCGCAGGTCGGCGAACGGGAAGCCCAGCCGCAGCCCGGCCGCCAGGGCGGCCAGCGCGTCGAGGACGTAGTGCCGGCCGGGGATCTGCAGGGTGACCTCGCCCAGGCGGCGGCCGCCGTCGACGACGGTGAAGGTCGACAGCGCCCCGACGAAGGTGAGGTCCTCGGCGCGCAGGTCGGCGCGCGGCGACTCGCCGACGCCGGTCACGCTCAGGCCCTTCTCCCGGGCCTGCTCGGCGAGGTCGGCCGCGCCGTCGTCGTCCACGCAGGCGACCAGGAAGCCCGCGGGGTCGATCCGGTCCAGGAACGCCGAGAACGCCGCGTGGTAGGCCTCCTCGGTGCCGTAGTTGTCGAGGTGGTCGGCCTCGACGTTGGTGACCAGGGCGCCGAAGGGCGAGTACACGAGAAACGCGCCGTCACTCTCGTCGGCCTCCGCGACGAAGACCTGCCCGCTGCCGTCGTGGGCGTTGGAGCCGGACTCGTTCAGCTCGCCCCCGATCGCGAACGACGGGTCGGCACCGCAGTGCTGCAGCGCGACGGTCAGCAGCGAGGTGGTGGTGGTCTTGCCGTGCGTCCCGGCGACCGCGACGACCGTGCGGCCCCGCATCACGGACTCCAGGGCGGCCGAGCGCGGCAGCAGCAGCAGGCCCCGCTCGCGCGCCTCGACGACCTCGGGGTTGTCCTCGCGCACCGCGGTCGAGACCACCAGGGTGTCGGCGTCCGCGACCTGCTCCGCGGCGTGCCCGACGTAGCAGCGGGCGCCGAGCGCGCGCAGCGCCTCCAGGGTGCGGGACTCCTTGGCGTCGCTGCCGCTGACCGGAATGCCGCGGGCGAGCATGATCCGGGCGATGCCGGACAGACCGGCGCCGCCGATGCCCACGAAGTGCACCCGGCCCAGCCGGTCGGCCGGCAGCAGCTCGTCGGGGACCGGGACCCTCATCGTCCGGCTCCCGCGTCGAGCACGATGCGGGCGAGCTTCTCGTCGGCGTCGCGCGGGATCAGCCCGGAGGCCGCCGCGGACATCGCGGCGAGGCGGTCGTGGTCGGCGGCCAGCGCGGGCACGGTGCCGGAGACCCACTCCGGGGTGAGCGCGCCGTCCTGGACCAGCAGCCCTCCCCCGGCGTCCACGACCGGGCGGGCGTTCAGGTCCTGCTCGCCGTTGCCGATCGGCAGCGGCACGAACACCGCGGGAAGGCCGACGGAGGCGACCTCGGTGACGGTGTTCGCGCCGGCCCGGCAGACCACGAGGTCGGCGGCGGCGTAGGCGAGGTCCATCCGGTCGACGTACGGCAGGACGACGTACGGTGGCCGGCCCGGCGCCCGTTCGACGGAGGCCTCGCCCTTCGCGCCGACGACGTGCAGCACCTGCACCCCGGCCCCGTCGAAGGCATCGGCGGCCGCGGAGACGGACTGGTTGAGGCGGCGGGCGCCCTGGGAGCCGCCGAAGACGAGCACGGTGGGGAGGTCGGCCAAGAGCCCGAAGGTACGACGGGCCTCCTCCCGCAGCGCCGGCCGGTCGAGCGTCGAGATCATCCGCCGGATCGGCAGCCCGATGTAGGTGGCGTGCCGCAGCGGCGTCGCGGGGAAGCTGGTGGCGACGTGCGTGGTGAACCGCGCGCCGATCTTGTTCGCGATGCCGGGCAGCGCGTTGCCCTCGTGCACCACGATCGGCAGGTGCCGCCGCCGCGCGGCGAGGTAGGCCGGCACCGAGACGTAGCCACCGAAGCCGACGACCACGTCCGGGCGGACCCGGTCCAGGACGGCCAGCGCGCCCTTGACCGCCCCGCGCAGCCGGGCCGGGACCCGCAGCAGGTCGGCGCTGGGCCGGCGCGGCAGCGGGACGGGCGGGATCATCTCCAGCGGGTACCCGGCCTCGGGCACGACCCGGCCCTCCAGGCCGCGGGGGGTGCCGAGCGCGGTCACCTCGACCGAGGGGTCGAGACGTCGCAGGGCGTCGGCGGTGGCCAGCAGCGGGGAGGTGTGCCCCGCCGAGCCGCCCCCGGCGAGCAGGACCCTCATCGCATGCGCCTCGCGATGCCGCCGGAGGTGACACCGGCCGCGGACCGGCGACGGCGCCGGGCGCGCAGCGCGGCCTTGGCGCCGGGCTCCGAGCGCGCGAAGGACACCAGCAGGCCGAGCGCGACCAGGGACGGCAGCAGCGCCGAGCCGCCGTAGGAGACCAGCGGCAGCGGGAGCCCGATGACCGGGAGGAGCGCGAGGACCATGCCCACGTTGATCATCATCTGCGCTGTGAGCCACACGGTGATACCCGCTGACATGTACCTGACGAACGGGTCCTTGGTGCGCACCGCCACCCGGATGCCGGCGTAGGCGACCGTGAGGAACAGCACGAGCACCAGCATCGTGCCGACGAGGCCGAGCTCCTCGCCGAGCACCGCGAAGATGAAGTCGGTGTGCGCCTCGGGCAGCGCGCCCCACTTCTGCTGGCTGGCCCCGATGCCCTTGCCGAACAGGCCGCCGCTGGACATCGCGAACAGGCCGTGCGCGGACTGCCAGCCCGCGCCCTGGTAGTCCTTGAACGGGTCGGCGAAGTTGGTCAGCCGGTTGAGCCGCTCCTTGTTGGTGCTGGCCAGGTAGAGCGCGAACACGCCGACGGTGACCAGCGAGCCGACGAACAGCCGGGCCGGGGCGCCCACCACCCAGAGCATGCCGAGGATGATCGCCATCAGCACCAGCGCGGTGCCGAGGTCGCCGCCGAGCAGCACCAGACCGACGACCATGCCGGTCACCGGCGCCACCGGCACCAGCGTGTGCTTCCAGTCGTCGAGCAGCCGCTCCTTGCGGGCGTAGATGTCCGAGCACCACAGGATCACCGCGAGCTTGGCCACCTCGGCGGGCTGGATCACGACCGGGCCGAGCGCCAGCCAGTTGCGGTTGCCGTTGACCTCGACGCCGAGCCCGGTCTGGGTCAGCGCGAGCAGCACGACGGCGAGCAGCAGCGCCGGCCAGGAGAAGGCCCGCAGGACGCGGTGCGGCAGCCGGGTGGCCAGGAACGCCACGGGCAGCGCGAGCAGCACCCAGGTGAGCTGCCGGAAGAACCAGTAGTAGCTGTTGCCGTGCTTGACGTAGCCGTCGACGCTCGAGGCGCTGAGCACCTCCATCAGCCCGATCGCGAGCAGCAGCGTCGAGGCGGTCAGCAGCAGGTAGTACGACGTGAGCGGCCGGTCGAGCGTGTGCCTGACGGTGGCGGCCCACGTGGCACGCGGGGCGGCGCCGACGGACCTGCGCTGCTCCCCAGCCGTGGTGGTCACGCAGAGCCCTCCCGCCCGTGCGGGTCGCCCGTCCGGAGAGCCGGCCGGCTCACCGTTCGCGAAGCCGGCGCACCGACTCGGCGAAGGCATCCCCGCGAGCACCGTAGTTCGCGAACATGTCCATGGACGCGCAGCCCGGCGCGAGCAGCACGGTGTCCCCGGCCCTGGCCAGGTCCGCCGCAGCACCGACGACGCGGTCCATGACAGAAGTGTCGCCGCCCTCGACTTCGATCACCGGGACATCGGGCGCGTGTCGCGAAAGCGCCTCGGCGATGACCCCGCGGTCGCGGCCGAGCAGCACCACGCCGCGCAGCCGGTCGCGGACGCGGGCCACCAGGTCGTCGAAGGTCGCGCCCTTCGCGAGCCCGCCGGCCACCCAGACGACGTGGTCGTAGGCCTGCAGCGACGAGGCCGCGGCGTGCGGGTTGGTGGCCTTGGAGTCGTCGACGTAGGTCACGCCGCCGACGCTGCCCACCTCGGCGATCCGGTGCCCGTCGGGGGTGAACGCGCGCAGCCCGTCGCGGACCGCGGCCGGCGGCACCCCCACCGAGCGGGCGAGCGCGGCGGCGGCGAGCGCGTTGGCCACGAAGTGCGGGGCCGGCGACGCGAGGTCGCCCACCGTGCACAGCTCGGCCGCGCTGCGCTCGCGCTGCTCGACGAAGGCCCGGTCCGCCAGCACGTCCTCGACGAGCCCGACCATGCCGACCGCCGGGGTGCCGAGCGTGAACCCGACCGCGCGGGCGCCCTCGACGACGTCGGCGTCGCGGACGAGCTGCTCGGTGACGGGGTCGGCGACGTTGTAGACGCAGGCGTTCTGGACCCGCTCGTAGATGCGGCCCTTGTCGGCGGCGTAGTCGGCCATCGAGTCGTACCAGTCGAGGTGGTCCTCGGCCACGTTGAGCACCGCCGCCGCGTGCGCGGACATCGTGGAGGTGTAGTGCAGCTGGAAGCTGGAGAGCTCCACGGCGTACACCGCGTAGGGCTCGGGATCCATCACCGCCTCGACGATCGGCAGGCCGACGTTGCCGCAGGCGACCGAGCGCAGGCCGGCCGTGCGCAGGATCGTGTCGAGCATCTGCACGGTGGTGGTCTTGCCGTTGGTGCCGGTGACGCAGAGCCAGGTGCCGGGGTGCTCGGGGTCGCGCAGCCGCCAGGCCAGCTCCACCTCCCCCCACACGGGTACGGCGCGCCCGGCGGCCGCCATGATCAGCGGGGAGGTGGGCGGGACGCCGGGGGACGTCACGACCACGTCGACGTCGTCGGGCAGCGTGGCGGTCTCGCCGGGACCGATGCGCAGGGTGGCGCCGAGCACCTCGAGCAGGTGCGCCTTCTCGCGCTGGGCGTCGTTGGCCGACTCGGCCAGGATCGTCACCGTCGCGCCGAGGTGCAGCAGGTTGTCGGCGGCGGCGAAGCCGGAGACGCCGATGCCGACCACGACGGCCCGCACGCCCGCCCAGTCGCTGCCGCGGGTGAGCGCGTCGAGGTTCACGCGCCGGCCACCCACTCGGCGTAGAAGATCCCGAGGCCGGCGGCGACGCAGATGCCGGTGATGATCCAGAAGCGGATCACCACGGTGATCTCGTCCCACCCCTTCAGCTCGAAGTGGTGGTGCAGCGGCGCCATCCGGAACATCCGTCTGCCGCTGGTCGCCTTGAAGTAGCCGACCTGGAGCATCACCGAGAGGGTCTGGATCACGAACAGGCCGCCGAGGATCGCCAGCAGGAACTCGGTGCGGGTGAGGATGGCCAGGCCGGCCAGCGCCCCGCCGAGGGAGAGCGAGCCGGTGTCGCCCATGAAGATCTTCGCGGGCGAGGCGTTCCACCACAGGAAGCCGAAGCAGGCGCCGGTGAGCGCCGCCGCGATCGCCGCCAGGTCGAGCGGGTCGCGCACGTCGTAGCACTTGTTGCCCTGGGTGAGCGCGCACCACTGGTTGTTCTGCCAGATGTTCACCAGCGTGTAGGCGCCGAACACCATGGTCGAGGCGCCGGTGGCGAGCCCGTCGAGGCCGTCGGTGAGGTTCACCGCGTTGCTCGCGCCGGAGATCATCACCAGGATCAGCAGCACCACCACGATTACCGGCAGCGTGATCGTGTCGAAGTCGCGGATGAAGGACAGGTGCCGCGACGCGGGGGTCTGGCCGCGGTCGTCGGGGCGGGTCAGCGCGAGCGCCGCGAAGATCACCGCGACGGTGACCTGCCCGGCCATCTTCGCCTTGCTGCGCAGGCCGAGGCTGCGCTGCATGGCGATCTTGATGTAGTCGTCGAGGAAGCCGACCGTGCCCAGCCCGACCAGCAGGAACAGCAGCAGCAGCCCGGACCACGACGGCTCGTCGCCGGTGATCAGCTTCGCGCAGAAGTAGGCCAGCACGACCGAGAGGATGATGACCAGGCCGCCCATGGTGGGCGTCCCCCGCTTGGTGTGGTGCGTGGTCGGGCCGTCGTCGCGGATCAGCTGCCCGTAGCCCTTGGTGGTCAGCACCCGGATGGCGTACCGGGTGCCGACGAGGGTGAAGATCAGGGACAGGCCACCTGCGAGCAGGATCGCCTTCATCGACGGTTCTCCTCACTGAGGGCGGGCTCGTCCGCCCCGTCTGCCATCACCGCGTCGGCGACGCGCCGCACCTGGGCGGCCTTCGAAGACTTGAACAGCACCACGTCGCCGGGCACGAGGTTCGCGCGCAGCCAGGCCAGCGCGGCGTCCGGGTCCGGCACGAACACCGACTCGCCGCCCCAGGACCCCTCGAGGCACGCGCCGAGGTGGATCGGCTTGGCGCCCTGCCCCACGACGACGAGCTGGTGGATGTCGAGGCGCACGACCAGCCGGCCGACGGCGTCGTGCTCGTCGCGGCTGGCCCCGCCGAGCTCGAGCATCTCGCCGAGCACCGCGACGGTGCGGGCCGATGGCCGGCCGCGTCCGATCGCGGCCAGCGTCTTGAGCGCGGCACGCATCGAGTCGGGGTTGGCGTTGAACGCGTCGTTGATCACGGTGATGCCGTCGGCGCGCTCGAACAGCTCCATCCGGGCCGGCGACGTCGCGGTCACGGTCGCCAGGGCGTCGACGACGGTGTCCAGCGGCACGTCGAGCGCGAGCGCGGTCGCCACCACCGCCGCGGTGTTGGTGGCGTGGTGCTCGCCGATGAGCCCGAGCGAGACGGTGCGCCGCGCGCCGCCGACCACCAGGTCGTAGGTCGCCCGGCCCAGGTCGTCGAGGCGGACGTCCTCGAAGCGGACGTCGGCGTCGCGGTGCGTGCCGAAGCGGGTCACCCGGGCCGACGTACGCGAGGCCATGGCGGAGACCAGCGGGTCGTCGGCGTTGAGCACCGCGACCCCGCCCTCGGCGGCCGGAGGGAGCGCCTCGACGATCTCCCCCTTGGCCCGCGCGATCGCCTCCTGCGACCCGAACTCCCCGATGTGCGCCTTGCCGACGTTGAGCACCAGCGAGACCAGCGGCGACGCGACCGCGCAGGACGCGGTCAGGTCGCCGACGTGCCGGGCACCCATCTCCAGCACCAGGAAGCGGGTCGCGCTGTCGGCGCGGAGCACCGTGAGCGGAAGGCCGAGCTCGTTGTTGAAGGAGCCGTACGTCGCGACGGTGGTCCCGGCGGCGGCGAGCACCTGGGCCAGCACGTCCTTGGCGCTGGTCTTGCCCTGCGAGCCGGTCAGCGCCACGACCCGGAGGTCGCAGGTGGACCGCAGCGTGGCCAGCGAGTGCCGGGCCAGCGCCGCGAGCGCGGCGACGGGGTCCTCGACCACGACGCCGGGCTGGCCGGTGTCGCGCGACGACAGCACCGCGGCGGCGCCGGCCGCCAGCGCGGAGCGGGCGTAGTCGTGGCCGTCGACGCGCTCGCCGGCGATCGCGACGAACAGCCCGCGGCGCTCGGCCACCCGGCTGTCGAGGAAGGACGGCCCGTCGACGGTCACCCCGTCGTCGTGGACGACGGTGCCGCCCACGATCTCGGCGATCTCGGGCAGGGTCATCGGGATCATCGGGCGGACAGCTCCTCGCGCAGCACGACGCGGTCGTCGAACGGGTGGACGGTGCCGGCGACCTCCTGGCCGGTCTCGTGCCCCTTGCCGGCCACGACGACGGTGTCCCCGTCGACGGCGGCGCGCACGGCCAGGGCGATCGCGGCGCGCCGGTCGCCGACCTCGTGCACCTCGGCGCGCCCGGCCGGGTCGACGCTCGCGGCGCCGGCGAGCAGCTCGCGGCGGATCGCGGCCGGGTCCTCGCTGCGGGGGTTGTCGTCGGTGACCACCAGCACGTCCGCGAGCCGGGCCGCGATCTCGCCCATGATCGGCCGCTTGCCCGGGTCCCGGTCGCCGCCGGCGCCGATCACCACGATCAGCCGGCCGCGGGTCAGCGGCCGCAGGGCGGTGAGGGCCGCGGTGACGGCGTCCGGCTTGTGGGCGTAGTCCACGACGGCCAGGAAGTCCTGTCCGGCGTCCACC
>Ga0308175_100001127_pt1 | contig 17832 bp, 9 predicted proteins | sample PhyCR1_3_FD_203893 | JGI IMG/M metagenome (GOLD analysis project Ga0308175, IMG submission 203893) | Soil microbial communities from UC Gill Tract Community Farm, Albany, California, United States - DLSLS.C.R1 | ecosystem: Environmental > Terrestrial > Soil > Agricultural land | place: USA...
AACCGGTGGTGGCCAAGAGGCGCTTGGAGAACGCGACGCCCTCGAGCTCCGTCGGCTTGCCCACGATTCGCGGCGCCAGCACGTGCAGCAACCGGCCGGTTCTCGAGTCGAAGACGCGAACCGGGGCGTGCTTTCCCGCATCGAGCGTCGCGACCAGGCGTCCGTCGGGCGAGAAGGCACCTTTCGTCGCCGCCCGCTTCTCGAGCACGGCAACGGAGTGGCCGGTATCCGCGCGCCAGACCGTCGTGCCGCGCCCGGTGGTCGTGAGCACGAGGCGGCCGTCCCGGCTGAACGACGCGGAGGTCACGGCGCCGGGCAGGTGCAGCGTGTGGAGGCGCTCCCCGGTTGCGGCGCTCCACAGCCTCGCCTCTCGCCCCGCGGCACCGAGCACCAGCGAGCCGTTGGGTGAGAAGGACGCCGCCGTGACGGGGCCGGCGGCCGCCAAGGTCCGCTCCAGCCTGCCGTTCGCCGAGTACACGCCTAGTCTGCCGCTTCCGTCGCCAACGACCATCCGGCCGCCCTTGGACGCAACCGCCACCACCGATACCGGCGCGGGTGCGCGAAGCACGCGGCGCTCGTGGTTCGTGACGAGCGCCCGGCGGAGCACCCCTTCCGCGCGAGCGCCCGGATCACTCCGGGCAGCGGAGACCGCATCGGCGAGCCCACGCTCCGGGTTGGTCGCCTGCTCGAACAGAGATCTCGCCTCGAGGGCGTGCGCCCGCGCCAGGCGAGCCGCACTTCTCGCATGTGAGCGTTCCGTCAGCGCGTAGACGGCGACCGCCGTCATCGCGCCCAGCGCGACGAGCGCAGCTACCGCGAGTGCGACGAGGCGGCGCTGCCTCCGCTGTGCATCCTCGCGATTGCGCTCGATGACGCGGCGCGCGCGCCAGGCGAGGACGCCGTCGGCGAGGACGTCATGGAAGATCTCGTAGCGCTCGCCTCCTCCCGCTCCGTCGACTGCGCGCACGATGCGTTCGCGACCGAGCGCATCGAGCACGGGCATGACCTCGGCCTCTCCGACCTCGGCGTACTGCGCAAGATCGCGGGGGCGGTGCGCAATCTTCGACCCCGACGGCGTGACGAGGTGGTCGAACATCGTGGCGGCAACGTCCTGCTCTGCCGGCTGCAGGCTCCCGAGCGCCCGCTCGAGATGCGCTCGCACGATCGACTCTGCTCCTCCCAGCTCCCGGAGCGTTACGAGGCGGAGAACGGGCGAGCCTCGTTCGCGCTCGACCTGCCACAGCCGCTCGAGCACGAGCTGCAGGTACGGGGCCTCGATCCGATCGGTGTCTTTTTCGACACCCCCGCGGCCGGATCGGCCGACGTCGACCTCGCCCGCCGCGACCTGATCGAGGACCGCGTCCACGAGCTCGGGCTCGACCTCGACCGTTTCTCCGGTCAGCTCGTTGTACCGCTCGATCGGCCCGAGGATCGCAGCGCGGCCGCCCGCCTTGTCGAGGTGGTCGAGCCTGAGGTAGTTGGCGAAGAGGCTGGGGATCCGGCTCTTGAACGCATCGAGCTTCGCGAGAGCGTCCTCGCGCAGGCCGAGGAGGAAGTTCGCGCGCAGTCCGGGCTCGCGGATCGCAGCCGCGAGCTCATCGGCGAATTCGTCGCGCTCGTGGTAGAGGAAGTACTCCTCGAACTGATCGAGGATCGCGTAGACATCTCCGCCTACGGCCTGCGAGGCGGCGGCTAGCCTCTCGGTCAGGCTGCCGCTCGACTCGATTCCGACGGCGGAGTCGATCGCCTCTGCGAGCCCGCTCCGCGGATCCCCGGCCCACGACGAGTAGAAGACGACTCCTGCGTCCGGAATCCGGCGAAGAGCGGGGGTGACCGCTGCGCGGAGGAGCGATGTCTTTCCCACACCGCTCGCCCCGTACAGCACCGTCAGGCGGGACGCGAGCAAGTTCGCCACGATCACTTCCCGCTCGCGGTCGCGGCCGCAGAAGAGCTGGGCGTCGAGCTCGGTGTCCTGGAACGGTGCGAGCCCCTTGAACGGGGTCGGGGGCGAGCCCGCAGCGACGCTCATTCGCTCGCGCCCGCCGGTCGGGCAGCCACGTAGGTGCCGAGGATCCCGGCGTACTCCTCGAACGGCAGCTCGAGCACGTCGACGTCGCGCCGGTGCCAGAACTCCCGCTCGAGCGCCTTCGGCTCAGGCTGGACGGCCCACGAGTGGTAGCTGAGGGGCTGGTCGCCCCAGAGCCGGTGGAGGATCACCCGCAGGTTCCAGTCGGCCATCGTGTAGCCGAGGAAGAGGAAGTGGCTCCGGCGGAGCCTCGCCGCGAGCGAGACGGGGACAGCGGCCGCGATCTCCGTCTGTGCGAGGTAGTCGATGTAGTCGTCCTCCGTCACGACGAAGCTCTCCCACTCTCGGGCGGGAGTCCGTTCGACCTGGCCGTGGAGCTTGAGGATCACCGTGTTGCGGTCCAGGGAGAGCTCGGTGGCGTAGGTGTTCGGCTCCTCGATCAGCGTGCCGGTGCCGTCCGGCGCGATATGGCAGAAGCGCCCGCGATTTCGGCCGGTGGCTAGATAGGTCACGACCTCGACGGCCTCACCCGCCTCCTCGAACGCCATCTCCAGCGCCGTGTCGTAGCTCGTCGTCACCACGACCTGGGGTGGCAGCCCACGCTCGCGGAGGAGTGAGGGGAGCGACGCGAGCAAGCGATGGAGCGGCGTGGGGGGCAGGTCGGCGTCGAGGAGCTCGTGGAGCTCGTCGTAGAGCGGGCCCGAGCCCTTCATCACGGCGACGTACTGCGCGACCGCCGGCAGCGTTGCCCGCCCGCCGTCCGCTGGATAGCCGAAGCGCTCCGCGAGCCGAAGCGTGAGCTCACCGACGTCGTTGCCGAGGACCGGGACGACCCGCCCTTCGAGGATGGTTCGGGCAACGTCTTCGAAGTGGTCCTGCGCAGGAACCGCGCGGGCGGGCAGGAGGTCGATCTCCTGGCGGAGGATCGCGGCGTGGAGCTGCTGCAGGCGCGGGCTCGGGTCGATCCCCAGCTCCTCGACGAGCGCGCGGCGACCTTGCTGGAACGCATCGAGTGCCTCCGCCTGCCGGCCCGAGCGGTAGAGCGCAAGCATCAACTGCTCCCGGAAGCGTTCCCGTAGCGGGTGCTCGACGACGAGTGCCTCGAGCTCGCCGATGACCTTCCCTGGCTCCCCGGCCTCGATCTCCGCGTCGATCCGCTCCTCGAGCAGCGTCAGCCGCAGCTCCTCGAGCCGCGCGATCTCGCTCTGCGCAAACGCCTCGTAGCCGAACTCCTCGAGCGGCGTGCCGCGCCAGAGCTCGAGCGCGTCCCGGAGCTTCTGGCAACGCTCGCTCGCGAGAACGTTCTTCGCGTCGTCGAGAAGCGCCTGCGCCCGGTTCACGTCGAGCTCGGACGAGTCGATGCGAATCAGGTAGCCGGGCGGCTTGGTGACGATCCGGTCTGGCCCGAGCACCTTTCGCAGCTGCGAGACGAAGTTCTGGAGCGACGTCGCGGCCGTTCGCGGCGGCTGCTCGCCCCAGAGCGCCTCGATCAACCGGTCGGTGGAGACCGCTCGCCCCGCGTCGAAGAGAAGGAGAGTCAGGAGGGCGCGCTGCTTCGGGCCCCCGAGCTCCAGAGTTGCGTCTTCGCTGGTCACCTCGAGCGGGCCGAGCAAGCGGAAGTCATGACGGTCGGCTACGGGATCACTTGCCTTTCTTGTAGGAGGATCGCGCCCAGGTTGCTTCCGTGTCAACGGCGCGAAGGGTCGCCGTTAGCGACCCGTTGGCGGCCCGTTACCGGGCGGTTTGGACCCCGGCGGACGTTGGCCGCATGGCTACTAACACTCACATCCCAGTTCGCAGCGCACGGCGCTGCATCCTTCGCTCGGCCGTTACGAAGTTTCTCTTCGCCACCGCCGTCGCGATCGCAACATCCGTCGCGCTTGCACTTTCGGGCGCGCTCACCGCCGGCCCCGGGATCGCCCAGGCGACCGGGCCCAGCGCCGCTCGGGCCGTCTCGGGCCAGGGCTACGGCTATCCCGTCAAGCCGTTCGACCGCGAGCATCTGATCCGCGCGAACTTCGGCGACCCGCGCATGCACTTTCAGGGGCCGCCGACGATGAACACGCTCATGCACGCGGGCGGCAGCTTCTCGTTCCACCAGGGTGTCGACATCTCTGCTCCCGGCGGCACTTCCGTCTACCCGGTCGTCGACGGGACCGTCACGTTCGTCTCGTCCGAGTGGATCCGGGTGACGACGGGCGGCCGTGCCTTCGAGTACTGGCACATCCGCCCGCTCGTCAAGAGGGGCCAGCATGTCATCGCTCGGCAGACGCTGCTCGGCCGCGTCACGAGGATCGAGAATCACGTGCACCTGACCGAGTACGAAGGCGGCAGTGTGGTCAATCCGCTCGTGCCCGGCCGGCTCACTCCCTATCACGACTCGACGCCTCCGATCGTTCGTGCAATCACCTTGCGCCAGTCGGACGGCGGGGCAGACGTACTGCCGATCTTCGTCCGCGGCCGCGTCGAGATCGTCGTAAACGCCGAAGACGCCCCGACCGCAGCAGGGTTCCGCAAGTGGTACGGCCCTGTGACGCCCGCCCTGATCACCTGGCGGATCCGCAGCCTCCGCACCGGCCGGGACGTCGTGCGACAGCGCGTCGCGCGTGACGTCCGAAACGGCGTGCCGCCAAACTCCGCTTTCTGGCAGGCCTACGCCCGCGGCACGTACCAGAACCAGATGGTCTGGGGGAATCACTACTCGTACCAAGAGCGCGGCACGTACCTCTTCAAGCTCGCGCAGCAGTACGACACCCGCACCCTCCGCGACGGCGTCTACGACCTGATCGTCAAGGCGACCGACGTTCGCGGCAATTCCGCCTCGCAGACCCTCCGCTTCACCGTCCACAACCGTCCGGGCTGGGCCGGATGACGCGGCCAAGGCTCGCGATTGTTGCCGCGGCGCTCCTCGTGGGCGCCGCGGCAGCCGTGCTCGTGTTCGGGCGCGGCGATGGGCAACGACCGCAAGCGCCGCCACCGGTGCCGACCACTCGGAGCCGCCGCCCGCTGCCCCGACCCTCGCGCCCCATGTTCTCCTGGCCCGTGTTCGGCTTCGATCCGGCGCGCACGCACTCGGCCCCGCTCCGGCTCCGGCCCCCGTTCCGGACCCTGTGGAAGGTGTACGGCGACTCGAGCTTCATCGAGTTTCCTCCCGTCCTTGCGGCCGGACGCCTCTTCTTCGGCACGAACCACGGGCTCGCGCTCGCGGTGCAGGCAGCCTCCGGGCGCATCGCGTGGCACCGGCAGTTCGCCGGCTGCATCGCCTCGTCGCCCGCGGTGGGAAACGGCGTCGTCTACATCGGCCTCATGGACCCGCCGCCTTGCAGCGGCTCCGCCCCGAGCTTTCTTGCCGCACTCGACGCCCGCGACGGGAGGACGCTGTGGCGCTTCCGCGCCGGAGTGATCGAGAGCTCGCCACTCCTCGCCGGAGGGCGCGTCTACTTCGGCTCGTGGGACCATCGGGTCTACGCGCTCGACGCGCGCACTGGTCGGCTGGAATGGAGCTTTGCGACCGGCGACCGAGTGAAGGGCGGTGTCGCGCTTGCCGGGCGCACCGTCTACGCCGGCTCGTACGACGGGTACCTTTATGCGCTCGATGTGCGGCACGGCGGCCTCCGCTGGAGGGCCGGGAGCGGACGGCTCGGCGGCCTGTACGCGACACCCTCGGTCTCCCACGGCCGCGTCTTCGTCAGTTCGACGAATGGACGCGTGTACGCCTTCTCGCTGTCCGGAGCAGAGCTGTGGTCGGTGCAAACAGGGAGCTACGTCTATTCCCCCGCGGCGCTTGCGGGTGCGACCGCGTACGTCGGTTCCTACGACCACCGGCTCTACGCCCTTTCGCAGGCAACTGGCGGCACGCGGTGGACGTTCGACGCCGGCGCGCCGATCTCGGGAGCGCCGACGGTTATCGACGGCCTTGTCTACTTCTCGACCTGCGGGTCGTGCTCGAGCTACGAATCCAACCCTCGGGCGCGGCGAACGTTCGCCCTCGACGCCGCGACAGGTCGGCTCGTCTGGCGCTTCCCCGACGGCGAGTACAGCCCGGTGATCGGCGACCAGGAACGGCTGTACCTCACAGGCTTCACCTCGCTCTACGGACTCGCCCCCCGAGGTTAAGGACCCGAGGCCGGAACCCACCGTATGAAAGGCGGGTTCCGGCGTTTGCAGACAGGGTCGGCGGCTCTCTCTACCCGGGCAGGATTCCGGCGACGTTCTCGAGCGCGCCGCGAACGTTGTCGGCGAGCAGGGTGATTGCACCGATCACAGCGATCGTGATCACGGCGAGGACGATGCCGTACTCCGCCATCGTCTGCCCTTCCTCGCGACTGCGCAGCGAGTCTGCGGCGACCTGCGCGAAGATGAAGAGCTTCAGCATTTTGATTCACCTCGCTTCCGCGAGTCTCGGCACTGCGGCGCGCGCCCTCTTTTGACTCACGCTGCTGCCGTCATCGTTCGGATTCGAGGAGAAGCCGATCCCTCGTGCTGATGTTTCTGCTTTGAGCGAAGTTCACCGTTCGCTTCGGAGTAGGGTTGCCTCACCCCGACAAGGAGGCTCGACATGCTCGCGCGAGTGGTCACGTTCGATGGCGTCACAAAGGAGCGGATGGACGAGATGCGGGGCGAGATGGAGGGGAGCGACCCGCCCGAGGGGCTGAACCCGAAGGAGATGATCGCCCTCCACGACCCCGAGTCCGACAAGGCGCTCGTGATGATCCTCTTCGAGAACGAGGACGACTACCAGCGGGGCGACGAGGTCCTGAGCGCGATGCCGGCCGGCGACACGCCTGGACAGCGCAAGTCCGTCGCGCGCTACGACGTCGCCATACGCAGGTCGATGTAGCAACGGTCGAAGGGGCGCCTCCCGAGCAGAGGCGCCCCTTCTCTGTGCCTACGACGCGGGGATGGCCGCGCCGGCCGGGTAGAGGACGCCGTTCAGGACGAGCCGCTCCTCCTGCATCGTCCACATGCGGTACCACGGGTCGAACCCGATCATGATCGCGTGGCCCGCGCCGAACGGCTGGTCGACGACCGCCGGCCGTCCCGGGAGCGGGGTGCTCGTGTTCGCCGCCGGGAGCGTGATGTTCGCGTTGACCTGGTAGCCGTAGCAGTTGCTGTAACCGCGCTGGGTCGTCGAGAGGTCGAAGACCGGCCCACCGCAGTCCCCGGAAGGCCCATACGTGACGACCGCAGTCGGGCTCGGGATCGTCGTCCCGTTGCCGACCATCGTCGCCGGGTTGTACGTCGGGTCGCCGCTCGCCGAGCGGTAGATCCAGCCGCCGGTGTCGAAGCCCCAGCCGGCCGGAGTCGTCGTCGAGAAGACGCCGTCGAACGTCGAGCCCGGGGTGCTGAGCCCGCTGATGCTCAGGGTGTTGAGCAGCGTGATCCCCGCATTGCGAGCGCTCGTGGTGCCGCCCGCCGTGGAGCCGATGTAGATGCCGCCGGCGTTGACGAAGTTCTGCAGGGCCGTAGCGCCGGCGCCTGCCGCGATCGTCGAGCCCGGGTTCACGAAGGCCGTGTAGCCCTGGCTGACGAGGACGCCGTTGGCGAGGTCGGTGGAGGTGATCTGCCCGAGCTGGGAGACCGGGATCTTCTCCTTCACGCTCAGGTCGTACATCGCCTCGCAGTAGACCGTCGAGGTGCACTGCCCGTCGCCGGTCCCCTTGAAGGTCGGGTTGGTGGGCGCCGTGGTGGCGCCGGTGTAGACGCCGATCTTCGGGAGCCGGAGCGCATAGCGGCTCACCGGGTACGAGCCGAGCCCGTAGACCGGGGTGCCCCATTGCGCGGAGTCCGCGTTCAGCGTCGTGAGCGGGATCGACGTTGCGTCTACGAGCGCGGCTCCGGTGGTGAAGTGCGTGCCCACCGCGTCGAACGCCGCGGCCCCGCGGTAGACCGTCGCCCCCTGGCTGAGCAGCTGGCTCGCCATCGAGAGGCCCGACATCGAGTCCGTGTTGAACGCGTACACCGGGGAGCCCGCGGCTGCGGGCGTCGTCGCGCTCGGGTCACCCACGAGGGTCATCGAGGTCCCGGCGGGCAGCTGTTGCGTGAGGAAGCCGTTCCCGCTGAAGCCCCGCAGCATCGAGAACGACCAGGTCACCTGGTCGTAGAAGTACGGGAAGGGCAGGTACGGGTTCTCCCCGAGCACTGCCTGGATCCAGTGCTTGTTGCCCTGGTTCAGCGGGACGTAGAGCGTTCCTGCCGGGAGTGTCATCGCGTCCGTGAGCGCCGGGGACGGTGACGCGACCGGCGGTGCCGGGCAATCCGGCGGCATCACTGTCGAGGTGCACGTCGGCGGCGCGGGCAGGCCGGGCGCGTTCTGGTTGAAGTTGCCGAACCGGTGCACGCCGGGCAGCGTCACGGCCGAGTTCAGCTTGTAGACCTGGACGCCGACGGACTGGAGGTCCTTCAGCGTCGTGGCCACGTCGCCCGAGTGCGCGTTCGGCAGGAAGTAGTAGCCGCATACCGGCGTGTTCGGGTCCTGATCCATCGTCGATCCCACGTTGTCGAGGACGTCGATCACCACCGGGCTGACCTGCGAGTTGCCCTGCTGTTTGCAGTCCTGGCCCTGCTGGACGGCCTCCGGCCACTGTGCGATCCACTTCTTCAGCAGGTCTGCCTTGCGCGCCGCGACCTCGTTCACCGTGGTGTCCATGGCGAGGTAATGGTCGTAGACCTGCTTGCCGTAGCTCTCGTTGTTGCCCTTTTCGTAGGTCATGCCGGCGCTGCCCATGATCAGCGCGGGCACCGTGTCGCCGTACTCGGGGACGAACAGGTCGTAGGTGTTGTAGTTGCGGTACTGGCTGCTCTGGTCGTTGAACGACTGCTGGATGCCCGGCCCGATCACGTCGTTGATCAGGTCGAGCGCGAAGTGCGAGATCTCGTTCAGCGCCGCATCCTCGTTGGGCGGGAAGAAGTAGCCCGACGACTGCTGGTGCGCGTCGATGAAGAAGAGCCCCGGGTACGTCGCGGTGGAGGTCAGCAGCGCCCGGTTCTCGGGCATCGCAGCCACGCCGCGGTCTCGGTTCGGGTCGAGTGACCAGGCCAGCGTGCGGACGTTGTGGTCGCGGTCGTCCGGCGCCGTGACCGGCTGGATGAAGACGTCGAGGTTGTTGAGCCGCTGCGAGTTGGCGCAGTCGGTGCGCGCGACCAGCTCGTAGAGCTCCTTCGTCGAGCCCTCGCCGCCCGCCGGCTCGTTGCCGTGTGGTGTGCCGGTGATCCAGCCGAAGGCGGGCCGGGTGTCGACCGCAGCAAGCGCCGCACTCTGCGGCGTCGTGCCCTCGATCACGCCGCGCCAGAATGCGGCGTCGTTGCGGCCGGCGTCGAGGTTGGCGATGTTGTCGGGCGTCCCGACGACCATCACGTAAAACGGCACGCCCAGGACGCTGGTGCCCGACTGGTAGAGCTTCACCGCGACCCGCTGCCCGGTCGTGCCCGGGTTCGCGTTGACGGCGTTGGCGACGGCCTGCATATACGCCGACAGCTGGGCGGTCTTCTTCGCGGACGGGGTCGCGCCTGAGAGGCCGTCACCGGCCAGCGGGCCGCCGAGCACCGTCCCGAAGAACGAGTTGTACGTCGGGATGTTGGGGTCGAGCTGCACTTCGCCCGAGGTGCAGTTGGGCGGGTCGGTCTGCGCGATCGGCGTCTCCGGGATCGGCCACTCGCCCCCGACCGTGTCCGACTGCGTGCTGGAGCGATACGGACAGAACGTGACCGCGTCCGAGTCCACGACGCCCGTCGGACAGCTCGCATCCGCCACCGGCGAGCCGTTGACCGGGTTCTCCGGGATCGGCGGGTTGAACGTGCTGCCAGGGGTCGCCGTGTTCGGCCACACTGCCGGCCCCGGCGTCGGCAGCGGGATCGGCGCCGAGCTGGAGCCGACGCGGAGCCCCCAGTAGTTGTTCTGCGCGGCGAGAGGCGTCGCCGTGTTGTTGGCAAGCCCGTTGAGCGTCGTGTTGAGGACGCCGAAGGCGTTGTCGGTCACGTTGCTCTGCGTCACCGACGACCCAGCAGCGCCGACGAGGCGGACGCCCGCGCCGAGACGCAGGTTCTGGTTGTTCTCGGCGTGATTGCCCAACGCGAACGGGTCGTTGTTCGGGGTCGGCGCGAGGACGGTGCCGATCGGCGCGTTCGCGCCGTGCACGAGGTTCGACGAGATCGTGGTGCCCGTCATCTGGATCGAGGCACCGGCTGTCACGCGCACGCCGTCCTGGCCGAAGTCCGGCCCGACGTACAGCGGCAGTGGGGGGCGGACACCGGTGGCGCCGCTACCCGACGGCTGGCAGTCGCCGACGATCAGCCGGCCGACGTCGGGGTCGGTCTGGCCGCCCGCGGTGAAGTCGTTGTAGTGATGGCACGAGTTGCGCCCGGCGATCACGTCGGCGATCAGGATGCCGCGGTTCGGAACGCCGGAGGCCGTGAGCGGCGAGCTCTGGGTCGGTGAATAGTCGCCGGTCGCGCCGTCGATCAGGATCCCGACCGAGTTGTAGTGGTCGACGCGCGTATGGTCGATCGTCAGGGTCCGCGGCGGAATCGGCGGCCGGTTGCCTGGGTTCGGCTTGACGCGCGTGACGTCGGCGATCCCGATGCCGAACGGCCCGTTGCGGAAGCCGCCCGGGACCGTGTAGCCGTTCTTGCCCTCGTCCGTGACCAGCCCGGTCACGTGCGAGCGGGAGATCGAGCCCTCTGCGTCGATGTAGACGATGCCCGCGGTCGCGTCGACGCCGTTGGCGTCGACCGTGATGCCGGAGATGTTCACCGTGACCGGATTGTTCTTGCCGCCGATCACGGCGACGATCACGCCTAGGCCGTCGCGCAGGTCCGGGCTGTCGGCGGCGATCCGCTTGTCGCCGACCGACCTCGGCTCGATCGTGACCTGGTCGGCTCCGGCCCCGCGAAGCGTCAGGTCCTTGTGAATGGTCAGCACGGAGGTGCCGGGCGTTCCCGGCCCTTCGGCATACGTGCCCGGGCAGATCGCAATCGTGTCGCCGGGTGCGGCGTCCTCGATTGCGTCGCCGATGCGCTGGTAACCCGGGTTCGGACAACTCGCGCTCTGCTGCCCTACCGTGAGCGTCTTCGGGTGGCTGCCCTTTGCCGCCGCAGTCGTCATCAGCGTGGCCAAAGCCGCCACTAGCACCACCGCCAGCTTGCGTGCCATCTGGCTCTCCCCTCGTCGAGCGACCCCGCGGGTCGCTTCTACCTCCTCCAGTCTGAACGAGTCAAGCGGCCTCGGCGCCGGTACCCTGGGCGCGCTCGGAGAGGTGTCCGAGCGGTCTAAGGAGCGCGACTGGAAATCGCGTATGGGCCGAAAGGTCCATCGCGGGTTCAAATCCCGCCCTCTCCGCCTTGTTGTGGGCCCGGGCGACCGGGCCCATACATTTGAGGCATGAACGCGCAGATCTCCAACCCGGACAGGCTCTTCTTCCCCGAGGCCGGGCTGACCAAGGGCGACCTGGTCGCCTACTACCTCGAGGTCGCGCCGTGTGCCCTGCACCACATTCGCCGCCGGCTCTTCCACATGAAGCGCTACCCGAACGGCGTCGAGGGCGAGTTCTTCCACCAGAAGCGCGTGCCGCCGCATCCGGACTTCGTCGGCGAGCAGTTCGTGCAGTTCCCGAGCGGCCATTCGACCGTGTTCGCGGTGGTCGACAACGCGGCCGCGCTCGGTTGGGTGGTCAACCTCGGCTGCATCGAGCTGCACACCTGGCACTCGCGCGTGGACGACATCGAGCGGCCGGACTACCTGCTGATCGACCTCGACCCGAGCGAAGGCAACCCATGGGAGTTCGTTCGCGAGATCGCGCTCGTCGTGAAGGAGGTGATGGACGAGCTCGGCCTCGCGTCGTACCCGAAGACCTCGGGCGCGACCGGGTTGCACATTCTCGCCCCGATCAGGCCGGAGCTGCCGTTCCCGGAGGTGCGCCGGTTTGCGAAGGCGCTCGCGGAGGAAGTCGAGCGGCGCGTCGACGACCAGGACGTGGCGACGACGACCTGGCGCGTGGCCGACCGGCGCGGCGTCTTCGTCGACTTCGGCCAGAACGCCCGGGACCGGACGATCGCGTCCGCCTACTCAGTCCGGCCGACGCCGGATGCCCGGGTCTCGGCTCCGTTGGATTGGAAGGAGGTGGCCCGCTCCGACCCTTCGCGTTTCACCGTCAAGACGATGCGCAAGCGGATCGCAAAGGTGGGCGACCCGACCGCCGGCATGTGGCGGCGCAAGGCGAGCCTGCTCCCGCGCTTCGAGCAGCTCGGCCTCGAGCCAGGCAACCCGGAGCTCGTCGAGCGCCGGAGCAGCCGCTCGCGGCGGTGGGTGAGCGACCAAACCTCCCGCGGCCGAGGCTGATTCGGGCGTGCTCCAGGGACAGTCCCTGGGACCTGGCCACAGGGCGGCCCAGAAGCTCGGTCCACGCGAATTCGAGGCTCGGAGCCTGGCCCAAGGGGCCACGGCCGAGGGACTGTCCCTGGGACTCGTCCTATTCGGTCGCGTTTGAGGCGAGCAGTTTCTCGACGGTCGGATCGCCGCGCTTTCGCTTCGGGCGGACCTGATCCCAGGTGCAGTCCTTTGGATCCTTGTCCGGTCGGAAGCGGATGAACTTCGTGCCATGCCGGAAGCGGTTGCCCTCGAGCTTGTCGAAGCGCACCTCGATGACGAGCTCCGGCCGCACTGGATTCCAGTCGAGCTCCTTGCCGCGGGACCAGCGGCTCTGGCCGCCCGGGATCCGCTTGTCGCTCAGCTTTCCGGGCGCCTTCATCTTCGGCAGCTCCTCCTCGAGCTCGCGTCGCACCGGAGCCGGGAACCCCGAGCAATGACCGACAAAGTCGAGCGAGCCGTCGTCGGCATAGAGGCCGAGCAGCAGCGTCGAGATCCGGCCGTCGGCCTTGTCGCTCCAGCGAAAGCCGACGATCACGCAGTCGGCGGTGCGGTAGGGCTTCACCTTGACGACGGCCTCGCGTGAGCCCGGTCGGTACGGCTGGCCGAGCCGCTTGGCGATCACGCCGTCGAGGCCGGCTTGCTCGAGCCGGTCGAGCCACTTCGCGGCCTGCTTCGCATCGCGGGTTGCAGGGGAGAGGCGGAACTTCGAGGCCTTCCGCTCGAGCTCGCGCCGCCGCTTCTCCAGCGGCAGCTCGTGGATCGGCTTCCCCCTCCAGACGAGTAGGTCGAAAGCGACGTATTCCGCCGGGATCTCCGCCGAGAGGCGCTTGATCCGACTCTCCGCGGGGTGGAGCCGCAGCTGCAGCTGGTCGAACTCGAGCCGCCCCTCGCGCGAGATGATGATCTCGCCGTCGAGCGCCGACTCGGCCGGCAGGAGCGACCCGACCTCCTCGAGCTCCGGGAAGTAGCGCAGCAGTGGCCGGCCGTTTCGCGACCAGAGCCGGAGGCCGCCGCCAAGGTTCTCGAGCACGCCGCGGAAGCCGTCCCACTTGGGCTCGTATTGCCAGTCGCCGGTCGGAAGCTCCTCGACGAGCTCGGCCTCCATCGGCGGGAACGGAAGCTTCTTCGGCGGCATCTCGGAAACATAAGCTCCCACCGTGAGGCGAGTCGTCGTCACTGGACTGGGAGCGGTCACGCCGGTTGGGAACACCGCGCCGGAGACCTGGCGCGCGGCCGTCGCCGGCGAGAGCGGGGTCGACTGGATCCGCGCCTTCGACGCGGACGGGCTGCCGGTGCGCGTCGCCGCCGAGGTGAAGGACTTCGACCCGGCCGGGCTCGCGCACCCGAAGGAGCTGCGCCGGCTCGACCGCAACGTCGTGCTCGCGCTCGGCGCGGCCAAGGAGGCGCTCGCCGATTCGGGCCTGAACGGTTTCGACCCACACCGCGTCGGGATCGTCTTCGGCTCGGCGATCGGCGGCCTGATCGGGATCGTCGAGCAGGCCGACACTCTTCGCGACCGCGGCCCCGACCGCATCTCGCCGTACTTCATCCCGAACGTGCTCGTCGACTCGGCGAGCGGCCAGCTGGCGATCTCGCTCGGCATCCGCGGGCCGAACTACGCGCCGGTGTCCGCGTGCGCGACCGGCTCGCATGCCGTGGGGGAGGGTGCCGAGACGATCCGGCGCGGCGATGCCGACGCGATCCTCGCGGGCGGCACCGAGGCCTGCATCCACCCGCTGATCCTGGCCGGCTTCACCGCCATGCGCGGGCTTGCCGCCGAGGACGAGCACCCGCCGCGCGCCTCGCGGCCGTTCGACGCGACCCGCGCCGGCTTCGTGATGGGCGAAGGCGCCTGCGTGCTCGTGCTCGAGGAGCTCGAGGCGGCCCGAGCGCGCGGCGCGACCATCTACGCCGAGGTACTCGGCTACGGCGCCTCCAACGACGGCTACCACATGGCCGCGCCCGAGCCCGAGGCGGTCGGCGTCGCCGAGATGATGCGGACGGCACTCGAGCGGGCCGAGGTTGACCCCGGACGCGTGGGCTACATCAACGCCCACGGCACCTCGACGCCGCTCGGCGACGCGGCCGAGACGAAGGCGATCAAGGACGTCTTCGGCGACCACGCCTACGAGCTCGCGGTCTCCTCGACCAAGTCGGTGATGGGCCACTGCTTCGGATCCGCCGGCGCGATCGAGGCGATGATGTGCGTGCTCGCGGTTCGGGACAGCGTGCTGCCGCCGACGATCAACTACGAGAACCCGGATCCCGCCTGCGACCTCGACTACGTCCCCAACGAGTCACGTGAGGCGGAGGTCGACGTAGCGCTCTCGAACGCGATGGGCCTCGGCGGGCACAACGCCTGCGTCCTGGTGGGCCGAATCTCAGACTGACGCTTGTTGGGCGCCGGGGGCTGTGTTATACCGAGGTTCGGGGACCAGGACCGGTTCGAGGGACAGAGGGGAGCACGTCGATGACGATGCGGCACGAGCGCGGCCGCGGGCGCAAGCTCGCGGAGGAGACTCTGAGGACGTTTACCAAGCGCTGGGTCGCGGTTGCCGCGATCCTCGTAGCAGCCGCGGTCGCGACCGTGGTCGCGGCGAGCGCGACCACGCATGCGTCTCCCGCCCAGGTGGCGGTTGCGCGCACAGCCTCGCTACAGCCCTCGATGGCCGGTGGCGGAAAGAGCACAAAGTCGCTCAAGCACCGCACGGCCGTGCGCGGGCACCTGCCGAAGTCGGTCAAGCAGTCCCAGCCCCGCGAGCTGCACTTGAAGGCGGCTCACAGCAAGGTCTTCGACGTCCGCAAGCTGAAGAGCAAGGTCGTCAAGAGAGAACGCCCCGAGCGCACGGCGCCCGGCTTCGCCCCGACCGGCAGCCGCGCCGCCGAGAGGCTCGAGAACCCCGCGCGCACTGCCCCGCAGTTCCCGAAGGTGATCAAGAAGAGCCAGATGGTCGCCGCGGCGTCCCCGGCTCCGGACGCCAACTTCGCCGGCCTCGACTTCGCCACCTTCGGCCAGGGCCACCCGCCCGACACCAATGGTGACGTCGGCCCGAACTACTACATCGAGAGCATCAACGTCTCGATCGGCATCTACGACAAGTCGAACGGCAACCGCGTCGCGGCGTTCACGTTCAACTCGTTCATGAGCCAGGGCAACTTCGGCAACCTCTGCGACACCGACAACTTCGGCGACCCGGTCGTCCTCTACGACAGCTACGAGGACCGCTGGGTGATCACCGACTTCGCCTTCAAGCTCGATGGCTCGGGAAACGTCACCCCCCAGCACGTCTTCGAGTGTTTCGCCGTCTCGAAGACCGGCGATCCGGTCAACGGCGGTTGGAACTTCTATTCGATCGAGACGCCAGGCGGCCTCGGCGACTACCCGAAGTTCGGCGTCTGGCCGGACGGGATCTACATGTCCGCCAACATGTTCGGCTACAGCTCGAGCGGGTCGTACTTCGGCTACCACGTCTGGGCCCTGAACAAGGCGCAGATGTACGCGGGCGAGCCGGCCCCGCAGGTCGTCGACTTCGCGGGTGACACCTCTGACTTCTCGCTGCTGCCGGCCAATGCCCGGCTTCAGACGGGCTCGCCGCCTGTCGGCGCGTCCGAGTACTTCGTCTCGACCGAGCAGTTCCTGAACGCGCTCTCGATCTACAAGTTCCACGTCGACTGGGACAAGGTCTCGACGTCGACGTTCACCGGCCCCGTGACGCAGGCGGCGCCGACATGCTGGCCGAACTCTGCGGTCGCCAATGCGTCCACTCCGGCGAACGCGGCCGACACACTCTCGATCCGAGCGATGGCCCAGGCGCAGTACTCGAACCTCGGGGGCACCGAGTCGCTCTGGGTTGCGCACACCGTCAACCGCGGTGAGTTCGCGATCGCGAACTGCGGAGGCGCGAACACCAACAACGCGACACTCCGCTGGTACCAGGCGAACGTCACCGGCGGCACCGTGGCGGCGAACGTGATCCAGGGCAAGACCTTCGACCCTGAAGGCGCGAACACGTTCTTCCGCTTCATGCCCGCCCTCGGCGTGGACCGCAACGGGGACCTGGCGGTGACCTACACGAAGTCGAACTCCACCACGAACCCGCAGATCAAGTACGCGGGGCGCCTCGCGGGCGACCCGGTCAACACGCTCCCGCAAACCGAGCAGACGCTGATCGACGGCACCGGCGCGCAGAGCGGCAACTGCGGCGGCGCGGCCTGCACCCGCTGGGGCGACTACTCCGGGATGGCGCTCGACCCGAACGGCTGTCAGTTCTGGATGTCCGGCGAGTACTACGCGGCCACGGGGCTGAATCACCAGACCCGCATCGGCGCGTTCCACTACCCAGGCTGCACCAATGTCGGCAACGGCACGCTTTCGGGCACGGTCACTGACGGTTCGAATCCGATCTCCGGCGCAACCATCGCACTCGGCAGCCGGACGACGACCACGAACGGCAGCGGCCAGTACTCGTTCAGCGTCCCGGCAGGAACGTATCCGTCGCTGACGGCGAGCAAGCCGGGCTTCGATCCGGGATCGGCCGCGCCGAACACCGTTCCGAACGGCGGCACCCTGACCCGGAACTTCACGCTCAGCGCCTCGGCGCAGAGCGGCTGCTTCACCGACAACACGCAGAGCACCTTCCAGCGCGGCGTGCCGTCGAACTGCGATCTCGTCACGAACCCGGGCAGCGTCCAGCTTGCGAACCCAGACAACACGGACGCGAAGAACACCAGCGTGAATCCCACCGGCTTCGGCTTCAATACGACCACCTGGGCCGGCCAGACCTTTACGCCGACCGTCTCGGGCCAGCTGAAGCGCGTCGACGTCGAGCTGTTCTGCTCCGGATGTTCGGCACCCGGCTCGAACATCACGCTGTCCATCCGCAACACGACCGGCGCGACCCCGGTCCCGACGGGGGCCGACCTGGCGACATCGACGCTTGCCGGCTTCAACGACGGCGCGGCAGGCGGGCTGAAGACGTTCACCTTCGCGAGCCCGATCACGCTCACTGCCGGCACGCGCTACGCATTCATCTTCCGGGCGAATGCGACGTTCACGGGCACGTATGCGTACACATGCAGCTGCACGACCGGCGGCTCCCCGAACTCGAACCCCTACGCCAACGGGCAGCTCGTCACGTCGTCCACCAGCGGCGCGAGCTGGACGGCCGACACGACCGTCGGCGGTCGCGACATGAACTTCGTCACGTACGTCAACCCCGGCTTCGCCCCCTCCGGCACGTTCACCTCGTCGCTGAAGGACGCGAACCCGGCCGCCGGCCGCACGCCGAACTGGACGACCCTGACCTTCAGCGCGACCACACCCGCCAGCACCGGCGTCAAGTTTCAGATCGCCGCGAGCAACAGCTCGGCCGGCCCGTTCAGCTACGTCGGGCCCGACGGCACGGCGGCGACCTTCTTCACCACGAGCGGCGCCGGCCTG
>Ga0308175_100001128_pt1 | contig 17827 bp, 11 predicted proteins | sample PhyCR1_3_FD_203893 | JGI IMG/M metagenome (GOLD analysis project Ga0308175, IMG submission 203893) | Soil microbial communities from UC Gill Tract Community Farm, Albany, California, United States - DLSLS.C.R1 | ecosystem: Environmental > Terrestrial > Soil > Agricultural land | place: USA...
GCGAACGCGCCGGCCGTCTTCGCCAGCTTCGAGCGGATGCCCAGGGGCCCGCGGAGCTTCTGCCCCTGACTCAGACCGTCGTGCAGGGCCGTGGCCTGGGCGAGCGCCGTGGCCGGGTCGTACTGCTCAAGACCGCTGACCATGGCCGTGCCCAGCGTGGCGAGCGAGGCGTCGACGGCCGCCAGGGTCTCGGTGACGGCGGCCCGGCGGCTGCGCGCCTGCCAGTCCTGGCCCTCGGTCACCTGCTTCAGGAGCGCCGCGGCCCAGTCGCCGGCCGGGGCGGCGAGAGAGGCGGCGCGGGCGCGTGCGGAGGCGAAGGCGTCGAGCACCAGGGACAGCCGCTGCTGTTCGGGCTCGGTCAGGCTCCGCACGGCTAGGTCGTACTCCGCGCAGAGGGGGTCCTGACGCGCGGCGGAGTGCGCGTCCTCGGCGGACCGGACGATCCGCACGGCCGCCTCGAAGTCGCCGGGGCCCGGCAGTTCGGAGGGGCCGGGCACCTCGGCGGCGAGAGCCCGGTGGTGCGGGGTGTACGCACGGGTGGTGTGCAGCAGGCGCAGGGCCTCGTCCGCCGTCAGCGCCGGCTGCTCCTGCGGGACGGGGCCGAGCCACTCGTACTCTCGCGCCTCCTGGGTGAGGCGTTCGGCGATCTCCTGGAGGCTGCCGCCGTAGTCGCCGATCTCCGGCTCGAAGCGGTGGGTCTCCTGCTCGCGCAGCACCGCGAGCTCGCGCAGCATGGCCTGCTGGGCGGCGCGGGCCCTGGCGAGGCGTGACTGCAGCGACTTGATCTGCTTCTGCGAGGCCTTCGCGTCGTAGCCCGCGTACTCGCTGAGGATCCTGTGCACGGACGCCTCCAGCTCCCGCTGGGCGGCGGCGCCGTCCTCGGTGCGGCTGACGCACAGGTCGCGGATGGACTCCGGCAGCTTGTCGCGCAGCACCCGCAGGGCGCGCGGGGTGTGGCTGGTGATGAGCACCCGCTTGCCCTGGGCGAGCAGGTCCGTGACCAGGTTGGCGATGGTGTGCGTCTTGCCGGTGCCGGGCGGCCCCTGGACGACGACGAGCCGGTTGGCGCGCAGGCGTTCGGCGATCGTGCGCTGCTCCTCGTTGGCGGGCAGCGCGAAGTACATCTCGCCGCCGGCGCTCGCCGTGCTGTCGTCCTCGGCGGCCGCGAGGTCGGCGGCGGTGAGCGCGCCGTCCCGGCCCGCGATGTAGCTGAGCAGCCCGGTGGGCGGGACACCCGCGTCGACCTGCCGGGCGATGGCCTTGAGCGCATCTATGGTCGAGCGGCGGCTGCGCTCACGCAGGACGAGTGCGGGGGTGAGTCCCACCTGTGGAACGTCCAGGCTGCGCGGTTTGGCACGCTCCACGGTCGGCGCGTAACTTCCCGCGCTGTGCGCGGCGTTGACCCAGCTGCGCAGGGCGGTGTGCACGGCGTCGAGGTGCTCGGGGTCCGTCACGTCCGAGGCGCCTTCCAGTACCTCGACGATTCCCTCCCGTACGGGGCCCGGCACGTGCTGGGCTCCCTCGAGCATGCCCTCTTCGAGTTCCAGGCCCGCGCCGGTCGGGTCCGGGGCGGCGGTGAGCGTGCCGGTGGACGGGTCGAGCCGGAGGATGGCCCGGTGGGTGACGAGGTGCCGTTCCACCCGCTGCCCCGAGGACGTCTGCCAGGTCAGCCGGCCCAGTCCGAGCACGAGTTCGTAGGCCTCACCGAGGTTGGCGGCGTCCTCGTGCATCTTGTGCAGCCGGTCGTAGAGCCGGACGACGGGGTCGATCGCGCGGCGGCGCTCCGCCCAGGCGAGCCAGTCCTGTTCCCAGGCGGCGTACAGCTTCTCGATCTTCTCGCGCTGGGGATGCTCGTCCAGTTCGTCGTAGGTCTTGTCGAGCGGGATGCCCTGGGTCCAGTCGGGAAACTCGGGTTCGATGCGCCAGCGCAGGTGCGGGGCCCGGGTCTGTGCGAAGTCACGGATGCGGGTCTCGTCCACCCAGGGTGCCAGCAGCGGCTTGAGGTGCGGCGCGTCCTCGCGATCGGGGCGGGTGACGGTCAGCCAGGCCGGCTCGTCGGCGTCGAGTACGCCGTCGGTCATCACCTCGACGCCCTCGTCGTCCGGCAGTTCGTCGAACCACACGGTGCCGGCCGCGCCGTCGAGCGTCCGCACGGGGCGCGTCTTCGACTCCTCCGCCTCGGCGAGGAACCGGAAGATCTGCCGGACCCGTGTGGCGTCGAGCTCGTCTGCGGACAGTTGCGGCGCGTACGGCGGCGCGACACGCCGTTCGTGTCCGGCCGGCTGGGCCGGGACGGCGTTGAGCTGGTCCGAGCCGGCGCCCTGCTGCCCGGCTCCGCCGGGGAAGCCGGCGATGCCGTCGCCCACGGGCGCGGTCCTGGGGTCCTCGCTCGTGAACAGGGACGGCTGCTGCACACCGAACAGCACGGCCTGATCGGACATCACGGGTGTGGTGCGGGCGTCGGGAACGCCGGTGCCAGGGGAGGTGGGCACGGCGGCCACGGCGGTGGTGAACGTGACGCTCTCGCGGTCGTGCGCGCCCGCGAACCGGACCTCTATGTCCAGGTCGCCGACGGTGTCGGCCGGAATGCTGTAGGCCCACGTCGCGGAGGCTCTGCGGCCCGTGCGCAGGGTGCCCTCGAGCTCGTCGTCGAGCACGTTGCTGCGATAGTCCTGCACCTGTCGGCCGGTCTTGCCAAAGGGGCCGCCGCGCACCAGCAGAGTGATGCCGTCCATGTGGAGCGGCCGGCCGGTGCCGTTGCTGAGGTGCAGCGTGCAGCGCACCAGGTCGTCGCCCGGCCGGTACCCGTGGCTGTCGTCATCGTCGGCCAGTTCGTAGGGCACGACATCGTCGACTCGTACGTACAGACCGTCGTCGTATTGGTAAACGGAACCGACCGGCCGCAACTCGTCCCTCAACCCGCTGTCGTCCTGGCTCACACGCCCCACCCCGCTGCTGCTGAGGGCCCGTTGGCGGCCCGTTCAGTGACATCCCGCCCGACCACCCCAAGCCGGCCATTGGGCGCCCCCCTGGCGCGCCGACCTAAGTGTGAACTGAGCACACGGGCGAGAGTATCAGCAACCGGGTAACCACGCCCCGCTATGAACACCGCGCGCCTGCGCGATATCGCCCCTGATGGGTGATCAGGCAGCGACGGGAACAAGCCCCGCGACCACCGCAACCCACTAGACGTTGACTGAGTTCACAGCAGACAGCAGGATGTTGTGGGCGTTGTCGGAACCGGCCCCTGGACGCCTGCCTCGAAGGTGATCGCGGCTTTGGCATCGGCCGACAACAGCGCCTGAAAAGACATAGATTCGGGGACAGCCCCCGGCCCGTGAAGAACCGGACATGGACGGGCCGGGTTGGTGCACTCGGCAGTGGGCCCCGTGGGAGAGGAGGCGCATGCGCGCCCAGGAGATCACCTTCCTCAAGCTCGTCCAAGGTGAGAAGCAATTTCAGGTGCCGCTCTATCAGCGCACGTACAGCTGGGGCAGGGATCATCTCCAGCGTCTGTGGGAGGACGTCGGGGAGCTGGTCGAGCAGCACCTGGCGGGTGAGACGGTGGCTCCGCACTTCCTCGGTTCCGTAGTGCTCGCGCCGGGCCAGATCCAGGCGGGTGGGGTGCAGCGATGGCTGGTGGTGGACGGACAGCAGCGGCTGACCACGCTGATGCTGGCATTCGCGGCGCTGCGCGACCATCTGAATGAGACCGGTGACGCACGCGGTGTGGACCGGGTACACCGCCAGATACTGGTCAACGAGTTCCACGAAGGTGCGGGCCACTACCGGTTGCTGCCCACTCAGGCGGACCGGGAGGCGTTCACCGCCTGCGTCCGGTCCAGGGCCGACGCCGGCGGCGGCGACAACATCGGGGCCGCATACCGCTTCTTCCGCGGCGCGCTGGCCGAGGGCCACGAGGCGGGTGACGAGCGGTGGGCCACCGCGGTCGAGACCGTCCTCAAGGACCTGCTGTCCATCGTCGAGATCACGGCGGAAACCGGTGACAACGTCTACCGAATCTTCGAGTCGATCAACAACACGGGTGTCGGGCTCAGTCAGAGCGACCTGCTGCGCAACTACGTGTTCATGCTGCTGCCCAAGCGGGGCGAGCGGATCTACCAGGAGCTGTGGCTGCCCATGCAGCAGAGCCTGGGCCCGAGGAACCTCGAACTGCTGGTCTGGCTCGACCTGGTGGTGCGCGGCCACTACAAGACCAAGCAGAGCGAGATCTACCGCGAGCAGCAAAAGCGACTTCAGCCGCTGGCCGGTGACGAGGACGCTCTGCAACGCGAGATCGAGCAACTGGCCGAGCGCGCCGGGAGGTTCCTGCGCATCGTCGACCCCGCCCGCGAGCAGTCGCCCGCCCTCCGAGCGGTTCTGGAGCGCCTGGCCTCCTGGGGCGGCCAGACGCACTACCCGCTCGCACTGCACCTGCTGGACCTTCTCGCGGCCGGCCGGACGACGCCCGACGACGCGGCACAGGCGCTGGGCTACGTCGAGTCCTATCTGGTACGGCGCCTGATCTGCCAGACGTCGACGACGGGTCTCAACCGGATCTTCATGGAGGCGCCGAAGGAGCTGGAGACCGACCGGCCGGCAGCGGAGGCGGTACGGCGGTTCCTGTCCGGCCGGCGCCGTCGCTGGCCGAGCGACGAGGAACTGCGCGAGGCGATCCGCGCCAAGCCGTTCTACTGGAGCGGCCGTCCTGCGCAGCGCAGCTTCATCCTGCGTCGCCTGGAGGAGAGTTACCGTGCCTCCGAACCCGTGGACTTCGCCAAGGCGTCCCTCAGCGTGGAGCACGTCCTGCCGCAGCGTCCCGCTCCCGCGTGGTTCGACCTGCTCGCCGAGGAGACGGAGCCGAACCAGACTCCGCAGGAACTGCACGACCTGCTGGTGCACACGCTCGGCAACCTCACGCTGACCGGTGACAACGCCAAGCTCTCCAACCACCCCTTCGAGCGCAAGCAGCAGATCCTCGACGCGAGCGCCCTGCGCATGAACCTGGAGATCGCCTCAGCGCGGCGCTGGGGCAAGGTGGAGATCCTGGCGCGTGCCGACCGTCTGGCCGAGCGAGCTGTGGAGCTGTGGCCCGGCCCGATCGGCGGGGTCAAGCCGGCCGGTGAGGAGTCTCCGGGCTGGGCGGAGCTGCGGGCCGCGCTGGTGGCGATGCCGAGCGGCACGTGGACGACGTACGGTGATGTCGCCGAGCTGATCGGCAGCCACCCGGTGGCCGTAGGCGCGTACCTGGGCGCCAACTCGACGGTGATCGGCGCCTACCGGGTCCTCACCACGGAGGGCAAGATCTCGCCCTCCTTCCGCTGGGCGGACGGCGACGACCGGCAGCCGCCGCAGGAACTGCTGACAAGCGAGGGAGTGCGCTTCGATTCCTGGAACCGCGCCCACCGTTCCCAGCGTCTGTCCGCCGCCGAGCTGGCGACTCTGCTCGGCAAGGACGTGACACAGCCGGCGGCCCACGACCCGCTTCCCGAAGGTGAGGACGCCGCCGCGTCCGAACGCTTCCGTGCGCAGCTCAAGGAACATTCGCCGGACGCGTACGCCGGTGTCATGGCGGTCCTCGACTTCTGGCGCCGTCAGGGCGGCTACGTGAACTACGGCCGCCACGAGGAGACGAGCTGCTTCCCGATGCTCGACGCGGGGACGAGCCGCCGGCCCCACCTGCTCTGGCCGGCCGGGATCTACCCGGTGAGCGGTACGGTCGAGGTCGTCTTCCAGCACCTCAAGTCCCGCAGCCCCTTTGACGACACGGAGCAGCGCCGGGAACTGCTGAACCGCCTGAACAAGATCGACGGCATCGACCTGCCCGAGGCGAAGCTGGAGCTGCGTCCGTCCTTCCCGGTGACCGTCCTCGCGGAGCACGGTGACGAGATCTGCGAGGTACTGGACTGGTTCGTGGGGGTGGCGGCGCTGGATCTGGCTCGGCGGGACTGAACGCGGTCGTACGCCGAGAGGCGTATATCGAGATGCCCGCGGCCCTGTCCAACCTGAAACAACAGGCTGGGCTGGGCCGGGACCCGCACGGGTGAGCCCGCTACCCCGGCCGGTGACCGGCGGTAGCGGCCCTGTCGGCGGCGCTCGAGTTGTCCGAGGGCAGGAGAGCTGCGGCCGCGGTGCGCAGCATGCGGACGAGTTCGGGAGTGTCGGCCGCGGGGTTGTGCGCGTACAGGAGGTTGCTGGCGAGCATGGCGCGTTCCGCGGTCGTGCCTTGCCGGAAGTCCGCCGTGGCGGCCAGCCGTGCCGCCCAGGCCGGAATGGCGGTCTTCCACTGCTCCCGCTGCCTGTCGAGGAGCAGGTCGGCCCGCCCGGCCCGCGCCTTCACGAGGGCGCGCCGGATGTAGACGGATCGCACCGGGCAGTCGGAGCCGAACATGCTGCGGGCGAGTTCCGCGCCCCGAAGGTCCTGAGCCGAGGGCGCCTGAGCCGCCAGGTACTGCTCGTCCTTCAGCAGAGCCTTGCGCAGCTCCTTTGCCCACCGCTTGAGGTGGGGAAAGGAAGCCTGTTCCTCCCGCGCGGCCCTGACGTCCCGCTCCCACCCCTTCAGACGGCGGTCCTGTTCCTCTGCCCAGTCGGCCTGGACCGAGTAACGGTGCGCCTCTTCGCCGGAGCGGAACACCGCGGTGAAGCCGCTCAGTTCGTCATCGCACCGCGCCCCTTGCGCCCGCGCACGCCTCAGACCACGCAGAGTGGGATGCTTCACGTCTTCCGCTCCGTCAAGACGCTCAGCCCAACCGCCCTGATACCGCTCGATCACGACATGGTCCGGCTGTTGTGCGGTGACCTCCCGCAGGAAGGCTTCGCGGTCGTCCCAGTCCACGATCGGGGTGGCGGCGCCTTCCGCGTCCGGGCCCGGAAGGCCTGGACGCGGTTCCGGTATGACGTCGACGCGGGGTCGGTCCAGACCTGCGTGGGCAGCCGCCGAACTGTCCAGCGGGCCGTGCAGCCCGGCGAGCAGCAGGTCGAGCTTCTCCGCCACCGACCGTTGGTCCTCGTCGAGCCACTCCGCGGCGCGATCGCCGGCCTGCACCTGGACGCTGAAGCTGCCACCGCTGCCGAGGAATTCGGATCCCGGGACGCACCCGTAGGCGGCGAGCGCCTCGGTGGCCGCCTTGATGACGCGGTCGTCCTGCTCCCCCGGAGAACCGGCTGCGGCCGGTGCGGACAGAGAGAAGGTGAGAGTGTCCACGAAGGAGGCGTTGCCCGGCAGCCCCAGATCGTCGTACAGGTCGATGGTGTACTCGCCAGGGCCCACGTTGCCGATGTAGGCACTCACCCGGCCATGGACGCGGCAGCCGCCGTCGCCCTCGTCGTCGCCATCGCCTCCGGCGTACCCGTCGCCATCGGCCTCCTCGTCGTCGCTGACTCCGTCGCCCTCGTCATTCCCCTCGTAGTCGTTCCCTTCGTAGAACGGGCTCTCCACGGAGTTCCTCGACCAGACCATCCACGCCTCCTCCGCATCGCCGCCCGCGGCCTCCAGACAGCCGTTGGGGTCGGCCAGATCGTGAAACGCGGCGGCGGAGGCGAACCCCACGGCGTCGCGGGCACGGGTGCCGACGATGTCAGGGTCGATGCCCGCGTGAACCAGAACGTCGGCCTCTTCGGGGGCGCACCCCAACTCAAGGAATCTCGCTCTGGCCGCGTCGTCGTCATACACGCCAACCATCTCCAACTCTTCCATTGGTGACGGCCTGTTCGGTCGCCGGGATGCTCCGCCCTCGACCGCCCCTCAGACAGCCGTTCGTGGACGCTGCCAGTATGAGGTTCATGTACTGAGTTCACAACGAATTGCTACAAGATCCCCGCTCAGGCTGTCCATTGGCGCGCAGAGGGGATTAGATGAGTTGAGGAGTTGAGGGCTCTCCGAAGGCGCTGCGCCGGCCGTTGACGCGCCACCCGCGGGTCCGGCTCGGGCTCCTGACTCCCGACCCTGACCAGCCCGTCCAGCCTCTGAGCCCTGCTCAGGCCTTAGCACGTTCGAGGAAGCATTCGTGAGCGAGAACGGCCCCGCCGGCAGAGTCCGGCCGGCGCGCCCCGGCGACCCCTCCCGTATCGGCCCGTACCGGGTCATCGGCCGCCTCGGTGCCGGAGGCATGGGCACGGTTCATGCCGGAGTCGCCTCCGACGGCATGCGCGTGGCAATAAAGGTGATCCACTACGAGCAGGCGCAGGAGCCGGAGTTCCGGGCGCGTTTCAGGCGCGAGGTCGAGTTGTCGTCCCGCGTCACCGGACCGCACCTCGTCCCGGTGCTGGCCGCCGATCCGGAGGCGGACACCCCGTGGCTGGCCAGCACCTATGTTCCGGGGCCGACGCTGAACCAGCACGTGACGGCGCACGGACCGCTCGCGGAGGGGAGCCTGTACGCCTTCGCGGCCGCCACGGCACAGGCGCTGGCCGCGATCCACGCCGCCGGGGTAGTGCACCGCGACGTGAAACCGCAGAACGTCCTCCTCACCCCCGCCGGCCCCCGCGTGCTGGACTTCGGCATCGCGCACGCCGCCGACGGCACCAGCGTCACCCGTACCGGAGTGATGACCGGCACCCCCGGCTGGATAAGTCCTGAGCAGTACCGCGCGGGCACCGCGGGCCCGGCGGGCGACGTGTTCGCGTGGGGGGCGCTCGTGGCCTACGCCGCCACCGGGCGGCTGCCGTTCGGGGCCGGCGCTCCCGATGTGGTGGCCTTCCGCGTGATGTCGGGCGAGGCGGATCTGGACGGCGTCCCCGCACCGTTGCGCGGCATCGTCGAGAAGGCTCTGGTCCAAGAGCCGGGCGACCGGCCGTCGGCCGCCGGGGCCGCTCATGAGTGCACGGTCCTGCTGGCCTCCCAGGTCACCCAGGTGGTCGGCGCCGGTGCCACGCCGGCGACGGCCGTGGACATGGTCGCGGCCACCTGGGACGTGCCCGCCGGAACCGATCCGGCCTGGCACGTGCCCCCGGAGCGGGGCCGTTCGAAGAAGCGACTGGTCGGCGCGGTGGTCCTCGCGGCGGGCGTCATCGGCGGCCTGGCCGGCGGAGCGGCGGCGCTGCTTCCCGGTGACAGCGGGAAGCACACGCACGCGGCGTCGTCCCCGGCGGCTGCCTCGCCTCCTTCCGCGACCGGTTCCCGGCAGCCTTCCGCCAGTACCGCGAAGGGCGACACGGCGGCACGACAGCAGACCGCGAGCGGTGGTTCGGCGACCGCGGATACCTGGAGAGCGACGCGAGCGGCACAGGGCGCGGGCGAGCACGAGGTGGCCCGCGCGGTCCTGCACGACGAGGGTGTGGCTGCCCAGGAGCTGGGCGAGGGCGTCGACTTCACGCCGGCAGCCGTGCGGTTCCACACCTCGCGCCGGGAGGTCTACCTCTCGTACAAGCTCAGCTCCGACGAGCAGGGCGTGATGTTCGCGGAGACGGAGATCGCCAAGAACATGTGCCTCACGATGAGGGACATCGTCCTGCGTCTGCACCCGGACCTGACGTACCGCAAGTACGTTCTGGTGAAGGAGGCGGACGGCCGTGACCCCGAGGTCACTTGGGAGGACGACTTCATCACCAACTCCGAGTGCCGGTCGGCCGCCGACGACGACACCGGGCAGGACTCGGACGGCACCACCACGCAGGACTGGGAGCCGGACGACGACGGTCTCGGGCAGGCGATGATCCCCAGCACCGACAGCGCCGAGATCCGGGTCGCGGACGCCGCCGCCAGGAAGATCATCACGAGCACCAACGGGATGCGCCGGCAACTCGGCACCGATCGGGTACTGGGCAACCAGCAGATCAAGGTGGGCTTCGACCCGGCCGACTCGGCGATGTACGTCTGGTCGGACTACGTGCTGTGGAATCAGGGGCACGTCGAGGAATGGGCCGACATGGCAGCCGGTGAGGCATGCCGGGCGCTCGTGCGTGAGCGGGCGAGCGCGGGAGGCGCGTGGCCCTACGACCGCTACGCGGTGGCGGAGATCGGCGGCTCCGGCTACTTGATGATCCGCTGGGGCACGGCCACCACCTTGTCCGACTGTCCTGCCTGAGCGGCTTCGAGCGGGGGCCGGGTCGGTCCTCGACCACGGCCGCCCGCCTCAGCGCCGCGCCGGCGTCACGGCACCTCGTACCGTACGAGTGCCTTGGCGAAGGGCTCGCCGCTGCGCCGGGCGTAGGTCATCCGCTCACGGACCTCGTTCAGCGTGCGGGGGCGGTAACCGGGCCCGCCGCAGCAGCTCTTGTGGAAGCGGACGCCGGCGTGCAGCAGCACGGACAGCGTCCGCCAGGCGGCGGTGTCCCGGCGGCGGGGTGCGGCGAACGCGGAGCCGACGTGGATCAGGGGCTGAGCGCAGCGGGGGCAGATCCGCTGCCTGTCCCGGTCGTAGGGCTGCTTGTAGGAGGCCCGGCAGGGCAGGCAGACGTAGGAGGTCTTCGCGTGGGCCATGTCGCCAGGGTAAGCAACGGGCGTGAAGGCATCGACGGGAATTCCGGGGCCGTGACCGTCAGCAGGTCAGGTCACCCGACGTCCCGGGTTCGTTGGCGCCCGTGGAGAGCGAGATCTGCTTGACCTTGCCGGTGTAGTCCCCGACGGCTCCGTCCTCGATCTGTCCGTCGGAGTAGTAGAGGGCAGACGCCCAGGGCTCCGGATCGTCCTGCAGCCCGTCCATCAGATCCTTCATGGTCGCCGTACGGAAGTTGATGTTCAGGCAGCCACCGCCCAGGTACGACCAGTCGGGGTTGGTGCCCTCCGTCGGCTCCGTCGCCGACGCGTCGGACGGAAGCAGGGCGAGCGCGGCCTGCCCTGCACGGTCCTCGTCGACGGGGGACGAGAACACGACGTCCACGTTGATGAGGTGTTTCCTCAGCGCGGCGGCGGGCGGGACGGTGGCGCAGACGACCTCGTCCTTCGCGAGGCGGTAGGCCACGGGGTCACCGACGGGCATTCCCGTCTGCGCCGCACATGCCTTGGACCACGAGACCCGCGGATAGCGTCCGTCCCACCAGGTCACCGGCGAGGCGAGCCCCCGGCCGCCGTCGTCGTCCTCGGCCGGTCCGCCGAGGGTCTGGCCGGGAAGGAGGGCTTCCTTGAACGGTGTCACGTGCGGACAGAACTCCGTCCGCAGGAAGTCGGCCATCGCGGCGGCCTGCTCCTCGGTCCCGCCGTTCGCCTCGTCCGCATACCGAATGCCTCTCCAAGTCCGATAGCCGACGGCCACGTTGCGACAGGCTTCGACCTGGGCGACCGCGAGCTGACGGCGGTCCTCCAGGCTCGTCTCGACGCCTTCGCCGAGCCCGTAGTTGTTGGCATCGCCCACCTCACCGAGCCGATTGACCAAGTCGTCGTCGACACCCGCGGCGGACAGGACGTCCTCGATCGAGGTGTCGTCCTCGGCCGTCGTCTCCTCCGGCTCGGCGTCCGAGTCCGACGCGCTGCTGGACGGGGTCGGTTGCGTCTCGGCCACGTCCTCCGGAGCGGTGGCAGAGGAGTCCGCAGCCGAGGGTTCGGCGTCGCTCCCACAACCGCCGACGGCGAGCACGGCGGCGACGAGGAGCGCGGTGCCGGCGGCACGTCGGTATCGGAACATGGGTGACTCCGTTTGAGGGTGCGGTGTGCAAGTGACGTGGCGGCAGTACTTGTCGCGGTACAGGTGTTCTGACAGCTCGTTGCCACAACGGCCGCATTGGCCTTGCCGTCTGAGCCGATCACTGATTCCCCCGAGCCACGCGCGCGCCTGCCGGGAGGGGGCAACGTTGATCGAAATCAGTATGCGAGCCATGTACTGAGTTCACAAGAGGCGAGTTTCATCGACGGGCGCTCGAGCCCGCTCGGATGGACGGCGGCAATAGGCTCGACCTCGTCGAACCATGAGGTCAAAGAGACACATTCAGGGGGCGGCGCCTCGTCGGCGCCAGGCGCGCGGCCGCCCGTGTCTCCCAGCGCAACCTTGCAGAGCACCACCCCCGGCGCCGGACCCGGCATATGCCTTGACCTCCACATTTCCCACACATAAAGGTGGAACGCGAACTCTGTGAACAAAGTCAATGAGCGTAGTAGCCTCACACCATTACGGTTGCTGGGAGCCGACCATCCCAGCCGCCAAGTACCTCGGAGACTGATCGATGAGTACCTCGGACGCCGTACCCGTCAGCCTTGCCGAAATCGCCCGGATCGCCGGTGTCGGTCGAGCCGCGGTGAGCAACTGGCGGCGGCGCCACGACTCCTTTCCCACGCGGATCGGGGGCACCGATGTCAGCCCGCAGTTCTCGCTGACGGAGGTCGAACAGTGGCTTCGGGACAACGGCAAGCTCAAGGACATCGGCGGCAGGGAGCTTCTCTGGCCGCGTTTCGAGGTGCTCGGCAGCCGTAACGAGTCGGGGCTGACCGTGGCCGAGGCCGCCCGCCGGATGCGTTCCCCCCGGGCACGGATCGCCCATCCTGAACTCTCCTCACACGCCCGTGAGTTGGTTGCCGAAGCGGCAAAGCTGGGGCGCGCGGAGGGGCCGCGCGAGACCTTCGAGTTCCTGCTGCAACGATGGCTGGAAACCCACGTCCGGCAGCTCAGCACCACACCGCCGCCACTGGCGGCACTGATGACCCGGATCGCCCTCGGCGTTCGCCTCGGCTCGGAGGAGGACGGCGGACTGACCATCCTCGATCCGGCATGCGGCACGGGTCACCTGGCCGCCGCGGCCGCTCAGGAGTACGACGGCCCGGGGCTGGAACTGCTCGGCTGCGAGAAGGATCCGGCGCTGGCGGCGCTGGCGGCCGCCCGGCTCGATTTCGTCACGGAGGACCGTGACGTCCGTACGCGCATCGTCACGGCCGACGCGCTGCGGGAGGATCCCTTCAGCGGGGCCAGGGCCGACATCGCGTTGTGCAACCCGCCTTTCAACGAACGTGACTGGGGCTACGAGGAACTTGCCACCGACCAGCGCTGGACTCATGGGCTGCCCCCACGGACCGAGCCCGAACTGGCCTGGGTGCAGCACCTCCTCTCCCATCTCAAGCCCGGCGGTACCGCCGTGGTCGTCCTCCCACCCGCGGTCGCGTCACGCAAGGCGGGCCGTCGTATCCGCGGCTCGCTGCTGCGCACCGGAGCGCTCAGGGCGGTTGTGTCACTGCCCCCGGGCAGCGCCCAACCGCACAGTGTCTCCTTGCAGTTGTGGGTCCTGCGCGCGGCGACCGACGGCCCCGCGGCGACTGTCCCGAGCCAGGACGCCCTTCTGGTGGACGCCACCCGGTTCGCACGACCCGGGACGCGCGAGCCGAGCCCCGACTGGGACGCTCTCGGTTCGTTCGTCCTCACCGCGCTCGCTGCCCTCGACCATCCCGACCGGGAGACACCGCAGGACGCGGTACGCGTTCCCCTGATCGACCTTCTGGACGACGAGGTGGACGTCACCCCGGGTCGTTACACGGCCTCGGCGTCGGAGCCGTCCCCGAAGGAGCTCGCCGTGCGGTGGGACGCCTTCGGGGCTCTGCTCACCGAGCTGGCGGATCACGCACGGCAGCTCTCCGTGCTCGACGTGGAGGCCGGCACGCAGCAGACCACGACGACCGTGGGCGACCTCGTCAAGGCCGGCGCGCTGACACTGGGCGCCGGTCAGCAGCCCCCGGAAACGGCGGCACCGGCCGGCGGGACCGCCGTACCGCTGCTCACCATCGCCGACCTGCTGCACGACGGCACTCCGAGCGGGCTGCTGACCACCGGATCGGCGCACACCGTCGCCGAGCAGGGCGATGTCGTGGTCGCCGGAGTGATCCGGGCCTTCAGGGCATGGGTGCACGAGGGCCCTCCGATGGCCCTCGGTCCGCAGCTCTACACCCTGCGGGTGGACTCGGAGAAGCTCGACCCCCACTTCCTCGCCGGATGCCTGCGCGCTCCGGCCAACGGCCGCCAGGCCGGCACCCATGCTTCCAGTTCCTCCCGCGTCGACATCCGGCGCCTGCAGGTTCTGCAGCTTCCCTTGGAGAAGCAGGCGGTGTACGCGGAGACGTTCCGTCGCCTCAGAGCCTTCGAACGGCTCCTCGACGAGACTCAGGCATCGGGTTCCGCCCTGGGCGGCGACATGAGCGATCGGCTCGCGGCGGGCGGGCTGACCATCTGAATCCAGGCCGCTGCCGACGTCGCGGGAGAGGTCGACCGGGACATCTCGGTGGACTCCACCATCGTGCGGGCCCATCAGCATGCAGCCGGTGCCGATCAACAGGCTGAAGCAGTCCCGGGCCGTCGCCACCCGCTGTGACAAGCGCGGCTACGTCTTCCTTGGTACCGCCACAGCGGCTGCCCTTGTCATCTGGCTCCGAACATGACCGCTCGGACAGAGGTTACGGTGTGCCGCCGCCCTTCCCGTCACCACCGGTGAGCTGACCCACCATCATGACGATGAGGCCGGCAAGGAGAATCGCGGCGCCGATCAGCGTTCCTGACGGCCGAGCGCCGGAGCCGCTGATCATCACCCCGAAGACCAGTTGCCAGCACAGCGCAAAGGCCACCACCAGCTGCCCCCAGCCGTAGATCCGCGGGGCGCGAACATGGCGGCGGTTCATGGGAAGCACCCAGCCACTGGTAACCGCCGCAACGCCGGAGGCGGCGATGAACAGCGCCAACAGGACAAGCGGCACGGCGAGGTACAGCTTCACGGTCTCTCCCCTGCCCACCGGGCCCACGTCCGGCTACGGCATGATCATGACACCCGTCGCGACACACGTCCATCATCACGCAGGCCCGGTGATCGGCCGGACAAGTCCTGGTCGGACTTCCGTGCCAGCCCCGCGGCGATGAGACGCTCCCAGACAGTGATCTCCTGGTCGCCGCCGCTGTGGCTCGGGCTGTCAGCGACGGCGGGGCGCCACAGCGACGCGGGAACGATCCCGGGGTCGAGGATCTCCAAGCCGTCCAGCAGGGATTCGATCTCCTCGTCGGTGCGCCACCGGCCGCGGCCGAAGGTCTGCTGGAGGACTCCCTCGGCCTCCCCCGTCTCCGGGTTGTCGCCGGAGCGAAAGTGGCTGAGGAAGAAGTAGCTGCCCGGGGGCACCTGGTCGCGCCAGTAGCGGACGATCCCGGCCGGGTCCTCCTCGTCGTTCACGTGGTGCAGGACGGCGCTGAGGATGACGGCGACGGGGCGTCGGAAGTCGATCAGCTCCAGGGTATCCGGGTGGGTACGGACGCCCTCGGGGTTGCGTACATCGCCCGCGACGACCCGGGTCCGGTCGTCCTCCTCCAGCAACGCACGTCCGTGGACCAGTACTTGGGGGTCGATGTCGACGTACACGACCCGGGACTCCGGAGCGTGCCGTTGCGCGACCTGGTGGACGTTGTCGGCGGTCGGCAGACCACTGCCCAGGTCGATGAACTGCCGCACGCCGGACTTCGTCACGATCTCTTCGACAGCCCGGATCAGCGCCGCGCGGTTGGCGAAGGCGATCGCCACCGAACCAGGGAGGTCACGCTTGAACACGTCGCCGATCTCCCGGTCCACGGCGTAGTTGTCCTTGCCGCCGAGCAGGTAGTCGTAGACGCGGGCGATACTGGGCCTTGTGGGGTCGATGGAGGAGCCTTCATCCGTCATGGCGGCCATCCTCCTCCGCGGGGTCGCCTGTGTGAACGGGCGGCGGTGTCAGGGACGTTGGGCGTGTCGCCCGGCGACGTCATCGGCTTGGTCGCGTTCCGCAAGCAGTACGTGCCGATTTCCCGCTCGCACGCCGGCAGGGCGGCGTACGTCGACGGGTGTCGGTGTACGCCGCCCTGGGGTGGGACGGGTGCGGGGATGGCCCGCGTGGTCATGGCGGTTACCTGGGGTCCTGGTCGAACTTCTTGGCGGACCAGAGGTAGCCGAGGACGGCGAGGGCGAGGCACCAGGCGATGGCGAGCCAGCCGTTGTTGCCGATCTCGGTGCCGAGGAGGAGTCCGCGCAGGGTTTCGATGGCGGGGGTGAACGGCTGGTACTGGGCGATGGGCTGGAACCAGCCGGGCATGGCGTCGATGGGGACGAAGGTGCTGGACAGGAGCGGCAGCAGGATCAGGGGCATGGCGTTGTTGCCGGCGGCCTCGGCGTTCGGGCTGATCAGGCCCATGCCGACGGCGATCCAGGTGAGCGCGGTGGAGAAGAGTACGAGCAGTCCGAACGCCGCGAGCCATTCCCAGATGGTGGCGTCGGTGGAGCGGAAGCCGATGGCCACGGCGACGGCGCCGACGAGGACGACGCTGATGACGGACTGCAGGACGCTGCCGATGACGTGTCCGATGATCACCGAGCCGCGGTGGATCGCCATGGTGCGGAAGCGGGCGATGATGCCCTCGGTCATGTCGTTGGAGACGGAGACCGCGGTCCCGATCACGGTGCTGCCGATGGTCATCAGCAGCAGGCCGGGGACGACGAAGGCGATGTAGGCGGAGCGGTCCGGTCTGCCGCCGCCGATACCGGCGCTCATGGTGTCGCCGAAGATGTAGACGAACAGGAGCAGCAGCATGATCGGGGTGAGCAGGAGGTTGAGGGTGAGGGAGGGGTAGCGCCGGGCGTGCAGGAGGTTGCGGCGCAGCATGGTGGAGGAGTCGCGCAGGGCGAGGGCGAGGGTGCTCATCGGGCGTTCTCCTTGGGCTGGTTCGGGATGCCGGCGCCGCCGGTGAGGGCGAAGAAGACGTCGTCGAGGTCGGGGGTGTGCACGGTCAGTTCGTCGGCCTCGATGCCGGCGGAGTCCAACCGGTCGAGGATGGAGCGCAGTTCGCGCTGACTGCCGTCGCTGGGGATGTGCAGGGCGAGGGCCTGGTCGTCCCGGGTGACCTCGCGCAGGGTGGTGGCGGCGCCCTGGTAGGCGGCGGGGTCGGTGAAGCGGAGCCGGACGTGTCCGCCGGGGACGATGCGCTTGAGTTCGTCGGCGGTGCCCTGGGCGGCGATCTTCCCGCCGTGGAGGACGGCGATGCGGTCGGCGAGTTCGTCGGCCTCCTCCAGGTACTGGGTGGTGAGGAAGACGGTGACGCCGCCGGTGACGAGTTCGCTGATGATCTGCCACATGTTGTGCCGGGAGCGCGGGTCGAGGCCGGTGGTCGGCTCGTCGAGGAAGATGATGCGGGGGCTGCCGACCAGGGTCATGGCGATGTCGAGACGGCGCTTCATGCCGCCGGAGTAGGTGGAGGCGGGCTTCTTCGCGGCGTCGGTGAGGTCGAAGCGCTCCAGCAGTCCGGCGGTCACCCGGCGCCCCTCGCGCCGGGTGAGGTGGTTCAGGTCCGCCATGAGGAGCATGTTCTCCTCGCCGGTGATCAGGCCGTCGACGGCGGAGAACTGCCCGGTGACGCCGATCGCGGCGCGCACGGCCTGCCCTTCGGTGCCGAGGTCGTGACCGCCGACGCGGAGGGGGCCACTGTCGGGGTCGGGCGAGATGAGGGTGGAGAGGATGTTGACGGCGGTGGTCTTGCCGGCGCCGTTCGGGCCGAGCAGGGAGAAGATCGTTCCCTCCGGCACGGCCAGGTCGACGCCGTCCAGGACGGTCTTGTCGCCGTAGGACTTGCGCAACCCGTTCGCCGCGATGGCCAGGTCGGTCATGAGAGGTGCCCCCTAGTTTGCTGTCTGCGTTTGCTGTCTGCGGATTCAGAGGCTGCGGGCTGTGATGTCGCCGTAGGCGGTGGTGGCGTGGATGGCCAGGCCGGCGGCGGCGCCGTCGGAGTTCCGCAGCGCGTTGTGGATCCGGCCGTAGCTGGTGCCGGCGTCCAGGGAGGCGGAGACCCCGCGGGCGGCGCCGACGGTGATCTCGCCGTGCTGGGTGCGCAGGGTGACCTCACCGCGCAGGGCCTCGGCGACGCTGATGTCGCCCTTCTGGGTGCTGATCTCGGCGGGGCCGCCCAGGCGGCCG
>Ga0308175_100001130_pt1 | contig 17817 bp, 17 predicted proteins | sample PhyCR1_3_FD_203893 | JGI IMG/M metagenome (GOLD analysis project Ga0308175, IMG submission 203893) | Soil microbial communities from UC Gill Tract Community Farm, Albany, California, United States - DLSLS.C.R1 | ecosystem: Environmental > Terrestrial > Soil > Agricultural land | place: USA...
CGACCGAGGGCATGATCGCCAACGCGCTCTGGCACCTGCTGACCAACCCCGATCAGCTCGCGCTCGTGCGCGCGGAGCCGGAGCTGCTGCCCAACGCGGTCGAGGAGTCGCTGCGCCTCGAGCCCGCGGCGGCGACGATCGACCGCTACGCCACGCGCGACGCCGATCCGATCCGCGCCGGCGACCTGGTCTCGGTCTCGATCGCCGCCGCCAATCGCGACCCGGCGGTCTTCGCGGATCCCGACCGCTTCGACGCGCGGCGCGCCAACGCGAAGCTGCACCTCGCCTTCGCCCACGGCCCCCACGTCTGCCTCGGCATGCACCTGGCTCGCCTGGAGGCGCATGTCGCGCTGCGCGTCGTGCTCGCGCGCCGGCCACGGCTGCTCGCCGCCGAGGAGGCCGCGCCGCGCGGGCTGGTGTTCCGCAAGCCGCCGGCGCTACGGGTCGACTTCGAGGACGCGAACGCCTAGCGCGCCGGCGAACGTGCCGGCCGCGGCCAGAACGTCCCCGAACGGCATCGCCGCGCCGCGCAGCGCCTCGGCGCCGCGCACACCGTCCAGCGTGCAGCCGCGCAGCTCGACGCGCTCGCAGCGCATCCCGGCCAGGTCGGCCTCCGACAGGTCGCAGCGCTCGAAGCGCACGCTGCGCAGCCGCGCCTCCTGGAAGCTCGAGCCCTCCAGCCGGCAGTCCTCGAACACGACCTGCTCGATCGTGCACGCCGCGAACGAGGCGAGGTCGGCGCGGCACTCGGTCATTACGACGTCGCGCAACGAGCCCTCCGTCAGCAGCAGACCGGTCAGCCGGCAGCGCCGCAGCGCCACCCTGCGCAGCTCGCCGCCGCGGGCGTCGACGTTCGCCAGGCTCGCGTCGTCGATCTCCTCGTCCACGAGCCGCAACGCGAACCGCTCGCCCGGCTGCGGCAGCGCAGCGGGCGGGCGGTCCGGGTCGATGTCGGGCGGCTCGGGTGCGATCTGGCGCGGCACCCGGCCGATGCTATGCGGCCTCCGGGACGCCCGCCGCGCCCGCCGGCACGCCCTCGCGGCCGGCGATCAGGCGCCAGCCGGCGATCGCGCCGACAGCGGAGACCGCGGCGCCCACGATCAGCGCGGTGCGGAGGCCGTCGACGTAGGCGGCGTCGTGCAGGTGCACGCCGGCGGACGGGATCAGCGCGCCGAGCGCCGCGACGCCGACCGCGATGCCGCCCTGGCGGAACGTGTCGTTGACGCCGGAGGCGAGGCCGCTCATCTCCATCGGTGCGCTGCTCATCGCGACGCCCGCGAGCGCCGGGTTGAAGAGCCCGGTGCCGACGGCGGCCAGCATGAACCCGGGCAGGATGATCGTCCAGCTCGAGCCCTCGGTCGCGAGCGTCATCAGGCCCATGCCGGCGGCGACCAGCACGAGGCCGCCGGCGATCAGGACGCGCGCGCCGACGCGCTCGACGAGCTGGGCGCTGGCGCCGGCGACGAAGAACATGACCACGGTGCCCGGCAGGTACGCGAGGCCGGCCTCGATCGCCGACAGGCCGAGCACGTTCTGCAGGTACAGCGTCGCGTACAGGTAGACCGCGAAGAACGACGCCGAGATCGCGAACACCGCGACCTGCGCGCCGGCGAACGCCGGGATGCGGAACAGGCCGAGCGGCAGCATCGGCTCGCGCACGCGGCGCTCGATGCCCACGAACGCGAGCAGGAGCACGGCGGCGCCGGCGAGCTCGGCGATCGTCGAGGTGGCGCTCCAGCCGGCGTCGTTGCCGCGCAGGAGCGCGAGCACGAGCAGGAACAGCCCGCCGGTCAGCGCGACCTGCCCGGGGAGGTCGACGCGCCGGGCGGCGGGATCCCTCGACTCGGCGACGCGCCGCAGCGTGACGGCCAGCGCGCCGATGCCGATCGGCAGGTTGATCAGGAAGATCCAGCGCCAGTTCAGGCCGCTGGTCAGGGCGCCGCCGACGAGCGGGCCGACCGCGAACGACGCGCCGATGGTCGCGCCGTAGATGGCCATCGCGCCGTTGCGCTCGCGCTCCTCGGGGAACGCGTTGACGAGCAGCGCGAGCGAGGAGGCGAAGAGCCCCGAGGCGCCGATGCCCTGCACGACGCGCGCCGTGTTCAGCATGGCGATCGAGTCCGCCAGCGCGCAGACGAGCGAGGCGACGGTGAAGACGACGAGGCCGGCCGCGAAGACGTTGCGGCGCCCGAAGCGGTCGGCGAGCGAGCCGATCGTGAGAACCGTGGTGGCAAGGGCGAGCGTGTAGGCGTCGACGACCCACTTGAGCGAGTCGAGGCCCGCGTGCAGGTCGGCTCCGATATGGGCCATCGCGGTGTTCACGACCGCGATGTCGAGCATCAGCATCGCCGTGGCCAGGCATGTGACGATGAGGGTGGGGCGCTTGGACGAAGTCATGGTCCGTGCAGCTTGCGGTTGCGCGCGCGACGTGTCGTCCGCCGCGCCGACGATTCCGGGTCCTCCGTGCGGAGGACGCCAACTCGTAGGCTGCAGCGCGTGACCAGAACCGCCGCGTTCAGAGCCGGCCTGCGCGCCGGGACGCCGTTCGCGGTGGCCGGGTTCCTGCTGTCGCTGTCGTTCGGCGTCCTCGCACGCGATGCCGGGATGCCGCTGGTCGCCGTGATCGTGATGTCGGTGATCGTGTTCGCGGGGTCCGCGCAGTTCGCGGCGATCTCGATCCTGGCCGCCGGCGGGGGCGTCGGCGCCGCGGTCGCGGCCGCGGCAATGATGAACTCGCGCTTCCTGGCGATGGGGATCGCGCTGGGGCCATCGCTGCCGGGCGGTCCCTGGCGGCGCGCGGCGCAGGGCCAGGCGGTCGTCGACTCCTCCTGGGCGATGGCCGCGCAGGGCGATGGCAGCTTCGACCGCGTGTTCCTCTTCGGGGCGACCGCGGTGCAGTACGTGACCTGGCAGGCCGGGACGACCGTCGGCGCGCTGACGGGCAACGTCCTGGGCGACACGCACAAGCTCGGGCTCGACGCCGTCTATCCGGCGTTCTTCCTGGCGCTGTTGATCGTGGAGGTGCGGCGGCCCCGCGGGGGCGCGGTCGCTCTCGGCGGCGCGCTCATCGCGCTCGCGCTGATCCCGGTGGCGCCCGCCGGCGTGCCGGTCCTGGCCGCCTCGGCGGCGGCCCTCGCCGGCGTCCGGAGGCGCGTGCCGTGAGCGCCGGCGCCGCCTGGGCGGTCGTCGGAGGCGCGGCCGCGGTCACCGCGGTGATCAAGGGGATCGGGCCGTTCGCGCTGGGCGGGCGCGACCTGCCCGTCTGGTTCATACGCGTGGTCGTGCTGCTGGCGCCGGCGCTGCTCGCTGCGCTGGTCATCAGCTCGGCGGCCGCCGACGGGACGCATCTCCACATCGGCGCCGACACCGCCGGCGTCGCGACCGCCGGCGTCGCGCTCTGGCGCGGCGCGTCGGTGATCGTCGGCGTGGTGGTTGCGGCGGGCGTCACGGCGGCGCTGCGCGCCGTCACATAAGGACTGTGTAGGAGCGCTCGCGCGCCGCAGCGGCGCGCCGCCACAATGCAGTCGTGCGAATCCTGGTCGCAGACGACGACCGTGCCGTGCGCGACGCGCTGCGCCGGGCGCTGTCGCTCGGCGGCTACGACGTGGCGCTCGCCCAGGGCGGCCAGGAGGCGCTCGATGCCATTGCGGTCGCCACGCCCGACGCAATCGTGCTCGACATCGGGATGCCCGACGTGGACGGGCTCGAGGTGTGCCGCCGCCTGCGGCGCGCCGGCGACCGCGTGCCGATCCTGATGCTCACCGCCCGCGACGCCGTCGCCGACCGCATCGAGGGCCTCGACGCGGGCGCCGACGACTACCTCGTCAAGCCGTTCGACGTCGGCGAGCTCCGTGCGCGGCTGCGAGCGCTGCTGCGGCGCAGCAACGGCGGCGACCCCGCGGCGCTCACGTTCGCCGAGCTGCGGCTGGACGACGGGCGCCACGGCGTCGCGGTCGGCGCGGACGGCTTCGCCGAGCTGACGCGCACCGAATACCAGCTGCTCGAGCTGCTCATGCTCAACCCGCGCCGCGTGCTGTCGCACGCCACGATCTACGACCGCGTCTGGGGCTATGACTTCGGGCCGGCTTCGAACGCCCTGCGCGTCTACGTCGGCTACCTGCGGCGCAAGCTCGAGCAGGCGGGCGCGCGCGAGCTGATCCACACGGTGCGCGGCGTCGGCTACGTCCTGCGCGAGCCGTGACCCTGCGGCGCCGCATCGCCGCGAGCGCCGGGCTCGCCGTCGCGCTCGTCGTCCTGTCGGTGGCGATCGGCGTGTACGTGGCCGTCCGCTCGCAGCTGCGCGGCGAGGTCGACGACGCGCTGCGCGAGCGCGCGCGGCCGGTCGCGGAGCTCGCGCAGGGCGGCCCCGCCGGCCGGCCCGACTTCGTGGGACGGCCGCCGCCCGACCGCGGTCCCGGCCGTTTCGGCGGAGCGCAGGGCTACATCCAGTTCCTGACGCCGAATGGCAGCCCACGGCTCCTGCCGGACGAGCGCAGCGCCCTGCCAGTGTCCGACGAAGAGCGCGCGATCGCCGTGGCCGGGGAGGGGGAGGCGCTGCGCGACGCGCACGTCGACGGCGCCCATCTGCGGCTGATCACGGTCGGCGTCCCCGGCAACGGCGCCGTCCAGGTCGCCCGGCCCCTGAACGAGACCGACAGCGTCCTGCACCGCGTGCTCTGGATCCTCGTCGGGATCGGCGCCGCCGGCATCGCGCTCGCGGCGCTGCTGGGCGAGGGTGTCGCGCGCTCGGCGCTCGCGCCCGTGCGGCGCTTCACCGACCGCACGGAGACGATCGCCGCCACGCCCGGCGACCCGTCGCAGCGCATGGACGTCGAGAGCGACGACGAGCTCGGCCGCCTGGCCGCGTCGTTCAACACGACCCTGGATGCGCTCGAGCGCTCGGTCCAGGCCCAGCGCCAGCTCGTCGCCGACGCCTCGCACGAGCTGCGCACGCCGATCGCGAGCCTGCGCGCGAACATCCAGGTGCTCGAGGACGCCGACCGCCTCGCGCCCGCCGACCGCGCGGCGCTGCGCGCCGACATCGTGGCCGAGCTCGACGAGCTCACCGCCCTGGTCGCCGACGTCGTCGAGCTGGCGCGTGGGGCCAAGCCCGGCGAGGTCCTGGACGACGTGCGCCTTGACCTGATCGTCGGCGCGCAGGTCGAGCGCGCCCAGCGCCGTGCCGGCGACGCCGCGACGTTCCAGGCGCAGGCCGAGCCGACCGTCGTCAGCGGCGAGCCCGAGCGCATCAGCCGCGCGGTCTCCAACCTGCTCGACAACGCGCGCCGCTGGAGCCCGCCGGGCGGGCTGGTCGAGGTCGAGCTGCGCGACGGCACGCTGACCGTGCGCGACCACGGCCCGGGCTTCGAGCCCGGCGACCTGCCGCGCGTGTTCGAGCGCTTCTTCCGCTCGGACCGCGCGCGGGCGCTGCCCGGCTCCGGCCTCGGCCTCGCGATCGTGCGCCAGGCCGCCGAGGCCCACGGCGGGAGCGCCGAGGCCGCCAACGCGCCCGGCGGCGGCGGGCTGGTCCGGGTCCGCTTCAACGCCTCCTACGAAGCTCTTACACAGACCGAACCCGTCTCTTAGGCGCGCGGGGGAGGCTCTGCACATCATGAGACGAATCAAGCTTCCCCAGCTCGGCGTTGTCATCGTCGTGTGCGCCCTCGTCGGCGCGCTCGCGGGCATCGCCGGCAGCGCCGCGGCGCCGAGCAAGAGCTCGAAGAAGAGCAGCAAGGCAGCCAAGGCGGCCAAGCAGCGCCAGGCCCTGCGCTTCCGCGGCGGCCCCGGCCACGGCCCCGGCCCGGGCGGGCCGGGCGTCCATTCGGAGATGGTCGTGCCGAACAAGGCCGGCGACGGCTTCATCACCGTCACCGCCGACGCCGGCAAGGTCAAGTCGGTCAGCGGCAACAACATCACGATCGACGAGTCGGTCGGGTCGCTGCACTACAAGGACGTGACGGTCTCGATCCCCGACGGCGCCACGGTCATCCGCAACCACGCCAAGGCGTCGCTGTCGGACATCAAGGCCGACGACGACGTCCGCGTGATCTCCTCGAGCGAGCAGACCGTCGTGATCGCCGAGGACGCCGCGTTCCACAAGCAGGAGCGCCGGCGCTTCGGCGGACGCGGGCCGTGGGAGCACCACGGGCCGCCGCCCCCGGGCGCGCCCGGCTTCAACGCCGCGCCGCCGCCCGCGCAGCCGCAGGGCAGCGGCACCACCTACTAGCCGCTCCACCTCTGGTCGGGCATGCGAGGATCCGCGCATGCCCGACTACGTGATCGTCGGCGCGGGTTCAGCAGGGTGCACGCTGGCCGCGCGTCTCACCGAGGACCCGTCCGTCTCCGTCACCCTCGTCGAGGCCGGGGGCAACGGCCGCCACCCGAACATCTCGATCCCGGCGGCGTTCGCCAACCAGTTCCGCACGAAGCTCGACTGGGACTACAACACCGAGCCCGAGCCGCACTGCGACGGGCGCTCGCTGTACATCCCGCGCGGCAAGGGCCTTGGCGGGTCGAGCTCGATGAACGCGATGCTCTACGTCCGCGGCCGCCCGCTGGACTACGACCTCTGGGCAAAGGACGGCTGCGACGGCTGGGGCTGGGAGGACGTGCGGCCGTATTTCCTCAAGGCCGAGAACAACGAGCGGGGCGCTTCCGAGCACCACGCGGTCGGCGGGCCGCTGAACGTCTGCGACGAGCGCTCGCCGCGCCGCCTGACGGCGCGCTTCCTGGCGGCGGCGGAGGCCGCGGGCATCCCGCGGATCCCGGACTACAACGGGCCCGAGCAGGACGGCGCATCGCCGGTGCAGGTCACGCAGCGCAACGGCGCGCGCTTCAGCGCCGCGGACGCGTACCTGCGCCCCAACATGAAGCGCCCGAACCTCGACGTCGTCACGCGCGCGACGGTGCTCGGCGTCGAGCTCGTCAACGGCCGGGCCGTCGGCGTGCGGGTGCGTGGACGCGGCAGGCGCGAGCGCGTCATCACCGCCGACCGCGAGGTGATCCTCAGCGCGGGCGCAATCGGCTCGCCGCAGCTGCTGCTGCTCTCCGGCATCGGCCCCGCCGACCACCTGCGCTCCGTCGGCGTGCCGGTCCACCACGAGCTCGCCGGCGTCGGCGAGAACCTGCACGACCACCCGTACGTCGTGTGCATCTGGGAGTCCGCGGTGCCCGAATCGCTCTACGGCGCCGACAAGCCAAAACCGATGCTCGAGTGGCTGCTGCGCCGCAGCGGCCCGCTGACCTCGACGGTGGCGGAGGCGTTCGCGTTCGTCCGCACGCGCCCGGGTCTCCCCGCGCCGGACGTCCAGTACCACTTCGCGCCGGCGTACTTCGCCGACAACGGCTTCGAGGAGTTCGATGGCCACGCGTTCACGTTCGGCCCGGTGCTCGTCAGCACGAAGAGCCGCGGGAACCTACGCCTGCGCTCGTCCGACCCGCTCGACAAGCCACGGATTGTCACGAACACGCTGGCCGAGCCCGAGGACATGGCCTCGCTCGTCGCGGGCGTCAAGCTCGCGCGCGAGGTCGCCGCGGAGGAGCCGCTCGCCGAGGCCGCGCGCCGCGAGATCTACCCCGGCGCCGATGTCACCGACGACGGCGACATCGAGGCCTTCGTCCGCCGCAGAGTCGAGCTCCTCTACCACCCGGTCGGCACCTGCAAGATGGGCGCCGGCGACGACGCCGTCGTCGACCCCCAGCTCCGCGTCCGCGGCATCGACAGCCTCCGCGTCGTCGACGCCTCGGTCATGCCGCAGATCCCGGGCGGCAACACCAACGCCCCGACGATCATGATCGCCGAGCGGGCCGCGGACCTGATCAGGCAGGCCTAGCGCGGCGCAGGTCGCCCGGGAGGGGCTCGGTGCTCGCGGGGCCGAGGAGGTCCTCGACGAGCGAGCGGGCCTCTTCGTGGGCGGCACGGACCGCGTCGGCGGCGGCGTCGACGTCGCCAGTGCCGAGGGAGTAGTGGGCGACCACGAGCGCCTGCAGGACGCCGTCGTGGACGTCGAGCGCGCGGCGCTGGTTGGCGATCGCCGCACCGACGATCGCTGCCACGCCCTCGACCAGGGCGATCGCGCCGGCGTCGAACACGCGCGGCTCGGTCGCGTGCGCGCCGATGACGCCGAACGGCGTCGGGCCGCCGCTCGGGATCCGCACGGAGACGCTCGACCGCACGCCGGCCTCGAGCAGCTGCGGGCTGACCTCGAAGCGCTTCTCGGCCGCCATGTCCTGCACCACCACCGGCTCCGCGGACGCGAGCGTGTGGGCGACATGGCCGCCCGGCATCGCGTCGACGGTGACACCCACCTCGCCGCCGCCCCAGCCGATGCCGGCCCGCAGGCGCAGCCGCTCGTCGGCCGGGCTGAGCTCGAGGATCGTCACGTGCTCGACGCCCAGCGCGCTCCCGACCAGCGCGACGGCGTCGCCCATGACGCTGACGGCATCGGGCCGCTGCAGCGCCCGCCGGGCGAGGTCGGCGAGGTCGGCATCACCGGACACGCCGAGGAACCTACTTCGCCGCCGGTAGTGTGCGTCGCATGGATGAGCGCTTCTGCGACGTCGGCGGCGGGATCCGCCTCTGCTACGACACCTTCGGCGATCCGTCCGACCCGGCCCTGCTGCTGGTCATGGGCCTGGGCACGCAGATGGTCGCCTGGCACGAGGACTTCTGCGGCCGGCTGGTCGACGAGGGCTTCAACGTCATCCGCTTCGACAACCGCGACATCGGGCGCTCGACGCACCTCACCGACGCGCCGACGCCGACGCTCGCCCAGCTCGTGATGCGCCGCCCGCCGGCCGCGTACCGCCTCGAGGACATGGCCGGCGACACGGCCGGCCTGCTCGACGCGCTCGGCATCGGCGCCGCGCATGTCGTCGGCGCCTCGATGGGCGGCATGATCGCCCAGACGCTCGCCGCCACCCGCCCGGACCGCGTGCTCAGCCTGGCCTCGATCATGTCGACGACCGGCGGCCGCCGCGTCGGCCAGCCGGCCTTTCGCGTCCTGCCGATCTTCCTCAAGCAGGCCCCGCGCGAGCGCGAGGCGTTCATCGACCACACCGAGACGCTGTTCAAGACGATCGGCTCGAGCGGCATCCAGCGCGACGACGCCGAGCTGCGCGAGGTCGCCGGCCTGATGTTCGACCGCGGGCTGGATCCCTCAGGCACCGCGCGCCAGCTCGCCGCGATCATCGCGTCGGGCAACCGCACGCCCGCGCTGCGGCGCATCACCGCCCCGACCGTCGTCATCCACGGCACGGCCGACCGCCTGGTGCGCCCGTCGGGCGGCCGCGCGACCGCGCGCGCGATCGGCGGGGCGAAGCTCGTCAAGGTCGACGGCATGGGCCACGACCTGCCGCGCGCCGCCTGGGACCAGATCGTCGGCGCGATCGTCGAAAACGCGCAGCGCGCAGGCTTCAGCCGGCGGCGAGCGGCAGCGTGAGCCGGAAGGCCGTACCGCCCTCCGCGCGCGCCTCGGCCCAGATCCGCCCGCCGTGGGCCTCCACGACGCGCCGGCAGATCGCCAGCCCGATCCCGCTGCCCTCGTAGCGGTCCTCGCCGTGCAGGCGATGGAACGGCCGGAAGATCCGGTCGGCCTCCTCCGGCGCGATCCCGATCCCCGAGTCCTCCACCGACACGCGCACGCGGTGCTCGCCGTCCGGCTCGGCCCGCACGCGGACCGTCGGGCGCCCGCCGTCGGAGAACTTCACCGCGTTGCCGATCAGGTTCTGGAAGACCTGGGCGAGCATCGCGCCGTCGCCCATCACCTCCGGCAGCGGCTCGGCGCCGACCTGCGCGCCCGCCTCGGCGATCGGCGCCGCGAGGTTCTCGATCGCCCGCTCGACCACGTCGTCGAGCGCGACCCGCTCGTGGCCGGGCTGCGCGCTGCCCGCGCGCGAGTAGGCGAGCAGGTCGCGCACCAGCGCGGTCATCGACCGGCTCGAGAACACGATCCGCTCGGCGAGCATCGCCTCCTGCTCCTTCTCGGTCCCCAGACGGCGCTGCAGCAGCTCGGCATGCATGCCGATCGTGGCCAGCGGGCCCTGGAGGTCGTGCGAGGCGACCGCGGCGTAGTCCTCGAGGTCGCGGTTGGAGCGCTCCAGCTCGGCTGTGCGTCCCTGCAGCTGCTCGGTCATCGCGTTGAACGCGCGCCCCAGGCGCCCGAGCTCGTCCTGGCGCGGGCTGCGCACCCGCACCGTCAGGTCGCCGCCGGCCACGGCCTCGGTGGCGCGCGTCACGTCCTCGACCGGGCGCAGGATGAACCGCCGCAGCGCGACCGCGACGATCACCGAGAGGCCGAGCGCCAGGATCGCGCCGCCGATGCCCAGCGCTCGCCCGAGCCGCGACCGGTGCTCGGCGCGGCGCTCGCGGTCGTGGGCGATCCTGCGCTCGCGCGCGTAGAGCGCGTCGAACGACGTGCGGATCTGCTCGATGCGCTGACGGCCGTTGCGGTTGACGATGATCGCCCGCGCCGCGTTGGGCCGGTCCAGCGCGATGGACAGCAGCGGCAGCGCCCAGAACGAGATGTAGTCGTCGATCGCGTCGGAGATCCGCCTGACCTGCGCGACCTCGATCGGGTCGTCCTTGACCATCCGCTGCAGCTTGCGCAGCTGCGCCGGGTAGATCCGCCGCGCGGCGTTGTAGGGCGCCAGCGACTCGTCCTTGCCGCTGGCGACGAAGCCGCGCAGTCCCGTCTCCAGGCTGTTGACGGATTTCTCGAGCTGGGCGCCGGCGGTGATCGCCTGCTGGGAGCTGAGCGCGAGGCGCCCGGCGTCGCGCTGGTCGTTGACCGCGACCACGAGCAGCACGAACGACGCGCTGAGCAGCGCGCCGATGAGGGCGCTGACCAGCAGCGTCCTTGCAGTGATGCTGGTGCTGATGCGTGTGGGCACGGGCGGCGGGCCCGCCGGGGACCGGGGTTGGGGCGCAGCCTACCGAACGCGCTCAGGGCCGGCGAAGGCCTGAGCCGTGCGCATCAGCCATGAAATGCAGCCCGTCGGGCTTGAAGTAGGCGTTCCAGGACAGCCCGATCCCAGGGAGCGAGATCAGCACGAGATAGTCCACGCGCGAGGGGCTGCGCCCGGACTGGCGGGCGGCGGCGCGGACGATCCGGCCCGGCGCGGCGGTGTCGACCTGCGTGAGCGGGATCGTCGCCAGGCCGCCCGCGCCCGAGCCCGCGGTGCCGAAGTCGCGCAGCTCGCCGCCGGCCGTCACCTGGACGTTGCGCAGCGCGCCCGCGCCCGTGACGAGCTGCGCGTCCACGCGGTCGGGCGCGACCCGTAGGAGCCGCAGGCGCCCCCGGCCCTGCAGCTTGCGCAGCGCGATCGACAGGGCGGCGCTGCGGATGAGCGAGCGCGGCCTCGCCGGCGGCGGCGCCGTTCCCTGCGCGGCCGGCGCGGACGGGGTCGAAGCCGCCTGCGCCGGAGCCGGCCCCGTCATGGTCACCGTGACCACCTTGTCCTCGCCGCCGATCCCCACGATCACCGCCGCCGCGATGCCGCCCGCGATGAGCAGCACGATCGCGAGGCTCGCAAGGTTGCGGGCACCCGGTCCGCGCGGCGGGCGCGGCAGGTCGGGCGCCGACACCGCCCGCACGCCCGGCGCGTCCTCGCCGGTCTCGCGGCCGAACGCGTCGCGGGGAGCCATGCGTCGACACTACACCCGCCCGGGTACGCTCCTGCCATGCGCTGGCGCCGCAGCTCCGACAACTCGGACGTCATCGACCAGCGCTCATCGGGCGGCGGGTTCGGCGGGGCCGGGATCCCGATCACGCTGCCGCGCGCGGGCGGCGGGCTCGGCGTGGTCGGCGTGCTGGTCTTCCTCGCGATCCAGTTGCTCGGCGGCGGCGGCAGCTCGGTCGCCCTCGCGCCGCAGACCGTGCCCGGCGCCCCGCAGGCCGAGGACGGCCTGCGCGACTTCAGCGTCTACGTCTTTCATGACACGCAGGACTTCTGGGCCTCCAAGGTCCAGAACTACCAGCACGCGAAGCTCGTGCTCTACCGCGGCGGTGTCGACACGGGCTGCGGCTCGGCGAGCTCGGCCGTCGGCCCGTTCTACTGCCCGGCTGACCAGCGCGTCTACCTGGACCTCTCGTTCTACAGCGACATGACCGGCCAGCTCGGCGCGAAGGGCGGCGACTTCGCCTGGGCCTACGTCATCGCGCACGAGATGGGCCACCACGTCCAGCAGCAGCTCGGCCTCGCCAGGCCGCGCAACAACGCCGAGTCCGTCCAGGTCGAGCTGCAGGCCGATTGCTACGCCGGCGTCTGGGCCCACCACGTCGACAGCTCGGGTGACCTCGAGCAGGGCGACGTCGCGGAGGCGCTCGATGCCGCCACCAGCGTGGGCGACGACCGGCTGCAGAAGCGCGCCAGCGGCTCGATCAACCCCGACAGCTTCACGCACGGGACGTCGGCGCAGCGCGTCGCGGCCTTCCAGCGCGGCGACGCCAACGGGGATCCGCAGGACTGCCAGGGCGCCTGAAACGTTCGCGCCCCTCGCGCGGACGTACCATTGTGATGATGCTCTTCACCCGCAAGTCCCGCATGCCCGAGCCGGGCGAGGCGCTCCCCGGCCGCGAGGCAGAGATGACCGTCCCCGATCGCCACGACGTGCTGGGCACGCCACTGCGCCCGCCGTTCCCCGAGGGCCTCGAGCAGGCCGTCTTCGGCCTGGGCTGCTTCTGGGGCGCCGAGCGCGTCTTCTGGGAGGCGCCCGGCGTCTACACGACCGCCGTGGGCTACGCCGGCGGCGAGACGCCCAACGCCACCTACGAGGAGGTCTGCTCCGGGCGCACCGGCCACACCGAGGTCGTGCTGGTCGTCTTCGATCCCAAGCAGACCAGCTACGAGGCGATGCTCAAGCTCTTCTGGGAGGGCCACGACCCGACCCAGGGGATGCGCCAGGGCAACGACGTCGGCACGCAGTACCGCTCCTCGATCTACACGTTCTCCGACGCGCAGGCCCGGGCCGCGGCCGACAGCCGCACGATGTTCCAGGAGCGCCTGAGCGAGTCAGGCCACGGCGAGATCACCACAGAGATCGCCCCCGCCGGCCCGTTCTACTACGCCGAGCCCTACCACCAGCAGTACCTGTCCAAGAACCCGGGCGGCTACTGCGGGCTGGGCGGCACCGGGGTCTCCTGCCCCATCGGCCTCGCCGCGGGTTAACGCCGCCTTCCGAAGCGGCACCTAGACTCCGCCGCTCCAAGAGACCCTTGAGGAGGGGCACATGGCGAAGCGGCACCTTGCTGTACCGCTGCTCGCGGGGCTGGTCGCTCTCGCGGGTTGTGGCGGCAGCGACAACGAGAAGAGCTCCGGCACGAGTGGCGGAACGCCTGCGTCGGGCGCTCCGGCCAACGCGAAGCAGGGCGGGACGCTGACGATCCTCGCCTCCGGCGACGTCGACTACATCGACCCGGGCGAGGACTACTACCAGTTCGGTTACATGGTCGAGTACTCGGTCAACCGGACCCTGTACTCGTTCGGCGCCGACGACCAGGACGCCCGTCCGGACCTGGCGACCGCTCAGCCCGAGGTGTCCTCGGACGGCAAGACGATCACGGTGCACATCCGCAAGGGGATCAAGTACGCGCCGCCGGTCAACCGCGAGGTGACCTCGAAGGACATCAAGTACGCGATCGAGCGCGGGTTCTCCGGCCACGTCCCCAGCGCGTACGCCCAGCTGTACTTCGGCTCGATCGTCGGGGCTCCGAAGAAGCCCGACCCGAAGGGCGTGCCGGAGATCTCCGGCATCACGACGCCCGACGACCAGACGCTGGTGTTCAAGCTCAGCGCGGCGCGCTCGGGCGCCGTCATCGGCGCGATGGCGCTGCCGCTCACCGTCCCGGTGCCCGAGGAGTACGCCAAGAAGTTCGACGCCAAGAACCCCTCGACCTACGACCAGCACGTCGCGTTCGTCGGGCCCTACATGGTCAAGAACGACGCGTCGGGCAAGCTGACGGGCCGCAAGCCCGGTAAGTCGATCACGCTCGTGCGCAACCCCAACTGGGACAAGGGCTCGGACTACCGCCCGGCCTACCTGGACCGCATCGAGATCCTCGAGGGCAACAACGACCCGCTGGTGTCGACGCGCCGGATCCTGACCGGCTCGCACCTGGTCAGCGGCGACTTCACGGTCCCGGCGAACCTGCTCAAGCGCGCGGTCACGCAGTACAAGGGCCAGACGTCGATCACGCAGACGGCAGCCTGGCGCGCGGTCAGCCTCAACACGAAGATGAAGCCGTTCGACGACATCAACGTGCGCAAGGCGGTCTTCGCGGTGTTCGACCGCCAGGCGATGATCCTGTCGCGCGGCGGCACGGCCCAGGGCACGCCGGCGTGGAGCTTCATCCCGCCGGACTTCCCGGGCTTCGACGAGTCCGGCGGCGCCACGCCGCCGAAGGACTTCGACTTCGCCCAGAAGATCACGGGCGACCTCGCGCTGGCCCAGGAGTACATGAAGAAGGCCGGCTTCCCGAGCGGCAAGTACACCGGCAGCGCGCGGCCGCTCGAGGTCGGCGTGGCCGGCACGGGCACCGGCACGCGCGCCGCGGAGATCACCCAGGCGATGCTCGGCAAGCTCGGCATCAAGGTGAAGCTGCGGTTCGTGACGCCGGACGCGTACATCACGAAGTTCTGCGGCGTGCCCGGCAAGGTCGCCGTGTGTCCCTCGTCCGCGTGGGGCCAGGACTTCAAGGACGCTCAGACGGAGCTCCAGCCGACGTTCGACGGCCGCGCGATCGCGCCGGCCAACAACGCCAACTACTCCGAGCTGGACGACCCGCAGGTCAACGCCGCGATCGACAAGGCGCTGGCGCTGCCGCCCGGGGACGAGCGCAACCAGGCGTGGGCGGACGTCAACAAGCTGGTCGTCGGGACCGCCGCGGCGATCCCCTACCAGTGGGACAAGACCGTCAACGTCGAGTCGAAGGACGTCGCCGGCGTCCTCAACGTCAACAACACGTCCTACGACCTGAACTTCACGTCGCTGAAGTAGACCGACCGCAACCTGGGGGGTGCTCGGCGCGTTGGTGTTGGACATGCGCCGAGCGCTCCTCCTCTTCCTCGTCCTCGCCGCCGTCCTGCCGGCGGCGGCGTCGGCCGGCCCGCTGATCGGCATCGCCGACGACCGCGTGCTGCTCAACGGCGGCCCGGCGGCCGACGAGGCGGTCGCCGCGTGGGCTGCCGACGGCGTCGACGTCGTGCGGATCTTCGTGCAGTGGGACGAGGCGAGCCCGTCGCCGGGCTCCAAGCAGCGCCCGGCCGGCGCATACGACTTCGCGCGCATCGACGCGGCGGTCGACCGCGTGCGCGCGGCAGGCATGGAGCCGATGCTGACGCTGACCGGGCCCGGCCCGGTCTGGGCGATGCAGGACCCGTCGCGCGGCAGCCGCCGCTACCGCCCCTCGCCGGCGCGCTATGCGGAGTTCGCGCGCGACGCGGCGGAGCACTTCAAGGGCCGCGTGCGCCGCTACATCCTGTGGAACGAGCCGAACCTCGCCTTCTGGCTGCAGCCGCTGTCGTCGGGGCCGGCGGTGTACCGCAACCTCGTGAACGCGGCCGTGCCCGCGGTCCGCTCGGTCGACAGCTCGGCGCGGCTGTACGTCGGCGCGCTGGCCCCGCGGGCCCAGCCGCTGTCGTTCCTGCGCAGGCTCGGCTGCGTGGACTCGCGCTACCGCCGCATCCGCACCGGCGCGTGCCGCCACTTCAAACCGATCACCGCGACGTCGCTCGCCTACCACCCGCACTCCGTCACGTACTCGCCGCTGCAGCCGTTCCCCGGCGCCAACGACGCGAACCTGGCCAGCCTCGGGCGCCTCGAGTCGGTGCTCGACCGGCTGCGCCGCGCCGGCAGGCTGCGGGTCGACCGGAGCCTGTGGCTCGACGAGTACGGCTATCAGACGAACCCGCCCGACCCGTTCCTGGGCGTTTCGCCCTCCAAGCAGGACCACTGGCTGCAGGAGGCCGCGTACCTGACCTGGCGCAACCCGCGCGTGAAGCTCCTCACGCAGTACGTGTGGCAGGACGAGCCGGCCTTGCGCGGCTCGGCGTACTCGGGCTGGCAGTCCGGCCTGCGCTATGCCGGCGGGCGTGCGAAGCCGGCGCTGGCCCACTTCCCCGTCCCGTTCTTCCTCGACAGGCGCCGCGGCGTGCTGTGGGGCCAGGTGCGCCCGGGCGGCTCGCATCCGGTGCTCGTGGAGCGGCGCAAGCGCGGCGGCTCGTGGGCGACGCTGGCGCGCGTGACGACCGACGCGCGCGGCTATTGGGTGCGGCGCGTGCACTTCGTGCGGGGCACCTCGTACCGCTTCGTGCCGGCCGACGGGGCCACGCACGCGAGCGCCGCGCGGTCCGCCGGCTAGCAGACCGCCCGGTCGTCATTCGGGCCCGAACGGCGTTTTTTCGCTCTTTCCGTCCGATAGCCGGTGCAGGCTCACCGCATGGCTATCCAGTTCTACGACGTCAAGTCGCGCCAGAAGGTGGACATCCCCGAGTCGGAGGTCCGCAAGACGAAGTACGAGCAGCAGGCGAAGAATGGCGGCGTGAACACCCGCTACGCCTTGCGCGCCACCTACCAGGGGACGAACCTCACGAAGTTCGTCAAGCAGGCCGATTGGGAGGCACTCAGCGCTCCCGAAGAGTAGTGGCCGTTGTCGCGTCCTCCTTCCTCGGGCAGCGAGCCTCGAGCTCGCGAGTGAAGGCATCGGACGCCTTGCAGATCGCAGCCTCGCCGGTGCGCCGGCACAGCGCGCCGGCGAGGTCGCGGTTCAGCACGTGGTAGTTGAGGTCGGCGGGTGGCCCGCCCTCCTCGTAGCGTGACCACACGCCGCTGACGTCGAAGCGCTTGATGTGGCGCCGCGCGGCGCGCTCGCCCTCGGCCTCGAGCGCGGCGATCTCCGGGTCCTGGGTGACGCGCGCCAGGTCGTGCAGCGCGATCACGGCGTTCAGGTGCGCGTTGAGCACGCGCTCGCCGGGCGCGTAGGAGTACAGCGCGTACCAGTTGCCGTCGCGGCCGAGCGGCACGCGGATGCCAAGCGGCGCGCGCACCCCGAACAGCGCGCCGATCTCGCGCGCCGTCGCGTAGCGGTTCGCCTTGAGGTAGGCGCGGATCGCGGTCGCCTGCGAGAGCCCACTCGTCCACGGCGGCGAGGCGCCGCCGAACGGGAACAGGTAATCCCACGTGATCGCGCCGCCGCGCCGCGAGGCGAGCGTGAGCATCTCGTCGAGGGCGTCGCGCGCCTGCGCCTTCGACTCCTCGGTGTTCTGGGCGAAGAGCGTGTTGATCGCCGCGAACGTGCCGTTGACCTGGATCTGCAGGCCGAGCCCCGGATACCACTGGAAGACGACGTTGCTGTCGGGGAAGGTGAGGCGCGAGGCGTGGGCCTTGCGGTGGCGCTTGCGCTTCTTCGGGATCCGCAGCGGCTTGCACTTGCGGCCTGCTGCCCCCTTCTCGCCGGGCGAGCCGCCGTTGCCGGGCGGGCCGTGGGTGGCCCACCAGTCCGCGTTGCGCTGCAGCGTCAGGAACGCCATCGGCATCACGTCGGGCGCCAGCACGCCGCGGGCGGCCATGCCGCGCACGATGTTCAGCGACGCGATCATCTCGCGCCTGCGCACGCTGCCCTTCGGCAGGGCGCCGGCGACCAGCACCGCGTGGCGGTAGGTCGCGCGCCAGGCGGACTCCTGCTGGGGCTGGACCTGCAGCGCGAGCGAGGCGCGGCCGAGCGCCTCGATCACCGGATCGGTGCGGGTCGCTGCCCGCGTCGAGCCGGGGTTGGCGGCGGCCAGGGCGGCGAGGCAGGCCAGCGTGATGCAGATCCGTGT
>Ga0308175_100001132_pt1 | contig 17812 bp, 16 predicted proteins | sample PhyCR1_3_FD_203893 | JGI IMG/M metagenome (GOLD analysis project Ga0308175, IMG submission 203893) | Soil microbial communities from UC Gill Tract Community Farm, Albany, California, United States - DLSLS.C.R1 | ecosystem: Environmental > Terrestrial > Soil > Agricultural land | place: USA...
GCGTTGATCTCATCCCGCCGCTGCACGCCGTGACCCCACGGCCGCGACCGAGCCCCCGCACCGGCGGGGAACCACCCAGTACGCGACCGCGCCACCCGGAGGAGACGGGACCATGACGGCCTGCGCGCCCACCCACACCCACCACTCCCACCCGCCGCACAGCCCGCCCCGGGCCCCGGGTCGCCGCCCCGTCCAGGGCGCCGACCTGTCCGCGTCCCTCGCGGTCTTCCTGATCGCCCTGCCCCTGTCCCTCGGCATCGCCCTCGCGACCGGCGCCCCGCTCCAGGCCGGCCTGGTCGCCGCCGCCGTCGGCGGACTGGTCGCCGGCCGGCTCGGCGGCTGCCCGCTGCAGGTCAGCGGCCCCGCCGCCGGACTCACGGTGGTCACCGCCGACCTCATCCACCGCTACGGCTGGCGGACCACCTGCGGCATCACCGTCCTCGCCGGACTCGCCCAACTGGGCCTGGGCTGCCTGCGCGTGGCCCGCGGCGCGCTCGCCGTCAGCCCCGCCGTGGTGCACGGCATGCTCGCCGGCATCGGTGTCACCATCGCCGTCGCCCAGTTGCACATCGTCCTCGGCGGCAGCCCGGACAGTTCCGTCCTCGCCAACCTGCGCGCTCTGCCCGCTCAACTGGCGGCCCTGGACCCGGCCGCCGTGTCGATGAGCACCCTGACCCTGACCCTGCTGCTGGCCTGGCCGCGCGTCCCCGGCCGCGCCGGCCGGCTGCTGCGCAGGGTCCCGGCCGCCCTGGTGGCCGTCACCGGAGCCACCGTCACCGCCGCGCTGACCGGACTGGTCCTGCCCCGGGTCGACCTGCCGACCTGGAGCAGTCACGCGCTGGCCGGACTGCCCGAGGGCCCGGGGCTCGGCATCGCCGCCGCCGTGCTCACCACCACGCTGGTGTGCAGCGTGCAGTCGCTGCTCGGCGCGGTCGCCGTGGACAAGCTGGTCGCCGCCCGGCCCGGGCCCCAGGCCCACGTCGGGCGCTCGGACCTCGACCGCGAGCTCCTCGGCCAGGGCGCCGCCAACATCGTCTCGGGGGCGCTCGGCGGACTGCCCGTGGCGGGGGTGGCCGTGCGGAGCACCGCGAATGTGAATTCAGGTGCGGTGAGCCGGAACTCCACGATGCTGCACGGCGTTTTCGTAGTAGTCGCCGCACTGCTGATGGTCCCGCTCCTGGAGTGGATCCCGCTCGCCTCGCTCGCCGCCCTGGTGATGGCCGTCGGCATTCAGATGGTGTCCCTGAACCACATCCGCACGGTGACCCGCCACCGTGAAGTGCTGGTGTACGCCGCCACCACACTCGGCGTGGTGATCTTCGGGGTCCTGGAGGGCGTGGCCCTCGGGGTCGCCGTGGCGGTCGCCCTCGCCCTGCACCGCCTCGCCCATACCCGTATCACGCACACGGAGAAGGAAGGAGTCCATCACGTACACGTACGAGGCCAGCTGACGTTCCTCGCCGTGCCCCGGCTCAGCAGAGCCCTGCATCTCGTACCCCAAGGCGTCCACGCCGTCGTGGAGTTGGACGGCTCGTTCATGGACCACGCGGCGTACGAGTCACTGCAGGACTGGCAGAACACGCACACCGCGCGGGGTGGGACCGCCGAGCTGACCGGCCGGCGCGGCAGAGTCCGCTCGTCGGATCCCGGCCCGTCCGCGGTGTGCCGGTGCCGGCCCTGGACGCCCTGGCGCAACCACCAGGCCTGCTTCGCGCAGGCTCCCACCACGCTCGTCACCCATGAACTCGCTCGTGGCATCAGCTCGTTCCAGCGGAACACCGCCCCGCTGGTGCGCGAGGAACTGGCGCGGCTGGCACGGGACGGACAGCGGCCCTCACAGCTCTTCCTCACCTGCGCCGACTCCCGGCTGGTCACGTCGATGATCACCTCCAGCGGTCCCGGCGACCTGTTCGTCGTCCGCAACATCGGCAACCTGGTGCCGACGCCGGGCGAGGAGCACGGCGACCACTCGGTGGCGGCCGCCATCGAGTACGCGGTGGACGTGCTCGGGGTGCGGTCGATCACGGTGTGCGGGCACTCCGGGTGCGGGGCCATGCAGGCGCTGCTGACCGCCGAGCCCGGGGGCGCGGTGACCCCGCTGAAGCGGTGGCTCGGGCACGGGCGGCCGAGCCTCGCCCGGGTGGCCGGCGACCACCGTGACCAGCCGCGGCTGGCCGGGCGGCCAGCCGCCGACGCGGTGGAGCAGTTGTGCCTGACCAACGTGGTCCAGCAGCTGGAGCACCTGCGGGCGCACGACACGGTCGCTCGCGCTCTGGCGGCCGACGCGCTGGAGCTGCACGGAATGTACTTCCACGTGGGTGAGGCGCAGGCCTATCTGCTCGAGCGGAGCGGGGACGGCACCGCGGTGTTCGAGCATGTGGAGGGAGCTGGGGGAAAGGAGGCGGAGGAGGAGGCTGAACAGGAGAGCGGCAGGGCCCCGGAGCTGCGGAGTCCGGTTTGACCGCCGAGCCGGTCGACAGGTCTAAACCAATTTTGCGGTCGACCCTTGTCATCGGACCCCCGCGTCTGATGAGCTGTGGCCTGGGACACAACGGACACCCTGGGAAAGGGAGATGTCGTGAGCAACGAAAGCCTGGCCAACCTCTTGAAGGAGGAGCGACGCTTCGCGCCGCCCGCCGACCTGGCCGCGAACGCCAACGTCGGGGCAGAGGCGTACGAACAGGCCAAGGCTGACAGGCTCGGCTTCTGGGCCGAGCAGGCCCGTCGGCTGACCTGGGCCAAGGAACCGTCCGAGACGCTGGACTGGTCGAACCCGCCGTTCGCGAAGTGGTTCAAGGACGGCGAGCTGAACGTCGCGTACAACTGCGTGGACCGGCATGTCGAGGCCGGGCACGGGGACCGGGTCGCCATCCACTTCGAGGGCGAGCCCGGCGACAGCCGCTCGATCACCTACGCGGAGCTGAAGGACGAGGTCTCCAAGGCGGCCAACGCCCTGCTGGAGCTCGGTGTCCGCAAGGGCGACCGGGTCGCCATCTACATGCCGATGATCCCGGAGACCGCGATCGCGATGCTGGCCTCGGCCCGGATCGGCGCGGCGCACTCGGTGGTGTTCGGCGGCTTCTCGGCGGACGCGCTCGCCACCCGGATCCAGGACGCCGACGCCAGGGTCGTCATCACCTCCGACGGCGGCTACCGGCGCGGCAAGCCGTCCGCGCTCAAGCCGGCCGTGGACGAGGCGATCACCAAGGTCGACAACGTCGAGCACGTGCTCGTGGTGCGCCGCACCGGGCAGGACGTCGCCTGGGACGGCGAGCGGGACGTGTGGTGGCACGAGCTGGTGGAGCGGCAGTCCGCCGAGCACACGCCGGAGGCGTTCGACGCGGAGCACCCGCTGTTCATCCTCTACACCTCGGGCACCACCGGGAAGCCGAAGGGCATCCTGCACACCTCCGGCGGCTACCTGACCCAGACGGCGTACACGCACTGGGCGGTGTTCGACCTCAAGCCGGAGACGGACGTCTTCTGGTGCACGGCGGACGTCGGCTGGGTCACCGGGCACTCGTACATCGTGTACGGGCCGCTGGCCAACGGCGCGACGCAGGTCATGTACGAGGGCACCCCGGACACTCCGCACCAGGGCCGCTTCTGGGAGATCGTGGAGAAGTACCGGGTCACGATCCTCTACACCGCGCCGACCGCGATCCGTACGTTCATGAAGTGGGGCGACGACATCCCCGCGCAGTTCGACCTGTCGTCCCTGCGGGTCCTCGGCTCCGTCGGCGAGCCGATCAACCCCGAGGCGTGGATCTGGTACCGGAAGTACATCGGCGCCGACGCCACCCCGGTCGTGGACACCTGGTGGCAGACGGAGACCGGGGCGATGATGATCTCGCCGCTGCCCGGCGTCACCGAGGCCAAGCCCGGCTCGGCGCAGCGCCCGCTGCCCGGCATCAGCGCGACCGTCGTGGACGACGACGCGAACGAGGTGCCCAATGGAGGCGGCGGTTATCTCGTGCTCACCGAGCCGTGGCCGTCGATGCTGCGCACCATCTGGGGCGACGACCAGCGGTTCATCGACACCTACTGGTCACGCTTCGAGGGCAAGTACTTCGCCGGTGACGGCGCGAAGAAGGACGACGACGGGGACATCTGGCTGTTGGGCCGGGTGGACGACGTGATGCTGGTGTCCGGCCACAACATCTCCACCACCGAGGTGGAGTCGGCGCTCGTCTCACACCCGTCGGTCGCCGAGGCGGCGGTCGTGGGTGCCGCCGACGAGACCACCGGCCAGGCCATCGTCGCCTTCGTCATCCTGCGCGGTTCGGCGACCGAGGACGACAAACTGATCGGCGCGCTGCGTGACCACGTCGGCGCCACGCTCGGCCCGATCGCCAAGCCGAACCGGATCCTGCCGGTGGCGGAGCTGCCGAAGACCCGCTCCGGCAAGATCATGCGCCGGCTCCTGCGGGACGTTGCCGAGAACCGTCAGCTCGGTGACGTCACCACCCTGACCGACTCCACGGTCATGGACTTCATCCAGGCGAAGCTCCCGGCGGCGTCGAGCGAGGACTAGGACCGGACGGCGGGCGGCGGCCACCCCGCCCGCCCGGCCGCGGGACCGGCAGGAAGGGGGGTGCCCAGCGCGAACACGCCGGGCACCCCTTTTGCGCCTAATGTTCAGATCACCGGATGCATCCCGTGGCAACCTTAGGTAATCTAAACAAAGCTCGATGTGAAAGAGCCTCAAGGTGCGCCGGGAAGTCTGGTCGGCATGTGCTCAGCCCTGCCCACCACACCCGGAGGTCTCCACCGTGGCCGCCCCTCGTGACACCGCGTCCCCCACCTCGCGCACCGGCCGCAAGGTCTTCGGGCGCCTGTCCCTGCCCGAGCGGACTGTCGTCGCGGACGCGCTGCGCACCGAGACGGTGGGTGGCGTCCTGCTCCTCGCCGCCGCCGTCACCGCGCTGATCTGGGCGAACATCCCGGCACTGCGCCACGGCTACGAGTCCGTCAGCGACTTCCACTTCGGCCCCGCCGCCGTCGGCCTGAACCTGTCCGTGGCGCACTGGGCCGCCGACGGGCTGCTCGCCGTCTTCTTCTTCGTCGCGGGGATCGAGCTCAAGCGCGAACTGGTCGCCGGTGACCTGCGCGATCCCAGGGCGGCGGTGCTGCCCGTGGTGGCCGCGCTGTGCGGGATGGCCGTACCCGCGCTCGTCTACACCCTGACCAACCTCGTCGGGCACGGCTCCACCGAGGGCTGGGCGGTGCCCACCGCCACCGACATCGCCTTCGCGCTGGCCGTCCTCGCGGTCATCGGCACCGCGCTGCCCAGCGCCCTGCGCGCCTTCCTGCTGACCCTGGCGGTCGTCGACGACCTCTTCGCGATCCTGATCATCGCCGTCTTCTTCACCGACCGGATCGACTTCGCCGCCCTCGGCGGAGCCGTCGCCGGGCTGGTGGTCTTCTGGCTGCTGCTGCGCGCGCGGGTGCGCGGCTGGTACGTGTACGTGCCGCTGGCGGTCGTCGTCTGGGCGCTGATGTACAACAGCGGTGTGCACGCCACCATCGCCGGCGTGGCGATGGGCCTGATGCTGCGCTGCACCACCCGCGAGGGCGAGGAGCACTCGCCGGGCGAGCGCATCGAGCATCTGGTGCGGCCGCTGTCGGCCGGGCTCGCCGTACCGCTGTTCGCGCTGTTCAGCGCCGGGGTGTCGGTGTCCGGCGGGGCGCTCCGGGACGTGTTCACCCGGCCCGAGACGCTCGGCGTGGTGCTCGGACTTGTCGTGGGCAAGGCGCTCGGCATCTTCGGCGGCACCTGGCTGACCGCGCGCTTCACCCGGGCCTCGCTCAGCCAGGACCTCGCCTGGGCCGACGTCTTCGCGGTGTCCTCGCTCGCCGGGATCGGCTTCACCGTCTCGCTCCTCATCGGCGAACTGGCCTTCGAGGGCGACGCGGCGCTCACCGACGAGGTGAAGGCGGCCGTCCTCAGCGGATCACTGATCGCGGCCGTGTGCGCCACGGTGCTGCTGAAGATGCGCAACGCCAGGTACCGCAAGCTCTGGGAGGACGAGGAGCGCGACGAGGACCAGGACGGCATCCCCGACGTCTACGAGCAGGACGACCCGGCGTACCACCTGCGGATGGCGGAGATCCTCGAACACAAGGCCGCCGACCACCGGCGCATCGCCGCCGAGAAGGCCGCCGCGGCGCGCCACGGGCTTCAGGAAGTACCGGGCGGGGCAGGCGATGAGGACGGCCGTCCGGCATGATCTGACGAGACGGTACAAAACAAGACGGCACGCAAGACTTCAAACGCACGCGAGACTTCACAGGGAGAACGCGATGAGCGCACCCGACGGCAGCCCGGTCGGCGCCGAACGCAGCATCGGCCAGCTGTTCGCCTCGGCGACGACCGAAATGTCGGCGCTGGTGCACGACGAGATCGCGCTGGCGAAGGCCCAGCTGAAGCAGGACGTCAAGCGGGGGGCGACCAGCGGCGGCGCGTTCAGCGCGGCCGGCATGCTGCTCCTGTTCTCCCTGCCGATGCTCAACTTCGCGCTGGCGTACGGCATTCGGACCTGGAGCGGCTGGAACCTCGCGGTCTGCTTCCTGCTGTCCTTCGCGGCCAACGTGCTGGTCGCCGGCCTGCTCGCGCTCATCGGTGTGGTGTTCGCCAAGAAGGCGAAGAAGAGCCAGGGCCCGCAGAAGGTCGCCGCGTCCGTGAAGGAGACGGCGAGCGTCCTGCAGAACGCCAAGCCGCACCCGCGTCCCGAGCTGTCGCAGGACCGTGCGCCCCAGGCCATCGAAGCTGTGGCACGCTCGTCCTCATGACGGAACCCGCCGCGGCAGCGGCCGTACGGATCGACCTTCCCTCCGGGGAGAAGGTGACACACCGGGACGTCGCCGCCAACGGCGCGCGGTTCCACATCGCCGAGCTCGGCGACGGCCCCCTGGTGCTGCTGCTGCACGGTTTCCCCCAGTTCTGGTGGACATGGCGCCACCAGCTCGTCGCGCTCGCCGACGCGGGCTACCGGGCCGTGGCGATGGACCTGCGGGGCGTCGGCGGCAGCGACCGCACCCCGCGCGGGTACGACCCCGCCAACCTCGCCCTGGACGTCACCGGGGTGATCCGCTCCCTCGGCGAGCCGGACGCCGCACTGGTCGGCCACGACCTGGGCGGCTATCTGGCGTGGACGGCGGCGGCGATGCGGCCCAAGCTCGTGCGGCGGCTCGCGGTCGTCTCGATGCCGCACCCCCGGCGCTGGCGTGCCGCGATGCTCCGGGACGCCCGGCAGACGGCGGCCGGCTCCTACATCTGGGGCTTCCAGCGGCCCTGGATCCCGGAGCGCCAACTGACCGCCGACGGCGGCGCGCTGGTGGGCCGGCTGATCCGGGAGTGGTCCGGGCCGCGGCCGCCGGAGGACGAGGCCGTGGAGACGTACCAGCGGGCCATGTGCATCCCGTCGACCGCGCACTGCTCGATCGAGCCGTACCGCTGGCTGGTGCGCTCGCTGGTCCGCCCGGACGGCATCCAGTTCAACCGCAGGATGAAGCGGCCGGTGCGCGTGCCGACGCTGCATCTGCACGGCTCGCTGGACCCGGTGGCCCGGACGCGCAGCGCGGCCGGCTCGGGCGAGTACGTCGAAGCCCCGTACCGCTGGCGCCTGTTCGACGGACTCGGCCACTTCCCGCACGAGGAGGACCCGTCGGCCTTCTCCGCGGAACTGGTCAACTGGCTGCAGGATCCCGAGCCGGACAGGTGAGGGGACGGGTGCGCCGGACACCGGTCACTGAACACCTGTTCCTCGAACGGCCACATGCCTGCCGCATAGGCCAATTGGGGGGCGTGGAAGCGGTTATCGACCTTCGGGCGGGGGCAGACGTCGGGGTATGGGCTGGACGCACGACTACAGTGACGCACCCCGCGACCGCCGCTCGGCCTCCGGGCTGAGTTCCCCGCAGCGAGGCACTCCGCAGCTCGCAGAGGCGGATCTCAGGGTGGGAATTCCGCGCATTCTGCGCCGCCGTGCCCGCTGGGTCTCGGTGCGTCTGCGTCACCCGCGCGGCTGATCCGCCGCCCGGGAATCACCGCGGCCGGTCCCCCGCCTCCGGGATCACAGGGCGCAGCTGTCGGTGCCCACCTGCTGGTTCGCCGTGCGGCCCCGGGTGATGTCCTGCTGGATCTCGTCCGCCGTGAGGGCGTAGCCGGTGTCGGCGTCGTCGAGGGACTTGGCGAACACCACGCCGTAGACCTTGCCGTCGGGTGTGAGCAGCGGGCCGCCGGAGTTGCCCTGACGGACGGTCGCGTACAGGGAGTAGACGTCCCGGCCGACCGTGCCGCGATGGTAGATGTCCGGGCCGTTGGCGGTGATGCGTCCGCGCACCCGCGCGGCCCGCACGTCGTAGGAGCCGTTCTCCGGGAAGCCCGCGACGATCGCGCCGTCGCCGCCGGACGCGTCCTGGGTGCTGAACTTGAGGGCGTTCGCCGACAGGGCCGGTACGTCGAGCACGGCGATGTCGCGCTTCCAGTCGTACAGGACGACCTTCGCGTCGTACTTGCGGCCCACTCCGCCTATCTGGACGGTGGGCTCGTCGACGCCTCCGACGACGTGCGCGTTGGTCATGACACGCCGGTCGGCGAAGACGAAGCCGCTGCCCTCCAGGACCTTGCCACAGCTCTGCGCGGTGCCGGTGACCTTGACGATGGACCGCTGGGCGCGAGCGGCGACCGCGCTGTTCGCCAGGGCCGGGTCGGGCGGCTTCACGTCCTTGATCGGCTCGTTGGAGAAGGGGCTGAAGACCTGCGGGAAGCCGTTCTGGGCGAGGACCGAGGTGAAGTCCTGGAACCAGGTGTCGGCCTGCGCGGGCAGCGCCTCGGAGACACCGAGCAGCACCTTGGAGTTGCGGACCTCCTTGCCCAGCGTCGGCAGGGTGGTCTGGGCGAGGGCGGAGCCGATCAGCCAGGCGACGAGCAGCATCGCGACGACGTTGACGAGGGCGCCGCCGGTGGCGTCCAGGGCGCGGGCCGGGGACCAGGTGATGTAGCGGCGCAGCTTGTTGCCGAGGTGGGTGGTCAGGGCCTGGCCGACGGAGGCGCAGACGATGACGACGACCACGGCGACGACGGCGGCGGTGGTGCTCACCTGGGCGTTGTCGGAGACGGCGTCCCAGACGACGGGCAGCGTGTACACGGCGACGAGACCGCCGCCGAGGAACCCGATCACCGACAGGATGCCGACGACGAAGCCCTGGCGGTAGCCCACGACCGCGAACCACACGGCCGCGGCCAGCAACAGGATGTCCAGCACGTTCACTGCTTCAGGCCTCGCCTACTCCACTCCGGTCCCAGCAGCCTCGGCCGGGGGGTCCGAGGGCCGCGGCGCAGCCGTCGGCGTCACTGCCCTCGGGTGAACACAGCACGGGGATCACCCTGTCATGACCGCCAGTCGAGCGGGACCTGCTTGTCCCGGTCCCAGGGGCGCTCCCAGCCCGCGTAGTGCAGCAGGCGGTCGATCACTCCGGCGGTGAAACCCCAGACCAGGGCCGATTCGACCAGGAATGCCGGGCCCCGGTGGCCGCTGGGATGGACGGCTGTGGCCCGGTGGGCGGGGTCCGTGAGATCCGCCACGGGGACGGTGAAGACGCGGGCCGTCTCGTTGGGATCGACGACACCGACCGGGCTGGGCTCGCGCCACCAGCCGAGCACGGGGGTGACGACGAAGCCGCTGACCGGGATGTAGAGCGCGGGCAGCACGCCGAAGAGCTGCACACCGGACGGGTCGAGGCCGGTCTCCTCCTCGGCCTCGCGCAGCGCGGCCCTGAGCGGCCCGTCGCCCTCCGGATCGCCGTCCTCCGGGTCGAGGGCGCCGCCCGGGAAGGACGGCTGGCCGGCGTGGGAGCGCAGGGAGCCGGCCCGCTCCATGAGCAGCAGCTCGGGGCCGCGCTCGCCCTCGCCGAAGAGGATCAGCACGGCCGACTGCCGTCCCGAGCCGTTCTCCGGCGGCAGGAAGCGGCTGAGCTGGAGCGGCTGGACCGTCTCCGCCGCCCGCACCACCGGGGCCAGCCAGTCGGGCAGGCCCTCCTCGCTCAGGGTCACCGGCCCCTTGTGCGTGTCGTGCGTGTACGTCATCGCCACCCCCGTCCTGCCGTGTCCAACGCCCGAGGGCACCGAGATCGTTCCGTCATCCGGCCCCCAGCGGCGGCGCGGGCCTGCCGCCGGCGTCGAGGTAGGCCTGCGGCGGCTTCAGGCGCTGGCCCGGGAAGCCGCCCTTCTCGTACTTCAGGAGCTTCTTCGCCTTCTCCGGGTCGGTCTCGCCCTCGCCGTAGGCCGGGCAGAGCGGGGCGATGGGGCAGGCGCCGCAGGCGGGCTTACGGGCATGGCAGATGCGGCGGCCGTGCCAGATCACGTGGTGGGACAGGTCGGTCCAGTCGCTCTTGGGGAACAGCGCGCCCACGGCCGCCTCGATCTTGTCGGGGTCGGTCTCGTCGGTCCACTGCCAGCGCCGGACCAACCGCTGGAAGTGCGTGTCCACGGTGATCCCGGGCCGTCCGAAGGCGTTCCCCAGGACGACGAAGGCGGTCTTGCGGCCGACGCCGGGCAGCTTGACCAGGTCCTCCAGCCTGCCGGGCACCTCGCCGCCGAAGTCCTCGGCGAGGGCCTTCGAGAGCCCTATGACCGACCTGGTCTTGGCCCGGAAGAAACCGCAGGGTCGCAGGATCTCCTCGACCTCCTCCGGGTTGGCCGCCGCGAGGTCCTCGGGCGTGGGGTACTTGGCGAAGAGCGCCGGGGTGGTCTGGTTGACCCGCAGGTCGGTGGTCTGGGCCGACAGGACCGTGGCGACCAGGAGCTGGAAGGGGTTCTCGAAGTCCAGCTCGGGGTGGGCGTAGGGGTAGACCTCGGCGAGTTCGCGGTTGATGCGCCGGGCACGGCGGACGAGCGCGGTGCGGGACTCCCCTGACGGGGGCTTCACGGCGATCTTCTTGACGGGCGCGGTCTTCGCCACCGGCACGGCCTTCTCGGCCGCCACCGCCTTCTTGGCCGGCGTGACCTTTTTAGCCGCTTTGCCGCTTTTACTACTACCGCTGGAACCCTGTTCGCCCACGGCGGAATCACGACGTACAACCACCCGTGCAGCCCCCTTGCCCTGTGCTCTCACCGGCGTTTTGGACACCCGGCCAGCCTAAAGCCCGGCACCGACATCCGCCCCGGACCCGGAGGATCGGCCCCCGATTGGACCCCTGCCGCGTACCCCGGGACATCTGTGCGGCATCCTTGTGACAGATCACACTGTTTGGACAGCCCGGCAAAACGGGGAACACGGTCCCCTGGTACACGGGGGATCATGGTCCCCTGAGCAGGTCGACAAGGGAGAGTACTCGTGGACGACGTTCTGCGGCGCAATCCGCTTTTCGCGGCGCTCGACGACGAGCAGGCCGCGGAGCTCCGCGCCTCCATGAGTGAGGTGACCCTCGCACGCGGTGACTCACTGTTCCACGAGGGCGACCCCGGTGACCGGCTGTACGTCGTCACCGAGGGCAAGGTCAAGCTGCACCGCACCTCTCCCGACGGGCGCGAGAACATGCTCGCCGTCGTCGGCCCCAGTGAGCTGATCGGCGAACTGTCGCTGTTCGACCCGGGCCCGCGCACCGCGACCGCGACCGCGCTCACCGAGGTCAAGCTGCTCGCCCTCGGCCACGGCGACCTCCAGCCCTGGCTGAACGTGCGTCCGGAGGTGGCCGGCGCCCTGCTGCGCGCCGTCGCCCGGCGGCTGCGCAAGACCAACGACGCCATGTCCGACCTGGTCTTCTCCGATGTCCCCGGCCGTGTCGCGCGCGCCCTGCTGGACCTCTCCCGCCGCTTCGGCGTGCAGTCCGAGGAGGGCATCCACGTCGTCCACGACCTCACGCAGGAGGAGCTGGCCCAGCTCGTCGGCGCCTCGCGCGAGACCGTGAACAAGGCGCTGGCGGACTTCGCCGGGCGCGGGTGGCTCCGCCTGGAGGCCCGGGCCGTGATCCTGCTGGACGTGGAGCGCCTGGCCAAGCGGTCCCGCTGACCGCCCGCACACGCGCGAAAGGCCCTGTCGTACGGCAGGGCCTTTCGCATACCCTGCGGCGGAAAACCGGGGGTGGGGATGGTCGAGGACAAGGTGCCCGAGTCGGCCTGGCGGCAGTCCGCGTGGCGGCGTTCGACGCGGCGGCTGTGGAGATCGGCGCCCGAGAAGGAGGACCTGGGCACGCCCCTCGGTCTGTGGGTCACGGACGACTGCGTCGTCCTCGCCCGGTTCGACCGGCTCGACGGCTACGGCGTGGCCACGGGGACACGGCTGTGGACCTGGCGGCCACCGGGCCAGGACGTCGTCGGTGTGGTGTCGGCGGACGTCGAGGACGGCGTGGGCGTGGTGCTGCACTACGACGACGGCACACGCGAGGCGGCTCACGTCTGCCTGACCGCCCTGGATCCGGCCTCCGGCACGGTCGTCTGGTCCCGGAAGGAGGAGCGGGACCGGCTGGGCCACATGGGCCGCCACAACGGCCAGGTGGCGCTGGGCACCGGCCGACTGGCGACGGTCACCGGGAACTGGAGCACCGCGCCCCGGCTACGGGTCGACGACGCGCGCACCGGACGGACGCGGTGGCACGGCGCGCTGGACGACGAGCGGAGCGAGGTCGGGGCCGTGGTCGGGACCATGCCCCTGGTGGCTCGTCTGGAGGCGCGCGGCGCCCGCGGCCGCCCCCGGCTGCGAGTGGACGAGACGACCGTCGAGCCGCCGCCCGCGTACGCCGAATTCGGCCGGCACGTGGCCGTGACCGGCGACGTCCTGGTCGCGGAGCTCGTTCCCCGGGACGAACAGGAGCGTGAGAAACACATCACTCTTGGAGGGTTCTCCGTGACCACGGGCGAGCCCCTGTGGGACTGGCGCGTCAGGTGCGGATCCAGCGGCGTCTTCCCTCTCGCCCGCGGCGGATGGCTGCTGGCCCTGCACCACTACGGCGAGCGCCTGAGCGTGCTGGACCCCGCCGACGGCCGCCTCGTGGGCGAGCACAGGCTGGGCGGCGGCTGGGCCTTCAGCCCACTGCTGGCCGCCCACGGTGACGTGATCGCCGTCGCCTGCACATCGAGCGGTCAGGCCCGCCGGCTGCGCGTCTTCCGGCGGCGATGAGGTCCCCGCCGCACGCCCAGTCGTAAATCACCTGCCCCGGGCGGCCCGGGCCGGGCACAGTGAACGCATGCCCGACACCGTTCGCCGTCCCGGACTCGACGCCCAGGGGTACCTCGTCCGCGAGGGCTCCCTCGCGCGCGTGCCGGACGTGTTCCGTCCCGTCGTGGCCGCCGCGCGTGACCGGCTGCCGGACCTCCTCGGCGCGCGGCTGCACAGCGCGTACCTCTACGGGTCGATCCCGCGCGGCACCGCGCGCGTGGGACGCAGTGACCTCGATCTGCTGCTCGCGCTGCGCGAGGAGCCGACGGACGCCGACCGGGAGGCCGTCCGGGCCTTCGGCGAGGCCCTGGACGAGGAGTTCCCGCAGATCGACGGGGTCGGCACGCTGCTGTACGGCCGGGCGCGGCTGCTGAGCGATCTGGAGCGGCACGACCTGGGCTGGTTCGTCGCCTGCCTGTGCACTCCGCTGCTCGGGGACGATCTCGCCGCGCACCTGCCCCGGTACCGCCCCGACTCCCTGCTGGCCCGGGAGACCAACGGCGACCTCGCTCTGCTGCTGCCGCGCTGGCGCGCGCGGATCGCGCGGGCGGCCGACAGCGAGGAGGCCCGGCGGCCGCTCGTCCGTTTCATGTCCCGGCACCTCGTGCGCACCGGCTTCACCCTCGTCATGCCCCGCTGGCACGGCTGGACCAGCGACCTGCGCGAGATGGCCGGGGCGTTCGCCGCCCACCATCCCGAGCGGGCCGCGCAGATGCGCCGGGCGGCGGAGTACGGCCACGAGCCCGTCGGCGACCCGGACGTACTGCGGTCGTACGTGGACGACCTCGGTCCCTGGCTCGCCGCGGAGTACGCGCGCGTGCACGGCGTGAAGGCTCCCCGCCCCGAGGACCGGCCCTGAGCGGCCCCGCGACCTGTGGGAGCCCGCTGTGCGGGCCCGCTATATGAGCCCGTGCTCGCTCAGGTAGTCCATCTGGGCCCGCACCGACAGCTCCGCCGCCGGCCACAGGGAGCGGTCCACGTCGGCGTACACGTGGGCGACGACCTGCGCCGGGGTGCGGTAGCCGTCCTCGACGGCCGTCTCGACCTGGGCGAGGCGGTGGGCGCGGTGGGCGAGGTAGAACTCGACGACCCCCTGGGCGTCCTCCAGGACCGGCCCGTGGCCCGGCAGGACCGTGTGGACGCCGTCGTCCACTGTGAGGGAGCGCAGGCGGCGCAGGGAGTCCAGGTAGTCGCCCAGGCGGCCGTCCGGATGGGCCACGACGGTCGTACCGCGCCCGAGGATGGTGTCCCCGGTCAGCACCGCCCGGTCGGCCGGGAGGTGGAAGCACAGCGAGTCCGCGGTGTGCCCGGGGGTCGGTACGACCCTCAGCTCCAGACCGCCGACCGTGATCACGTCACCGGCGGCCAGGCCCTCGTCGCCGAGCCGCAGCGCCGGATCGAGGGCACGCACGCGCGTGCGGGTCAGCTCGGCGAACCGGGCCGCGCCCTCGGCGTGGTCGGGATGGCCGTGGGTGAGCAGGGTGAGGGCTATGCGCTTGCCGGCCTTCTCGGCCATGTCGACGACGGCGCTCAGGTGGCCGTCGTCCAGCGGCCCCGGATCGATCACCACGGCCAGGTCGGAGTCGGGCTCGGCGACGATCCAGGTGTTGGTGCCGTCCAGGGTCATCGCGGAGGCGTTGGGCGCGAGCACGTTGACGGCGCGTTCGGTCGCCGGCCCCGTGAGGACACCGCCCCGGGGCTGACCGGGCAGGGCTGCTGCGTCCGTCATGCGGGGCCTCCTCCGGTGCTCGGAGCCGTCGTCTCGCGTTCCGTCCCAGGTGCCCCGTCGGCGGCCGTCCCACTCGTCGGAACGCGCTTGGTGAACTCGTCGTGCCCGGGCCAGGACAGGACGATCTCACCGTCCACCAGGCGGGCCCTGGCCAGCACCGGGGTCATGTCACGCGCCGGCGCAGCCGCGAGCGCCCCGGCCGCCGTGTCGTACGGGAGGAGCTGACGCAGGGTGGCGATGGTGGGCGGCATCATCAGCAGCTCGCCCTCGTCGTACCCGGCGGCGGCCTCCTCGGGGCGGATCCACACCGTGCGGTCGGCCTCCGTGGAGGCGTTGCGGGTGCGCTGGCCCTCGGGCAGGACGGCCACGAAGAACCAGGTGTCGTAGCGGCGGGACTCGAACTCCGGGGTGATCCAGCGGGTCCAGGCGCCCAGCAGGTCGGAGCGGAGCACCAGGCCGCGGCGGTCCAGGAACTCGGCGAAGGACAGCTCACGCGCGACCAGGGCGGCACGGTCCGCCTCCCAGTCGTCCCCGGTGGTGTCCCCGACGACCGAGTCGGCATCGGGGCCGGCGAGCAGGACGCCCGCCTCCTCGTACGTCTCCCGCACGGCGGCGCAGACGACGGCCTGGGCGCCGCTCTCGTCGACGCCCAGCCGCTCGGCCCACCACGCACGCGTGGGACCGGCCCAGCGGACCAGGCGGTCGTCGTCACGCGGGTCGACACCACCGCCGGGGTACGCGTACGCACCTCCGGCGAAGGCCATGGAGGCGCGTCTGCGCAGCATGTGGACGGCCGGACCGGCCGGAGTGTCCTTCAGGAGCAGCACGGTGGCCGCGCGCTTCGGGGGCACCGGTGCGAGGGTGCCGTCCGCGAGCGCGCGGATGCGGTCGGGCCATTCCGGGGGATACCACTGACCGTTCGCCATGGCCGGAGGCTATCCCGTGTAGGGCGAATGTTCGAGAGGCGCCCGAGGTCAGAGAGGTTACTGAGCGAGCTCGACCTGGATCTCGACCTCCACCGGGGCGTCCAGCGGCAGCACCGCGACACCCACCGCGCTGCGGGCGTGCACGCCCTTGTCGCCGAGCACCTCGCCGAGCAGCTCGCTGGCGCCGTTGACGACACCGGGCTGCCCGGTGAAGTCCGCGGCCGAGGCGACGAAGCCGACGACCTTCACCACGCGCGCGATGCGGTCCAGGTCGCCGGTGACGGACTTCACGGCGGCCAGCGCGTTCAGCGCGCAGGTACGGGCCAGCTCCTTGGCCTCCTCGGCGGTGACCTCGGCGCCCACCTTGCCGGTGACCGGCAGCTTGCCCTCCACCATCGGCAGCTGGCCGGCGGTGTAGACGTACACACCGGACTGCACGGCCGGCTGGTACGAGGCCAGCGGCGGTACGACCTCCGGCAGGGTCAGGCCCAGTTCGGCCAGCCTCTCCTCGACCGCGCTCACGCCTGCTTCTCCCGCTTCAGGTAGGCCACGAGCTGCTCGGGGTTGTTGGGCCCGGGCACGACCTGGACGAGCTCCCAGCCGTCCTCGCCCCAGGTGTCCAGGATCTGCTTCGTGGCATGGACGAGCAGCGGCACGGTCGCGTATTCCCACTTCTTGGTCATGGGCCGACTGTAGCCGCTGTGGTCACCCGGGCAGGCGGCCGACCACGGGCTTCGTCGCCCACGGCGGACACGGACATGAGGGCGGCGGACGCGGGGCACGGGGGCAACAGGCCCCGGACAGGAGGGCGGCGGACGCGGTTCCTGGGGCCGCCCGGGAGCACCGTTGTCCACAGCCTGCCGCGTGACCGTCGGCCGGACTGGTTAGGCTCGAATACGTGAGCAGGCTCCAGGTCGTCAGTGGCAAGGGCGGGACCGGCAAGACGACGGTCGCCGCCGCACTCGCGCTGGCCCTCGCGACCGAGGGGAAGCGGACGCTTCTCGTGGAGGTCGAGGGCCGGCAGGGCATCGCACAGCTCTTCGAGACAGATGCGCTGCCCTACGAGGAACGGAAAATCGCGGTCGCACCCGGTGGCGGGGAGGTGTATGCCCTCGCCATCGACCCCGAACTCGCCCTTCTGGACTATCTCCAGATGTTCTACAAGCTCGGCGGCGCGGGCCGGGCGCTGAAGAAGCTCGGCGCGATCGACTTCGCCACCACGGTCGCGCCGGGGCTCAGGGACGTCCTGCTGACCGGCAAGGCGTGTGAGGCGGTCCGCCGCAAGGACAAGGCGGGACGGTTCACGTACGACTACGTCGTGATGGACGCGCCGCCCACCGGGCGCATCACCCGGTTCCTCAACGTCAACGACGAGGTCGCCGGGCTCGCGAAGATCGGCCCGATACACAATCAGGCGCAGGCGGTGATGCGGGTGCTGAAGTCGCCGGAGACGGCGGTGCACCTGGTGACGCTGCTGGAGGAGATGCCCGTCCAGGAGACCGCCGACGGGATCGCCGAACTCCGCGCGGCGCGGTTGCCGGTGGGCCGGGTCATCGTGAACATGGTCCGGCCGCGGGTGTTGGACGCGGCGGACCTGGAACTCGTACGGACCGTGCCGCGTTCCTCCGTCGCGCAGGCCCTGTCGGCCGCCGGGCTCGGCGGGGCGCGGCGCGGCGGGCACGCCGAGCGGCTGGTGGACCCGTTGCTGGAGCAGGCCGCGGAGTACACCGAGCGGTACGCGCTGGAGCAGGAGCAGCGCGCGGTCCTCGGCGAACTGGAGCTGCCGCTGCACGAACTGCCGCTGCTCGCCGAGGGCATGGACCTCGCGGGCCTGTACGAACTCGCCACCGAGCTGCGGAAGCAGGGGTTGTCATGAGTCCGGACCCGGCCGAGGCGCAGGACGCCGCCCGCCCTCATCTCTCCCCCGCGCGCGTGCTGGACGTCGATCCGCTGCTGGACGACCCGGACACCCGGATCGTGGTGTGCTGCGGCTCGGG
>Ga0308175_100001134_pt1 | contig 17805 bp, 18 predicted proteins | sample PhyCR1_3_FD_203893 | JGI IMG/M metagenome (GOLD analysis project Ga0308175, IMG submission 203893) | Soil microbial communities from UC Gill Tract Community Farm, Albany, California, United States - DLSLS.C.R1 | ecosystem: Environmental > Terrestrial > Soil > Agricultural land | place: USA...
ACCGGCCGGCTCGAGCGAATGGCGCCCCGGCGGCTCGCCGAGACATCGCGCTGGACCGTCGCCGTCACGTCGCCCGGCGGGATGCACCCAGGCGCCGAGGGCTGGCGCGCCTGCGTGCGCGTGCGCCTCGTTCACGCGCTCGTTCGCCGCCACCTGCAGGCCTCGCCCGGCTGGGAGCCCGAGTGGGGCGTCCCGATCAGCGCGGCCGGCGGCTTCGCCACCGCGATCGGCGGGTTCTTCGTCGTGCCCGTGCGAGCCATGCGCGACCTCGGCGTGCGCTTCTCGCCGGCCGAGCTCGAGGCGATCGCGCACCTGTGGCGTTGGATCGGCTTCGTCATGGGCGTGCCCGAGGACCTCCTCCCGGACTCCGCGCGCCAGGCCGAGGAGTGGGTCGATACGGCGCTGGCGCACGGCGGCGGGCCGACCGACGACTCGCCGCGCCTCATGCGCGCGCTCCTGTACCACGGGCTGAACCTCGGGCCGGCCTCGCCGGCCGTCGCGCAGGTCGTCGGCGCGCTGTCGCGGCGCTGGATGGGAGACAACATGGCCGACCGCCTCGAGGTTCCCGGCGCACGATTGAGCCGCCTGGTGCCACTCGTCCGGCCGGTCACGCGCGCGCGCGACCTCGTCCGCGCAACCGGGCTGCTCGGCTCCGACCGCCGCGTCGCGCAGCTCGAGCTCGCGCTGGTCCAGCGCACCCTCGCACTGCGCCGCGCGCCGCGCGAACCGCTCGCTCCTGCGGACGCGGCGGACGAGCCGGTCCTCGCCGCCTAGCGCCGCAGCATCCCCCAGCAGCGGATCCCACTCGCGTCGTCACGCGCGGAGCACAGCACCTCGAAGCCATGACGCTCGTAGAAACCGAGGTTCTGCTCCTCGAAGGTCTCCAGATAACACGCGCAGCGCTCTTGAGCGGCTCGTTCGAGCGCCGGCGCCAGCACCGCCGATGCCGCTCCGCGCCCGCGGCGCTCGGGTTCCGTGGCGACGATGTTCAGCAGCCAGTAGGGCTGCGGCACGTGGTCGTGGAAGTCGTTGGTGAGCGCGTAGACCGCGTTGAAGCGCGCCATCGCGTCAGGCCCGACCGCGGACGTGGCCTGCTCGAACCCACACTGCTCGACCCACTCCGGGTCGGGCGGCCATGATCCCGGCGGCATCCAGGCTGCGACCGCGTCCCAGTCCGACGTGCGCCAGCAGGCGCCGTGGCGGCAGCACATGCGCACGACCGGCTCCATGTGGACCGGCCCGAGCCGCGCTCGCTGCGCAGCGTCCGGGAGGGTGTGGACGAGAAGCGGGTCGGTATCGAAAGCGCGCGCCACGAGATCGGCCGCGCGTGGAACGTCGGCCTCGGTGAGCTGGAATGGCGCCACGCCCTACTCCGCGAGCGCCGAGGGTTCTTCGAGCAGCTCCTTGACGCGCTCGAGGAACCGCGCTGCATCGGCCGCGTAGAGGATCCGGTGATCGCACGCCAGCGTCGCCTCGAGCTGGTGGCGCACCTGCGCCTCGCCTCCGACGACGACCACGCGCTGCTCGACCGCCCCGACCGAGAGCGCCGCGGCCTGGCCCGGCGTGATGATGGTCGCGAAGCGCCGCACGGCGAACTCGCCGAGGCTCGACACGGTGAACGTTCCCCCGCTCAGCTCCGGCGGCGTGATCGCCGCGTTGTGCACGCGTTCGGCCAGCGCTGCGCGCTCGCTCGCGATCTGCGGCAGCCCCTTCGTGTCGGCGTCGAAGATCGTCGGCACGAGCAGCGCGTCGCGCGCGTGCACGACGAAGCCCACGTTCACGCGCCCGTGCAGCTCGTAGTGGCCGTCACGGTAGGCCCCATTCACGCGCGGGTGCTCGCGCAGCGCGAGTGCGCACGCCTTGATCACCATGTCGTCGAACGTCCCGAGCGTGCGAAGTGCCCAGGCCGCGTCCATGTCGATCGCCACGGTGACCGAGTGGTCCGGAATCGTCGCGCGCGACTCGGCCACGCGGCGTGCCACGAGCTGACGCCCGCGCCCGAGCTCCTCGACCGTCGTCTCACCCTTCGCCTTGCCGGTGCCCGAAGTCGCCGGCGCCGGCCGGTCGCCGTTGGTCTCGCCGATCGTGGCGATCCGCCGGCCGATCGGCAGTGTCTCGCCCGGCCTGGCGATGATGTGCAGCCGCCCCGCCGCGGACGCCTCGTGCAGCACCGTTGCCTTGTCGGTCTCGATCTCGACCAGGGCGTCGCCGGCACCGACCAGCTCGCCCTCAGTCTTCAGCCACCGGAGGATCGTGCCCTCTTCCATCGAGTCGGACAGCCGGGGCATCACCACGTCGGGCACGCGCCGAAATCTACTGGCGGGCAAGCAGCTGCACGGTCTCCTCGATCGGCGCAGGCCGGCCGAAGAGATACCCCTGCCCGAGGTCGCAGCCGAGGCCGCGCAGGATCGTGAGCTGCTCCTCGGTCTCGATGCCCTCGGCGACGGTGTCGAGACCGAGCGCGTGTGAGAGCGAGATCACCGCGGCCGCGATCGACGCGTCCTGCGGCTCGTGGCCAAGGCCTGCGACGAACGTGCCGTCGATCTTCAGGGTGTCGACCGGGAAGCGGCGCAGGTGCGCCAGCGAGGAGAAGCCCGTGCCGAAGTCGTCGATCGCCAGGCGAATTCCCAGCGACTTGAGCGCGCGCAGCTGCGCGGTCGTCGCGGACCCTGACTCCATCACGGCGCTCTCGGTGATCTCCAGGCACAGCGTTGCCGGGTTGATCCCGGTCTCGGCCATCGCGCGCCGGACCATGGCGACCAGGTCCTGCTGGGCGAGCTGGCGCGCGGACAGGTTCACCGACAGCGTCAGGGGCTCGCTCGTCACGGTGGCCCAGCGTGCCGCCTCTGTGCACGCCTCGCGCAGCACCCATTCGCCGATCGGCACGATCAGCCCCGTCTCCTCGGCCAGCGGAATGAACGCGTTCGGGCCAAGCAGCCCGCGCGCGGGGTGATCCCAGCGGACGAGCGCCTCGAAGCCGTGGACGTCACCGGTCGCGAGGTCGACCTCCGGCTGGTAGTGCAGCCGCAGCTCGCCGCGCTCGACCGCGCGGCGCAGCGCGCTCTCGGTCTCGAGACGCGCCACGGCGTCCGCGCGCATCGCTTCGTCGAAGATCTCGTAGCGGCCCTTGCCGCGCTCCTTCGCGCGATACATGGCGGCATCGGCGTCGCGGATCAGATCCTCGGCGCGGTCGTCATTGCCGCGCGCGATCGCGATCCCGAGGCTTGTTGCGAGGAAGACCTCGCCGTCCTCGAGCAGGAACGGGTCGCGGAAGACGTCGACGATGCGCTGCGCGATCGTGGCCGCCTCGATCTCGCCGGCGATGTCCTCGCAGAGGATCGTGAACTCGTCGCCGCCGAAGCGCGCCACGGTGTCGGCGGGGCGAAGGGCGGTGACGATCCGCTTGGCGACATCCACCAGCAGGCGGTCGCCCGCGTCGTGCCCGAGCGAATCGTTGACGACCTTGAAGCGATCGAGGTCGCAGAACAGCACGGCGACCGAGCCCGAGCGGCGCTCGGTGCGTCGCAGCGCCAGGCCGAGGCGGTCCAGGAACAGCGCGCGATTGGGCAGCCTGGTCAGCGTGTCGTGCAGCGCGGCGTGCGACAGCTCGATCTCGGCCTGCTTTCGCTCCGAGATGTCGCGGGTGACCGACACGAGCTCGCGCACGCCGGACTCGTCGCGCACTGCGCGCGCGGTCGTCTCCAGCCAGCGCAGCTCGCCATCCTTGCAGCGCAGGCGGTAGGCGGCGGTCGCGGGCTCCTCGCGCTCGCTCACCAGGCGCGCGTAGGCACGGACCGCATCGCGGTCCTCAGCAGCGACGAGCCGGAACGGCGACGTGCCGATCAGCTCCTCGGGCGCGAAGCCCGTGATCGCGACGCAGGCCGGCGAGCAGTACCGGTAGGTGCCGTCGGGTGCGTGGCGCGCCAGGAAGTCCGAGGAGTTCTCGGCGAGCATCCGGTACTCGGCTTCGCGCGCGGAGACCTCGCGCAGCGCCTCGAGCTCGCTGGTCACGTCCTCGAGCGAGCCGACGAAGCCGGCGTGCTCGCCACTGCTGCCGCGAAGCTCGCTCGCTCGCGTTCGCACCCAGCGCACCGCGCCGTCCGGGCGGACGATGCGGAACTCCGTGGTGAGCCTGCGCTCGATGGCCTCCGGTCCGCTCTCGTTGATCACGCGCTCGCGCTCGTCCGGATGGATCATGTCCAGCCAGCCGGCGCCGCTGAGCTGGTCGTGGCTCAGGCCCGTCAGCTCGACGAGGCGATCGTTGGCGTACAACAGCCGGCCCTGCAGGTCGAGTGCGTAGATGCCGTTCGGCGCCGAGGCCGACAGCGAGCGGAACCGTTCCTCGCTCGTCGCGAGCGCGTCCTCGAAGGCCTTGCGCTCGCTGATGTCGATCATCTGCGAGAGGAAGTGCGAGGGGCCGACGTCGTCGCTGACGATCTTGACGGCGAGCTGCGTCCAGACGACCGAGCCGTCCGGGCGCACGTAGCGCTTCTCCGCGCTGTAGGAGTCCTGGTCTCCGGCGGCCATCCGTGCCATGGCTTCGATGTCGGCATCCGCGTCGTCGGGATGCGTGATCTCGCGCACAGCGACGCCGATCAGCTCGAAACGGTCGCGACCGACCATCTCAGCGAACGACCGGTTCACGCGCTGGTAGCGGCCATCGAGGCCCGTGATCGTCATCCCGATCGCGGCCTCGTCGAAGGCGTGCTCCTCGATGGTGGAGTCGAGTTCCACTTAGGGATCATCGGCACGTGCAGGCCGAACTGCAAGGCTGGGGGCCGTGATTGCGCCTCTTCGTACAGTGCGCGCCACCCGCTATGCGACCCCGCTGCGCGAGGGCGGGTCACTCCCTGGCGTGGTCGAGGCCGACGACGACGGGATGTACGTCGTGAAGTGGCGCGGCGCTGGACAGGGTGTCAAGGCGCTGGTTGCGGAGGTGATCGTGGGTGAGCTGGCTCGAGCGGTGGGGCTGCCGGTGCCCGAGATCGTGCTGGTGGACGTGGATCCAGTCCTCGGGCGGGCAGAGCCGGACCCGGAGATCCAGGAGCTGATCGAAGCATCGGCGGGGCTGAACGTCGGGCTGGACTTCCTGCCGGGCGCGCTGGCCTACGACGCCGCATTCCCCGTGTCGCCCGCGGTCGCCGCGCTGGTGGTCTGGCTCGACGAGCTGACGCTGAACATAGACCGAACGCCGCGCAACCCGAACCTGCTCGTCTGGCACGATCGCCTCTGGCTGATCGATCACGGCGCGGCGCTGTTCCCGCAGCATGGCGGCGACATCGCGGGCGCCGCCCGGCGCGAGTTCACTGCGATCGCCGACCACGTGCTGGCGCCGATCGCCGGCGAGCGCCCGCATCCGTCCTTCGACGCCGCGAGCATCGTGTCGCTCGTTCCCCCCGAATGGCTCGAGCTGCCCGCCGCCGACTACGTCTCGTTCCTCAACGACCGCGCCGCCTTCCTTGCCTGACACGCCCTTCGCCTACTGCGTCCTGCGCGTCGTCCCCGACGTCGAGCGCGCCGAGTTCCTGAACGTCGGCGTCGTCCTCTTCGCACGCCAGGCGCGCTTCCTGGAGGCCCGGATCGCGCTGGATCGGGAACGATTGGCCGCGCTGTCGCCGGACTGCGACCCCGACCCGGTGACGCGCCACCTCGACGCGATCGCGCGGGTCGCGGCGGGCGATCCCGACGGCGGCCGCGTCGCGTCGATGGAGCCGAGCGAGCGCTTCAACTGGATCGCTGCCCCGTCGTCGACGGTCGTCCAGGCCTCGCCGGTCCACACCGGCGTCACGAGCGACCCGGCGGCCAAGCTGGAAGCGCTCTTCGCTCGCCTGGTCGGTTAGGGCCCTTCGACCGACGACCAGCGCTGGATGAACGCGTCGCCGTCGAGCACCGAGAGGTCGGCGCGCAGGGCGCGGACGAAGCCGCCGGCCTCGGCGCCCGGGACGTCCCAGAACAGCACGATCTCGCCGTCGTCGATGGAGACGACCTCGACCTGGTCCATTCGCTCCGGGCCGGAGAGGAACGCCGGGCCGCGGGCGCCCTTGGTGTGGATCAGGCGGTAGGCGCGATTGGCTCTCACGCGGACCCCGCTCGCTCGGTGAACTCGTCGAGCTGCTCGCGCACGCGCCGCGACTCCAGCGCCTTGAGCACCGCGCGCGGATGCATCTCGCAGGCGCTGGCGGCGATCAGGACGTGGTCGGTGTCCAGCGCGTGGCCGCCGGCGAACGCCTGCCGGAACGCCGCGAGCGAGAACGCTACGACGCGGCCGATCGACTTCGCGTACGTGGCTGCGAGCAGCGCCTCCTCGGAGTCGAACGGGAACGGGTCCGGCCAGCGCAGCGGCTGCAGCTCGAGGCGCCGGACCGCGCGCCCGACGTCCTCACGCAGCGCGTCGCCCTCGTGCGCGCAGCGCAGCACGACGTCCGAGCGCGCCGGGACCCACTCGCGCGCGGGGTCGGTCGCGATCAGCTGCTCGGCCTCGACGTATGCCCGCGGGTCGCCGAGGTCGAAGAAGAACGGCCCGCCCGCCCCGGTCGCCCGCTCAGCCGTGGATGACCCAGCCATCGGCCGCGCGCGCGGCTTCCATCACGGCCTCGGAGAGCGTCGGGTGGCCGTGGATCATCCGTGCGACCTCGGGGAAGCCGCCCTCCAGCGCCTTGGCGTTCACGAGCTCCTGGATCAGCTCGGTGGCCTTCGCGCCCACGATGTGGCCGCCCAGCAGCTCGCCGTACTTCTTGTCGCCGACGACCTTCACCAGCCCCGTGCGGTCGCCGTAGACGGTGCCCGCACCGACCGCGCCGTACTGGACCTTGCCGACGACGACATCGTGGCCGGCCTCCTTGGCCTGCTCCTCGGTCAGGCCGAACGACGCGACGTTCGGCGTGCAGAAGGTGGCCCGCGGGATGTCGGGGTACGAGATCGGGTGCGTCTGCAGGCCGGCGGCGTCCTCGACGGCGATCACGCCCTCGTCGGAGGCCTTGTGCGCCAGCGCCGGCCCGGGGACGAGGTCGCCGATCGCGTAGATCTTCGCCGCACTCGTGCGCAGGGCGCCGTCGACCTCGATCAGCCCGTTCTCGCCGAGCTTCACGCCCGCGGCGTCGAGCCCGAGCGCCTCGACGTCCGGCCCGCGGCCCGCCGCGATCACGACCCAGTCGGCCTCCTGGCCTTCGTAGAAGGTCGAGGTCTTCACGTCGATGCCCTGCTTCTTGAACGAGCGCAGCGCGAGCTTCGAGATGTCGGCGTCCTCGGTCGGCAACACGCGGTCGAGTCCCTCGTAGAGGGTGACCGCGGTGCCCAGGCGCGCGTAGGCGCTGGCGATCTCGGTGCCCGACGCGCCCGCACCGATCACGACCAGGGTCTTCGGCAGCTCGGTGAGCCCCCATGCCTCCTCGGTTCCGATCACGTTGCCGCCGAACTCGAGCCCCGGGATCGGCCGCTTGACCGAGCCCGTCGCGAGCACGACGCACTTCGAGGCCGTCAGCGTGTCGTCGCCGACCGTGACGTTGCCGTCGGCGGTGAGTGAGCCGACGCCCTCGATGTAGGTGATCTCGTTCTTCTTGAACAGGCCGCTGACGCCGCCCGTGAGGGTCTTGATCACGCGCTCGCGCCGCGCCTGCACGGCGGCATAGTCGACCGTCGGCTCGCCGACCGTGATGCCGAAGTCGTCGGCCTCGCGGATCTCGGTGAGCACGTCGGCGGTGCGCAGCACGGCCTTCGCGGGGATGCAGGCGTAGTTCAGGCAGCGCCCGCCGACGACGTCCTTCTCGACGACGGCGGTCTTCATCCCGAGCTGGGCGGCGCGAATCGCCGCGACGTACCCCCCGGGCCCGGACCCGACGACTACGCAATCGAACTGCTGATCGGCCATGTCAAGAAACCTATCGGTCAGCGTCGCTCGGGCATCTGCAGCCGTGCCATGACTCGGACCAGCTTCCAAAAAAGCCAGCCGAGCAGCGCGATGACGCCGATGACGATCAGCGCCACCCACCACTTCTCGACGCGGATCAACGCGAGCGCGAGGACGATGATCTGGAAGCCGAGGATCGCCTCGAAGCCGAGCACGCCCCAGTAGCGCGCCTGCCACATGCCGATCGCGGCTCCGAGCAGCAGTGCCGTCGTGACGACGGTGTACTGGGCGGCGTTCCTGGAGTCTGGTGTGGCGCCGGCGACCGCCGCGATGAGGTTGCCGGCCGCCATGAGCAGCGCGACGGCTGTCGCGACGACGAGCGCGGTCGGCCGCTCGCCCGGCGCGAGCGGCTGCAGTTCGGCACGCGTGACCTCGTTGGCGGCCTCGCCGCGCAGCCGCGGTTGTGCGGTCGGGGTGCTGTCAGCCGCGCGCTGGCGCGCTCGCCTACCCAACGGGCACCGCCAGCGCGGCGCGCAGGCCGCGCGCCGCCGCCTCCGGGTCGGCCGCGTCGCCGATCGCTCGCACCACCGCCGCGCGCGTCGCGCCCGCAGCGGCGACCGCGCCGATGTTCGTCTCGTCGATGCCGCCGATGGCGAAGAACGGCACCGCCGCGCACGCGGTCGCGTGGCGAACGAGATCCAGCCCGACGGCGGGCCGTCCGAGCTTCGTCGGCGTCGCGTGCACCGGGCCGACACCGATGTAGTCCGCGCCGTGCGCGTGGTCGATCTGCTCCGCGCTGTGCGTCGAGCGGCCGATCAGCATTTCCGGCCCCACGATCGCGCGCGCCTCTTCGAGCGGCATGTCGTCCTGGCCGAGGTGCACGCCGTCCGCGCGCACGGCGACCGCGAGGTCCGGCCGGTCGTTGAGAACGAACAGCGCGCCGTGGCGATCGCAGAGCGAGCGCGCGTGCTGCGCGGCCCGCAGCAGCTCGTCGTCGGAGGCGTCCTTGTCGCGCAGCTGAAAGATGTCGACCCCGCCGCGCAGCGCCGGCTCGAGCGCGTCGAGATGCGTGATGTCGCAGATGAAGTACAGGCGCGCGGCGTCGAGCCCCATAAGGGCAGTCTCGCAAAGGGGACTACCATGGAAGTCCACGGGAGCCATAGTGGCTGAGAGGGCGGCAAGAGCGGCCGCCGACCGTCAGAACCTGCTCCGGGTCATGCCGGCGAAGGGAATCGATTCGACATCCACCAGCGGTTTCGACGTCGCCGTCATCGGCGGGGGCGTCATCGGCCTGTCCGTGGCCTGGCGCGCCCGTGCGCGCGGGCTGAGCGTCGTCGTGCTCGACCGCGGCGAGCTGGGTGCCCGCACGTCGCGCGTGGCCGCTGGGATGCTGGCGCCCGCCAGCGAGGCCGACGCCCAGGAGCGCTCGCTGTTGGCGCTGAACCTGGAGAGCGCACGGCTGTGGCCCCCGTTCGCCGACGAGTTGCAGGACGTCACCGGGCTCGATGTCGGGATGCGGACCCAGGGCACGCTGGCGGTCGCGCGCGACGGTGACGAAAAGCGCGCGCTCGAGCGCGAGCTCGACCTGCGCGAGCGCCTCGGCCTGCGCGCCGAGCGGCTGCTGCCCAGCGCGGCGCGCGCGCTCGAGCCGGCGCTGGCCCCCAGCATCCGCCTCGGCGTCGACTTCCCGGACGACCACTCGGTCGACCCGCGCGCGGTCACGACGGCGCTGGCCGTCGCCTGCGAGCGCGCCGGGGTCGAGCTGCGGCCCGGCACGGAGATCGCAAGCCTCGACGAGATCGAAGCCGGCCAGGTCGTGCTCGCCGCCGGCCCCTGGAGCGCGCAGCTCGCGCCGCTGCCGGTCCGGCCGGTGAAAGGGCAGACGATCCGGTTGAAGGGGGAGCCGCTGCTGGAGCGCACGCTGCGCTTCGAGACCGGCTACCTCGTGCCGCGGGCGGATGGGCGGCTCATCCTCGGGGCGACGATGGAGGAACGCGGGTTCGACACGACGATGAGCGCGCTCGCCGTGCACGACCTGCTGCGCGACGCCGCCGAGCTGGTGCCCGGGATTCTCGAGCTCGAGATCGAGGAGCTGATCGCCGGCCTGCGCCCCGGCACGCCCGACAACGCGCCGCTGATCGGCCGCCTCGACGACCGTGTCGTCGTCGCAACCGGCCACCACCGCAACGGGATCCTGCTCACCCCGATCACCGCGCGGCTCGTCGCCGCCGAGCTGGCGGGCGAATCCGAGGAGCACGCGTTCTCGCCACATCGCTTCGCCGCATCGGGAGCCGCCGCATGATCACGGTCAACGGCGAGCCGCGCGAACTGACCGGAACCGTGGACCAGCTGCTCGAAGCGCTCGGCGTCGAAGCGCGTCGCGGCCTGGCGGTGGCGGTCGACGCGGCCGTGGTCCCGAGGAGCGAGTGGTCCACGACCCACGTCGAAGCGGGCGCCCGCGTCGAGATCGTCACGGCGGTGCAGGGTGGCTGACGACCTGCGCATCGCCGACAGGACCTTTGGCTCGCGCCTGATCCTCGGCACCGGCGGCTTCGCCCGCCTCGAGACGCTCGCTGACGCGATCCGCGCGAGCGCCACCGAGATGGTCACGGTCGCGCTGCGGCGCATCGAGCCCGCGATGCAGGGTTCGCTGATGGACGTGCTCTCCGACTGCGGCGTCCAGGCGCTACCGAACACGGCCGGCTGCTTCACGGCGCGCGACGCCGTGCTGACCGCGCAGCTCGCGCGCGACGCCTTCGAGACCGACTGGGTCAAGCTCGAGGTGATCGGTGACGACCGCACGCTGCTGCCCGACGCGGTCGAGCTCGTCGCCGCAGCCGAACAGCTCGTCGACGACGGCTTCACGGTGCTGCCGTACACCACCGACGACCCGATCGTTGCCAAGCGCCTGGAGGACGTCGGGTGCGCGGCGATCATGCCGCTGGGCTCGCCGATCGGCAGCGGCATGGGGATCCGCAACCCGTACAACATCGGCCTGATCCGCGAGCAGACGGCGCTGCCGGTGATCCTCGATGCCGGCGTCGGCACCGCGTCCGACGCCGCGCTCGCGATGGAGCTGGGCTGTGACGCCGTCCTGTGCGCAAGCGCGATCAGCCGCGCCGAGGATCCGGTCGCGATGGCGACCGCGATCCGCCAGGGCGTCGAGGCCGGCTGGCTGGCGCGCAACGCCGGCCGGATCCCGCGCCGCCTGTACGCCGAGGCATCCACGCCGGACACGGGGCGGCCGGAGTTCTGAGCCGCGTCGAGGACCTGATCACGGGCTTCCGCGAGGCGCTCGGCAGCCGCGATCGCGCCGCGTTCGCGAAGGTCTGCGCGAGCGACCTGCACTATGAGGATCCGCTGTGCCCCGAGCCGCTCAGCGGGCCTTACGAGCTGGCCGACCACGTCGCGCGGCTGTGGCACGGGTTTCCGGATGCGCGTGTGGAGGAGACCGCGAGGCCGATCAGCGACGGACGCTTCGTCTCCGCGCCGGTGAAGCTGCTCGCGACGCATCGCGAGGAGGTCGGCGGCTTCCCGGCGACCGGCCGTTTCGTCGTCGTGCACGCGGTGCTCGTGTGCGAGCTCGACCCGCGCGGCGACCTGTTGTGGCGCGTGCGCGCGTTCTTCGACGTCTACGACGCCGGGATCCAGCTCGGCGTGCTCCCCCGCCGCGGCGGGCTGGGGGAGCGCGCGATGTTCATCGCCCGAGGGTTCGGGCTGCGCCGGCTCAGGACGTGACGTTCAGCGTGGCCGTCATGCCCGGGTGGATCGTGCAGACGTAGCTGATCTTTCCGGCCTTCGTGGCCTTGTAGGTGAAGGAGCCGCCGTTGCTGAACGTCGGCGAGTGCAGCGGGCCGCCCGTGACGTTGTGCGGCACGGAGTCCTGGTTGACCCACTTGATGGTCGTGCCGACCTTGACCGTGGCGTCCTTCGGGCTGAACTGGATGTTCTTCATGTCGATGGTCAGGGTTTTGCCGCTGCTCGGCGCAGCGGTGCCGCCGGACGTCGAGCTCGAGCTCGTCGTCGTGGCCGGCGTCGAGCTGGAGCTGGACGATGAAGACGAGTTGTTGGAGCTGCCGCACCCGGCTGCCGCGAGCGCGACGAGGGCGAGCAGGAGCAGTGGGATCCGCTTCATGTGAACGAGGGACGACGTCATGGAGTGCTTCCTTCCCGTCGAAGGTCGATGACGATGGGTGCGTGGTCGCTTAGATGACCATGCTCCAACGTCGTTTCAGGCGCCGTCGCAGTCCACCCGCGACCCAGGACCCGGTCGACCTTGTGCCCGCCGAGGTCGGTCAGCCCTGGTGGGTGCGGCGTGCGCGTGTTGAAGTCTCCTCCGAGGATGACCGGCGCGTCGCCCGCCCAGCCGAGCACCGTGCGCGCGGCCTTGGCGGCGTCGGCCTGCGCGCGCTCCTCGGACCAGACCTGCGCGTGCAGGTTGGCGATCCAGCCCGCGGTCGTCCGCACCGCATGCACGACGCGGCGCTCGGGCCGCGTCCGCAGCACGGCGAAGCGATGGTCCGAGCCGCCGTCGTCGCCGCGCAACAGGATCGCGTTGCAGCCGCCGCCGTTGGACTTGATGAAGTCCGGCCAGCGCGTGGCGATGAAGCGCCGCAGCGGCAGGCACGCGTTGCGCGCCGTCAGCGCGTGGTGCTCGTGGGCGTCGCAGTCGCGCGCCAGCTGCGCCGGCCACCAGGGCGGGCACTCCTGCAGCAGGGCGACGTCCCAGGCCCAGCCGGCGAGCCGCTCGGCGAACGATTCGTAGAGGTCGCGGTGTGCCGGCGGCACCGCGCGGCCGTGGTAGAGGTTCCAGCTGAGAACGAGCACAGGTCTTTATCCTCTCCGTCTTGACGCGCCACCTGCTCACCGGTGAGGAGCTCACGCCCGACGAAGTCCTCGCAATCGTCGCGCGCGCGGAGGAGCTCAGGGCCGCTCCGGGCGCGTCGCAGGTGCTCGCCGGCCGCTCGATGGCGCTGATCTTCGAGAAGCCCTCGACGCGCACGCGCGTGTCATTCGAAACGGGCGTCGCGGAGCTGGGCGGCCATCCGCTGGTGCTGCGCTCCGGCGAGCTGCAGCTCAGCCGCGGCGAGTCGGTCCGCGACACCGCGCTGGTGCTCAGCCGCCACGTCGCGGCGATCGGGATCCGGACCGGCCCGGACGCGGAGGTCGAGGAGCTGGCCGAGCACGCAAGCGTCCCGGTGGTGAACATGCTCACCGCCGGTCACCACCCATGCCAGGCGCTGGCCGACCTGCAGACCCTGCAGCAGCGCTTCGGGCGCCTCGACGGGTTGAAGCTCGCCTACGTCGGCGACGGCAACAACGTCGCGCGCTCGCTCGCGATCCTCGGCGAGAAGGCCGGCGTGCAGGTCGCCGTCGCGTCACCGCCCGGCTACGAGCTGGAGCCCGTGGCCGGCGCACAGCTGACGAACGACCCCGCCGAAGCGGTGGCGGGTGCAAACGCGGTCTACACCGACGTCTGGGTCTCGATGGGCGACGAGGCGACCGCGGACGAGCGCCGCGCCGCGCTGGCGCCCTACCGGATCGACGATGCACTGCTCGACCGCGCCGCCGCCGGCGCGGTCGCGCTGCACTGCCTGCCCGCGCACCCAGGCGAGGAGATCACCGCGAGCGTGCTCTACGGCGAACGGCAGGCGATCTGGGACCAGGCCGAGAACCGCCGCCACGCGCAAAAGGCGCTGCTGGAACTGCTGCTCACCGGCTGATCTGCCGATAGGTCTCTCCAGGATGCAGGGAAGAGGCCGTCGCTTCGAGATGGTGCATGCGCTGCGCGGCGTCGCGGCGCTCAGCGTGCTGCTCTACCACGCGCTGTTCAAGGCTTACCTCCACCATCACCACGAGAGCCCGCTCGCCCCGTATGCGGCGCACCTCGATGTCGGCGTCGCGGTCTTCTTCCTGATCTCGGGGTTCGTCCTCTACCGCCCGATGGTCGCGGCGCGGCTGGCCGGCCGGCCGCCGCTCGATGCAGACGAGTACGCGCGCCGCCGGCTGTGGCGCATCGTCCCGGCCTACTGGGTCGCGTTGGCCGTCGCCGGGCTCGCGGGCGCCTCGTACGTCGGCTCGCCGCAGATCTTCTCCGCGAAGGGCATCCCCGCGTACTTCGGCTTCCTGCAGATCTACAACCCTGACTCCGCCGCAGGCGGCATCAACGTCGCCTGGACGCTGTGCGTGGAGATCACGTTCTACGCGTTCCTCCCGCTGTGGGCGCTGGGCGTGAGGCGTGCGCTGCGTGGCGCGGGCGCGCGCGGCGAGTACCTCGCGCTCGCCGGCCTGTTCGGGGCATCACTCGTGTGGCAGGTCGTGGCGGTGCTCGCGACCGACGTCAACCAGTTCGGGGCCGGCGCGTCGCGCTGGATCGAGCCGCTGCCGAACTTCCTCGACCAGTTCGCGGTCGGCATGGCGCTGGCGGTCGCCAGCGTGCAGTTCGAAGGACGGTCGCTTGCCCGGTCGTGGCGCTGGTGGCTGGTCGCCGGGGCGGCGTTCGTCGCGCTCGGCGCCGTCGTGGGCACCCACGCGCTGACGCCGGCGACCTATCTGCTGCGCCACCAGCTGAACACGCTCGTCGCACTCGGGCTGCTGGTGCCGGCGGTCCTCGTCGGACGGCGCACGCTGCGCGTCCCGGGCCTCGCCTTCCTCGGCACGATCTCCTACGGCATCTACCTCTACCACGTGCCCGTCATGGTCCGGATGGCGAAGTGGACCGGCATCCCGCGCACGCCGACCTCGGAGGCCGCCTGGCTGGCGGCCACCCTCGCCATCACGATCGTGCTGGCGGCCATCAGCTGGCGCTTCGTGGAGCGCCCGCTGATGGCGCGCCGTCAGCGGCTCACCTCGAGTGGCCAGCCGGTGTTGCCGGCCTCGTCGACCGCGCGCACCGAGATCCGCCTGCCCGTAGCCGGGACGGAGATGGCCTGACGCGTTCCCGCCGGCGCAGGGCTGGTGGTCGAACGTGTCCACGCGCCCGACCCGCCGCTGCGCACCTCGTAGTGGTCGGCGCTGCCGCACAGCAGGTCGTCGCCGGGCGCCGTGATCGTCAGCAGCGTGCCGACGAGCTTCGGATCGGCGGGCCTGCCGGGCGCGGTCGCGTCGCGCGCATAGTTGCCGGAGTTCGCCGGGTCGTGGTGGAACCGCGGCGACGACGAGGGCGAGCACGCGGGCGCGCTGGTGTCGTAGGCGAACACGCCGCCGAGGCGCGTGAGCGACACGACGGTCTTGTGCGAGCTGTCGCCGAACTGGCCGATCAGCGGCGTGGCGACGGTCCAGTCGCCCGTGAGCTTCGGCCAGGCGCTGCTCACCGGCTGGCCGGCTGCGTTGAACGCCTGCAGGTCCAGCGACGCGGTACCGGCGACGATCTCCTCGCCGGGCAGGCCGTCGATGTCCGCCACGGCGGGGCCCGTCAGGAACGCCAGGTCGTTCTCCTGCGCGGGGAACCCCGGGCGCATCTGGCCGGTGGCCGAGTCCCACGCCGCCGTGAAGTCCTGGCCGCCGACCTGATAGTCGGGGACCACGAGGTCCAACGCGCGCAGGAGGCCGGCGACCGGCGCCACGAACGACGGCTGCGTGCCGCCGAGGTCGCCGAACGCCGGCAGGCCGACGGCGGGGAAGACCGGGTGGTCGACCTGGCCGACGCCGGCCGACACGTCGGTCGACAGCGCGTTGTCGTGGCCGCCGGACTGCCCGTAGCAGGACGTGCCGTCGGCGTTGAAGATGTAGCCGGGCCCGGCGTCCGGGATCACGCCGACCTTCACGCCGCTGCCGCCCGACGCGCAGCTCAGCGTCGCCAGCACCGGGCTGCCGGTGATGCCCTCGCCGACATCCGGCAGCAGCTCGGAGTTGATGATCCCCACCTTCGCCGGCCAGCCGTTCAACGGCTGCCGATCGGTCGTCCCCGTCGCGGGGAACGCGTAGACGCGCGAGTTGGCGTAGCTGAGCACGCCGGCCTGGCCGATGACCGCCAGCGACGTCGTGTTGATGTCACCCGCGTTCAGCCCGCCGTCCTTGTCGGCGTCGTACTCCTCGTTTGTGCCGACGACGATCTCCGGCTTGCCGTCGCCGTTGATGTCACCCACCGCCGGCGTGTCGACGATCTTGCCCTGCATGAGGGCGCCGCTGTCGGGCTTGAAGGTGATCTCGTCGGACTGCGGATCGATCGCGTCGACCTTCGAGCGATCGACGACCAGGAACGGGTAGCCGTCGACCTGCGAGCCGTCGCCATGCCACGCGTAGATGTGGCGGTCGCCACCGGCGAGCACGATCTCCGGCTGCCCGCTCGCCGCCTGTCCCCCGGAGTGGGGATCGAGGTCCGCGATCACGGGCGACGCGAAGAAGCCGTGCTCGGTGCGGTCGGCCTCGCCGTGGCGCTCGTTGACGAACGGCGTCAGCGGCTTGCCGGAGAAGCGCTCCTCGCTGTGGCGCGTCCAGAGGCGCTTGCCGCTGGCCTGCCAGGCGTAGACACGGCCGTCGTAGTCGGCTGCCACGACCTCGGGTGAGCCGTCGCCGTTGAGGTCGCCGACAGCGACGGAGCCGAGGATCGCGCCGCCCTTGGGCACCGGCACCGCGCCGGACGCGAACGCCGGCTCGGAGGTGTGCACCGGCGGCGTGTCGCCGCGCGCGGGCCAGCCGGGCAGCTCGCTGCCGTCGCGGCGCAGCGCGTGCACTACGCCGTCGGAGGTGGCGAAGATCAACTCGTTGCGGTTGTCGCCGTCGAGGTCGGCGAAGACCGGCGACGAGGCGCCGTCGGTCGTCATCCACTTCGGGAAGCCGGCGATCGCCTCGGCGTCGCGGTGCAGGTAGAGCGTGCGGCGATCCTCGCCGCGTGGCTCGCCGCTTGCCTTCGGCAGGACGATCACCTTGACGGTGAACGCATAGGGCTCGGTGTTCGGGCGACCGTTCGAGGTCTGCGGCGTGCCGCCGTTCTCGTTGCCGGTGAAGTCACGGCCCGCGGGGAACCAGGACTTCAGCTGCGCGGTCTGGATGGTGCCGAGCAGCGTGTCGCCGCTGGCGCCCGTGTGGGTCGCCGAGCCATCGCAGTACGCGCCGCCGGCCCCCGGGACCACGTGGAAGTCGCCGCCCGCACCGGCCGCGTAGGAGCCGCTGCCGTTGTCGGGCTGCACGCCGGGCGCGACGAGCAGCGCGCACGTGTAGCCGTCCTTCAGCCGCGAGCCATCGACGTGGCCGCGCACGTCGACCGTGGCCTTCGCCGGATCGAGCTGTGACCACCAGTCGGGTGACTCGATCGAGACTCCGGGCGGGATCGCTGAGTCCTTCACCGCCTGCACCGCGGCGCGCGCGTTCAGGCGGCCGTAGCCGTAGAACTCGTCGTAGCCCTTGCGTGCGGGGTACGGCTTCGTGTCGACGACCGGCGAGAGGTCGAGCCGGTGCGAGATCGTGTTGAGGTTCGGGTCCGTGCACGTCGGAGCGCCGGTCGAGCAGTTCAGCTCGGTGTCGGCGAAGTTCACGTCGTCGGCGGTGCCCTGGAACAACTGGCGCACCTCGTCGGGCGACAGCTTGAGGCCGCGGTCACGCGCCTCGGAGATGATCAGCCCGACGATCCCGGCGCTGCGGCCGGTCGCCTCCGACGAGCACGAGGAGCTCGGCACCGCGACGGTGAGCTTGCTCATGAAGTTCGTGCAGCCGTTGAACTGCAGGTAGCTGCGGGGCTGCGGCGTGAACGTGTCGTCGTACTTCGTCACCGAGTTCACGAGGATCACGTGCGGCAGCACGCCGGGCTGGTTGTGGTGCTGGGCGGCCTCGTCGGCGGCGGACGCGACGATCGTGAGGCCCTTGGCGTAGGCGTAGTCGATCGCGTTGCGCGCCAGCGTCGAGTTGTTCAGCGTGCCGAGCGCCTCCTGGATGATCGACACCCGGTTGTCGGCCGCATAGAGGACCGCCTGGGCGAAGCGGTTGACGTCGGCGATGAACGATTCGCCGACGCGCAGCGG
>Ga0308175_100001135_pt1 | contig 17805 bp, 17 predicted proteins | sample PhyCR1_3_FD_203893 | JGI IMG/M metagenome (GOLD analysis project Ga0308175, IMG submission 203893) | Soil microbial communities from UC Gill Tract Community Farm, Albany, California, United States - DLSLS.C.R1 | ecosystem: Environmental > Terrestrial > Soil > Agricultural land | place: USA...
GGCGGGGGGGGGGTGGGCGGTGGCGGGGGGGGCGTGGGCCGGGGGGTTGGGCGGGCGGGCGCGCGATTCGGTGTTGTACATGGGGGCGATGAGGTCCTGGGCGGCGTAGGTTTCGTATTGCGCGGGGGGCATGCCGATCCAACTGTTTTGCATCTTGAGGGGGAGGAAGATTTCTTCGCGCGCGTATTGGTCGAAGGGGCGGCGGGCGGGGTCGAGGCGGCGGACGATTTCGGCCAGGAGGTACCAGGTGGAGGCGACGTGGTAGCCGGCCTGTTTGCCCGGAATCCAGCCGGGTTCCAATTTTGCATTGGCGATTTGGGCGATGATCTGGTCCCAGGGGGCGGTGCTTGCGGCGCTGGCGGCGTGGCGCAGGCCTGCGGTGTGGGTGAGGCAGTGGCGGATGGTGACGCCGTCCTTGCCGTGGGCGGCGAAGGCGGGGATGAAGCGGGCGACCGGGTCGTCGAGGTCGAGTCGGCCGAGCTGCCACTGCTGGGCGACGGCGACGGCGGTGATCGGTTTGCCGCTGGAGAGCCAGAGCATGAGGTGGTCGGTGGTGAGGGGGTGGCCGGGAGAGGCTTGGCCGATCGCGAAATGCGCGACGGGCTTGAGGTCGATCGAGGCGTAGAGTTGGCAGCCGAGGTGCAGGCCGGCGGCGATGCCGGATTGAATCACGGCGCGAGTGCGGGGGAGGTTGGCCGGATCGGTGGGGTCCATGGGTGGGGGAGAGGATAAGGGATGGGGTTGGCGTGGGAAGACTCCCGGGTTTTGCGAAACGCACCTATTATAAGAAGCGAACCGTCAAGACATTTTGTTCGCGTCCCCCGAGCCTTTTGTTGCCGGTTAAAGAATTTGCTTGACGAGCAATGCCTAGACTGTCTAGAATAATCTCATGGCGTCCATTGGCGGCGACACGCTTCGGGGGCACCTCGAGATGTTGATCCTCGCCACGCTGGGGCGCGGAGAGGCGCACGGGTTGGAGATTCTGCGGCGGCTGGAGGCGGGCGGGTGTGGGCTCTTGCGGCTGAAGGAGGGGTCGCTTTACCCGGCGCTGTACCGGCTGGAGGCCGCGGGGCAAATCGCGGCGACCTGGGAAAAAGAAACGCACGGGCGGCGGGGGGCGCGGCGGCGAATTTACCGGCTGACGGCGAAGGGCGGGCGGCGGTTGAAGGAAGTCCGCGGGGAATTCGAGCAGTTCGTCTCGGTCGTCTGGGGGATTCTGGGAGTGCCCACATGAACGACGTGGATGACGAACTCCTGCGGGAGTTGCGCGGGCGCGTGCGGCGAGTGGTGGGGCCGGTCGCGGCTTCGGGACCGCGGAAGCGCGTGATGGAGGAGGAACTTCTGGCGCATTTGATCGATGTTTACCAGGAGGAGGCTTGCGTCGGGGCGGGCGTCGGGGCGTCGGCGGAGGCGGCGGGGCGGAGGCTGGGGGACGTCGCGGAGCTTTCGCGGCAGTTGCAGGCGTCGGTCCCGTTGATCGAACGCGTGGTGTTTACCTGGCTCGGTGGAAAGGACAATCCCATGTCACGTTTCTGGCGGATCGTCGGAGGGATTTGGGGGGTAGCGGCGCTGGTCACCTGGGCGTTTGTGTTCGCGATGCGCGAGTTTCGGGTGCCGTCAATGGTGGTACTGGTGGTTGGGGTGGGACTGGTGGCGCTCTGTTGGGCGAGGCCGCGCGTGTCGTGGCTCGTGGGGTGTTTGGGCGTGCTGTTTGGGACGTCTATGATTCTGCCCGCGCTGGCGAAGTACGCAAAGGACCACGCGGCGACGGGATTTCCGCTCCTCGTGTTGGGGGCGTTGATCGTGGTGGGGGGACTGGGGTACGTCGCTTATGGGGTGGCGGTGCGGCGCGTGAGGACGGCGTGATTTGCTAGAGCGGTTGGCCTTGTTGGATCGAGCTTGGAGGCGTGCCTCCGTGCGCGGGGGCGGTGGCTTGCTGCGGCTTCTCGATCCACCTTCGGGACGAGGTCAACGATTGAATCGTGCGAGCGCCGAGGGGCGAGCTGAAAGCTCGTATGGTGTGGCGGGGCAGGGGAGGCTTTTCCAGAACGATTTACGGACTGACGGGGAGATTCCCGTCGATGGAGACGAAGCGGCCGGTCATGGTGTGTGGGGGATGATGGGGAGAGTGATGTGGCTGGCGTGCTCGCCGTCGTGGTAAATCGTTTGGGTGGCGATCCGGGAGCGGCGTTGCTGGTTGAGGGGTTCGCCGGTGTTGGGGTTCACGTCGAAGCGGGGGAAGTTGGAGCTGGAGATGTCCACGCGGATGCGGTGGTCTTTTTTGAAGACGTTGGACGTGGGATAGAGGTGGATGGTGAATTCGTAGGGTTGGCCGGGAGTTAATGGCGCCTCGTGCTGGAGGGATTCGTGGAAGCGGGCGCGGGTGATGCCGTCTTCGAGGTTGAGGTCGAAGCCGCCGGGGAAGTCTTTGCTGGGGGGATAAACGTCCAGCAGCTTGGCGGTGAAGTCGGTGTCGGGGACTGTGGTCGCGGCGAAAAGGTGGACTTCGATTTCGCCGGTGACTTCGAGGTCTTCGGGGATGCGGTCGGTTTGGAAGACGAGGATGTCGTTTCTCGCGGAGAGGGGGATGGGGGTGGGGAAGTTCCAGACGTGGGGGCCGCCGCGCTGGTCCCACGCGCCCTGGAGGAGGAGGTCGTCGCCGGAGGAGATGTTGCCGCCGATGGTGGGGACGGGGTTGTGGGGGTCGAATTGGAACTGCGTTGAGGCGGACGGGGCGGCGGGCTTGTTCGTGGAGAGGCGGCCGTCGGGGGCGAGATAGAACTCGGTATACTTCGTGCGGGCCAGCGGCCATTCGTGCTCGTCGCGCCAGTGGCCGCCGTGGAAGAGGCGGCCGGTCTCGTCCTTGTGGCCGTCGCCGGTGCCCATGACGAAGATGCGGACCGGGGTGGCGAAAGGCGGGGATTTGCCCACGGAGTTGTCGATGCCCTTGAGCCAGTGGTCGTACCACTCCTTGCGCCAGGCCCATTCGTCGGCGATGGCGGCGTCCTTGCCGAAAGAGACCTGGCCGTGGGCGAAGTTGTGCTGCTGGCCGTGAATCCACGGGCCCATGATGAGGTACACGGGGCCTTTGATGGCTTTCGAGAGGGCGGCGAAGTTGGCGGTGGTGTTGCCGGCCCAGGAATCGTACCAGCCGCCGACGAAGTACACGGGGATGTCCTTGTAGCGGCGGGGGTCGGCGAGGATGTTGTTCTGCGACCAGAACTCGTCGTCCGCGCCGTGCTCCATGGCGGAGACGAGCCAGTCTTCGTATTCGGGGGCGAGGCGCAGGGGAGTCGTGCCGCGGCGGGTGGGGAGGTTTTGCAGGTAGAGCTTGCGGTTGTCGGCCATCTCTTTGAGTACGGCGGCGGTGGCGGGGTCGCGGCTGGCGCGGCTGCCGCGCCCGGCGTTGAGGAAGATCCAATTCCAGAAGCGCATCTCGAAGGCGCCGGCGTTGCGCATGGACTGGCGGCCGGTGTTGGAGACGGCGTCAACGGGAATGACGGTGGCGAGCTGCGGGGCGCCGGCGAGCGCGGCGGCGTGCTGGGTGCCGCCGACGTAGCTGGTGCCGATCATACCGACCTTGCCGTCGGACCACGGTTGCTTGCCGATCCAGGCGCAGCAATCGACGCCGTCGGGGCCGTCGTCCGTAAGCATGTGCCAGACGCCGTCGGATTTGTAGCGGCCGCGGGTGTCCTGGGCGATGAAGATGTAGCCGTGGGTGGCGAAGTACTGGGCCATCGTGCGGGCGCCGTCTTTGTTGTAGGGGGTGCGGGTGAGGATGACCGGGAGCGGCGCGGTCACGAACTGGCCGGAGCGCGTCGGGCGGTAGATGTCGGTCGCCAGGGGGACGCCGTCGCGCATGGGGACCATGACGTCCTTCTGGAGGACGGCGTTGGTCAGTTGCGCGGAGAGTGGCGCCGTCAGGACGGCGGCGAGGATACAGACCGGGATTGCCGGGCGCGGGCGCATGAGCCTAGGACTTCTTGCCCTTGCCCTTCTTGCCGGCGGCGCCGCCGGGGGGTTCGATCTGCTTGTAGGTGAGACCCAGGCCCTTGGGCGGCGGGTCGTGGATGGGGTGGCCGAGGTGGCCGTAGTTGAAGCCGACCTTGCGCGGGTCGTTGGGATCGGGCCGGATGGGCAGGTAGGTGAGGGTGAAGTCGCCCTTTTCCTTGTCGGTCGGCTCGATCTTCACGTGGCGCTGCTGGCTGACCTTGGCGAAGAGGGCGTCGAGCTTCTCGGCGTTGTCCTTGTACTCTGGCACCTGGAACTTGATGGTGACCGTGTACGGCCCCTGGTCCGTGATCGTCTGGGCGATCAGGTGGCTGGCGATCTTGTGGGTGTCGAAGGCGACGCGGACGTAGCCGCTGGAGGGCGTCATCTCGGAAACCGCGGTCACGCTGGAGAGCTTGGAAATGGCTTCGGTGATTTTCTTCACCTGCTCTTCGGTGGTGACGCCGGAGACGTAAAAGGCGCGGGTGACGGGATGGGGTTCGAGGGCGGGTTTGGCGGGGGTTTTGGGCGCATCGTCAGTGGCGGTGGCAGTGAGGGCTGTCGCCAGCAGAATGGCCGCGGCGAAAATCGGTTTGCGGAAATTCATCGTGTGCCTCCTCGTGTTTGGGCCGTCTCGCCCCCGCATCGAGTATGCTCGCAAGGGCCGCCGGACGCTAGAGGGACGGTGGCGGCAACTGGGAAGCACGAGGCCGAAGGAGGCGCCGTGAAGATCGAATGCGTCCGCACGTATCACCTCGCCTGCAAGCTGCCGGAGCCGTTCGCCTTCTCGCAATGGAGCTACGGCGAGCGACACGCAATGCTGGTCGAGGTGATCGCCGACGGCGGCGCGAGCGGCTGGGGCGAGTGCTACGGCCCGGCGGTGGTGTGTCAGGCGGCGGTCGCGTTTTACGCGCCGCGGTTGCTTGGACTCGATCCGCTGGCGACGGAGGTGGTCTGGCATCGGCTATGGCAGTCGTCGCTGGATTTCGCGCGCGGCGGCGTGATGACCGCCGCCATTTCCGGCATCGACATCGCGCTGTGGGACCTCAAGGGCAAGGTGCTCGGGCTGCCCGTCGTAGAGTTGATCGGCGGACGGTTTCGGGATCGGGTGCCGTGCTACGCGACGGGGATGTATTTTCGCGATCGGCCGGATGACGAGCGGATCGAGCAGTTGACGGCCGAAGGCAGGCGCTATGGCGATGAGGGGTTCGAGGCGATGAAGATCAAGGTGGGGCGGTCGATTGATTTCGACCTGCGGCTGATCGCGGCGATGCGCGACGCGCTGCCGGACGTGCGTCTCATGGCGGATTCTAATCATGCGTACGATCTGCCGGAGGCGATCCGGGTCGGCCGAGCGCTGGAGGAGGCGAATTTCGCCTGGTTCGAGGAGCCGCTGGCGCCGGACCATTACGAGCTTTATCGGCAGTTGCACGAGAAGATCGACGTGCCCCTTGCCGCCGGCGAATGCGAGCAGACGCGGCACGGATTCAAGCGGCTGCTCGACTGCGGAGGCGTCGATTTCGTCCAGCCGGACATTGCCTATTGCGGCGGGATTTCCGAAGCGCTAAGAATCCGCGCGATGGCGTCGGCGGCGGGGGTCAACGTCGTGCCGCACGCCTGGGGCACGATGATCAACCTTGCGGCCGCGACGCATTTCCTCGCCAGCACGTTCGTCGAGCCCGGCCGCGCCGAGTGGCCGGCGCTGCCGCTCGAATACGATCGCACGCCCAACCCGCTGCGGGACGAGTTGTTTTCTGAACGCCTCGTCATGGAAAAGGGCTGGGCGCAGGTGCCTCAAAGGCCGGGGCTGGGCGTCCTTGTCGATCCGTCGGTACTCAAAACACATCTTCTGAGCACGACAGAATTGCGGGCGTGAAAAATCGTCCGCCTCAACTATTGCCCCTCCAAAACTTAGTTTCACCACAACTGCTGCTCCGCCCGTGCTACGCATCTTGCGCGTATGCGGTTGAGTTCGTTCGACGTGACAAACTGCCGCCGCCGCGCTTCCAACTTTCCTCAGTTGTCGAAACGGATTGGTGCTTTGTAGAGGGATAATCGCGAGTCCAGGGATGGCTCCCGTTCCCGGCGTGCCGCTCGCGGAGCGGATGCCGCGGGAATTCGGCCGACATTTGTACGAACGGGAGGTCGTCCATGAAGCTGGTAATCTTCGGCCTGACGGTCAGCTCGTCGTGGGGGAACGGCCACGCGACGCTGTGGCGCGGGTTGTGGCGGGCGCTGGCGCGGCGGGGGCACCGGATCGTCTTCTTCGAAAGGGACGTGCCGTACTACGCGTCTCAGCGGGACGTGGCGTCGATGGCCGGCGGGGATCTCGTGCTTTATCCCGATTGGGCCGCGGTGCTCGCGCGGGCGAAGCGCGAGCTGGAGGACGCCGACGTGGCCATGGTCACCTCGTACTGCCCCGACGGCATCGCGGCATCCGACCTGGTCCTCTCGTCGCCGGCGGCCGTGAAGTCGTTCTACGACATGGACACGCCGGTCACGCTGGAGAACCTGCGCGAAGGACGGCCGGTGGCATACGTCGGCCCGCGCGGGCTGCGCGACTTCGACCTGGTGCTGAGCTACACCGGCGGGACGTCGCTGGACGAGCTGCGCTCGCGCCTGGGCGCGCGGCGTGTGGCCACGCTGTACGGCCACGTGGACCCGGAGGTGCACCGGCCGGTCGTGCCGGTGGATGCGTACCGCTGCGACCTGTCGTACATGGGGACGTATGCGGCCGACCGTCAGGCCGCGCTGGAGCAACTGCTGATCGAACCCGCACGGCGGCTGCCGTCCAAACGATTCATCATCGGCGGCGCCCAATACCCGGCCGAGTTCCCGTGGACGAGCAACATCTGGTTCGTGAAGCACCTTCCGCCCGCGGAACACCCGGCATTTTTCTGCTCGTCGCGGCTGACGCTGAACGTGACGCGCCGCGCGATGGCCGAGAGCGGCTACTGCCCGTCGGGCCGTCTCTTCGAGGCGGCGGCGTGCGGCACGCCGATCCTGAGCGACTGGTTCGAGGGGTTGGACGAATTCTTCGAGCCGGGGCGAGAGATCCTCGTCGGGCGCGGCGCGGATGACGCGGTCGCGGCGCTGGAGATGTCGGACGCGCAGCTCGCGCGAATCTCCGCCGACGCGCGGCAGCGAGTCCTTGCCGAGCACACGTCCGACAGGCGCGCCGAGCAGCTCGAACGCGCGATCGAAAACGCCGGCAGCGCCGCAACGAATCCGGTCGAACGAGCGGGGAGGCCACGGGGGGACACGCTTCAGAACGTTGAGCTTGCGGAGGTTCGATGACCACGTGGGGAATCATCCCGGCCGCCGGCATGGGCACGCGCATCCAGCCGCTGGCCTTTTCCAAGGAGCTGTTGCCGGTCGGCAGCAGCATCGTCGGCGACGTGGAGCGGCCGCGCGCCGTCAGCGAATTCCTGATGGAGCGGATGCTCCTGGCCGGCGCCACCAACATCTGTTTCGTAATCGCGCCGGGCAAGTCCGACATCATCCAGTACTACGGCTCCGCCGTCCGCTCGGCGGAGCTGTGCTACGTCGTGCAGTCAAAGGCCGGCGGGCTGTGCGATGCGATCTTCCGCGCCTGCCCGCTCATCCGGCCGGATGACCTCGTCGCCGTCGGACTGCCCGACACGATCTGGTTCCCGGAGGATGGGCTCAAGGCGCTGCCGGGCGACGTGCTATCGTTCCTCCTGTTCCCGGTCGATCGCCCCGAAGCGTTCGACGCGGTCGTGACGGACAAGGACGGGAACGTGCAGGAGATTCAGGTCAAGCACCCGGATGCGAAATCGAACTGGATCTGGGGCGCGTTCAAAATGCCCGGCCGGGTGCTGCACGAACTCGAGGCGCTGTGGCAGGAGCGCGGCCGGCGCGACGAGTACATCGGGACGCTCGTCAACGCCTACCTCCAGAAGGGCGGCCGGGCCGTCGGCGTCCGCCGCGGCGAGGCTTACGTTGACGTCGGCACCCTGCACGGCTACCGCGAGGCGATCAGCTTACTCAGCGTTCGCACGCAGAAGCAGCGGAACAAGGCAAAGCGGCCGACGACCGTTTGCAGCCACGCCGGGACACCGATTACCGTCACGCCGGCCGAAACGCGACTCGGGACGGCCGCCGGCACGGTTGCGCCGAATCCTTCGAACTCGCACAGCGGCAACGGCCATCACCTCTCCCGCGACGCCATCGAGCGCCGGATCCGCGAGCTCGGCGACTGGTTCCACAACATCGACCTGCACGGCGTCCGCACCGCGCCCGCCCATTTCCTCGGCGACTTCCCCGCCGTCAAGTGGAAGCGATTCGCCCACGCGCTGCCGGAGGACATGAGCGGCATGTCCGTCCTCGACATCGGATGCAACGGCGGCTTCTACTCGCTGGAGATGAAGCGCCGCGGCGCTGACCGCGTCCTCGGCATCGACTTTGACGATTACTACCTCAACCAGGCTCGCTTCGCCGCCGAGGTGGTCGGCCTCGACGTCGAATTCCGGCGGATGTCCGTCTACGACGTCGGCTCGATCGGCGAGAAGTTCGACGTGGTCCTGTTCATGGGCCTGATCTACCACCTCCGCCACCCGCTGCTGGCGCTGGACCTCATCCACGAGCACGCGGCGAGGGACCTGCTGGTGTACCAGTCGCTGCAGCGCGGCAGCCCCGAGATCGAGCCGCTGGAGAGCGACTACGACTTCTGGGAGACCGAAATCTTCCAGCGCCCCGGCTACCCGCGGCTGCACTTTATCGAGAAGAAGTACTCGCACGACGAGACCAACTGGTGGGTGCCCAACGCCGCGTGCAGCGCGGCCATGCTCCGCAGCGCCGGCTTCCAGGTCGTCGAGCACCCGGAGGATGAGATCTTCGTGTGCCGCCGCGTCGAGGTCCCGCCGGGGCCTGACGGGCCGCGGGCCGTGTATCCCGCGCGTAAGGCGGAGGTGGCGCATGCCTGACGCCGTCATGATCGCGGACGAAACGGCCGAGGCTTCGGGGCTGATCGCGGCGCTGTGCGCGCCGGCCGAGGATCCGATTGCTATGCCGGCGGCGATGGTCGTCGTCGCCCACCCGGACGATGAGGTGATTGGTTGCGGCTCCCGCCTGCCGCGCCTGTGCGACGCCGCTTTCGTGTGCGTGACCGACGGCGCGCCGCGGGACGGCCGGGACGCGACCGCTAACGGCTTGGCCGGCTGGCGGGAATACGCCCTCGCTCGGCGAGACGAGCTTGAATCGGCACTGGCCGTGTGCGGCATCACCCCCGGGCAAATCCGCACGCTCGACTGTCCCGACCAGCAGGCGTGCCTGCGGATGCCGGATCTGGCGCGGGAGCTGGCGGATTTGATCATGCGCTCGGGCGTCGCGTCACTGCTGACCCACCCGTACGAAGGCGGGCACCCGGACCACGACGCCACCGCCTTCGCCGTCCACGCCGCCGCCGCGCTCGTGCGCCGTCGCGGCGGGCGGTCGCCGGAGATGGTGGAGATGACGTCTTATCACAACGGCCCCGCCGGCATCTGCCCGTGCGAATTCCTCCCCTTCGGCGGGTCTGACGCGACGACCGTCGTCCTCACGCCGCACGAGCGAGAATTAAAACGCCGCCTGTTCGATTGCTTCAGGACCCAGAAGGGTACGATCCGGTACTTCCCGATTGAGGTCGAGCGCTTCCGCCCGGCGCCGGCCTACGACTTCACCGCCCCGCCGCACGAGGGCAAACTGTTTTACGAGTGCTTCGACTGGGGCATGAACGGCGCGCGCTTCCGGGAGCTGGCCGCCGGCGCGATGGAACAACTCGGGTTGCGGGGGCGCCTGTGAGCCTGACGGTCCTGAGCGTCGCCTACCCCTTCGCCTCCGTCGGCCCCGACGCCGTGGGCGGGGCCGAGCAGGTGCTGAGCCACCTCGACGCCGCCTTGGTGGCCGCGGGGCACCGCTCCGTGGTCGTCGCCTGCGCCGGGTCTTCCACAGCCGGCGCGCACGTGGCCACTTCCGCCGCGGCCGGCCGAATCACACCGCAGCAGCGCCAGCGCACCTGCGCCGAGCACCGCCGGAACATCGAGCGGGCGCTGGACCGCTACCCCGTGGACCTCGTGCACATGCACGGGATCGATTTCCACGACTACCTGCCGCCGCGGGGCGTGCCGGCGCTGGTCACCCTGCACCTGCCGCCGTCCTGGTATCCGGCGTCCGTGTTCCACCTCGACCGGCCGGACACGTACCTGCACTGCGTCTCGCGGGCCCAGCGCCGCGCCTGCCCGGCCGGCGACCTGCTCCTGCCGGAAATCGAAAACGGCGTGCCGGTGCGTTCGCTGCAATTCCACTGCCGCAAGCGCAACTTCGCCGTGGCCCTGGGGCGCATCTGCCCGGAGAAGAACCTGCACGTCGCGCTGGACGCCGGGCGGATCGCCGACGTACCCGTCCTCCTCGGCGGGCAGGTGTTTCCGTACGAGGCGCACGAGCGCTACTTCCGCGAGCAGATCGCCCCGCGGCTGGACGCTCAACGCCGCTTCATCGGCCCCGTGGGCTTCGCGCGAAAGCGCCGGCTCCTTTCCGCCGCGCGCTGCGTGCTCCTGCCGACGCTCGCGCCGGAGACCAGTTCGCTGGTGGCGATGGAGGCGCTGGCCTGCGGCACGCCGGTCGTCGCGTTCCCGTCGGGCGCCATCCCCGACGTCGTGGAGCACGGCGGGACGGGATTCCTCGTCCGCACCGCGAAGGAAATGGCCGACGCGATCGCCGCGTGTGACCGTATCGATCCGGACCACTGCCGCCGCGTCGCCCGCGAGCGGTTTTCGCTCGATTCGATGACCCGGAAATACTTCGATGTTTACCAGCAGCTTGCCAACTCCCCACGCGCCGCCGCCGTCGCACGCTACGCCGGCGCAAACTTCGCCGGCGTCTAGCCCCGAGGCGATCGGCCTGATCGCCGTCGACGCCCTGGTCCGCCCGCACACCCGCCGCTGGCCCGACCGCGGCCTGAGCGGCGCGCTGAGCGACCCCGCCGTGGTTGCCGCGCACCGCGAAGCCGCCCCGTTGCTCGACGCCGTCGGCCTGCTCCGCCTTTACGCGATGCGCCTCGACGGCCAGATCATCGCCGTCCTCTACTGCCTCGCCGAGGCCGCCCCGCGCCCGAACCTCCGTCATTATGATTACCTCGGCGGCTTCGACCCCCGCTTCGCGTCCCTCAGCCCCGGCACGCTCCTGATCGCGCACGCGATCGAACGAGCCAGCGACGAGGGTGCGACCGCCTTCGACTTCCTCCGCGGCCGCGACCCCTACAAATACCGCTGGGGCGCGCGCGATCAGTCCATGTACACGCTTCGCCTGTGGCACGGCGGTTCGCCCGCAGCCGAGTGTCGCAGCGAGGAGGTCCAATGACGCGACGTGCCTGCCTCATCGTGCTCGACAGCGTCGGCGTCGGCACCGCCCCGGACGCCGCCGAATACGGCGACCACGGCGCGAACACGCTCGGCCACCTCCTCGACCGATTCCCCGAACTGGGGCTTCCCACCCTCTGGTCGCTCGGCCTCGGCCGGGTTCTCCGCCGCGGGCCGCACGTCCGGCCCAAAGCCGGTTACGGCGTTATGCGCGAGCAGTCGAGGGGCAAGGACAGCACGACCGGCCATTGGGAACTCGCCGGCGTCCTCCTCGACAAGCCCTTCGGCCTGTTCGACCACTTCCCGCCGGAACTCGTCTCGTCCATCGAGCGCGATGCCGGCGTTCGCTTCATCGGCAACGTCCCGGCCAGCGGCACGCTGATCATCGAAGACCTCGGGCCCGAGCACCTGCGCACGGGCAAGCCGATCCTTTACACCTCCGCCGACTCGGTGCTCCAGATCGCCGCGCACGAGCAGGTCATCCCAGTCGAGCGGCTGTACGAGATCTGCCGGGTCGCGCGAAAGCACGCCGACGCGTTCCGCATCGGGCGCGTGATCGCGCGGCCGTTCACGGGCGAGCCGGGACGATTCATGCGGACCGAGCGCCGCCACGACTTCTCCATGCTCCCGCCGCGCACGGTGCTGGACGCCATCCGCGAAGCCGGCCTTCCCGTCCGCGCGATCGGCAAGACGGCCGACCTCTTCGCCGGCCGCGGCATCACCGAAAGCCACCCCACCACTTGCAATGCCGACGGCATGGCCAAGACGACGATGGTCTGGTCGGGCATGGACGGCGGCCTGCTCTTCGTCAACCTCGTCGATTTCGATACGCTCTACGGCCATCGCCGCGACGCCGCCGGTTACGCCGCCGCGCTGGTCGAGTTCGACCACTGGCTCGCGGGGTTCATGCCCGCCGTCCGCCAAGACGACCTGCTCGTCATCACGGCCGACCACGGAAACGATCCCACCTTCCGCGGCACCGACCACACCCGCGAACGGGTCCCGCTGCTGGTGTGCCACGGCGGCAAATGCCCGGACCTCGGCTGCCGCGAGACGTTCGCGGACGTCGCGGCGACGTTGGCCGAGTTCCTCCAACTGCCGGCACGGTGGGTCCGCGGATCATCATTTCTGCCAGCGGAATACGCCCCCGCCCGCCCCGTGGAGAAATCGTCCCCGGTTATTTGCGCAAATCGCTCTCCGCGATGAGCGTGAACCCCTTGCGGATCAGCAGTTGTGCGGCCAAGGTCGGGTCGTCCACGTACAGCACCAGCGCCGGCCCGCGCGGCGGGCTCAGCAGGGGGTAGGCGTAGTGGATGTTGATCTCCGCGGCGAGCAACGCGGCGCAGATGGACAGGATCGGCTGGCGCGTTCGGCGCGGCAACTCCACCGCCAGCAGCTCGGATTCGGAAAACGAGAACCCCTTGTGCCGCAAGGACTCGCGGCCGAGGTCCGGGTCCGAGCAGATCAGCCGGACCAGCGACGAATCGGCCGACTCCTCGATCGACAACGCCACGATCTTATCGACAGCCTCCTCCAGCGCCCGCACGAGGAACTGGAGCCGGCCGACCTTGTTCTCCAGGAAAATCGTGAACTGCCGCACGCGGGTCGGCTCAAAGCCCGCCCCGTGCTCGGTCTGCGGCGGAAGGACCTCTTCCATCCCGCTCAGCTTATCCGAGCGCCGGGGTGATTCCCATCAAAAACTGCAACGCGCCCGGATGCCAAAAAAGAAAGCCCGCCCCGGTCGGGGGCGGGCCTTCGGACGTTCAGCAACCCGTCACGTTTCCGTGGGGTTAGTTGTCGTCGGTGGGCAGCATGTAGGAGTCGTTCGCGTCGAACGGCGACTGGAGGGTGAGAATGCCCTTCTGGCCGGTCGTGCTGTTGGTGCGGCGGGTGTAGATGTTGTCGCCCGCGACGCCGACGAATGGGTTGTTCTGGAACTCCACGTGGCCTTCGCCGTAAAGGACGTTCTGTCCGTCACGGTCGTGGTTGTTGGTGTTCCCGACCTTCATCTGGTTACCCGAGGAGTTGGAGCCCGGGGCCGTGACGTTGTTCAAGGCCGAGGGGCTGGTGCCCGGGTTGATGTCGGCGGCCACAGCGAACTCGGCGCTGAGGCTGTTGGTGAGCTTATAGCCGGAACCGACCGCCGCCGTGTTGGGGTAGGGGTCGGCGTAGCTGTAGCTCAGGTTGCGCTGGATGCTGGTCCAGTTGGCGCGGTTCAGGGCCGAGTTGGTCCCGCCGCCGTAGTTGTCACGCTCGGCGTTGCTGCTCGGGCAGACGAACACTTCCGAGGTGATTTCCTGCGTCCGCAGGAGCAGGAACAGCGCGGCCGGCACGTTGTTGTTCCCGACGTGACCCTTGCCCGTGGGCTGGAAGGGGTCGGAGAACGTGGCGCCGACGGTGACCGGCACGGGCGCCGGGCCCACGGTGTAGAACGTCCGCGGGTAGTTGCCCTTGTTCTCGTTGCTGTAGAGCAGCAACGCCTGGCCGATCTGGCGCAGATTGGACGCGCACTTCACACGATTTGCCGTCTCACGGGCGCGGTTCAGAGACGGCAGCAGGATCGAGATCAGCAACGCGATGATGCCGATCACGACCAGCAACTCGACCAGGGTAAAGCCCCTGATCTTGGAGAGACGCTTCATACGAAGCTCCTTTCGCGAATCGTCGCCGGCCGCCTGCTTTCCGGACCGATGAGGTCGGATGATTAAGGATAAGTGCCTTGATTACTCGCCCGAGAGTCCCCGGAAGGTATGCCTGGGGGCGACCGAGACTAGCGTGTCGCAAGTGTCCAAGCGGGGGGACCTCCCGAAAGAGCGATACATCGATCGGTCAGAAGGCGCGAAGCGACAAGATGCGGTTCGTCGCCGGCGAACACCGCCGGCAAATTGACTTCAGATACTCAACGAGCCCGGGGCGGGAGGGGTTCGATCGGAATTCATACCACTCAAAAGACCCCCGCAATTCCGCCATACCGGAGATACACCTCCGACCCCGGTTAAGCTCGCACAACTACACGATCGAGACTCTATCATGAGCCTGGTAACTTGGTCAAGAAAGAAGTCGAAATCCAACAATTTCCGGGTGGCGCGGGTCAGCGGACTGATCCAATGTAATCTTTACCACCGTTCCGCCACCGTTTCACCACCCCAACGCTAGGTCGGCGGCGTGTCGGCGTCGAGCGCGGCGAAGGCATTTTTCCGCTGTTTTTCCTGCAATTTGCGAATGACCAGCGGCGGCAGCAGGCCTGCCAAGGCATGAACGTCGCCACCAAGTGCGACAACCTGTCGTATCAGGCTGCTGCTGGTTAGGGCGTATTGGTCGCCGGTCATGATGAACACGGTTTCCACGCCGCCGACGGCCCGGTTTGCCAAGGCAAGCTGAAACTCGTAGCGCAGGTCCGAGACGTCGCGAATGCCGCGCAGGATGGCGGTGGCGCCGCACCGCCGCACGAAATCGACGGTCAGGCCGGAATACTGCTCGACCGACACGCGCGGGGTGTCCTTCAGCAGCGCGTTGGCCATGGCCACGCGCTCGTCAAGGCTGAACAGCTCGCGCTTTTCCGGGTTGATGCCGACGGCCACGATCAGGTGGTCGAAGAGATTGACGCCGCGGCGGATGACGTCCAGGTGGCCGTTGGTGATGGGGTCGAATTGTCCGGGGAAAACCGCGCGCTTGGCCGGGGCGGCGGGCTCGGGCTTGGGCGCCTTGTGGGGCATGCGAAGAATTCCGCCGGTACGAAAAAACCCGCGAGAACGCGGGTTTTTTGGCAGTACCCCCAAGGGGAGTCGAACCCCTGTCCTCTGGCTGAGAACCAGATATCCTAGGCCACTAGACGATGGGGGCGCTGGTGAACTTTTCGTCCTAGGGTGCACAAATCTTAGGGAAAGCCGCAGGGGAGTCAAGGTGCGGGACGGCGCGGGACGGCGAGGGAAGGTGCGAGAACGCCGACCGCGGGAGTGGCGCGGTGTTACGGCTGTTTGCGAAGCTCGAACAGCAGGTGCTTGAGCTCGGGCAGGATGAGCTTTGTCATGGCCAGCTCGACGGCCTTCGTCGAGCCGGGCATGGCGAAGAGGGGTTTACCTTGGGCATTGCCTTGCGCATTGCTCCGGGCGATGCCGCCGACGGCGCGGCTGAGCATGGCGGCGGGGCCGATCTGGTCGTAGCTGAGCATTCGGAACAGTTCGCCGAAGCCGGGCAGGGGCTGCGTGAGGTGTTTTTCGACGACGGCAATGGTCTGGTCGCGCCGGCTGATGCCCGTGCCGCCGTTGGTGAGGATCGCGTCGATGGCGGGATTCGACAGCAGCGAGAGGAGGTGGGGTTCGAGTCGGGAGGGGTCGTCGGGGAGAATTGCGTAATCGGCGATGGTGTGGCCGGCGGAGGCGAGGAGGTCTTTGATGAGCGAGCCGCTCTTGTCGGTCTCCGCGGTGCGGGTGTCGGAGAGGGTGATGATCGCGCAGCGCGCCGTGATCGATGCGGCGGACTGCTCGTGCTGGGCGTGAGACATCAGTCGTTCAGGTTGACATCTTTTCCGTTGCGCCGCGCGGCGAGGCGACCGTTGCGGTCGAAGATGACGAAGTCGTTTTCGCCGGGGGGCAGCGGGAGGTCGAGGCGACTCGGGGAGCCGCGGCTGACGGCGAGGAGCTCGGAAGTGGGGAGGTCGCCGCGGTACACGCGGAGCCACGCCTGCGAGCCGCCGGGGCCGACTTCCATCTTGACCGGGCCGATGTCGCCAGAGTGGCCGGGGGGGATGGCGACGCCCCACTGTCGGCCGCCGTAGGGGCTGGGGTTTCGGGCGAGCTCCTCGGGCGCCATCCAGTCGTCTTCAACAGGGAGGCCTTCTTTGGCGAGGCCGACGGTGAGGGGCCGATTGGTGTCGTTCTGGACGGCGACGGTGTAGGTGTGGGTGTTGATGCAACCGGTCGCAAAGAGGAGGAACGGGACGACGGCGACGCCGAGAATTCTTGCGGTCATGGTGATACCCCGTTGGTGGCCCGGTGGGCATGGTAACGGGGCCGGCGAGGAAGGCAATGCAGAACGGAGAGTGCAGAATGCTGAGTTCAGAATTCAGAATGGGGTCGGACGTGCGGGCGCGCTAGTAGATGAGGGGGAGCCAGCCGAGGACCTGGTTGCTGGCGACGTGGAAGGGGACGAGGTCGGATTGCTTGAGCCACTGGACCGAGCCGTCCATGAAGGCGAAGTTGCCGCCCTGAGAGCCGATGAAGTCTGGGGTGGGCAGGGGTGAGGCGGTGCTGCCGACGAGGCCGTGCTTGCCGTGGGGTGCGGTGACTGCGGTGACGGTGCCGGCGAAGGCGCCGGAGGTGCCGCTTTCGATGGAGTCGCACCAGAGGACGTACTTGGCCTTATCCTTGGTCTGCATGGGGGAGTGGAGGCGGTGTCCCGGGGCGGGCTCGCCGGGGTTCTGAAGGAGGGCGTATTTTTCCTCGTAACGACCGGCGAGGAAGTAGTAGCCGTTGCGGAGGCGGAAGTGTGTGATGCCGCCGGTGGTGTCGGTGTTGACTTCCCACTTGACCCACTCGTCGCCTTGTGCGGCGGTGGCGCTGGGGGGCAGGTTGTGGGCGCCGCCGGAGCCGGCGCGGTCGGGGCAGATGAGGATGGTGAGGTCGATGCCGGCCTCGCGTTTGAAGCGTTCGACCATGTGCTGGCTGATCCAGGCGATGTGGTCGGCGTTGTAGGCGCCGCCGGAGATGGTGGTCAGGCCCGTGTAACTCACTGCGCTGGACTGGTTCTCCAGGAGCTCGCGGTGGGAGAGGCGGAAGTGGCCCTTGAAGTTGTTGGCAAGGATGAACGCACCCTGGCTGAGCTGGCGGAGGTTGGAGGCGCACTGGGTGCGCTTGGCGGTCTCCCGGACGCGCGTGAGCGTGGGCAGCAGGATACTAATGAGCACTGCAATGATACCGATAACGACGAGGAGCTCGACGAGCGTGAACGCGCGGTTGGAAGAGGTGCGGGGCCGCATGGGGGCCGTTCCTTTCTTCCCCGGTTGCCTTGGTTTACGACGTGACGAAGCAGATTATCCAAAACTGCCGCGCAAGGATCAAGCAAAATCTCGCGCGTGATCGATGGCGCGCGATGGACGTGACAGGTCCGGGCGCGGGAAGTATCTTCCGGTCCCCTTCATTGTTTGCGGATCACCCGTAAGAGGAAAACATGAAGCGTCGCTGTTTGCTTGCGGTGGCGTTGGTCGCGGTCATTACGCCGGCGTCATTCATCGAAGTCCTGGCGATCGAATCGCCGCCGGTGGTGACGGACGTGGAGGGCCAGCCGCTGGCGGCGAACGCGGCACGGGTGGCGGAGGCGCTGCAGTTCCTGGGGGCGCCGCTGCCGGAAGCCGTGGCGGGTGCGCTTGCGCCGGCGGGGCGGGATGCGGCACGGGTGCAGGCGGCGCTCGACCCGCAAGTGATGTTCGTCGTGGGGATTAACCCCGAAGGGCGGGTGC
>Ga0308175_100001136_pt1 | contig 17801 bp, 20 predicted proteins | sample PhyCR1_3_FD_203893 | JGI IMG/M metagenome (GOLD analysis project Ga0308175, IMG submission 203893) | Soil microbial communities from UC Gill Tract Community Farm, Albany, California, United States - DLSLS.C.R1 | ecosystem: Environmental > Terrestrial > Soil > Agricultural land | place: USA...
TCGCGAAGATGATCAACTTCGGGATCGTCTACGGCATCTCCGCGTACGGCCTGTCCGAGAACCTGGAGATCCCGCGCGACGAGGCGCAGCGCTACATCGATGCGTACCTCGCGCGCTTCCCGCACGTGCAGGACTTCATCGCACGCACGATCGAGCAGGCTGCCGCGGACGGCTACGTCACGTCGCTGCTGGGACGCCGGCGGCCGGTGCCGGAGATCCGTGCTTCGAACCGCCAGACGCGCGGCTTCGGCGAGCGCATCGCGGTGAACTTTGTCATGCAGGGCTCGAACGCCGACATCATCAAGGTCGCGATGATCCGGATCGCGAGCCGTCTACGCGAGGAGGGGAGAGGCGCGCGGCTCGTGCTGCAGGTGCACGACGAGCTCCTGCTCGAGGTGCCCCAGCCCGAGGTGTCGACCGTGCGCGAGCTTGTCCGGCAGGAGATGTGCGGCGCCTACGACCTCGACCCGCCGCTCGCGGTCGACGTCGGCGCCGGCGACAACTGGGCCGAGGCGAAGGGCTGACGGGGCCGTTCGGGAGGTGGGCCGAAGCTGGCTATACTTCCCGGCCGCTTGGCTACCAACGACCTCATGCAGCAGGAGCCTGGCGTCTGGGTCGAAGGGCCCGACGGCGAGCTGATCCCCGATTACGACTCCACCTTCCCCGAGATCAACGAAGGGCAGGTGGTGCACGGAACGGTCGTGCGGGTCGACAAGGATGAGGTTCTGGTCGACATCGGGTACAAGTCCGAGGGCGTCATCCCGGTCTCCGAGCTCTCGATTCGCCGCTCGGTCAATCCCGCGGACGAGGTGACGCTCGGCGACGAGATCGACGCGCTCGTGCTCACGAAGGAAGACGCCGAAGGGCGCCTGATCCTGTCGAAGAAGCGCGCCCGGTTCGAGCTTGCGTGGAAGGCGATCGAAGGCGCAGCCGAGTCGGGCGATCCCGTGAACGGCCGCGTGATCGAGGTCGTGAAGGGCGGGCTCATCCTCGATCTCGGCGTCCGCGGGTTCCTGCCCGCGTCACTCGTCGACATCCGCCGCGTGCAGGACCTGGACGAGTTCCTCGGCCAGGAGCTTCGCGCGAAGGTGATCGAGCTCAACCGCTCCCGCAACAACGTCGTCCTCTCACGCCGCGCTGTGCTCGAGGAAGAGCGCAAGGAGCAGCGGCAGCAGATCCTCGACAAGCTTCAGCCGGGCGACGTCGTCGAGGGGCAGATCTCGAACATCGTCGACTTCGGTGCCTTCGTCGATCTCGACGGCATGGACGGTCTGATCCATATCTCGGAGCTCTCGTGGTCGCACGTCAACCACCCGTCGGAGATCCTCGAGATCGGCCAGACGGTCGAGGTGAAGGTGCTCGACATCGACCGCGACCGCCAGCGGATCTCGCTCGGCCTCAAGCAGACGCAGAGCGACCCGTGGCAGCAGGTGGTGGAGCACTACCACGAGAACGACGTCGTCGAGGGTCGCGTCACGAAGGTCGTCACGTTCGGCGCGTTCGTCGAGATCCTCCCGGGCGTGGAAGGTCTCGTGCACATCTCCGAGCTCGCGCAGCATCACGTCGAGAACCCGCGCGAGGTCGTCTCGCAGGGACAGCCGGTGAACGTGAAGATCATCGAGGTCGACGGCGAGCGCCGCCGTCTCTCGCTGTCGCTGAAGCGCGTCGAGGACACGGACCCGGTGCAGCCGCGCGCGGACGGCGCCGAGTCGGTGCACACGCGGCCGGCGATCGACCTTTCGGAGGACGTCTTCGCCGAGGCGCCGGTCACGGACGGCGAGGAGCCCGAGCCGGCGGCCGAGGAGCTCGACGAGGCTCCTGCGCCGACGGCCGAGTCGGACGCGACGGGCGCGGGCATCGAGCCTGCGGCCGGGCCCGAGCCGGAAGCCGAAGCCCCCGCCGCCGAGGAGTGAGCCGGCCCGTAGCCGTCGCGATCACCGGCGGCATCGGAGCGGGCAAGAGCGAGGCGTTGCGGGCCTTCGCGCGCCACGGGGCCGCTACGGTCTCGAGCGACGAGATCGTGCATCACCTGCTGCGGCGGCCGGAGGTGCGCGAGCGGGTCGTCGCGCGGATGGGAAACGGCATCGTCGCGCCGGACGGGGAGATCGACCGCGGCGCGCTCGCGACCGTCGTCTTCAACGACCGTGAGGCGCTGCGCTGGCTCGAAGAGCTGCTGCACCCGCTCGTCGCAGCCGAATACCTCCAGTGGCGGGACGCGCTTGCCGGGCTGCCCGATGCGCCCGCAGTCTGCGTGACCGAGGTGCCGCTCCTCTACGAGACCGGCGGAGAGACGCGCTTCGACAGGGTCGTCGTGATCACCGCTCCCGAGAAGCTTCGCCGCGCCCGCTCGCTCGTCGCGACCGATGATCGCGAGACGCGCCTGATCGCCGACGCGGAGAAGGTGAAGCGGGCGGACTTTGCGTTCAGGAACACGGGCTCGCTGGAGGAGCTCGATGACTTCGTCGCATCGGTGATGCACTCTCTCGTCTAGATGGTCGATCGGTGAAGCGGCTCTTCTGGCTCGTCGCCGTGGTGGTCGTCGCCGCAGGGGCATTCGCATACGTCGATGCGACGAGCCCACGCTGGTACGAGCGGATCCGCTATCCGCTTCGCTACTCCGAATACGTCCGCGTCCACGCGCGCGAGCGCGGGCTCGATCCCGCGCTCGTCGCGGCGGTGATCTATCAGGAGTCGAAGTTCCGGTCGGACGCGAAGTCGTCGTCCGGCGCGATCGGGCTGATGCAGCTGACCCCGTCGACCGCGCACGGCATCGCCGTGCGCACGGGTGGAGACGCCTTTCACACGAACGACCTCTACGACCCGGAGATCAACATCCGCTACGGCTCGTGGTACCTGCACAACCTCTTCGTCAAGTACGGCAGCGAGCGGCTCGTGCTCGCCGCGTACAACGCCGGCCAGGGCAACGTCGACCGCTGGCGCGCGGAGGGCCGGCCGATCCAGTTCTCGGAGACGAAGGCGTACGTCGCCCGCGTCGAGCACCTGCAGCACGTCTACCGCGAGGCGTGGGCGGGCGACCTCGGCTACCGCTCCGGCTGATGCTCGTCGAGATCGCCGAGAACGCGAACACCTACACGCCGCTCGGCCCGAGCGACGAGCGGATCGTGAACGACCGTTGGGTGCTCTGGATGGGGCGCGAGAACGGTTGGAACGTCGCCCAGCGCTTCCGCCTGAGCGCCGACGAGGTGGACGCCGCGCGCGCGGAGATCCACGGCGTCCTGCGCGAGCGCGGGCGCAGCGAGTGCACGTGGGAGGTCGGCACGCACGCGACGCCCGGTGATCTCGTCGATCGGCTGCTCGCCCTCGGGCTCGTCGACGACGAGCCGGATCCGTACGCAGTCGGGATGGTGCTGACCGAGCCGCCCGCGCAGGCGCCGCTCGAGGTCGACGTGCGCCGCGCGACGAGCGACGCGGAGCATCTCACTGCGGCGAAGATCGCCGCGGTCGCGTTCGGCGGCCCGGAGCCGACCGAGGCGCGGCCCCACGACGATCCGCTGAACGTGGTCTACCTCGCCTATCTGGACGGCGAGCCGGTCGCACGCGGCTCGGCCGCGTTCGGCGAGCACGCCGTGTCGCTCTTCGGCGGCGCAACGCTGCCGGAGGCACGTGGCCGCGGCGCCTACCGCGCCCTCGTCGCCGCGCGCTGGGAGGACGCGGTTGCGCGCGGCACCCCGGTGCTCGTCACGCAGGCGGGGAGGATGTCGCAGCCGATCCTCGCGCAGCTTGGCTTCCGTGCGGTGTGCGAGATCCGGACCCTGCTCGACCGCTTCGGCTGCTAACGCGCGATCGAGAAGCCGCCGGCGGCGACGCGGATCGCGACGGCGCCGGTCCGGCAGAGGATCGCGCCCCCCGCGAGGCGGCACGTGATGCCCTCGTGGTTCCACTCGCGGAGCACCCGGGTGGAGGCGTCCCACCAGGGGAGCCGCCGCACGACGGCCGCGCGGCCGGGGCGCAATGCGACCGATCCGGGCGAGCCGAGGCTCGAGCAGACGAGCGCCGTCCCCTCGAGCCGGCAGGCGGCGCCCGCATCAGGGGTCCGGAAGCGCGGCTCGCTCGACGCTGTGCCCGACCGCGCGATCAGCGCGGCGGCGAAGGCGACCGAGAGCACGGCGACGAGAGGCACGAGGAGACGGCGCATCGGATTTCCAACGCTCGGACGGTCGGAACAGGTGCGTCGGGCCGGAGTCGTCGACGAAGGGTCACTGCGCAGCCGAGCTCCTGACACCGGACTGGTCTGGAAACGCCGGTGCCGGACGTGACGATCGGACCGTTTCTTGAGTGGGTTGGCCTGGTAGGAGTGCGCGATGAGATTCAGGCCGGGAGCCCGGCTCGACCCGTCGCAGGTCAGCGACCGCCGCGGCCTGGGCGGGGGCGGGATGGCCCTCGGCGGCGGCGGCCTGGGCGCCGCCGGGATCGTCATCTACCTGCTCTTCGCGCTCCTCGGCGGCGGCAGCCCGGGTACGTTCGGGAGCCTCGACGGGCAGAGCGCGGGACAGGCGTCGCAGTCGCTCGACTGCAGCACCGGCGCGGACGCCAACGAGCGGCAGGATTGCCGGATCGTCGGTGACGTGAACAGCGTCCAGGCGTACTGGAAGCGATGGTTCGCCGCGCACGGAAAGAGCTATCAGCCGGCGAACACCGTCTTCTTCACGGGCTCCACCTCGACGGGCTGCGGCGAGGCTTCCACCGACGTCGGGCCGTTCTACTGTCCGAACGACCGACTCGTCTACATCGATCTCGGCTTCTACCAGGAGCTGCACGACCGTTTCGGCGCGCAGGGCGGGCCCTTCGCCGAGGCCTACGTGATCGCGCACGAGTACGGCCACCACGCCCAGGATCTCCTCGGCGCGCTGAAGCCGGGGAGCTCGCAGGGCGCCGCGAGCCAGTCCGTGCGGACCGAGCTGCAGGCCGACTGCTACGCAGGCGTGTGGGCGAGGAACGCCGTCGCGACCGGCTACATCGTCGACCTCACGAAGGCCGACATCGCCGACGGCCTCGATGCAGCGGGGGCCGTCGGCGACGACCGGATCCAGCAGGAGACGCAGGGACGGGTGAATCCGGAGACCTGGACGCACGGCTCGTCCGCCGAGCGGCAGAAGTGGTTCGAGCGCGGCTACCGGCGCGGCGAGCCGAGCGGGTGCGACACGTTCAGCGGCGCACTCTGACGCGGCTCCAGACTATGCCTTGAACGCGCGGCGCGAGCCGTCACGAAGCACCTTCACGACCGAGCGCGCGCGGTAGCCCTCGGGGAACCTCGCGTAGAACGCGCTGTTGTCGAGCGTCGCCCACACGGTGCCCTTGCGCGTCAGGCGGACGATCACCGCGCGCACGTCGCGGCCCGCGATCCCGCCCACACCGTGCGGCGTGACGGCGAAGCCGATCTCTGCCGCGCCGAGCCGCTTGGGGCACGAATGCGTGCTCACGCCGTCGTGGATCGTGAAGCACGTCCCGCCCGGCAGCACGCGAATCGTCACCCGGCTCGTGCCGATGTGCACCGTGCGCGACACGATCGTCGCATCGGCTGCTTTCGCGACGGCGATCGTCTGCTGCTCCGACCCGAAGGCCAGGAGGACCGCGAGGAGCAAGGCAGCCGTCCCGGCGGCGAGGCCGGCGAGTGCGAGCGTGCGGCTGCGGCTCCATGTCATCCACCGGTCGTGTGACATCGATCGTCCGTGTGCCCCCGCGCACTCCTGCAAAACGCGGCGTATCCTTGGCCTTCGGCGCGCGAATCCGCGCTATACTTGAGGGCACAACTATGGCAACGACGACAACCAAGCGGCCGCGGCAAATCGACTCCTGGGTCTCGTTCCTGCGCGCGCACGCGGCGATCACGCGCGAGCTCTCGGCGCAGCTCCAGCGTGAGCACGGGCTGACGCTGAACGACTACGAGGTGCTGCTCCACCTGTCTCACGCCGAGGGCGGCAGGATGCGCCGCGTCGACCTGGCCCAACAGGTCGTGCTCACCGCGTCGGGCATCACGCGCCTCCTCGAGGGGCTCGAGCGATCCGGCTTCGTCTGCAAGGAAACGTGCGCGTCGGATGCCCGCGTGTCCTACGCGAAGCTGACGGATGAGGGCGCGGAGAAGCTGAAGTACGCGGCGGCGACGCATCTCCGCGGGATCGACGAGCTCTTCCTGAGCCGCTATTCGGGCTCGGAGCTGACGACGCTCGGCGAGCTCCTCGCCCGGCTGCCGCTGACCGGCGCCGACTGCAAGACCTCGTCCGAGCCCTGCAGCTGAGCGGCAAGATCGCGGAACGGCCCGGCGGAGCCGAGCAGGTCGTCGAACGAGCCCCGCTGCGTGATGCGGCCATGCTCCATCACGAGGATCTCGTCGGCACGGCGAACCGTCGCGAGCCGGTGCGCGATGATGATCGACGTGCGGCCGCGTAGAAGCCGGTCGAGAGCCTGCTCGATCAGGATCTCCGTCGGGCGGTCGATGTTCGACGTGGCCTCGTCGAGGATCAGGATGCGCGGATCGGCGAGCAGTGCGCGCGCGATCGAGATGAGCTGCCGCTCGCCCGCCGAGAGGCCCGCGCCGCCTTCGCGGACCGTGTGCAGGAGCGCCGCGTCGAACCGGCGGGCGATCCGGTCGACGCCGACGGCACGCGCCACGTCCTCCACCTGCTCGTCCGTCGCCTCCGGATGCGCAAAGCGGATGTTGTCGGCGATCGTGCCCGCGAAGAGGAAGGGATCCTGGAGGACGACGCCGAGCTGGCGGCGGTACGAGCGCAGCTCGAGCTCGCGCAGGTCGTGCCCGTCGACGCGGATCGAGCCGGAATCGGGGTCGTAGAAGCGGCCGACCAGCTTGGCCGTCGTCGACTTGCCACCGCCGGACTCGCCGACGAGCGCGAGGCAGTTACCCGGCGGGACGTGGATGTCGACCTCGTGCAGCACCGGATCCCGGCCGTACGAGAACGTGACACGGTCGATGCGCAGGTCTCCCTCGATCCGCCCGGCGCGCCGTGCGCCGGGCTCGTCCCTGATCTCCGGCTCGGTGTCGAGCACGATCGAGATCTTCTCCATCGCCGCACCCGCCGACTGCACCTGGCCGTAGAGGTCGGAAAGCTCCTGGAGCGGCTGGAAGACGAGGTTCAGCAGGAAGACCGACGAGACGAGCGTCCCGATCGTCAGCGAGCCGCTGCCGATCATGTGTCCGCCCACCCACAGCACCGATGCCATCGCGACGATGCCGAGGAACTCGATCCCGGGGAAGAACAGCGAGTTGAGCCACTGTGCGTGCGTGTTCGTGCGCAGGTTCGCGTCGTTCGAGGCGTCGAACTCGCCGAGGAACGCACGCTCGCGGTTGAACGCCTGGATCACCGCCATGCCGGAGACCGACTCGGCGATCTGGGCCGTCATCGACGAGATCGTCTCCCGCACCCGCAGGAACGCCGCGTGCGAGCGCACCTGGAACCAGCGCGAGATGACGAGCGTCGGGGGGAGGATGACGAGCGCGACGAGACCGAGCCGCCAGTCGAGTACGAAGAGCCCGACGATCGCCGCCATCAACGTCAGCGTGTTTACGACGAGCGTGGTCAGGCCCTGTGAGAGCACGTCGGAGAGCGCGTCGACATCGGAGGTGAGCCGCGCGATGATCCAGCCGGCCTTCTGCTGCGAGAAGTAGCGCAGCGAGAGTGTCGTCAGGTGGTCGAAGAGATCCTCGCGCAGGCCGAGCACCACGTCCTGGCCGACGCGTGCGAGCCCGCGGACGAGTGTCGTCTGCAGGACCCACGCGAGCGCGTTGATCGCGAGATAGACACCGACGTCGCGCCCGAGGCGCCCGCGGTCGTGCGCGCGCATCCCATGGTCGATCGCGTCCTGCACGACGAGGAGCGCCGACACCGGCGCGGCTGCGGAGCAGATGCCGATCAGCGCGAGCACGGCGACGCGGCCGCGCCGGCCGACGAGGTAGCGGCCGAGGCGGCTGAGGCCGGTGCGGTGCTTCCGGTTACGCGACGGCACCGATCTCCTCTCCGAAGAGCGACCAGAAGACCGCGCCGCGCGCGAGCAGGTCGGCGGGACGGCCGGACTCGACGATCACGCCGTCGTCGAGCACGACGGCACGGTCTGCGACCTCGACGGTCGAGAGCCGCTGCGTCGCGATCAGAACGGTCCGGCCGGCGAGCGCGGGGCGGAGGTTCTCGACGAGGTGGCGCTCGGTCTGCGTGTCCACGGCCGACATCGGGTCGTCGAGGACGACGACGCGTGCGCCTGCGACGAGCGCGCGCGCGAGCGCGACGCGCTGACGTTGCCCGCCGGACAGGTTGACGCCGCGTTCGCCGATCAGCGTGTCGTACCCGTCCGGCAGCTCTGCGGCGAAGTGGGCGACGCCTGCTGCCTCGGCCGCGGCCACGACCTCGTCCCACGGCGCGTCCGGCCGCGCCGCGGTCAGGTTGTCACGCAGCGGGATCGAGAAGAGGATCGGCTTCTGCGTGACGATCGCGACCGCGCTCCGCAGCTCTTCGAGCTTGACGTCGCGCACGTCGACGCCGCCGACGAGCACGCGCCCCTCGGTCGGGTCGTAGAAGCGCGGCAGCAGATTCAGCAGCGACGTCTTGCCGGCGCCGGTGGGCCCGCAGACGGCGATCACCTCGCCCGGCGCCACGTCGAGGTCGACGCCCGACAGGACCTCGGAGCCCGTCCCGTACGAGAAGTGCGTGTTCTCGAACCGCACGCCGAGGCCGCCGCCCTCAGGCAGCTGCGTCGGGTGCGTCGGCTCCGGAATCGTCTCGATTCCCTGCAGCCACGCGAAGCTGCGCGAGGCCGAGGCCGTCGCGCGCTGGGCGAGCGAGAGGATCCAGCCGAGCGCCTCGAGCGGCCACACGAGCTGCAGGAGCAGCTGGTAGAAGAGGAAGAACTCGCCGTAGGTGAGCGTGCCGCCGATCACCTCGTGCCCGCCGAAGAGCACGACGGCGGCGATCGAGAGCGTCGGCAGGAAGAGCAGGCCCGGGAGGAACGCCGCCTCGACGCGCGCCTGGCGGAGCACACCGTCGCGCACGAGCTCCGCCTTGCTTGCGAAGCGCGCCTGCACGTCGTCCTCGCGGCCGAACGCCTGCACCATCTCGATCCCGACGACCGCTTCGTCGGCCGCCTCGGTGACGTCGGCTTTCAGCTGCTGGACCTCGCGCGAGATCGGCATCACCTTGCGGGCGAAGGAAAAAGCGAGTACGAACACCGCGGGCATGGCGACCAGCGCAAACGCGGCGAGCTTCACGTTGACGAGGAAGAGGACGACCGCGATCCCGACGATCAGCATCAGCGACTGGAGCCCCTGCGTCATGCCCCAGCCGATGAAGTAGCGGATGGGGTAGAGATCGTTCGTCGCGCGCGAGACGACCTGGCCGGTGGCGTGCCGGTCGTAGAACGAGCGCGGATAGCGCAGGTACGCCTGGTAAAGGAGCTCGCGCATGCGCGCCTCGACACGGATGCCCGTGCGCGCGGTCGCGTAGCGGCGGGTGAAGTTGACGCCGAACCGGACGAGCGCGAGCAGGACAACCGCGACGAGGTAGGGCCACAGCGCCTTGTGGTGGCCGTTCGTCGGCGCGATGGAGCTGTCGATCGCGTGCCGGATGACGATCGGGATCGCGAGCGAGAGCCCGGAGTACACGAAAGCGCACACGAGCCCCACGGCGACCAGCCGCCATTGCTCGCGCCACTGGTGCGCGAGCCCCTTCGCCGTCGGCCAGAGACCGAGGTCGGGAGGATCGACTGAGAGGAAGCGCCTGCTCACCTCAGCAAGCTAGCAGCGACGGTTAACGAGGTTAAAGGTCGGCGGACGGGGCGGATGCGAAGGAGATCGCGGACTCGATCGGTCATGCTCTTCCCGTGGACGTGCGGGCGATACCGGGACTCGAGCACCTGCCGTACGCGGAGGTGTGGTTCCACGCCGTCGACGAGGCGGGGTGGGCGGAGGCGTCGGCCGCCGCGCGTGAGCTCGGGAAGCCGGGCCTCGAGGCCTGGACCACGACGGCCACGCCTGAGGTCGTCGAGTTTCTGGTCGCGCGCGGGTACGAAGAGGTACGGCGCTACACCATCTCGGAGCTCGACGTGGTGGCGGCGCCGGATCCAGGCGCTTCCGCAGGCCGGCTCGTCACGTTCGCCGAGCGGCCGGAGCTCGCGGACGAGCTCTATGCCCTTGCGCGTGTCGCCTACGGCGACCAGCCGGGTCGCGCCGGCTCGCGGATCGACGAGGCGTGGTTCGACTGGGGCCTGCGCGCGAGCGAGCCCGAGGGGTCGTTCATCGGGTTGGACGACGGCCGCGCGGTCGCCTACGGGTCGATCGAACGCAAGGACGACGGGCTCTGGTGGCACGGTTTCCTCGCGGTGGCGCGCGAGCACCGCGGGCGCGGCCTCGCCGGTGCGATCAAGCGCGCGCAGATCGCGTGGGCGAAGGCGAACGGCGTCCCGCAGCTCCGCACGGCGACGGAGCTGCGCCTCGAAGGAATGCGCGCGCTGAACCAGAGGCTCGGCTACACGCGGCTGTACGATGAGATCGTGCTGCGCGGTCCCGGACACCCCGCGACCTGAGAGTGCCGAGCGAGGCGATGCAGGCGCTCTACGAGGGAGACCTCGAGCGTGCCCGGCAGCTCTTGCCGCGTGACGAGCAGCTGACGGTCTTCGAAGCGGCCGCGTTCGGTCGCGTCGAGCGGCTGCGCGAGCTCCTGAGGGCGGACGAGTCGTGTGCAACTGCGTTCTCCGACGACGGCTTCACCGCGCTCCACCTCGCCGTCTACGCGGAACAGGAAGAGGCCGCTCGTGTCCTTCTCGACGCCGGCGCCGGCGTCAATGTCCGGTCGACCGGCGAAGTCGTGCGCGTGCCGCCGCTCGGCACAGCCGCCTTCGTCCGCTCGGTTGCGCTCGCGCGCCTGCTGCTCGACGCGGGCGCAGACGTGAACGGCGGGGAGGTCGAAGGGTTCACCGCTCTCCACAGTGCGGCGCAGAACGGCGACATCGAGCTCGCACGCGAGCTTCTCGCCCGCGGCGCCGACCCCGGGGCCCGCACGGCCGCCGGGAAGACGCCGGCCGATCTGGCAGCCGGGGAGGAGATGCGCCGGCTTCTGGCCGGCGCCTGATCATCTAAACTCGCAGCCGTGGCGTACCCGGCCTAGTCGATCCGATCTTCATGCCTTCGCCCGCGCAAGCGTGGGGCGGAGAACTCGCCTGCCGAGGCTGATCTGCGCCGGCAGCTGAAAGCTGATCGACACGACTGGGAGGAAACAATGGGTACAACGGTGCTCTACGAGCGGACGCAGTTCGAGGGTTTGATCGACGAGCCCTGGGTTCCGGAACGAATCGAGCAGGCGATCGCGGACATCGTCTCCGACGCCGACGCGGCGTTCGATCGCGATTCGCTCTGGCCGGCGGACGAATGGGACGGATGGGAGGAGCCGCTGCCGCTGAAGAGCCTGTACGCGGGCTCCGCCGGCGTGATCTGGGCGCTGGACGCACTGCGGCGCCGAGGCCACGCCGAGAGCTCGCTCGACCTCGCCTCCGCCGCGTTGCGCACGATCGAGCTGAAACGGGCGGCTCCTGACTTCGCGGCCGATGAGCATTACCACCCGGCGGCGCTCTTCTGCGGCGAGACCGGGCCGCTGCTCGTCGCCTTCCGGCTCACCTCCGATGCGGCGCTGGCGGACGATCTGCATGCGCTCGTCCGCGCGAACGTCGCCAACCCGACGGACGACATCAGCTGGGGTGCGCCCGGGACGCTCCTCGTCGCGCTCGCGATGGGCAAGTGGACCGGCGAGCCGCGCTGGGAGGACGCGGCGCGCGAGACGGCCGCGGTCCTTCGTGCTCGCCGGGGCGACGACGGGCTGTGGCGGCAGGACGACGACTACCGCGGCCTCGGCACGCTGCACGGCGCCGCCGGAAACACCCTCGCCCTGTGCCGGTTCCAACCGGATCGTGCCCTTGCGAGCGAGACGGCGGCCGTCCTTTCGAGGACTGCGTTCCGCGAGGGCGGCTACGCGAACTGGCCCGGCTCGCCGCGTCCGCAGCTCGCGCGCCCGCGCGACGGCCGGGTCTGCCTCCAGTGGTGCACCGGGGCTCCGGGTGTCCTCGCCGGCGCGATCGACTACCTCGACGAGGATCTCGTGCTCGCCGCTGCCGAGCTGATCTGGCAGGCGGGCGCCCACGGCGACGAGAAAGGGCACGGCCTCTGCCACGGCACGTCGGGCAACGGCCTCGCGCTCCTCAAAGCATTCGCGCGCACCCGCGACGAGCGCTGGCTCGAACGCGCCCGCCGCTTCGCCGTCCACGCGGTTGCCCAGGCGGAGCGGATCGCCGCTACAAACGGGCGGCGCCGCTACTCCCTCTTCACGGGGGACGTCGGCACCGCGCTCTTCGCCGCCGCCTGCCTGGATCTCGACACGCGCTTCCCGGTCATCGATGTGCTGTAGGAGCGATGAGTTCCGGGATGCTCTCGAGTCCTTCAGTCGAATCGACAAAGCGAGGTTGGCGTGAAGATCGCGTTTCCAGGGGAGTCTCCGGAGTACCGGGCGGCCCGCGACCGGTTGCTCGAGCGGGAGATCGAGTTGCGCCGTGCCATCGAGGATGTCGCTGCCGCGAGGCGCAACTTGCCGCCGGGTGGTGCGGTGCCCGAGGACTACACCTTCCAGGAGAGAGGAGCCGGCGGCGGCCCGGCCGGCGTCAGGCTGTCAAAGCTGTTCGACCCGGGCAAGGACTCGCTCGTCATCTACAGCTTCATGTTCCCGCGCGACCCCGGCGACCTACGGGACGCCCCGAAGGCGGGGCAGACGGCGCGCCTCCCGATCGCCGAAGGCCCGTGCCCGTCCTGTGTTGCATTTCTCGATCAGCTCGACGGCGCCGCGGAGCACGCTGCGCAGCTCATCAATCTCGCCGTTGTCGCAAAGGCTCCGCTCCCGCGCGTTCTCGCCTTCGGCGAAGAGCGCGGCTGGCGTCGGCTGCGGCTGCTCTCCTCAGCCGCGAACACGTACAACCGCGACTACTTCGCCGAGACGGTGGAAGGGCACCAGAGGCCGATGCTGAACGTGTTCCACCGCGAGCGTGGGACGATCCGTCATTCCTGGGGCTCGGAGCTCTTCTATGCACCGACCGATCCCGGCCAGGATCCGCGCCACGTCGGCACGCTCGAACCGTTCTGGAACCTGCTCGACCTGACGCCGGAAGGCCGCCCTTCCGTCTGGGACGAGCAGCTGAGCTACACGTGACCCGACCGGAATGGAGCGTATCGGGATCGAACCGATGACCTCCGCCTTGCAAAGGCGGCGCTCTCCCAGCTGAGCTAACGCCCCGGACCGCGGGGAAGTGTAGCGCCCGCGCCGGGGCCCTCCCTTGCGGGGCGCCCCGGCTGCTGTTCCGAAAAGCGTGGGTCTACGCCGCGCGGGAGAGCCGCTCTTCCTGGCGGGCTCTCTGGATGATCGCGTCGCGGTCGCCGAAGCGCACGAGTGCGCGCGCCTGGCGCTGTTCGTCCCACAGCTGGGCGATCCGCTCCTCGAGCTCGAGATGCTCCGCCTTCAGCGTCGCGTCGTAGCCCTCGGAGAGCGCCCGCATCACGTCCACCCGGCGAGCGGAGAGACGGTCGATCTCCTGCTTGATCTCGGTCAACGTTTCCATGACATCCAAAACGCTCGTCCTCCAAGGCGTATTCCTACGAATATCCGAGCTCGTCGAGCCGGTTTTCGTCGATGCCGAAGTAGTGCGCCAGCTCGTGGAGCACGGTGATCCTGATCTCCTCTTCCAGGTCGCATGGGTCGGGAAACGCCTCGACCAGCGGCTTGCGGAAGATGGTGATCTTGTCCGGCATGAACTCCGCCGACTCCCAGAGCCCGAAGAGGTCGCGGTCCTGCGGGTCCTCGTCCTCGACGACCACGACGACGTTCTCGAGCTTCCGCGCCACCTCCGGCGGCAGCGAGTCGAGAGCGCGCTGCACGTGCTCCTCGAAGGTCATCGCGCTCTGAGCGGCGGACGCACCTGGAAGGCCCGGAGCGTCACCGCCCCGAAGAGGAAGCCGCCGACGTGGGCCGCGAACGCGACACCGCCGCTCTGCCCGGGATGCGTGAGCGAGAAATCGCCCTGCCAGAGCTGGAACACGAACCAGGCGACCAGGAAGAACCCGGCCGAGAGGCGCCATGGGATGAAGCCGAAGAGGAGCGTGAGGACGCGTGCGTGCGGCAGCAGGATGAGGTAGGCGCCGAGGACGCCGGCGATCGCGCCGCTCGCGCCGACGTTCGGGATGCTCGCCGCGGCGGTGCCTGACCAGTGCAGCGTGACGTAGGCCTGCGTGAGCGCTGCCGCAAATCCCGAGGCGAGGTAGAAGACGAGGAACCGCAGCCGTCCCATCACGTCCTCGACGTTGTTGCCGAAGATCCAGAGGAAGAGCATGTTGCCGAGGATGTGCACCCAGCTCGCGTGCAAGAACATCGACGTCAGCACCCCCGCGAACCAGGCGATGTGGTCACGTGCAAGTCCGGTGCACGGGCCGCTGACCGCGCACGGATAGAACGCGTAGTGGTCGATCCGTCCCGCACGCGCGCCGAGCTCCCAGAACCAGACTCCGAAGTTCGCGGCGATCAACGCGTAGGTGACGACCGGGAAACGGCGCGTCGGGATGTTGTCGAAAAGCGGCAGCACGCTTAGACGGCGCCTTCGGCGAGCAGGTCGCGGAGCCTCCCGAGCCCCGCGAACATCCTGCTCTTGACGGTGCCGAGCGGTATGCCGAGCCGCTCCGCGAGCTCCGACTGGGAGAGGCCGCCGTAGTAGGCGAGCTCGAGCGCCTCGCGCTGCTCGGGCGCGAGCTGCACGAGCGCGGTCTGCACCTTGCGGCGCTGCTCGCGGATCGCCGCGGTCTCGTCGGTCGCGTCACCGCCGGCGACGGGCAGCTCGTCGAGTGTGTCCGTCCGCCGCCGCTCCTCGCGGCGCACGAGATCGACCGCGCGGCGGTGGACGAGGGTGAGCAGCCACGTCGACCCCGACCCGCGCCGCGGGTCGAACGAGACGGACGTGCGCCAGACGGCGAGGAACGCGTCCTGCACGGCGTCCTCGGCGAGCGCGGGATCGCGCAGGACGCGGACCGCGAGACCGTACGCGACACGGGCAAAGCGGTCGTAGAGCTCCGCGAGGGCACCCTCGTCACCGCGCGCGACCCTCGCGAGCAGCTCCTCGTCGGACACCGCTAGGCGGAGAGGCCTTCGCGGATCCGGTCGGCGACCGACGCCATCTCGAGCCGCGCGCCGGCGACGTCCTGCAAGAGCTCGTCCGCGGTGGGGCCCTGGCCGAGCGACCACAGCTCGCGCAGCAGGTCACCCGCGTCGCGCTTTGCGAACCAGTCGTTGTCGAACTCGCTGCGCAGGAACTCGCGCAGCTGTGCCTCGAGAGCCCACGAACGCAGGTAGCCGATCACGTAGAAGCTGCCGTCGATGTCGTCGAGGTAGCTCTCCGGGTTCACGGGCAGCTTCAGCGCGTCGCCGAGGATCTCCGCGTAGCGGGGACGCATCTGCGTCATGTCGTCGGCCTGGAAGAACTCGATCTCGTACAGGAGCTTCGCCGAGTACCGGCGGACGAAGTAGAGGAGCGAGACGGCGCCGTCGTGCGCGAGCTCCTCGACGCGCGGCACGTCGAGCCGGCGGTTCAACCACGCGGGCTCGGTGACGAGATGCTGCATGAGCATGGCCCAGCCCTCGGTGACCGCCATGTCGCCCAGGCGTCGCGCTTCCATCGTCAGCGACGACCCCGCGTGCGCGTAGTGCTCGGTGTGGCCGGCCTCGTGGAAGAGCGCCTCCCAGTCGTCCTTGCCGCCGATCGGCTGGATCACGAGCATCACCCTGCCCGGTATCTCGATCGGTGCGCAGAACGCGCGCGGCGACTTGGACGGGCGCGCATCGAGATCGAGATGCACGTTGTCCTGCCCGCGCAGGTCGACACCGAGGTCGGCGAGTGTCGCTTCGAGCGCCGGCAGCATCTGCCGCTCCGGGTAGAGCTTGTCGAGCTCCGGCGCTCGGAAGAGGCGCGCGACATCCCACGGCCGCGCGTCGCCGAGGCCGATGCCGAGCCGGGAGCGGAAGAGCCTGTCGCCCTCGCGCTCCCACAGCTTCTCGGTCTCGTCGAGCAGCGCACTGCATTCCTCGCGGAGCTCGTCGAGGCGAAAGCCGAAGCGCTTGTACAGCTCGTAGTAGTTCGGCGCGTTCAGGCGGAGCACGGCCTGGCGGTCGATCTCGGCCGCCTCGAGGTAGACGGGATTCAGGTGCTCGTCGAGGAGGCGAAGCCGCGTCTCCTCGAGCCGGCGCCGCCTCTCGCGGTCGTGCTCGTTCGACATCACGACCCGGAGCATCCGGTAGGGAATCGTCTCGCCGTCGACTGTCGCCTCGAGCGAAGCCTCGACCTGCGCAGACCGCGCCTGGTGCTCGCGCGTCAGGTTTCCGAGAAAGCCCTCACACGCGAACCGCCAGAGCTCGGTCGGCGCGCCTTCGAGCCGTTGCGCAGTCTCGAGACGCGTCAGCTCCTCGTAGCGCTCGTAGACCTGCTCGATGTCGAGCGTGTCCTTCAGCCCGGCGAAGTGGAGGTAGTACTCCTCGTTGAGGTCGGCGATGAAGCGGTCGGACTGGTCGCGAAAGGAATCGACCTCACGCATGGTCGGCGGCTCGAGCGTCACGGGTCCCTAGGATACGGCCCCGTGCAGGAGCTCACCGTCCAGACCGAACGGCATACGCAGCTCCTCGACGTCACGGCGCAGGTGCGCGAAGCCGTGCGCGGCGCCGAGGGCGCCGCCGTCCTCGTCTACGTTCCGCACACGACCGCCGGGCTGACCATCAACGAGCACGCGGACCCGCTCGTCGCCCGCGACTTCGAGATGGCGCTCGAGCGGATCGCGCCGGAGGGCTGGGGGTGGCAGCACATCGAGGAGGGCGAGGAGAACGCACCGTCGCACATCCGCGCGTCGCTGATGGGCCCACAGGTGCTGATTCCGCTTCGCGACGGCGAGCTTGCGCTCGGCACGTGGCAGGGCGTCTTCTTCTGTGAGCTCGACGGGCCGCGCACGCGCTCGCTCTACGTGACCGTCCTCGCCTAGCGGTAGCTAGCCTCCGGGCGTGGCCGCCCCCGTTCAGCGAGACCAGGAGCTCGAGCTCACGATCGACTCGCTCGCGTTCGGCGGCAACGGCGTCGGGCGCCTCGACGGCTTCGTCGTCTTCGCCCGGGGCGGGCTGCCCGGCGACACGGTGCGCGCCCGCGTCACCAAGGTGCAGCGCCGCCACGCAGAGGCGCGCGTCACCGACGTGCTCGTCTCGGGGCCGCAGCGCGTCGACGCGCCGTGCGCGCACTACCCGGCCTGCGGCGGCTGCCGTTTTCAGGACCTCGCCTACGACGCCCAGGTCGCGGCGAAGGAGCAGTGGGTCGCGGATTCCCTGCAACGGCTCGCAGGCCTGACGGCGCCGCCGCTCGAGCCGATCGTTCCGGCGGCATCGCAGTTCGGCTACCGCAACAAGATGGAGTACTCGTTCGCGCAGCACGACGACGGCCCGGCTCTCGGCCTGCACCGCGCCGGCCGCTGGGACGAGGTGCTGCAGATCGACAAGTGCTGGCTGACCACCGACCTCGGCAACGCAATCCGCAACCGCATGCGCGACTGGGCGCGTGAGGAGAGGCTGCAGGCGTACGACCAGGAGACCCACGAGGGCTACCTGCGCCACCTCGTCGTGCGAGAAGGCCGCAACACCGGGCAGGCGCTCGTCCAGCTCGTCACGGCGAGAGGCGAGCGCTTCGATCGCGAGCGGCTGATCGAGGTGCTGACCGAGTTCCCCGAGGTG
>Ga0308175_100001138_pt1 | contig 17785 bp, 15 predicted proteins | sample PhyCR1_3_FD_203893 | JGI IMG/M metagenome (GOLD analysis project Ga0308175, IMG submission 203893) | Soil microbial communities from UC Gill Tract Community Farm, Albany, California, United States - DLSLS.C.R1 | ecosystem: Environmental > Terrestrial > Soil > Agricultural land | place: USA...
GCGCGAACCGTCGCGCAGCCGCCAGACCGGCGGCATCGGCCTGGGCCTTGCCGTGGTGCGCTCCATCGCCCGCGGCCACGGCGGCGACGTGGACCTGGTGAACCGCGACGGCGGCGGCCTGACGGCGCGCGTGCAATTGCCGATCTAGCGCGCACTTCGGCTCGCGGCGTTCCGCCACACATCCGCCACTGAAACATCCGCGCAATCCGTGCGCGATCCAAACTCAAGCTGACTGTCGTCGGGGGACGGAAGATGGCTGCGCGTACTGCGGCGAGGCGGATGCCGCGCATTCCTCGCCCGCTGCTGATCACGCTAGGCGTCATCGGCCTGATCGTGGTCCTGGTCTACGCCTGCCAGGCGATGAAACCGAAGGGGCCCGTCGTCCCCTACCGCACCGCCGCCGTCGAGCGCGGCTCGTTGACCAAGGCGGTCTCGGCCTCGGGCGCCCTGCAGGCGCTGATCACGGTGGACGTCGGCTCGCAGATCTCGGGGCAGATCAGCGACGTGAAGGTCGACTACAACGACCAGGTCAGGAAGGGCCAGGTGATGGCCGTCATCGACCCGCAGACCTTTCAGTCGCGGGTGGCCCAGGAGCAGGCGGACGTGAACGCCGCCGAGGCCGGCGCGCGGCAGGCCGAGGCCCAGGCGGCCAACGCCAAGGCGGACTTCCAGCGCAAGAAGGAACTGGTCGCCAAGGGGGTCTATTCGCCCTCGGTCCTGGACCTGGCCCAGTCGACCTGGCTGAACGCCGACGCCGCCGTGGCCGCGGCCAAGGCCCGGGTGGGCCAGACGCACGCCCTGCTGGCGGCCAACGCCGTGGACCTGAAGCGCACGGTGATCGTGGCGCCGATCGATGGCGTGGTGGTCGACCGCAAGATCAATCCCGGCCAGACCGTGGCCGCCAGCTTCACCGCCCCGGTGCTGTTCACGCTGGCCCAGGACCTTTCGAAGCTGCAGGTGAAGATCAGCGTCGACGAAGCGGACGTGGGCCAGGTGCGCGAAGGCCAGGCCGTGCGCTTCTCGGTGGACGCCTTCCCTGACGAGCAGTTCGCCGGCGTGGTGACCCAGGTGCGCAAGCAGCCAACCACCGAACAGAACGTGGTCGCCTACACCGTCATCGCGGTGGCCGACAACCCGGGCCAGAAGCTGCTGCCCGGCATGACCGCCAACGCCGACATTGTCATCGACGTGCATCCCAACGTGCTGAAGGTCCCGGCCGCGGCGCTGCGCTGGAAGCCGCCGGCCCCGCCGACGCGGCCGGGCGGACCGGGCGCCGGCGGACCGCCGGGCTTTCAGGGCCCGCAAAAGGCGCCGGAAGGCCCGACGCGGGTCAACGGCATGCGGCTGGGCTCGGTCTATGTGCTGCGGGCCGGCAAGCCGGTGAAGGTCCCGGTGCGCGTCGGCGCCAGCGACGGGACCTCGACCGAGATCGCAGGCGCCGTGAAGGCGGGCGACCCGGTGATCCTGGGCGGCGGGCCCAAGAACCCGTTCGGCTCGGGCGCGCAGATCCGCATCGGGGCCGGTGGCTGAGGCCGGCCGATGATCGAGATCAGGGACCTGCGCAAGGTCTACATCATGGGCGACGAGGAGGTGGGCGCGCTGGCCGGCGCGGACCTCTCGATCGAACGCGGCGAGTATGTCGCGGTGATCGGGCCGTCGGGTTCCGGCAAGTCGACGCTGATGAACATCCTGGGCGGCCTGGACCGCCCGACCTCGGGCGGCTACCGCTTCGAGGGCGAGGACGTGGGCGGCTTCGGCGACAACGCCCTGGCGGACTTCCGCCGGCGGCGGATCGGCTTTGTGTTCCAGTCCTTCCAGCTGCTGCCGCGCCTGACAGCGCTGCAGAACGTCGAGCTGCCGATGGTCTACGGCGGCGTGCCGGGACCGGAGCGGCGGGAACGGGCCACCGAGCTGCTGGAACGCGTGGGCCTGGGCGCGCGCAAGGGCCACCGGCCGACGCAGCTCTCCGGCGGGCAACAGCAGCGGGTCGCGATCGCCCGCTCGCTGGCCAACCGGCCCGACCTGCTGCTGGCCGACGAGCCGACCGGGGCGCTGGACACGCATACGTCGGAGGAGATCCTGAAGCTGTTCGGCGAACTGAACGCCGACGGCCTGACGCTGGTGATCGTCACCCACGACCCGGATGTGGCCTCCGAGGCCCGGCGGCGGATCGCGTTCCGCGACGGGCTGATCGTCTCCGATGACCATGGTCAGGGCGGCCCTGGGGGCGCGCGGGCATGAGGCTGTTCGACCTGGTCCGGTTCGCTTTCGGGGCCATCTTCGCCCATCCGATGCGCAGCGTGCTGACGTCGCTGGGCGTGGTGATCGGCGTGGCGGCCGTGGTGATGATGACCTCGATCGGGGTCGGCGCCTCGCAGCGTATTTCCGGCGCGATCGGCAGCCTGGGCACCAACCTGATCATCGTCACGCCCGCCTTCCAGCGGCCAGGGGTCGTGAGCCAGGGCGCGGGCTCGGGCCTGACGCTGAAGGACGCCGACGCCGCCGCGATCGGCCGCATCGACGGCGTGGCCGCCGTGGCTCCAGTGGTGCGCGGCCAGGCGCAGCTGTCGGCCGACGGGGCCAACTGGTCGACCGGCATCCAGGGCGTCACGCCGGAGTACGTCGCCGCCCGCGACCTGACCATCGCGTCCGGCCGCATGTTCGATGACCGCGATACCCGCCAGGGCCGCAAGGTGATGGTGGTCGGGCCGACGGTGGCCCGCCAGCTGTGGGGCGAGGCCGACCCTGTCGGCAAGCGCGTGCGGGTCAAGACCGTGCCGTTCGAGGTGGTGGGCGTGCTGGAGAGCAAGGGCAGCGCCGGCCTGGGCCAGGACCAGGACGATGTGGTGCTCGCCCCGCTCTCCGCCGTGCGCAGCCGCGTGCTGGGCCGCCGAATCCGCGCCGACGCGGTGCAGACCATCTTCGTGAAAGCGACCAACGCCGACGACCTGGACCGCGTGCAGGAGGACGTCACCGACCTCGTGCGCGAGTTGCACCGCATCAAGCCCGGCGAGGACGACGACTTCCAGACCCAGAACATGGCCTCCATCCTGGCGGCCAGCCAGGCGGCGCTGGCCACCTTCACCGTCCTCCTGGCGGCGGTGGCGGGCGTGTCGCTGGTCGTCGGCGGCGTCGGCATCATGAACATCATGCTGGTGGCGGTGACCGAGCGGACGCGCGAGATCGGCCTGCGCATGGCCGTGGGCGCGCGACGCAACGACATCCTCATCCAGTTCGCGCTCGAGGCGGTCGTGCTGTCGCTTGTGGGCGGGCTGATCGGGCTGGCGATCGGGGCGCTGGGGTCGATCGGGATCGCCAAGCTGGGCCAGTGGCCGTCGGCGGTGCCGCCCTGGTCGGGCCCGCTGGCCCTGGGCTTTTCGACCCTGGTGGGGCTGATCTTCGGCGCCTATCCGTCGTGGCGCGCGGCGCGGCTGGACCCCATCGAGGCGCTGCGGCGCGAATAGCCGGCGCGGCATAGCGCGTTGCCGGCTTCTACCCATCGAAGGCGGGCTCACGGCCCGATTCGCAGCCGTCAACAAAAAGAAGTCGGGCCGGGGCACGCAACCTTGGCCGCGTTTCAGTGGTTTGGGCCATTGCAACGCCAGCGAGACGACATGCCCGAGCCGGACTCGAAAGCCCCCCACGCTGACCGCTCGGACCCGCGCGCGGATCAACCGTCCGCGGACAACGCCCGGCCGCCCGACGAGCGGACCGGGGCGAGCGCCTCGCTAGAGATTGGTCGTCGCCCGACGAGGAGTTCCTCTGAAATGCCCACTGTCGAAAGCGGCAAACCCCGCGCCCGCCGCGGCTTCGCCGCCATGAACCCGGAACGCCGCCGCGAGATCGCCCGCAAGGGCGGCGCCAGCGTGCCCGGCGAGAAGCGCAGCTTCGCCAAGGACCGCGACCTGGCCGCCTCGGCCGGGCGCAAGGGCGGCGAGGCCAGCCGCGGCGGCGGCCGCACCCGCGGCCGCGAGAGCTAGTCCCCGATCAGCGAGACGACGGCGAAGGCAGGGCTCGCGCTCTGCCAGCTGTCCTCCAGACGCCAGCCGGCGGTTTCCGCCAGCGCCGCGAAGCGCTCGACGGTGAACTTCGCCGAGTTCTCGGTGTGGATCGTCTCGCCCTTCGCGAACCGGAAGGCCCGGCCGGCCACGCGCACGGTCTGGGCCTTTCGGCTTTCCAGGTGCATCTCGATGCGCGCCTCGACCGGGTTCCAGACCGCGCGATGCGTGAAGGCGTCCAGGTCGAAGTCGCCGCCCAGCTCGCGGTTGATGCGGGCCAAGAGGTTCTTGTTGAACGCCGCGGTGACGCCCAGCGCGTCGTCGTAGGCCGCCACCAGGGTCTTCTCGTCCTTCACGACGTCGATGCCGACCAGGAAGCGTGAGCCCTCGCCCAGCAGCCGCCGCGCGCCCTTCAGGAAGTCGCGGGCCTCGTCCGGCGAGAAGTTACCGATCGTCGAGCCGGGGAAGAAGCCGGTCACCGGCCGCCCCTGCGCCGACGGCGGCAGCGACAGGGCGCGGGTGAAGTCGTCGAGCAGCGGGGCCACCGTCAGCTTCGGATAGTCGCGCCGGATGGCGGCGGCCGCCGCATCCAGGGCCGCGCGGCTGATGTCGATGGGGGCATAGACCGACAGCTGCGGCGCGGCGTCCAGCACGATGCGGGTCTTCACGCTGGCGCCCGAACCGAACTCCACCAGCGCCGCGCCGGGCGAGATCATCCGCCCGATGACGGGCGCGATCTCGCGAAGCAGGGCGATCTCCGTGCGGGTCGGGTAGTACTCGGTGAGCTCGGTGATCGCCTCGAACAGGCGCGAGCCCTCGGCGTCGTAGAAATACTTGGGCGGGATCGCCTTCTGCGGTCGGGCGAGGCCCTCCAGCACGTCGGTGCGGAAGGTGTCGGTGTCCACCGAGCGGTCGGGCGCGGCGTCCCGGGCCAGGCGCACGCCAGAGAACATCCAGCGCTGCCCCGGATAGAAGAAGTTGCGGTAGCTCGCCCGCACGTGGCCCGAGGGTGTCACGCAGGCGCCGCCGCGCAGCACGAACTGGCCGGCCATGAACTTGCCGTTGTATTCGCCGACCGCACCGGCGGCCGGGCGGAAGCCGGGGTACGGCTGGTAGGCCGAGCGCGTCCAGGCCCAGAGGTCACCGAACATCTGCCGCAGGCCCTTGGCGGGCGGCGGCGCCACCGGCTCCAGGCGCCCCGAGCCCAGGAAATTGCCGGCGACGGGCGCATCGCCGGCGGCGTGCTCCCACTCCGCCTCGGTGGGCAGGCGCGAGTTGGCCCACGCGGCGAAGGCCTCGGCCTCGTAGAAGCTGACGTGCGCCACCGGCTGAGCCGGATCCAGCGGGCGCAGGCCGTGCAGGGTCATGACATTCCAACCGTCCGGCGCCTCGCGCCAATAGAGCGGCGCGCCCCAACCTTCGTTCTGGCAGACCGCCCAGCCCTCGGAGAGCCACAGCTCAGGGCGGCGGTAGCCGCCGTCCGCCATGAACGCCAGCCACTCGGCGTTCGTGACGAGGCGGTCGGCGAGCTCGAACGGCTCCAGCCAGACCTTGTGACGCGGGCCTTCGTTGTCGAACGCGAAGCCGCCCGGCTCCGACCCGCCGCCCTGGCCGATCTCGACGAGGCCGCCCTCGAAGCGGAGGAACTCCAGCGGCTGCGGCGGCCTTGCCGGCGCCGCGGGGCCCTTGGGCGGAGCGTAAGCGGGGCTGAGCGGCGACTGGGCGAAGAGGTGCAGGATGTCCATCAAGATCAGCTCCTGATGCTGCTCCTCGTGCGCGAGGCCGAGGTCGACCAACGCATCGAGGTCGGCGCGGCCGGCGCCCAGGAGGCGGCTCATCGCGTCGTCGACGTGCATGCGGTAGGCGATCACGTCGTCCAGCGACGGACGGGTGAGCAGGCCCCGCTCAGGTCGCGGCTGCCGCGGCCCCAACGCCTCGTAGTAGCTGTTGAACAGGAAGTGGAAGCGCGGGTCGAAGACCTTGTAGCCGGCCAGGTGCGGGACCAGCAGGAAGGTCTCCCAGAACCAGGTCGTGTGGGCCAGGTGCCACTTGGTGGGGCTGGCGTTCGGCATCGACTGGGCGAGCTGGTCCTCCGGCGTCAGCGGGCGGGTCAGCGAGACACTGGCCTGGCGCACGGCGCGGTAGCGATGCAGCGCCTGCGGCGGCTCGCTTGGCGCCGCGGTCGCGGCGCGCTCCATCGGTTTCGACGCGCGCGGGTCACCCGGGGATTGGCTCATGAAGCCTCCTCTCCGCGCGTCCGCCATGAACGCGCCTCCCCCGCCGAGCCCTGACCTAGGCATTCCCGCCAGCGGCGCAAGCGCCTCTGAGGAACCGCGGTCCGAAAAAAAGCCCCGGCCCGGCGCGGACAGAGACCGGAACGGATGCCAGGGGCCGGCGTTCATCGCACCGCCGAAGCCGCAGGCGCCCTTCCTGCGACCAGTGCGAAGTTCAAGGGGACGTCATGCGCGTTGACGCCGACGCCGTTGGGGACGCTGCGACTGCCGACACGACGAACTGGCGCGACGAGGTTGTGGCCCTGATCCCCGCGCTGCGCGCGTTCGCCTGGTCGCTCAGCCACAACGGCTCCGACGCCGACGACCTGGTGCAGGACACCCTGATCAAGGCCTGGACCAACCGCGACAAGTTCGAACCCGGCACGAACCTGCGGGCCTGGCTGTTCACGATCCTGCGCAACACCTACTACACCCACGTCCTGCGCCGCCGCCGCGAGGTGCGCGACGAGCAGGGTGAGTACGCCGGCGCCCTGAAGTCGCCGCCGACCCAGGACTGGAGCGTGGCCATGCGTTCGCTGCAGGTGGCGCTGCGCCAGCTGCCGCCGGAGCACCGCGAGGCGTTGATCCTGGTGGGCGCGGCCGGGCTCTCCTACGAGGAGGCCGCCGAGATCTGCGGTTGTGCGCTGGGCACCATCAAGAGCCGGGTGAACCGGGCCCGCGCCCGCCTGCTCAAGATCATGGACGCCGAGGACGCCACCGACGTGATGGCGCTGGAGGCGATGACCGCCATGGGCCGCGCCTAGCCCTTAGGCGTCTTGACCTTCGACGACGCCTCGAGCTTGTCGACCGTCTCGATGAGCGCCGCCGGCGTCGGCCGCTGCTCCAGGGTCCGGAACATCGCGGTCAGGTGCTTGTCCAGCTCGGCCTTGTCGGCCTTGGGCCCCCGCTTACGCCTCGTCACGCCCTCAATCCCCCACCGACGGACACGCGCCGCCGCATGAGCCTAGACGCCGCGCGTCGCGACGAACCGGAGCGCCTACTTCGCCGCCGGATCGTCCGGATAGATTACCGGCAGCACCAAGGCGGACGGGTGGCTGGCGTCCACGTAGACGCTGTTGACCGCCACGCGCGGAGCCTTCTTGTGCTCGCCGGGCGGCTCGCCGGTGTTGGGGTTCACCTCGAACCGCGGGCTGTTCGACGAGGTGATGTGGAGCGCGATGCGGTGGCCCTTCTCGAAGGTGATCGCCGTCGACCACATGTCGATGTCCAGCTCCTCCGGCGCGCCCGGCGTCATCATCTTCACCTGGTCGGGCATGCGGCCATTGCGGTAGCGCGCGCGGATCGGCGCATCCAGCACCAGGGCCTCGTAGCCGTCGGGATAGACGTCCACCAGCTTGGCCATGAAATCGGTGTCCGGGCCGTCGGTGGCGCCGTAGAGCTCGACTTTCACGGGGCCTGCGATCACCACGTCCTTGTCCAGCACTGGCGTTGTGAAGCGCAGGTAGTCCTGGCGCGCGGGAATCGCGCGCTGGTCCATCGGGCCGCGTTCGAAGGTGAGGTTCGCGCCGCCAACGGTCGGCACGGGATTGGCAGGATCGTAGCGGTAGCTGAGCTTCTCGCCGTCGCCGCCCGGCGGCTTCAACGTCAGGCCTTTGCCGGCGGTCAGGTAGAAGCGGACCTCGCGGTTGGCCGGCGGCCAGTTGGCCGTGGTGAGCACGCGGTTCTTGGGGCTGATGTGGCCCTTCTCGGCGGCGGCCATCATGAAATAGGTGACCGGCGGCTCGGCCATGATGCCGTTGTCGATCCCCTTCAGCCAGTGGTCGAACCAGCGGATCTCCTGGTCGCCGGCCAGGTTCAGCCGGTCGAAGCCGGGGTACTCCAGGTCGCCCGACAGATTGCCGTGGCCGAACGGCCCCATCAGCAGCTTCTGATTGCCGCGCGCGCCCTTGGCGCCGTGGTTCTGCAGGTATTCGAAGTTCGAGATGTTGCCGTGGTCGAAGATGTCGTACCAGCCGCCCACGTTGTAGATCGGGATGTCGATGTACTTCCGGTTCACGCTCATCGCGTTGCGGTTCCAGAAGATGTCGTCGGTCACGCGCCGGCGCTGCTGGTCCAGGACCTCGTCGGAGACGCCCTGCCCCTTCATCCAGCCCAGGGTGTCCTTCTCCTTCAGCACGCCGTTGATGTAGCTGTTCTTGGCCAGGTCATAGGGCGCGACCACGACGTAGGCGGCCCTCAGGTGCGGCGGGGCGGCCATGGCGGCTTCGTTGGACGTGATGCCCATCGCCGAGCCGCCGGAGAGGCCCACTTTGCCGTTGCTCCAGGGCTGCGTCCCGGCCCACTCGACGCTGTCGTAGCCGTCCTCGACGTCGTTCTCGAAGGCCGCGTAGAAGCCTTGCGAGCGCCCCTTGCCGCGGGTGTCCTGCAGCACGAAGACGTAGCCTGCGTCGGTATAGTGCTTGGCCTGCTTGACCAGGGCCGCGCGCATCTTCGACCCGTCGGGGTCGTGCTCCTTGTCGATGCGGCCATCCTTCAGATAGGGCGTGCGCGTCATCACCACCGGCCAGGGACCGTTCCCGGCAGGCTTGAAGACGTTGCCGGCGAGCTTGGTCCCGTCGCGCATGGTGGCGAATTCCTCGACCGCGCCGGGCGGCAGGCCGGGCCACTTGGCGGGGGCCTCGGCGGCGGGCTTCGCCGGCTTGGGAGCTGCCGCGGCGAGGCCGCCGCTCGCGAAGGACAGTGCGATGACGGACGCCAGTGCGATCCGGGTCGACTTGCTCATGTCTAAAGCTCCCCTGAGGCGGATCTTCCGCGTCCGCCCTTCGACTGCGGGCCATCTAAGCACGCGCCGGGAGCGCGCGTCAGCCCGCCGCAACGCGCTCCAGCCAGGCGGTCAGGTCGGCCACCACCTCGGCGCGGTTGGTCTCGTTCAGCATCTCGTGGCGGCCGCCGGGATAGACCTTGACGGTCACGTCGCTGAGGCCCGCCTCGCGGTAGCGGCGGGTGAGCGGCTCCAGGAGCCTCAGGTCGTCGTTGATCGGGTCCTTGTCGCCCACGAAGATGTAGATCGGGAGGTCCTTGCGGATCTTGGCGATCTCTGCCGGGTCCTTCATGCGGGCGAGCAGTTCGGCGAACCCGTCCTTGTCGTTGGGCTTGCGGGAGAAGCCGCACATCGGGTCGGCGATATAGGCGTCCACCTCGGCCGGATCGCGGGACAGCCAGTCGAACGGCGTGCGCGGCGCTTCGCCATCCACGGCGATCTCGTCCAGCTTCGGCGGCGGGCCCTTGCGGTCGCCGAACGCGGCCGTGCCGGAAAGCACCAGGCCGTCGATCGCGTGGCTGTGCTCGAACACGAAGCCCTGGGCGAAGAACGAGCCCAGGCTGTGGCCCAGGAGGATCAACGGCAGGTCGGGATGCTCCGCCCGGGCCAGTGATCCCAGCCGGCGCAAGTCCTCGATGATCAGGCCGGCGCCCCGGTCGCCGAAATCGCCGTAGGCCTCCGGGCCCGACGCGGTGAGGCCGTGGCCGCGATGGTCGTCGGCGTAGATCGCCCAGCCCGCCTCGGCGAGCGGCGCCAGCGGCGCGCGGTAGCGCCGGGCGTGCTCGCCCATGCCGTGGGCCACCTGCAACACCGCACGCGGCGTCACCGTGTCGTCCAGCCAGCGGAAGCCCGCGATCCCTGCGCCTTCCGCGCCTTCGAACCGGAACTGCCGCTCGAGGATCGCCATCGCCTGTCTCCGCACCTGCCCCGCCGGACTTAGCGAATGTTGGCGGGGGAACACAAATCCGTGTCCCCCGGTTGGGGCGCCGTCCATCCAGGGACAACGGAGACTCCCATGAACAAGAAGATGATGATCCTAGGCGCCGGCGCTGCGCTGCTGGTCGGCTCGGTGGCGATCGCCCAGACCACATCCGATCAGTCTTCGAGCAGCAACAGCTCGTACCAACCCAACAGCGCGACCAACAACAGCGCCAACACCGCCGCTTCGACGGCCGACCAGAACACCAACGCCGCCACGCCGGACAACAGCGTCAACAGCGCCAATTCGGCGGGGACCAACGCTTCCGCCACCGCCGGGGAGCGTGGCTGACGCCGACACCCTTCGCCTGGGCGAGGGCTTTCGCCCCACGCGCCGGTGAACGCCGCCTAGGCCGTGACGGCCTGGGCCCGGCGGGCTTCGCCGCGCTGGCGCTGGCGCTCGCCCTGGCGCCGACCCTGAACCTGGGCGGCCGCTCGGCTGCGGCGGCCGTCCAGCCTTCTCCCGGCTCGATCGAGAGGCTGATCGACGCCGACCTCAGCGCCCGCGACGACTTGGGCCTGACGGCGATCTATCGCCAACGCAGCTACCGCCCGATCTGGATCGATGCGCTGGGGCCGACGCCGGCCGCGCACCTGCTGGCCGCGCGGCTCGCCAAAGCGCGCGACGACGGCCTTGACCCCGCCGACTACGGCGCCGCCGCGATCCGGCGCGACCTGCGCAGAGCGCGCACGCCGGCCGAACTCGCCCGCCTGGAACTGGCGCTCTCGGCGGCTTACGCCCGCTACGCCTTCGACCTCACCGAGCCGCCGGCGACCGCGGCGCTGGTCGCCACCGACGCGGAGGTGTCGCGCCCGCGGATGACGCCCGCCGCCGAGCTGGCCGCAGCCACTCGCGCGCCGTCGCTGACCGGCCACCTGCAGGGCCTGACGCCGGACAACCCAATCTACGCGGGCTTGCGCGCCGCACTGGCGGCCCACCGCGCCGGCCGCGCGAGGGACGCCGCGCCCGACGCCTACGAGCAGGCGCTGACCCTGAACCTGGCCCGCGCGCGCGCCCTCCCCGCCGACGCCGACGGCCGCTTCGTGCTGGTCGACGCGGGCTCCGCGCAGCTGTGGCTCTACGAGGACGGCCGCGTGGCTGCGAGCATGCCGGTGGCTGTCGGCACGACGCACGACCCGACACCGCTGATGGCCGGAATGATCCGCTACGCCGCCTACCATCCCTACTGGTACGTGCCGCCCGATCTGACGCGGCAGACCTATGCGCCGATCGCGCTCAGCCACGGGCCCGCGGCGCTGACGGCGCTGGGGCTCGAGGTATTGTCGGACTGGACCGACCAGGCGGTGGTGGTCGATCCGTCCAGCGTCGACTGGCAGGCCGTGGCGGACGGGCGCACGACGGCGCGGCTGCGCCAGCGGCCGGGCCCCGACAACATGATGGGCCAGGTGAAGCTGATGCTGCCGAACGGCCTGGGCGTCTACCTGCACGACACCCCCGACCACGGGGTGTTCGACAAGGCCGCGCGCAACTTCAGCCACGGCTGCGTGCGGCTGGCGGACGCCCGGGCGCTCGCGCGCCGGCTGGGCGCGCCACCGCCGGCCGACGACCCCGGCGGTGCGGAAGAGCGTGTGGATCTGCCCAGGCCCACGCCCGTCTACATCGCCTACTTCACCGCCCTGCCCGACCACGGTCGCATCGTCTTCGCCCGCGACGTCTACGGCCGCGACGGGCCGTTGCTGGCGGCGCTGGAGGCGCGGCGTCAGGGCGGCGCGGTCCAGCTCGCCGTGCGCTGAGCGGCTTTGCGGCGACGGCGCCCGGCTCTAAGACCCAGGCATGACCCGTGACGACGCGCTCGCGCTGGACGCCGCCGACCCGCTGGCGAGATTCCGCGGGACGTTCGATGTTCGCGAGGGCCTGGCCTATCTGGACGGCAATTCGCTGGGGCCGCCGCCGCGCACGGCGCTGGCGGCGCTGGACCGCGCGGCCCGACAGGAGTGGGGCCACGGCCTGATCCGCAGCTGGAACGACGCCCACTGGATCGAGGCGCCGCTACGGGTGGGCGACAAGATCGGCCGGCTGATCGGGGCCCAGCCCGGCGAGGTGGCCGTCGCCGACTCCACCACCGTGAACCTCTTCAAGCTGGCGGCGGGCGCGATGAGCCTGCGTCCGGGCCGGCGCACGATCCTCACCGAGAACGGCAACTTCCCGACGGACGGTTACGCCGTGCAGGGCCTGGCGGCGATGCTGGATGGGCGCGCCCGGGTGAGGTCCGTCCCGGCGCACGCGCTGACCGGCGCCATCGACGACGACACCGCCGTCGTGGTGCTGACGCATGTGCACTACAAGTCCTCGATCCGCTGGGATCTGCCGGCGGTGACGGCGGCGGCGCATGCGAAAGGCGCCCTGACGCTCTGGGACCTCAGCCACACCGCCGGCGCGCTCAGCTGCGACCTGACGGCGGCTGAGGCCGACCTCGCCGCCGGCTGCGGCTACAAATACCTGAACGGCGGGCCGGGCGCGCCGGCCTGGCTCTATGTGGCGCGGCGCCACCAGGACGCCATCGCCTCGCCGCTGACCGGCTGGATGGGGCATGCCGAGCCCTTCGCCTTCGAGCCCGGCTATCGCCCGTCGCGGGACATCCGTGGGCTGATCACGGGCACACCGCCGGTCCTGGGGCTGGCGGCGCTTGAGGCCAGCGTCGACCTGCAGCTGAAAGCCGATCCGGTGCTGGTCGAGGCCAAGGGCCTGGCGCTCTCGCAGATGTTCATCGACGCGCTCGAGGCCCGCGGCGCCGACCCGGCCCTGCGCCTGGCCAGCCCGCGGGAGCCTTCGCGCCGCGGCCTGCACGTGGCCTTCGCCCATCCGGCGGGGTACGCGGTGATCCAGGCGTTGGCCGCCCGTGGCGTGATCGGCGACTTCCGCGCCCCCGACATCGCCCGCTTCGGCTTCTCGCCCCTCTACCAGAGCTACGCAGGTGTCTGGGACGCCGCCCAGGCGATGGGCGATGTGCTGGCGGACCGCGCCTGGGACCTCCCCGAATTCCACGAACGCGCCGCGGTCACATAACACGTTCGTTACGGAAGCAACCGCCGGTTGCGGTAACGCACCGTCAGCTATTTACGCGCAACTTATGGCCGTTCGTGTGGAGGGCCAGATGTCCCCGCGTCCAGGGAACGCGAGTTCGCAACACCTGCCAGGCGCCATCGTGATGGCGACGCAGGCGCATAAGAACGTCATCGTCCAGGGCTTCGGCCTGCTCCTGGTCTCGCTCACCGCCATCAGCGCGCTGCCGCCGCAGCTGGTGCTGGGCTGGCTGGTCGTGCAGGTCGGCGTCATCGCCGCCGAGGACCGCCTTCTGCGGCGCAACCTCGACCGCCCCAGCCCGAGCCGCGCCAGCGCCATCGCCGCGCCGGTCCTGCGCATCGCCGCGACCGGCATGTACGCGCTGGCGGCGCTGGCCCTGATCACCCACGGCGGCCCGCCGGTCAGGCTCTTCGCCTTCGCGCTGATCAGCGTCTCGATGGTCCACGTGCTGATGCGCTACTACCGCTCGCGCCTGATCCTGTTCGCCAGCTTGTCGCCCTACATCGCGATCCTGGGGATGGTGGCCTGGGCCCAGGGCAAGATCGCGCTGGCCCAGCACCAGCCGCTGACCGCCTGCATCGCCACCTTCGCCATCCTGCTGTTCGCGGTGCAGTTCTGGTACGCCCGCGCCCAACTGGCGGCCGCCTGGAGCGACCTGATGGCCGCCCGCGAGGCGGCCGAGGAGCGCGAACGCGCCGCCCAGGCCGCCAACCGGGCCAAGTCCAACTTCCTGGCCACCATGAGCCACGAGTTGCGCACGCCGCTGAACGGTGTGCTTGGCATGGCCCAGGCGATGACCGGCGAACGGCTGAGCCAGGCCCAGCAGGAGCGCGTCGCCATCATCCGTCGATCCAGCGAGAGCCTGCTGGCGGTGCTGAACGACCTCCTGGACCTGTCGAAGATCGAGTCGGCCGGCATGGAGCTGGAGATCGCCGAGTTCGACCTCGAGCAACTGGTGAGCGGCGTCGTCGCCGCCTACGAGCCGCTGGCTCACAAGAAGGGCCTGGCTTTCGCCTTCGAGACCGGGCGCGACGCCTGCGGCGCCTACATGGGCGACAGCGCCCGCATCCGGCGCATCCTCTACAGCCTGGTCGACAATGCCGTGAAGTTCACAGAGGCCGGCGGCGTCACGCTCACCGTCGCGCAGACGCAGGGCGAGGTGATCTTCCGCGTCGACGACACCGGGATCGGCATCGACCAGGAGCATCTGGGCCAGCTGTTCGACGGCTTCTTCCAGGCCGACGCCAGCGCCACGCGGCGCTACGGCGGGGCCGGCCTGGGGCTGGCGCTTTGCCGCGAGATGACCGAGCTGATGGGCGGCGTCATCGAGGCCTCCAGCGAGCTGGGCGGCGGATCGACGTTCATCGTGCGGCTGCCGCTGGCGCGCACAGTGGGCGACCCGGCGCGGGCGGCGGCCGAACCGGTCGACGCCGACCCCGGCGAAATCCGCGTGCTGGCCGCCGAGGACAACGAGACCAACCAGCTCGTGCTGAAGACCCTGTTGGCCCAGGCCGGGCTGGACGTGACGATGGTCGAGAACGGCAAGCTGGCCGTCGAGGCGTGGGAATCCCAGCCCTGGGACATCGTCCTGATGGATATCCAGATGCCGGTGATGGACGGCGTGGTGGCCACGAAGGCGATCCGCGAGCGCGAGGCCGCCACGGGCCGGCGGCGCACGCCGATCATCGCCGTCACCGCCAACGCCATGACCCACCAGGTCGCGGAGTACGAGGCTGCCGGCATGGACGGCGTGGCCCCGAAGCCGATCGACATCGTCTCGCTGCTGAACGCCATGCAGACGGCGCTGGAGCCGCCCGCGACGCAGAGGAGCGCGGCGGCCAGCGCCGCCTGACCTTTGCCGCGCCCGCGCGGCGGCGCTAGGCTCGTGCGGCCGTCGGCATGGCGGCGACGGGATGGGCCACATGATGTCGGGCCGCACCAGCCTTGGCCATTCGGGCGCCGGCGGGCTCGCCGCCCTGCTTCTCGCCCTCCCGACGATGGCCCGCGCCGGACCGCAGGCCGACCCGGCGAAACCTGTTTCCGAGGTGGTGGCCACCGCCATCAAGAGCGTCTCGGAGCTGGTGGTCACCGCGCCGGTGAAATGCCCCAGGACGTCGGGCGTGCTGAACCTGGACCTGCCCGCCAAGCCGGTCGTGGTCAGCACCTATCCGGCGCAGGGCCAGAAGGTCCGCCCGGGTCTGGTGGTCGTGCGGGTCACTTTCGACCGGCCCGTCGCCTGCGCCGGCGGGTTCTCCAACGATCCTCCGCTGGTCAACCCCTGCCCCGACCGGGTGCAGCACATGGTGTTGAGCTTCGATCGGCGCACCGTGCGGACCGTCTGCCTGCTGGACCGTGACAAGGCCTACGGCCTGCGCCTCAACAAGGAGCCGGGCAATGGCTTCCGGACCGTCGACGGCGCGGTGGGCGAGGAATTCGACCTGCGGTTCTCGACAACGCTGGAGGACCCCACCACCGACGTCTGCGAGGCGGTGCGCCAGGACACGGCGATGCTGGTCGAGGTGGAGAAGGCCCACCCGCTGAACTGCGCGCCGCGCGACGACCCGCAGTCGGCGATGGTGAAGGCCGAGGTGGAGCGGCGCGACATGGCTGCGCGGGCCGAGCGTGAGCGCGCGATCGCCGAGGCGCAGGCGTTGCGCGAGAAGCAGGCGGCCGACGAACTGGCGCGCGCCGAGAAGCTCGCCCAGGCGGCGTACCGCAAGGCTCGCGACCGCAACTGGGCCAAGATCCGCACGGTGGCGGCCCGCGCGCCACGCGACGTCGAGGACGATCGGCTCGTCGCCGGTTTCGAGCTCGGCAAGGCGAAGGAACCCAGCCGGTTCGACCAGGCGCTGGTGGACGACGCCGTCCTGCCCCGGCGCCCGACGGTCCCCGATGCGCCGCGCCTTGCCCAGCCGACGCGGCCGCCGGAGCTGCCGTACTGGCGCCAGACGTTCGTCGTGGGCGCAACGGCCTACGACTGTGCGTTCGAGCACACGGCCGTCGTCTGTCGTCGGCGGTAAGGGAGTGGCGGTGACGGAGGGATTCGAACCCTCGATACCCTTTCAGGTATGACGATTTAGCAAACCGTTGCCTTCAGCCACTCGGCCACGTCACCCGCTTGATTTAATTCGGGTTTTCTCCCGCCCCTTGAGGCCGTTTACAGGCCGTTTACAGCGAACGTGCCCGAGGCGTTCCCAAAGGAGGGCACTCCATAGCCAATGAGAGCCCGGCGGGCAACGTGTCTGGCTGTGTTACTGCGCCCCCCTGAACCGCACGCTTTCGACGCCCGACGAGGGTGGGTAGCGGACGTCCCGGGTGGCCAACGCAAATCTGCGAAGCCCCTCTAGATAGCATGTCTGCAAAGGGGAACTCGGCCCCGACATTCCCCCAACGCCTCAAGGTGCGTGCGGGGCCGGCCCGGACGGTAGCGGGAGTCCAGGATGCCATTGGGCGATGGTTCCGCCCAACATCTGCAAACGGGCGCCGTAGAGGCAGGCTCTGAAAAGGTATTGGGCGGGTCTCTCGGGCGACGTTCTTGCATTGCCCGCCTCGCCGGCGCCCTGGTACTCAAGGTATCTCGGATCCATAGCTCTGATCAGTTGATAATCACTCTGCACCCACTGCGCTGCTACGGATGGACTATCTTTGTAGAACCTGAGCCTTTCGGCATAGCTAGCCTGCGCTTCCGCTCGGCATGATGACGCCAGCGGCTCAGGTATCCCGGGCGGCGCGAGGGGCGCTTGGCCGATGTTGACTGGATTGCCACGCTGTGGGCTTCGACCGACCAGGGGCGCGGCCGCCGTCAGAGGTGCAGCGCGCACTGCCGGTTGAGGCGGGGCTATGGTGGCTTCAGCCGGCGCAGCCTTGGCAGAGGGCGCCGCTCGGAGCCCTTCGGTGAGCAGCGCGAGGACCGCGGTTGGGTCGCCGCACTTGATCCGTGCGATTTGGGCCGGAGTATCGCCCCACCTGTTTTTGGCTTCGGTGTTCGCGCCGTGTGCAATGAGGAACTTGATGAGTTCCAGGCGGGCCTGCGGGGCCGTTTCGCACCGCTGAGTCACCAGATGCAAAGCCGAGTTGCCTTGATCGTCCGTGAACGAGCGCACATTGTAGCGCCCGCTCTGGAGCAGTTCGATGACGCGCGAGGTCTGTCCGGTATTGATCGCGTCGGAGAGTATTTTCGGATCGGCGTGTTGAGCCGGGGCCGGACGCGTCGTTACCGCATCCGCGCGTTGAGCCGGGGCCGGACGCGTCGTTATGGGGTTCGGGGCAGCACCTAGCTGCTGCACCACCGCACCGATTTGTGATGCTCCGAGGCCATTGGACTGTGCATGAGCCTCTTCGTTTGAGGCGATCCATGCTGGTAGGGCCGAGAAAATTACCAGAAGAGCCCTGAACAGACCTCTGATCGTACACACCGCGCTCATCCCCCCGCCAGGCCCCACCGGAGGCAACCGGTGGGCATCTCAACGTGCCCGCACGACTCACATGTGTCGAGGCTGACCGCGTGAGACGCTTACCTCGGAGAGACAGCCCAACTCTGGCCGCATTGGGGTCGTGAGCGGCCGCAGGGCAGAGGCCCTGCACGTCACACTTGCGCTAGGCTCCGGACCCATAAAGCGGATTCCCGTTTTGGCCGAAGCGTGATTCAAGCTGTCCAAACAGGAGAGCTTGCATGAGCGAGGTGTTCTGGCTGAGCGAGGCGCAGTTT
>Ga0308175_100001139_pt1 | contig 17780 bp, 14 predicted proteins | sample PhyCR1_3_FD_203893 | JGI IMG/M metagenome (GOLD analysis project Ga0308175, IMG submission 203893) | Soil microbial communities from UC Gill Tract Community Farm, Albany, California, United States - DLSLS.C.R1 | ecosystem: Environmental > Terrestrial > Soil > Agricultural land | place: USA...
CGTACGGGTTGGAGTTCGCCGCCACCGACCAGTTCCAGCCCTGCGCGCTGATCTCGGCGTTCGCGTAGAAGTTGTCCAGCGTCACGAACCGGCGCTGCAGCTGGCGCTGGTTGGGCGCGGACTCCTGGCCGAACAGGTTCAGCGACCGGTCGCCGTCGCCCTTGCCCAGCGAGCCGAAGACCTGGTCGAAGGTGCGGTTCTCCTGCACCACGTAGATCACGTGCTTGATCGCGGGGGTGCCGTCGCTGCCGGGCGCCGGCCGGTCGAACCCGTCGTTGGCCCGCACGGTCCTGGTGTACGCCGCGAGCCGGTCCTCCGACAGCGGCAGCGGGACCGTCGACAGGGTGCCCGTCATCATCGAGCCGACGTACTGGTCGGGGCTGCGCGGCGTCGTCGCCGTCGGGTCGGGGTGGCCGGGACCGTCGTTCGGGCCGGCGCCGAGCCCCTTCGCGTTCGCCACGAACAGCTTGTCCGCGGTGGCCACGACACCGGTCGGGTACCACGCGGTCGGCACCGTGCCGGTGACCCTGCCGGCCGCGACGTCGACCACGGCGACCGCGTTGTTGCCGGAGGCGCTGACGTACAGCGTCCTCTCGTCGGGCGAGAGCGACATCCCCACCGGGTTGCTGCCGACCCGGGCACCGGCGTACGGCGCGAGGCTGATCGTCCTCGTGACCGTGCCGCTCACGGTGTCGACGACGCTGACGTCGTCGCTGTCGCCGTTCGCGACGAACAGCGTCGAGCCGTCCTTGCTGAGCACCTCCGCGTCGGGGTGGGTGCCGACCTGGATCGTGCCGGTCACCGCCGGCGACGCGCCGGAGATGTCGAGCACGGACACGGTCGACGCGCCCTGGTTGGAGACGTAGGCGGTGCTGCCGTGCACCACCGCGGTGTACGGCGCGTGCCCGACCGCCACGGTCTGGACCGCCTTGGTCGTCGTGTCGATGATGCTGGCGGCGTCCGCGAGGTGGTCGGCGACCACGAGCTTCGAGCCGTCGTCGGTGGTGTCGAGGCCGCCCGGGAACATGTTCACCGGTTGGCCGGCGGGGTTCGTCGCCGGCAGCGGGTAGGGCGTGGTCTCCGTGAGGCGCGCGTCGTCACCGGTGCCCTTGACGTCGTACGCGTGCACGACCTGCTCGCCGCCGCCCCCGGCGTACACCTTGCTGCCGTCCGGGCTGAACGCCAGGCCGACGAAGAGCGCCTTCGGCGAGCTGTACTCGATGGTCTGCACCACCTCGGACGTGGCGGTGTCGACGACCTGGAGCGACTGGGTGCCCTGGCCGTCGTTGCTGACCAGCAGCGTCCTCCCGTCCGGGGAGAGCGCGGTGGTCAGCGGCAGGTCGCCGAGCGTGGTCTGCTCGCCGGCCGGCGTCACCTTGAAGCCGACCGGCGTGATCGCCGTGCCGTCCGACCGGGGGCCGGCCTGGGTCGCGAGCCGGGCCGCCGTGGCGGCACCGCCGCCCACGAGCAGGGAGAGCGCGGCGACGGCTGCGGCCGCGCGGGAGCGTGGAAGGTCCACCCGAGAATCCTCCTCTGTAGGGCCGGCCACCGAGAACGGCCGGCGCCGGTGACGCTAGGGACACCGGGCGACCCGGACGGGGTGGCCGGCGCGAACGTGCGATGAACAGCCGACGACGACCTACGCTTCGGAGCGTGCGGACGGTGGCCGGTGCTCTGGCGCTCCTGCTGCTGGCCGGGTGCAGCGGCGCGGAGCGGACGGCCGCCCCCACGACGCACTCCCCGGCGCCGACCGCGCCCGCGGCGACCGTCAGCGCGTCCGCGACCCCGTCCACCGTGGAGCGCCCCGACCCGCGCTGGCGGTTCTTCACCGTCGACCGCCGGCCGCGCACCAGCCCGTGGTTCGCCGGCGCGCACCCGGTGATGATCGGCTACGGGTGCACCGTCGCGCCCTACTACAGCCACGACCCGCGCTGCCCCGGCCGGCAGGGCTTCCACCACGGCATCGACGTAGCGATGCCGTGCGGCACCCGGCTGTTCTCCTCGGTCCGCGGGACCGTGGTCGACCCGGCGGCGGCGGGCGCGCCCGGCGCGGCGTACGGGCCCTACGCCTTCCGGATCCGGACGGGCGGACCCGACAGCCGGGACGTGCTGGTCGGCCACGTCGAGAAGGTGTACGTCGCCCCGGGCGACGCCGTGCGGCCGGGACAGCTCGTCGCCCGGGCCGGCGACCGGGGCGCACCCGACGGATGCCACCTGCACCTCGAGGTGCGGCGGGCGGGCACCGGCCTGGCCGGCGCGGTCGACCCGGAGCCCTACCTCCGCCCGCGGGTCGCGGCTAGCGTGGGCCCATGAGCCTCCCGACCTGGCAGGACCGCGCCGCCGCCCGGGTCGCCGAGCCGGGCGAGGGCATCTCCCGCGACGAGCTGGCCCTGGCCGCGCGCAACCACGCGATGCCGGCCGAGGCGCTGCGCTGGGACGTGACGCCGGTCGGCCTGCACTACGTGCTCGTGCACTACGACATCCCGGCCGTCGACGCGGCCACCTGGCGGCTGCGGGTCGACGGCGGCGCGGGGTCCGTCGTGGACCTGTCGCTGGCCGACCTGGAGGCGATGCCGCGCAGCACCGAGCGGGTCACCCTCGAGTGCGCCGGCAACGGCCGGGCGCTGCTCGAGCCGCGGCCGGTGAGCCAGCCGTGGCTGACCGGGGCCGTCGGCACCGCGGACTGGACCGGGGTGCGGCTGGTCGACCTGCTCGACCGGGTGGACCTGCGCCCGGACGCCGTGGACGTGGTCTTCCGCGGCGCCGACCACGGCACCGAGCGCGGTGAGGAGCAGGACTACGCGCGGGCGCTGCCGCTCGACGAGGCGCGCCGCCCGGACGTGCTGGTGGCCACCGAGATGAACGGTGTCCCGCTGCCGGTGCAGCACGGCTTCCCGGCGCGGCTGGTGGTGCCCGGCTGGTACGGCATGGCGCACGTCAAGTGGCTGACCGGCATCGAGGTGCTGGACCACACCTTCGACGGCTTCCAGCACCGGGCGTACCGGCTCCGCCAGCACGCCGACGACCAGGGGGTGCCGGTGACCCGGATGCTCCCCCGCGCGCTCATCCAGCCGCCGGGCTACCCGGACTTCATGACCCGCGAGCGGAACCTGCCGGCCGGCCCGGTGCGGCTGACCGGCCGGGCCTGGTCCGGTCGCGGCGAGGTCACCCGGGTCGAGGTGAGCACGGACGACGGGACCACCTGGCGGGAGGCCGAGCTCGGGCCGAGCGCCGGCCCGCACGCCTGGCGAAGCTTCGGCATCGACTGGGACGCCGCACCGGGTGACCACCGGCTGCGGGCACGGGCCGGCGACGACACCGGGGCGGTGCAGCCGCTGGAACCGGCCTGGAGCCGCGGCGGCTTCGCCAACAACGGGGACGACGCCGTCCCCGTGCACGTGCACCTCATGCCCCGTGGATGATGTGCCGCCGCCGCGCCCGTCGCAGCGTGTGTCCGGACGTGTCGCCACCCAGGTGACCTCGACCGGCCGGAGGACGTCATGGCCATGCACACCACCCGGCGAGCCGCCGAGGACCTGAGCGTCGTACCGCGCTTCACCCGCGCCGGGATGCTCGAGGTGCCCAAGGACCGCATCCCGGACGCGGAGATGCTGCCGGAGACGGCCTACCAGATCGTCATGGACGAGGTGATGCTCGACGGGAACGCGCGGTTCAACCTGGCCACCTTCGTGACCACCTGGATGGACGAGGAGGCGGACCGTCTCTACGCCGCCACCTTCGACAAGAACATGATCGACAAGGACGAGTACCCGCAGACCGCCGAGATCGAGGCACGCTGCGTCCGGATGCTCGGGGACCTCTGGCACGCCCCGCACGCCGCCGAGAGCGTGGGCACCTCGACCACCGGCAGCTCCGAGGGGTGCATGCTCAGCGGGCTCGCCCTCAAGCGCCGCTGGCAGCAGGCGCGGCGCAAGGCCGGCGGCCCGGTCGGCACGCCCAACATCGTCATGGGGGCGAACGTCCAGGTCGTCTGGGAGAAGTTCGCCAACTACTGGGAGGTCGAGCCGCGCTACGTCCCGCTCGAGGGGGACGTCTTCCACCTGACCGCCGAGCGGCTGCTGGACTACGTGGACGAGAACACGATCGGGGTGGTCGCGGTCCTCGGCTCGACGATGGACGGCAGCTACGAGCCGATCCAGGAGATCTGCGCGGCCCTCGACGAGTACGAGGCGACCAGCGGCGTCTCCGTGCCGGTGCACGTGGACGCGGCGTCGGGCGGCTTCATCGCGCCGTTCGTGCAACCGGACCTGGCCTGGGACTTCCGGCTGCCGCGGGTGGTGTCGATCCAGTCGTCGGGGCACAAGTTCGGGCTCGTCTACCCCGGGATCGGCTGGGTCCTGTGGCGCGAGAAGCAGTACCTGCCCGAGGACCTCGTCTTCCACGTCAACTACCTCGGCGGCGACATGCCCACTTTCGCGCTGAACTTCTCCCGTCCGGGAGCCCAGGTCGTGCTGCAGTACTTCCAGTTCCTGCGGCTGGGCAAGGACGGGTTCCGCGCGGTGCAGCAGACCTGCCAGGACGTGGCGGTGCACATCTCCCGGACGCTGGCGGAGATGCCGGAGTTCACCGTGGTCGCCGACGGCCGGGAGCTGCCGGTCGTCACCTTCACCCTGAGCCCGACGGTCAGCAAGTACGACGTGTACGACCTGTCCCGCAAGCTCAGGGAGCGCGGCTGGCTCGTGCCCGCCTACACGATGCCGCCCAAGCGGGACGACCTCGCCGTCCTGCGGGTCGTGGTGCGCAACGGCTTCAGCCACGACATGGCCGAGCTGTTCCTGCGCGACCTGCGGGAGGCGATCGACTGGCTCGACTCCCTCGAGGCGCCCATCCCGCACCACCCGCAGCCCAGCGGCTTCCACCACTGAGCCGGACCGGAGGAGGTCGCGATGTGCCGCTGGCTCGCCTACTCCGGGAGTCCCGTGCTGCTCGAGCGGCTGCTCTACGCACCGGCGCACTCCCTCATCGACCAGAGCCTGCACTCGAGGCTCGGCGCCGAGACCACCAACGGGGACGGGTTCGGCATCGGCTGGTACGGCGCCGGCAGCACCCCCGCGGTGTACCACAGCGTCGCACCGGCCTGGAACGACCGGAACCTGCGCGAGCTCGCCGGGCACGTCACCTCGCCGCTGCTCCTCGCGCACGTGCGGGCCTCGACGGGCGGCGCGGTGCAGCAGACCAACTGCCACCCGTTCCGCCACGGCCGGTGGCTGTGGATGCACAACGGCTTCATCGGCGGCTTCGCCCAGGTCAAGCGGGACCTGGTGCTCGCCATCGACCCGGACCTGTACCCCGAGATCGAGGGCTCCACGGACTCGGAGGTCTTCTTCCACCTCGCCCTCACCCTGGGCCTGGAGCAGGACCCGCCGGCCGCGGTGGAGCGTGCCGTCGGGGTCATCGAGGACACCGGTCGCCGGCACGGCGTCGAGCACCCGATCCAGATGACCGTGGCCACCACGGACGGGGAGCGCACCTACGCGTTCCGCTACTCCAGCCAAGGACGCTCCCGCTCGCTGTTCTTCAGCACGGACCTCCGACGGCTGCGCACCCTGCACCCGCTGGCCCCCGCCCTGGCCGACCTCGGGGAGGAGACCCGGCTGGTGGTGTCGGAGCCGCTCACCGACCTGAGCGACGCCTGGAACGAGATCCCCGAGTCCAGCTGGGGGGTCATCCAGCCGGGGGCCGACGAGATGCATCCCTTCCACCCGCGCGACCCTGCTGCCGCCCCGACCCCCACCTGACCCGCGATGCCGCACCCTCACGCAGGCGCTCGTCTCGGCCGCCGGGCCCCGCGCGGCCGGTCCTGGTGGATCGGCGTCCTGTTCGCGGTCGGCTCGGTCTGCTTCCTCGTCGGGCCGTTCCCGGGCTTCCTGGCCGCGGTCGGCCCGATGGTCGTCGGCATCGTGTTCTTCGTCGGCTCGCTCTTCTTCACGAGCGCCGCCACGCTGCAGCTGGTCGACAGCGTCGAGTCGGGCAGCAGCCGGCTGGACCTGTGGAGCAGCCTCACCCAGCTGGCCGGAACCGTGCTGTTCAACCTCAACACCTTCCGCGCGATGGTCGGCGACCCGTCGTACGACCGGCAGGTGTGGAGACCCGACGCGGTGGGCTCGGCCCTGTTCCTGGTCTCGGGCGTGCTGGCCTACGTCGCGGTCAGCGGGGGTCTGCTGCGGCTGCCGCCCCGGACCCGGCCGGGCACGGGCGCGGCGGTCAACCTGCTCGGCTGCATCGCCTTCGGTGTCGCCGCGGTCGGCGCCTACCTGGTGCCCTCCACCGGGCAGGAGGTCAGCGTGCCCGCGGCCGACCTCGGCACCTCCTTCGGCGCCCTCTGCTTCCTGGTCGGCGCTCTGCTCCTGCTGCCGGTCGCCGCCCCTAGGAGGGCACCTCGCCGTTGCGGCGCAGCCCGTAGGTGACGGCGTCGACGAGCGCGCCCCACGACGCCTCGATGACGTTGTGCCCGACCCCGACGGTCACCCAGCTGGAGCGGCCGTCGGTGGTCTCGATCAGCACCCGGGTGACCGCGTCGGTGCCGTGCCCCTGATCGAGGATGCGCACCTTGTAGTCGATCAGCTCGAACTTCGCGACCTCCGGGTAGGCCTGCCCGATCGCGTCACGCATCGACTGGTCGAGCGCGTTGACCGGGCCGTTGCCCTCGGCGGTGGTGATGATCCGGGCGCCACCGGCGAGCAGCTTGATGGTGGCCTCGGAGACCGCCTCCTCCCCCGGCTTCGAGTCGGTGATCACCCGCCACGACTCCACCTCGAAGTACGACGGACGGGCCCCCTCGACCTCCTCGAGCAGCAGCAGCTCGAACGACGCGTCGGCGGCCTCGAAGGTGTACCCCCGCGACTCGAGGTCCTTGACCCGCTGGGTGATCCGGGAGACCAGCTCGCGGTCGCCGCCGAGGTCGAAGCCGAGCTCGGCGCCCTTCAGCTCGATGCTCGCGCGCCCGGCCATGTCGGAGATCAGCAGCCGCATGTCGTTGCCGACCCGCTCGGGCTCGAGGTGCTGGTAGAGGTTCGGGTCGACCTTGATCGCGCTGGCGTGCAGCCCGGCCTTGTGCGCGAACGCGCTGACCCCGACGTAGGGCTGGCGCGAGGCGGGCGGGAAGTTCGTGACGTCCGCGACCGCGTGCGCGATCCGGGTCGCCTCGCGCAGCCGGCCCTCCGGCAGCACCGCCCGGCCGAGCTTGAGCTCGAGGTTGGCCACGACGGTGACCAGGTCGGCGTTGCCGGTGCGCTCGCCGTAGCCGTTCAGCGTGCCCTGCACGTGCGTGGCGCCTGCCTCGACCGCGGCCAGCGTGTTCGCGACCGCGCAGCCGGTGTCGTTGTGGCAGTGGATGCCGACCCGGATGCCGGTGCTGCCCAGCACGTCGTCCACGACGTCGGCGACCCAGCCGGGGAGCATGCCGCCGTTGGTGTCGCAGAGCGCGACGACCTCCGCGCCCGCGTCGTACGCCGTGCGCAGCACCTCCAGCGCGTAGTCGCGGTTGGCGCGGTAGCCGTCGAAGAAGTGCTCGGCGTCGAGGAACACCCGCTGCCCCTCCTCGCGCAGGTGCCGCACCGTGTCGCGCACCATCGCGAGGTTCTCCTCCAAGGTGGTGCGCAGCGCGAGCTCGACGTGCCGGTCGTGCGACTTGGCGACCAGCGTCACCACGGACGCTCCGCTGTCGCGCAGCGCGGCCACCAGCGGGTCGTCGGCCGCGGCCACCCCGGCGCGCCGGGTGGCGCCGAAGGCGGCGAGCGTGGCGTTGCGCAGGTCGAGCTCCTCGCGGGCCCGCCGGAAGAACTCGGTGTCCTTGGGGTTCGCGCCCGGCCAGCCGCCCTCGATGTAGCCCACCCCGAGGTCGTCGAGCTCCCGCGCGATCGTCAGCTTGTCCGCGACCGAGAGGTTCAGCCCCTCCTGCTGCGCGCCGTCGCGCAGCGTCGTGTCGTAGACGTGGAACGCCTGGTCTGTCATCGGGTACTCCGGACTGCAGGGGACGGGCAACAAAAAGACCTCCCGTCGGGACGAGAGGTCAGCGCACCGGAAGGGTCCTGGTGCGCTAGCTGATAATGACGACACGGTGCTGCACGTCCTCCACTGTGCCACTCGTGACCGCGATCCGGCACGCGGTCTCGGATAGCGGTCAGTGCTGGTCGGCGGTGGCCAGGGTCAGCGCCACGCAGGTGACGTCGTCGCGTCGTACGTCGACCGCGAACCGGCGCACCGCCTCCCGGCACTCGGCGACCGCCTCGTCGGGCGACCACCGGTCCAGCCCCTTCATCACGTCCACCAGCCCGGACACCCCGAACTCGGCGCCGTCCGGGCCGCGCGCCTCGAGCACGCCGTCGGTGCAGGCCACGAGCATGTCGTCGGGCCCGAAGAGCGTCGTGGTGACCGACCAGCCGCTGGTGACCGCGGAGATCAGCGGCCCGGTCGGACCGAGCTCGCGGACGATGTCGCGGTGCTGCCGGTCGACGACGAGCGCGGGCGGGTGCCCGGCGTTGACCCACGAGAGCCGCTGCGCGTCGGGGTCCACGACCGCGACCAGGCAGGACAGGAACCGCTCGGCGTTGTCGGGCCGCCGGGCCGCGAGCTCGAACACGTCGGCCAGGTCGAGGTCGGAGTCGAGCAGGGCGATGATCCGCTGCTTGAAGGCGAACGCGACCAGTCCCGCCTCGGCGCCGTGCCCGGACACGTCGGCGAGCACGAGCGCGGTGGTGCCGTCCGGGCGGCGGAACGACTCCCACCAGTCACCGGCCAGCACCCCCTCGGCGGACAGCACCATGCCGGCGACGTCCAGCCCGTTGTGCTCGGCGCGGGGGTGGGAGGTGAGCTCGTGGCGGAGCAGGCTGACGACGGGGCTGTGCTGGGTCAGCGCCTCGGTCGCGGCACGCGCGGACTCCAGCTCGGCCACGATGCGCCGCCGCATGCTCTCGGCGTCGCGGCCCACGGCGGCCACCTCCGGCGGGCCGTCGATCAGCACCTCCTCCTCGATCCGGCCGTCGGCCACCGCCCGCATCCGGCTGCGCAGGGACCGCACGGGGCGCAGCACCCAGTGCCGCAGCAGCAGGGCGCCGGTGAGCAGGAGCACCAGCAGCAGCGCGCGACCGACTTGGATCACCCAGCGCAGGCGCTGCAGGTCCGTCGCGTCGTGACGCTGCGCGGCCCGCGTCCGGGCGTCGATGAGGGACTGGAGGCCGGCGACCCGGGCGCGCACCTCGTCGAAGTCGGCCTTGCCGCGGCCGGCGGCCACCAGCCGCTGGGCCCTCCGGGCCTGGCCGGACCGGCGGGCCTGGATCTCGGGCATCGCCGCGTTCCGCCGCCAGGCGGTGGCCGCCTCCGCGACCCAGTCGATCGATGCGCTCAGCCCCGCGTCGTCCCGGAGCTCCGCCCGGAGCTCGCGCAGCCGCGCGGCGAAGTGCGCCCGACCGGTGCGGTAGGGATCCAGGAACAGGGTGTCGCCGGTGAGCAGGTAGCCGCGCTCCCCGGTCTCCTGGTCGACCAGGGCGACCAGCAGCGCCCGGCTCTGCAGGCTGGCCGGCTGGAGCCGGTCCGCGACCAGCCGCCGGTTGGCCTCGACGTGCCACAACGAGGCGGTGACGGCACCGGCGGCGAGCAGCGCGACCACCACCAGCACCGAGAGCAGCCCGAGCAGGCGCAGTCGCAGCGACACCCGACCACCCTAAGGGCGACACGTCCCCTCATCGCGTGAAATCGGGAGCGCCGGGAGCCGAAAAGCCGGTCAGAGCCAGCGGACCAGGGTGCCCAGCGCCGTGCCGTGCCGCCACGGCGCGCCGGGCTCCGGGTCCCAGGACACGCCCCCGGTCGCGAGCGCGTACCCGCAGAGGAGGGCGACCGCCGCGACCAGCGCAACTGCGAGCCACCCGACCCAGACGTTGCGGGTGCCGAGCAGCACCAGCCGGCGGGTCGGCACGCGCAGCCGCCGCGACCCCGGCCCCCACCACAGGGACACCGCGAACGCCGCGCCCATCAGCAGCAGCCCGGGCACCAGCGGTCCGCGGAAGAACAGGTAGGCGAAGCCGACCACGAACGCGACGAGCGCCGACCAGAGCATCAGCGCGAGCGTGCCCCCGGTGGCGACGACGAGGTACCACGGCGACGTCGCGACGGTCAGCGGCAGGTCGTACCACCGCCGGCGGCCGCGCAGGTGCTGGCGCTCGCGCGCGGACTCCGTCGTCCAGGACACGGTGCGCACGGCGAGCGCGAGCAGCGTCGCGGCGAGCAGCGCGAGGTACGGCGCCGCCGCGAGGCCGAGCGTCGCGGTCGCGAACAGCCCGAGCAGCAGGCTGCCGCGCTGCAGCCGGGGCAGTCCCGAGGGCGGCGGCGGCCGCCAGCCGTCCGGCGGGACGAGCCGGGGACGCGGGTCGGGCGGCTGCATGTACGGCGCGCGGGCCGGCGCCGCGGTCGGCGGGGCGGTCGACGGCGCGGCGGCCGTCGGCGCGACGGTGGTGTACGGAGTGGTCCGCGGCGCGGACCCGTCGACGGGCCTGAGCGACGTCGGCGGGGCCAGCACGACCGGCAGCGTGAGGTCGTCGCGCAGCGGGCCGCGCAGCGACGCGAGCACCGCGGACGTGTCGGGCCGGTCGCCCGGGTCGGGCGCGAGGCAGGCCCGGACCAGCGGCAGCAGGGCCGGCGGCACCGCGGACAGGTCGTGCTCGCCGCGGCGGACCCGGTCCATGATCGCCATCGCCGGGCCGGTCCCGAAGGGCGGGCGGCCGGTGGCGGCGAACACCACGGTGGCCGCCCACGAGTGCACGTCGGAGGCGGTGGTGGCGTCCTCGCCGTAGAGGATCTCGGGCGCGAGGTAGCCGGGGGTGCCCAGCAGCCAGCCGGTGTGCGTGAGCCGCGGGTCCTCGGCCAGCCGGGCCAGCCCGAAGTCGATGAGGACCGGCGAGCGGCCCTCGAGCAGCACGTTGGACGGCTTGATGTCGCGGTGCAGCACACCGACCGCGTGGACGGCGATGACCGCCTCGGCCAGCCCGGTCGCGAAGTGCCGGAGGTCGGCGCCGCCGATCGGTCCCTCCTGCCGGACGTGCTCGTGCAGCGAGAGGCCCGGGACGTAGCGGGTCGCGACGTACGGCGTCTCCCCCCACGGGTCGGCGTCGATCACCTCGGCGATCCGCGGGCTGGTGACCCGCCGCAGGGAGGCGACCTCGCGGGCCAGGCGGGTGCGGGCCTCGTCGTCGCCGATGATGTGCGGCCGCAGCACCTTGAGCGCGACGCGCGCCCCGTCGGGACCCTGGGCGAGGTGCACGACGCCCATGCCGCCCTCGCCGATCTTGGCGAGCAGCCGGTAGTCCCCGACGCGCACGACCCCCGGCGCGGGAGGCAGCGGCTGATGGTTGGTCACCACCGGAACACGGTAGCCGCCCTCGCCGCCCTAGCGTCCGAGGCGGGCGTAGGCGGCCTCCGTGGCGTCCTTGTGGGGTGCCCACCAGTCCTCGTGGTCGCGGTACCACGCGATGGTCTGCGCGAGGCCGTCGCGGAGGTCGGCGTACTGCGGGGTCCAGTCGGTCTCGGCCCGCAGCTTCGAGGAGTCGATCGCGTAGCGCAGGTCGTGCCCGGGCCGGTCGTTGACGTGCTCGAACCAGTCCGCCGGCCTGCCGGTCAGCTCCAACAGCAGCGCGATGATGTCGCGGTTGTTGCGCTCGCCGTCCGCCCCGATCAGGTAGGTCTCCCCCGGCCGGCCCTGCTCGATGATCGCGACGACGGCGTCGTTGTGGTCGTCGACGTGGATCCAGTCGCGGACGTTCTCGCCGGAGCCGTAGAGCTTGGGCCTCACGCCGCGCAGGATGCCGGTGACCTGCCGGGGGATGAACTTCTCCACGTGCTGCAGCGGCCCGTAGTTGTTGGAGCAGTTGGAGATCGTCGCCTCGATGCCGAAGCTGCGGATCCAGGCCCGGGCGAGCAGGTCGGCCGACGCCTTGCTCGCGCTGTACGGCGAGGACGGGTTGACCGGCGTGCGCTCGGTGAACCGCAGCGGGTCGTCGAGCTCGAGGTCGCCGTACACCTCGTCGGTGGAGATGTGGTGCAGGCGTACGCCGTGCCGGCGGACCGCCTCGAGGAGCCGGTAGGTGCCGACGATGTTCGCCTCGATGAAGGGCCAGGGCTCGGACAGCGAGTTGTCGTTGTGGCTCTCGGCCGCGAAGTGCACGACCAGGTCCGCCTCGGCGACCAGCCCGTCGACCAGCTCGGCGTCGGCCACCGAGCCGTGCACGAACCGGATCCGGTCGGCGACCGGGTCCAGGCTGGCGCGGTTGCCGGCGTAGGTGAGCGCGTCGAGGACGGTCACCTGCCAGTCCGGGCGGGTTCGGGCCGTGCGCAGGACGAAGTTCGCGCCGATGAAGCCGGCGCCGCCGGTGACGAGCACTCGCATGGGTTCCTCCGTTGGGTTGGACTTGAGGCCGTCTCTGTCAATGCTGCGGTCGCGGGTGCGGCCCCGCATCCCGACCGGCGGCGTTCTCGACGCTCGGCGCAGCCCGCTGCGCTCTCGCGCCTCGGCCTTGCCGGACCGGGCGCGGATGCCACCCCCGCCATGACCCCATCATTTCCAGACACGACCTAGTGCGGGACAGGGGTCTCGAGGAGCCCGGGCGGGCCGTCGCCGGCGCCGGGTCCGCCGGGGGTCCACTCGTGGAACTCGACCTCGAGGGAGAACCGGTGGGCCAGGTAGCGGTGCTCGGACCAGGCGACCGGGCCGCCGTCGGCGCCGCGGGCCAGCCGCCGCACGACCAGCAGCGGGGCCCCGGGCACGACGCCGAGCGGGCCGGTGTCGTCGTCGGCGGCCACGGCCGCGGTGATGGTCTGCCGGACCGAGGCGACGGGGTGGCCGTCGCGGCCCAGGCTGCTCCACAGCCCGGGGTCGGTGGCGTCGTCGCGGGACAGCGAGCCGGCGAGGGCCCCGGGAACCCACTCGTCGACCAGGTCGAGCGGCCGCCCCTCGACGGTGCGCACCGAGCGGCAGTGCAGCGCCTCGTCCCCCTCCGCGAGGCCGAGCGGCCCCGCGACGTACCCGGGGACCGGCTGCCAGCCGAAGCCCACCACCTGCCGGTGCAGGTGGTGGCCGGACTCCGCGACCGCGGAGGCGGCGTGCCGGAAGGAGCCGAGCGCGAGCCGCTGGCGGAACGATCCGCCGGCGACGAACCAGCCGGCGCCGCGGCGGCTCTCCACGAGCCCGCGCTCGCGGAGCAGCTCGAGCGCCTTGCGGACGGTCACCCGGCTCACGGCGTACTCCGCGCCGAGCCGGGCCTCGCTCGCGAGCTGGCCCGAGGGGTCGACGTCGCCGCGCACGATCCGGTCGCGCAGCTCGTCGGCCACCTGCCGGTACCGAGCACCTGTCATAGACTTGTATGCTACATGACGAGCATCAGAGCACGCGGTGCATCCACCCGAAGGCGTCCTCCGCCCGGCCGTACTGGATGTCGACCAGCGCGCTGCGCACCTGCCGGGTGACCGGACCGGTGGTCTCGCCGTCCCCGACCTGGCCGCCGCGCCACTTGAGCGTGCCGACCGGCGTGACGACCGCCGCGGTGCCGCACGCGAACACCTCGGTGATCCGCCCGGACGCGACGCCCTCGCGCCACTCGTCGATGGTCACCGGCCGCTCCTCGACGCGGTGCCCGAGCTTGCCGCAGAGCTCGACGATCGAGCTACGGGTGATGCCCTCGAGGATCGTGCCGGACGTCTCCGGGGTGGCGATCGTGCCGTCGTCCTGGACGAAGTAGAGGTTCATGCCGCCGAGCTCCTCGACGTACCTGCCCTCGGCCGCGTCGAGGAAGACCACCTGGTCGCAGCCCTCGGCGATGGCCTCCTGCTGCGCGAGCAGCGAGCTCGCGTAGTTGCCGCCGGTCTTGGCCGCGCCCATGCCGCCGCGGCCGGCGCGCGTGTAGTCCTCGCTCAGCCAGATCGACACCGGGTGCACGCCCTTGGCGAAGTAGGCGCCGGCCGGCGAGGCGATGACCATGTAGGTCACGTGCTGCGCCGGCCGCACCCCCAGGAACACCTCGGAGGCGAACATGAACGGCCGGACGTAGAGGCTCTTCTCCCCCGCCGGCTCCGGCACCCACCGCTCGTCGGCCCGGACCAGCGCGTCGACCGAGGCGATGAAGTCCTCGACCGGCAGCTCGGGCAGCGCGAGCCGGTGCGCGGAGCGGACCATCCGCGCGGCGTTCTCCTCGGGCCGGAACGTCCACACCGAACCGTCCGCGTGCCGGTAGGCCTTCATGCCCTCGAAGATCTCCTGCGCGTAGTGCAGGACCGCGGTCGCCGGGTCGACCGAGAGCGGGGCGTACGGCGTCACGCGCGCGTCGTGCCACCCCTGCTCGGGGGTCCACTCGACCACGAACATGTGGTCGGTGAAGTGCAGGCCGAAGCCGGGGTTCGCGAGGATCTCCGCCAGCCGGTCGTCGCTGACCGGTCGATCGGTGGGCGTGACGTCGATCTGCAGCGAGCTGTCTGACATGGGATGCACGGTACCTGTCCCCGGTCAGCCTGCCACCCGCGCGGCGACCGCGTCGCCGACCTCGGCGGTGCGCACGGGTGCGCCGGGGGTCCGCGCGGCGAGCTCGGCGACCACGGCGTCCTCGACGGCGCGGGCGGCGTCGTCGAGGCCGAGGTGCTCGAGCAGCAGGGCCGTGGACAGGATCGCGGCCGTGGGGTCGGCCTTCTGCTGGCCGGCGATGTCGGGGGCGGACCCGTGCACGGGCTCGAACATGCTCGGCGCCGTGCGGTCGGGGTTCACGTTGCCGCTCGCGGCCAGGCCGATGCCACCGGTGACCGCGGCCGCGAGGTCGGTGAGGATGTCGCCGAACAGGTTGTCGGTGACGATCACGTCGAAGCGGGCCGGGTCCGTGGCCAAGAAGATCGTGGCCGCGTCCACGTGCAGGTAGTCGACCGTGACCTCGGGGTACTCCGCGGAGACGGCCTCGACGATGCGGGACCAGACGGCGCCGGCGTGCACCAGCACGTTGGTCTTGTGGACCAGGGTCAGCTTCTTGCGCGGCCTCTTCTGCGCCCGGGCGAACGCGTCGCGAACGACGCGCTCCACCCCGAACGCGGTGTTGACGCTGACCTCGGTCGCGATCTCGTGCGGCGTCCCGACCCGCAGGGCCCCGCCGTTGCCGACGTACGGGCCCTCGGTGCCCTCGCGCACGACCACGAAGTCGACCTCGCCCGGCGCGGCCAGGGGCGAGACCGCCCCCGGGTAGATCCGCGACGGACGCAGGTTGACGTAGTGGTCGAGCTCGAAGCGCAGCCGCAGCAGCAGGCCGCGCTCGAGGATGCCCGCCGGGAGCCGGGGATCGCCCGGCTTCCCGCCGACCGCGCCGAGCAGGATCGCGTCGTGCTCCCTGATCTCGGCCAGGACGGTGTCCGGCAGCACCTCGCCGGTCGCGAGGTAGCGCTCGGCACCGAGGTCGTAGCGGGTGGACTCGAACTTGACCCCGCCGGCCGGTCCCCCGGCCACCTGCTCGAGGACCTTCAGGGCCTCGGCGGTGACCTCGGGACCGATCCCGTCACCGGGGATGACGGCGAGCCGGACGGTCTGGGTCTGCTGCGCGTGGGTCTGGGACACCCGGGCGACCCTAGTTGTCGTCCGGGCGTTGACCGCCGTTGTCTCGCAGGTCGAGTCCGGCCTGGACGCCGGCCAGGGCCTCCTCGTTCTCCTCGCGGTGCCGCCGGGGACCCCACTCGGGGTACATGTCGTACATCGGGAACATCTCCATCTCGGAATCTGGTGTGGGTGCTGCTGGTCGGTGCCGGGTCCGCGACGGGGGTACGTCGGAGCGGGTGCGCGGCTCTCCGCTGCCAGCGGTGGAGGAACAGGTCCCGGACGCGGGTCACGCGTCGGACGGGAGGTGGATCTCGGAGGGGGCCGGGTGGGCCGCCTCGCTCGCCGCGGAGGTTCTGCGTAAGACCTGGACAGTGCACGCACTGCCGACCACCGCGGCGAGGTGGCCTTACAGAGAGGCCTCGCCGCGGCGCTCGATAAGTACGAAGAACGTCCGCATGGTTCGGTCAGGCTAACGCGAAGACCTGCGGCGCACCCGGGGTTTTCCGGAGCATTCCGCGATCTGAGACGATGTCTCGCGGGACGGACTGGCCCTCGGGGTCTGAGACACTCGGCCGCATGAGCGCTCCCCCCGACCTCCCGGACATCGTGCGGCGCGCCTTCGACGTCTCCCGGCGCGCCGGCTTCGTGTCCTTCTGCCGCAACGAGACCGGCCGCCTGCTGGCCGCCCTGGCCGCGACCCGCTCGGGCCGGCTGGCGGAGTTCGGGACCGGCTGCGGCGTGGGCACCGCGTGGCTGCGCAGCGGGATCCGTGAGGACACCCGGATCCTGACCGCGGAGCTCGACGCGCGCCTCGCGGGCGCCGCCGCGAAGATCTTCGACGACGACGACCGCGTCGAGGTGCTGGCCGCGGACTGGTCGACGCTGCTCGACAAGGGGCCGTTCTCGCTGCTGTTCCTCGACTCGCGCGAGCCCAAGGAGGCCGGGCCGGACGCGATCGCGGAGATCGTCGAGCCGGGCGGCGTGGTGGTGCTCGACGACTTCACGCCGTGCTCCTCGTGGCCGCCGGTGTTCGAGGGCCGCGTGGACGTGCTGCGAGAGAGCTGGCTGACCGACGAGCGGTTCACCACCGCCGAGGTCATGGTGGCCGCCGACGCCTCGGTGCTGATCGCCACCAAGCGCTGACGGCCACCCGGGCGGGTCAGTGGGCGGGCGTCTCCAGGCCCTCCTCCTCCGGGAGGACCACCTCGTTGACCATCTCCTCGATCTCCTCGGCGGGCAGCGCCACCGCCATCGCCCAGTAGTAGATCGCCACGCTGAAGACCACCGTGACCAGGATGCCCAGGTAGTCGCCGAGGATGGGGGTCTTCATCGGGCCGAACGAGCTGATGTACACGATGATCCCCATGCCCACCAGGTAGGCGGGCAGCCACGAGGCGGAGCGCCAGTGCAGGTGCGGCGACTTGTCGTTGAGGTGGAACACCCGGCTGATGGCCAAGATCGCGTAGCCGATCAGGATGGCCACACCCAGCTTCCAGTCGGTGTCCCAGGTCGACCACAAGATGATCAGGCCGGAGATGCAGAAGCCGAGCGGCGACATGAAGCCTGCGATCGGAAGCCGGTACGGGCGGTCCGCGTTCGGCATGCGCCGGCGGAACGCACCGAGTGACAGCGGCGCGCCGGCGTACATCAGCACCGAGGCGCTGGTGATCAGGCCGACCAGCGACTGCCAGCTCGGGAACGGCAGGAAGCAGATGCACCCGGTGGCGAAGGCGGCGATCAGCCCGACCCACGGCACGCCGCGCTCGTTGGTCCACTCGAACGGGGTCGGCACGTAGCCGTTGCGGGACAGCCCGTAGGACACGCGCGAGCTGCCGGTCGTGTAGATCAGGCCGGTGCCGGCCGGCGAGATGATCGCGTCGGCGTAGATGATCGCGGCCAGCCAGCCGAGGCTGAGCAGCGTCGCCACCTCGGCGAACGGACCCGTGAACAGGGTGTACAGCCCCTTGCCCTGCGAGTCCCAGGTCTTGCCGATCGCGCTGTCCGGCAGCGCCACCAGGAAGGCCACCTGGAGCGCGACGTAGATGACGATGCCGATGATCATGGCCCCGATGATGGCGATGGGGATATCCCGCTTGGGGTTCTTCGCCTCACCGGCGAGCTGGTCGGCCTGCTCGAAACCCAGGTAGCTGAAGATGATCCCGCTGGTGGAGATGGCGGCGAGGACGCCGTGGAACCCGTTGGCGCTGAA
>Ga0308175_100001141_pt1 | contig 17767 bp, 19 predicted proteins | sample PhyCR1_3_FD_203893 | JGI IMG/M metagenome (GOLD analysis project Ga0308175, IMG submission 203893) | Soil microbial communities from UC Gill Tract Community Farm, Albany, California, United States - DLSLS.C.R1 | ecosystem: Environmental > Terrestrial > Soil > Agricultural land | place: USA...
GCCCTCGGTGATCTCGTGCAGCAGCACGCCGACGGCGTCCTGGCCGAAGCTCCAGTTCAGGTCCGAGTTCAGCGTCACGCTGTCGGCGTCGGTGTTGGTCTGCGGCGCCAGGCCCAGGATGATCGCGTCCGCAGTCGGAAGGGCCCAGCCTCGCCCGCCCGAGGGATCGAACGTCGGGAACCCGCCCACTGCGGTGAAGTCGTCCGGGCTCGTTGCGTGGCCGGCGAGCGCCGAGGTCAACCCGTTGTAGCTGACGCTGACCTGGCTGAAGTTGTTCTGGCCCGCGAAATTCCCCCCCAGCGAGGCGAAGCTGAATTTGATGTTCACCGTCACCGAATTGGTGAAGTGGCTCTGCAGGAAGTTCTCGGCGGAGAGGATCGCGCTGCGATAGGGCGCGGTGACCGTGTCGTCGTAGTAGTTGATGAACACCAGCCCGCTTCCGGGCAGGGTGGCGCTCTCGGTGGGCAAAGCCATCGCAACTCCTCGTCGCCCCACGAGTACTCGAAGCGGAAGAGGCGTCGCGCGCGAGTCAATGTCAATGCGGCCAGGATTTCGGCCGCGCAACGGAGGGGAAACAGATGATCAAGCTCACCTTTTGCCTCACGCGCCTGCCGCACCTCAGTCGCGACGAGTTCCAGGCCTACTGGCGCGGGACCCACGCGCCGCTGGTGGCCAGCGTCGCCGAGACACTGCAGATCCGCCGCTACGTCCAACTGCACAGCCTGCCGTCCGCCGCCAGCACCCCGATCCGCGAAAGCCGCGACGCCCCGCCTGAGTACGACGGCGTGGCCGAGCTCTGGTTCGACAGCCTGGACTCCCTCGCCCAGAACGGCGCCCGCCCCGAAGCCCAGGCCGCCGGCCGCCTTCTCCTGGAAGACGAACGCAAATTCATCGACCTGCCGAAATCGCCCCTCTGGTGGGGCGAAGAAAAATCCATCGTCGGCTGACCCCGCGGCGCGCCGACGCCGCAAGACAAAGAGAACCGCCAAGGGCGCCAAGAACGCCAAGAGCCTCTGCCGACGGCGAAGTCGCGGGCCACGCGTATAGGCAGGGGCCTCTCGGGCCTTCGTCCCTTTTGGTGCTCTCGGCGTTCTTGATGGGTCTCTTGTCTTCAACTGCCCTTCGGCGCGTCAGGCGTGGCCCTCGGGCGTCGGGCTGTTGCGCGGGGCGAAGGAGCGGTCCTCAGCGTCGGCCGCCGCCATCCGCGCCGCCAGCGCCGCCGGCGGCTGGAAAGGGCGGCTCTCCACGGCCACCTGGTGCGGATATGGGATCGAGATCCCCTCGACCTTGAACCGCTGCACCACCGCCCACATCAGGTCCGACAGCGCGTTGCCGTAATCGCCGGGCGCCACGTAGCAGCGCAGGGTCATCACCAGCCCGTGGTCGCTGATCGAGGTGATGTTGGCCCAGGGCGCGCCCGGCCGGCTCAGCACCCGCTTGTCGGCCTTCGCCGTCTCGATCATCAGCGCCCGCGCCCGGCCGACGTCGTCCTGCCGGTCGATCGCCACGTCGAAGGCCACGCGGCGCGCGCCGGTGGCGGTCAGGTTGACGATGATCTCGCCGAAAGCCTTCGAGTTGGGTACGAAGACCACCAGGTTGTCGGGGTCGGCCAGCCGCGTGGAGAACAGGTCCAGCCCCGTCACCACGCCCTCCTTGTTGTTGATCTTGACGTCGTCGCCCACCCGGTAGGGCCGCAGGATCAAGAGCATCACGCCGGCTGCGACGTTGGCCAGCGCGCCCTGCAGGGCCAGGCCGATCGCCAGCGACGCCGCGCCCAGCACCGCGATCACCGAGGTCGCCCGCACGCCCAGCTGGTTCAGCACGCTCACCAGGCCGATGATCACGATGAAATAGCGGACCAGCGATGCGGCGAAGCTCTGCAGCGTGGTGTCGGGATGCGCGCCGCGGTGGGCCTGGGCGATGCCGCGGGCGGTCATGCGCGACAGCACGCCCGCGGCCCACAGCGTGATCGCGAAGATCACGCCCGCCAGCGCCGCATTGACCGCGAAGCCGCCGACCGCGTCGGCGATGTGGCGCCAGATCTCCGTGTCGCCGCTCAGGAGCCGCTGCGCCTGGCCCACGAGCGGCGGTAGGTGCGGGTCGGTGGAAAAGGTGATCGGCGGGACCGCCGCGGGCCGAGCTGCGGCGGCCAGGCTTTGCTGAGCCAAGACGAACCTCTGGCGCTAAAGCGCCCTCCCAGCGCCAGCAACGTCCCGGCCCACGATCAGTGCCCGAAATGGAGGGCGGGCTCTTCCGCTCAGACCACCGCCGGATAGCGCCGCGAGCCCACCACCTGGCTCAAGCGGTCCTCGACGACGACCTGGGCCGCCGAGCCCCCGCGACGCGAGATGCGGCGCGCCAGGTCGTGGGCCGCGCTCTCCGCCTTTGCGCCGGAGAGAAACATCAGCGGCGCGTCCGAGACCGCCGTCTCCACCTGCCAGCCGCCGCCGGCCGGGCGGACGAACACCATCACTTCACGCATGGTTCTCGACCTTTCTCCGACGCCCAACGGAAGAGGTCGCCGACCGCGGCGGGCTTCATGACGCCACCGCCGGCGCCCCCCGGCGGCCTGACACCCGACCGCCGAAGACCATTCTACCGCCCAGCCCGACGCACCGCCCCCAACCTAGGTTAGGCGCAGCTGTGATGCTTGCGCCGCCCGATCACGTTGCCGCGAGCCGCCTGGTTCCTCGACGCCTCGAGCAGCCCTGGCGGCCGTCGGCGCGTGGCGCAGCGACAGTCGCCGCGCGACCCCCACGTGTTCCGCTCTTCCAGGCGATCTTCAGGCCACCGTCTCGGCGACCAGCGCGGACAATTCCCCCAGCCACGGCTCATACCGGCGCCAGCGTTCGACTGAAGTTCGGTAGATCGGTTGGCGAACCTGCCAAAGGCTCGCGGTCTTGACGACGCGGGCGTTGCGTTCGGGCGCCAGGCACGCGTCGTCCCACTCCAGGCCGGCGAAGGCGATCAGTCGGCGGATGTGGGGTTCGGGATCGGCGACCAGCGCCTCGTAGTCGATCTCGAGCATGCGGTCCTGCGGGAGGCAGGCACGCCAGTGGACCATGAGCCGACGATATTCGCGCCAGGCATGGACGATGTCGGCGCGGTCGAAGGCGAAGCCCAGGCTGCTGGAGAATTCCGTGAAATAGATCGAGAGCGCCGTGTCGATCGGGGCCCGCCGGCAGTGGACGACGCGGACGTCGCGCAGCGCCGAGAAGATAAGGCCAAGCGCCTCGAAGTTCAGCGGCGCCTTGTCGGTCACCCGCGCAGAATCGGGACCGATCTGTGCCAGGAGGTCCAGATAGTCGCTGGCCGTTCGCGCGACCGCTTCGTCATCGCGCGCGGCGCCAGGACCTGGCTCGTGCACGAGGGCGCGCTGGCGCCAGAACTGCAACTCGCCGCCGGCGGTGACGGCGGGATGCGACGACAGGATCTGCTCCACAAGCGTCGTTCCCGAGCGCGGCAGGCCGACGATCAGGAGGGGCCGTCCGGCCCTCGACTTCGGGCCCGCGTCGGGCGCATCGCTTACGAGGCGCTCGAGCGTGGCCGCGTCATAGCTGGCGATCAGGGCATCGTACCGGCGCGTGAGCGCCGCCTGATCGAACCGCGCGGCGCGTCGGCGAAGCGCATTGGCTGCATCGTAGGCGGCGATGGCGTGCTCCGCCTCACCCAGGTCGTCGTAGGCTTTTCCCAGACCGTAGGAGATGAGCGCGCGCTCCTCCTCTGAGAGCCCAGCCGCGGTCTCCTCACCGCCGATACGCTCCAGGAGCGGGCGATCCTCGGGCGTGAAGCGCCGGGCCAACGTCAGCTTCTGGAAGGCGGCTGGATTGGTGTCCAGCGCCTCGCGCAACTCGGCGGCGGCGTCCTCGAACCGATGCTGGTCGATCAGGACCTGGCCGAGGACGGTGCGCGTACGCCCGTCGTCCGGCTGCAGCGCCAGGAGGCGGCGCAGGGTGGTTTCCGCCGCCTGGAGTTCGCCATCCAGAACTTGCGCCATGGCCGTGTGGTGAAGCCTTTGGCGACGATCCGCGGAGGCGCGGCCGAGGCGTCGGTGAATGGCGGCTGCCTCGGCGGGCGGGCCCAGGTATTCGAGCGCCTGAGCGAGGAGTGCGAGGGCAGGCGTGAAGCCCGCGCGATGCTTCAGCGCCCGGCGAAGACTCTCCGCCGCCCCCGGAAACTGGCCGCAGCGGAAAAGGGCGACGGCGAGATCATAGTGCGCCTCGGCGCTGGCCGGCTGCAGGCGAACGAGTTCCCGCAAGGGTGCGATCGCCTCGCGGTGGCGCTCGGCCGCAAAAAGGCTCAGCGAGTCGCGCCCCAGGGCGGCCAGTTTAAGGGGATCGGGCGCTGCGCCAACGCCCGCGGATACCGCGGCGGCGGCGCGCGGCGGCGCGGCTTGACAGCAGTGCTTGAACTTCTTCCCGCTGCCGCAGGGACAGGGATCGTTTCGGCCGACGATCATCGGAATGATCTAGCAAATGCGAGAAAGGCCGTCCCGAAGGACGGCCTTTCCCAACTCGGTCGACGGAGAGACGGTCGCTTAGGCGACGGCCGTCTTCCGGCGGGAGCGAAGGGCAGCGCCCAGCGCGCCGAAGCCCATGATCATCAGGCTCCAGGCCGTCGGTTCAGGGATGCCCGCCTGCACCTCGAGCACGCCGGGAGGGCCGAACCCTTCGTTGTAGATGATCCCCACTCGGCCGGAGCCGCTGCAGGAGGGGCAGGTGCCGAACTGCGAAACGGGCGACGTCGGGCCGGAGGTGAAGCCGTCGTAAACCGGGCCGTTGATGTTTTGGAAGCGGACTTCGATCCCGTCGTCGTGCGCGATCGTCAGGTTCGGAGCCGTGTTGAAGACGGTGTTCGTGTAGAACAGCCACAGCGTGTTATCCAGGGTGTCCCCGGCGAGCGCGCCGTTGTAGGTGAACCCGCCCGTGCCGAGCCAGCTTCCGATCGTGTAGTCGGAGTCGCCGTTGCTGTTGAAGTTGATCACCGGCACGGTGCCGATGAAGACCGCGTTGGCTTCGTTCGCCTGGTAGTCAGCGGCGGTCGCCGTGGAGCCGCCGTAGTTCTCGATCACGAACGCCTGCCAGCCGGTGGCCGGATTGGCAGACGCCGCGCCCGCGGCGCCAAGGCTGACGGCAAGCGCCGCCGCAGCCAGCAACTTGGATTTCAACAACATTTTCAAAGTCCCCCATCAAAATTGGTTATTTGCCTAACATCGTTAGCGCTCTCTGCCCGAGGCATCATCTTGATTCCCTCCAGAGGCGAGTTGGGGCCGGGGCCAAACCCCCTCGCGATCACCCTTCCTCAACCCTTCCCGCGCATCCCTGGCTCAGCCACACTGGAACAGACGATGAACGCGATTCGGCCCATCCGCATCCTCGGCCTCGACCCCGGCCTGCGCCGCACGGGCTGGGGCGTGGTGGACGCGTCGGGGTCGCGGCTTTCCCATGTCGCCCACGGGGTGATCGCCGTGAAGGAGACGCTGCCCTTCGCCGAGCGGCTGGCGACGCTCTATGCGGCCATCGAAGGCGTCATCGCCGCCCACGCGCCGGACGAGGCCGCGGTCGAAGAGACCTTCATGAACGACAACGCCCGCAGCGCACTGAAGCTCGGGCACGCGCGCGCCTGCTGCCTGATCGCGCCGGCCCGGGCCGGCATCGTCGTGGCCGAATACGCCGCCACCGTGGTCAAGAAGGCCGTGGTCGGCACGGGCGGCGCCGACAAGGCCCAGGTGGGCTTCATGATCCGCCGCCTGCTCCCCACCGCCGGCGACACGACGTCGGACGCCGCCGACGCCCTGGCCGTCGCCATCGCCCACGCCCACGCCCGCACCGTCAAGGGCCTCCGCGGCGCCGCGTAGATTGATCAATCACCTCGCCGCCCTTGGTTGAGCGACGCGGTTAACGCATACGCGCCCTAAGGCCCGCCGAATCGCGAGACGTTCACCCCTGTGCAAGCGACTCGCCGTGGTTTACGCCCGGCTTGGAACAGAAACCGAACAGAAGTAACTCATTGAAAGCCGTGATCCCGGTCAACGGAGCCGCGAAGCGGCGTAGGCCGAACCGGGACCAAGGCTGGAGTGGGAGATGATTGGCAGACTGCGAGGCCTGGTGGACGAGATCGGCGAGGACGAGGCCGTGATCGACGTGGCCGGCGTCGGCTACGTGGTCCGCTGCGGGTCCAAGACGCTGGCCCGCCTGCCCGCCGTGGGCGAGCCGGCCGCCCTGCACGTCGAGACCCAGTGGGCCGAGCAGACCGGCATCACCCTCTACGGCTTCCTGACCCGCGACGAGCGCGCGGCGTTCGTGACGCTGAAGACCATCCAGGGCGTTGGCCCCAAGGCCGCCCTTGCGGTGCTGGACGTGCTGCCGCCGGCCGAGCTCGACCATGCCGTGGCGCGCGAGGACCGCGCCGCCGTCGCCCGCGCCAACGGCGTGGGGCCGAAGCTGGCGCTGCGCATCATCACCGAGCTGAAGGGCAAGCCGCTCACCGCCGGCGTCGCCGCCTTCCACGCAGACGCTCTGCACGCAGCCGCCGCGCCGCAGCGGCCCACCGCCGCCGGCGAGGCGGTCGCCGCGCTGATGGGCCTGCAGGTCGCCGAGCCTGCCGCCCGCCGCGCCGTCGAACACGCCGCCGGCCGCCTGGGCGACGACGCCGAAGCCGGCGCCCTGATCAAGGCCGCGCTGCAGGAGCTGGGGCGGTGAGCCGACCTCCAAATCCGTCGTCATCCCACGGTCGCGAAGCGATCGGGGGGACCCAAGCGGTCTGCCTCCCGTTAGCAACTCAGCTTGGGTCCCCCGGATCAGCCTGCGGCTGCCCGTGGGATGACGAGGGTGGGTTCGGGCGAGGAACGCCATGACCCGCCTCGTCTCCGGCGAACCCGCGCCCGCCGAGGCGCCGGACCGGGCGCTGCGGCCCCAGACGCTTGCCGAGTTCGTCGGCCAGGCGCAGGCCAAGGGCAACCTCCGCATCTTCATCGAGGCCGCCCGCAACCGCGGCGAGGCGCTGGACCACGTGCTGCTGTTCGGCCCGCCGGGCCTGGGCAAGACCACGCTCGCCCAGATCATCGCCCGCGAGCTGGGCGTGAACTTCCGCGCCACTTCCGGCCCCGTGCTGGCCAAGGCCGGCGACCTGGCCGCCATCCTTACCAACCTCGAGGCCAACGACGTCCTCTTCATCGACGAGATCCACCGCCTGGCCGCCAACGTGGAGGAGATCCTCTACCCGGCCATGGAGGACCACGTCCTCGACCTGGTGATCGGCGAAGGTCCCTCGGCCCGGTCGATCCGCATCGACCTCGCGCCCTTCACCCTGGTGGCCGCCACCACGCGCGCCGGCCTGCTCGCCACGCCGCTGCGCGACCGCTTCGGCATTCCGCTCCGCCTGGAGTTCTACACGCCGGCCGAGCTGCAGACGGTGCTGACCCAGGCCGCCGGCAAGATGGGCCTGGCGCTGGCCCCGGAAGGCGCCGCCGAGATCGCCGCGCGCGCCCGTGGCACGCCCCGCGTCGCCGGGCGCCTGCTGCGCCGCGTGCGCGACTTCGCGGGCGCCGACGGCGTGGCCGTCATCGACCGGCCGGCCGCCGCCAGCGCGCTCGCGCGCCTTGAAGTCGACGAACAGGGGCTCGACAGCCTAGACCGTCGCTACCTGCGCGCCCTGATCGAGAACTATGCCGGCGGCCCCGCCGGCGTGGACACCTTGGCCTACGCGATCGCCGAGGCCCGCGACGCCGTCGAGGACGTCATCGAGCCGTTCCTGCTGCAGCAGGGGTTCCTGCAGCGCACGCCCCGCGGCCGCATGGCCACCGCCCGCGCCTACGCCCACCTGGGCCTGGCCGCCCCGCCCCGTCCGGGCGCGCCGCCGCCGGCCGGGGATCTGTTCGATGAGTGACGAGCCGGACGCCGGGCGCCTCGTCGGCCGCGAGCACCGCCTGCCCGTGCGCGTCTACTACGAGGACACCGACTTCACCGGCGTCGTCTACCACGGCAACTACGCGCGCTATTTCGAACGTGGCCGTTCCGATTTCCTGCGCGTCGCCGGGATCAGCCACGCCGAGCTGCTGGCCCGCGACGAACCTTCGGCCTTCACGGTCACCAGGCTCACCATGGCGTTCAAGCGCGCGGCGCGCATCGACGACGCCCTGCTGGTCCGGACCACCTACGACGCCATCAAGGGCCCACGGCTCTTCATCCGCCAGCGGATCACCCGCGGTGAGGCGCTGATCGCCACCGCCGAGGTGGAGGCGGCCTGCATCGACATGGCCGGCCGCCCGCGCCGTCCGCCGGCCGGCCTGGTGACGCAACTGACGCCGCTGTTGGACGCTTCGCCATAAGATCGCCATTGGGTCGCGTCACGACGCAACCAAGTCGCTGATTCGCTGAAGCTCCCCCCGAAAGGCCGCATGGACCACACAGCCGCCGTCTCGCCCGAGAGCTTCAACTTCATCGCCCTTTTCCTCCGCGCCGACTGGGTCGTGAAGCTGGTCATGCTGGGCCTCGCGATCGCGTCGCTGTGGTCGTGGACCGTGATCCTCGACAAGAGCGTCCGGCTGACCCGGCTCAACCGCGAGGCCGACCGCTTCGAAGACGACGTGGCCTCGGGCAAGAGCCTGGAGGAGATCGCCACCGCCGCCGGCGAGCGCCCCCGCCATGCGCTGCCACGCATGCTGCAGAGCGCGCTCCGCGAATGGCGCGACGCCCGCGCCAAGGGCCTGGCCAGCGATACCCAGGCCGCCTTCCTGATCCAGCGGATCGACCGCGTCCTCGACGCCATGATCGCCCGCGAGAGCGCCCGCGCCGAGGAAGGCCTTGGCTCCCTCGCTATCGTCGCCACCGCGTCGCCCTTCATAGGGCTCTTCGGGACGGTCTGGGGTATCATGAACTCGTTCCAGTCGATCGCGATCTCCAAGAACACGTCGCTGGCCGTCGTCGCCCCGCACATCGCCGAGGCGCTGTTCGCCACCGCCATCGGCCTTGTCGCGGCCATCCCGGCCTACATCGCGTTCAACAAGTTCTCGACCGACGCCGGCAAATTCACCGGCCGGCTCGAGGGCTTCGCCGACGATCTGGCGACCGCCATCCAGCGGCGGCTGTCGGAGAAGGTGTAGGCCGTGGCGCTCTCCACCCACGACGCCTTCGCCGCCCCCGGGCGGGGCCGCCGCCGCCGCGGCGGCCGCGGCCGCCGCGGCGCGCTCAGCGAGATCAACGTGACCCCGCTGGTCGACGTGATGCTGGTGCTGCTGATCATCTTCATGATCTCCGCGCCCCTGCTGACCGCCGGCGTGCCGCTGGAGCTGCCGAAGACCGAGGCCAGCGCCCTGCAGGACCAGTCCGAGCCGCTGACCGTCTCCATCCGCCGTGACGGGTCGGTCTACATCCGCGACCAGGCGGTGCCGTTCGCCAACCTCGCGCCGCGGCTACGCGAGATGGCCGGCAGCGACCAGACCAAGCCGGTCTACGTCCGAGCCGACGCCCAGACACCTTACGAGAAGGTCGCCCAGGTGATGGCCTCGCTGCAGGTGTCCGGCTTCTCCGCCCTTGACCTGGTCACCGACACCGGTGGCCCGTCCTCCGGCGCCAAACCCGAGGAGCAGACGCCCTACCAGGGCCCGCAGGGGGCTGAGGGGGTCCCGCGGCCGTGACCCGTCGCGAGCTCTCCCCGGCGATGATCGGCTCGGCCGTGCTGCACCTGACGGTGGCGGCGCTGCTCTTGATCTCGTGGAACTTCGGGCGGGAGCTGAAGGTGGGCGCGGTCGTGCCGGTGACCATCGTGGCCAACGCGCCGGAAACCAACCTGCGCGAGGCCGAGCAGGCGCCCCTTGAGCAGCCGGCCGCGACGCCGGAGCCGCAGCCCGCCGCGCCCGCCCAGTCGCAGGCCGCGCCGGAGCCGTCGAAACCGATCCCGCCGCCGCCGCAGCCCAAGCCCCTGCCGCCGATGCCCAAGGCCATCGAGCCGAAGCCCTCGCCCCCAAAGCCGCAGCCGAAGCCCGAGAAGAGCCTCGACCTCGACGCCCTTTCGGCCAGCATCACCAAGATGGCGAAGCCCGCCCCCGCCAAGCCCTCGTCCGCAGCGCAGGGCCGGGCCCGCCAGGAGACCGCCCTCCAGGCGCGTCCCTCGCTCGGCAATGGCCAGGCGGCCGCCGCCGCGGTCCAGGGCCTGGCCGACGAACTGCAGCGCCGCTGGAACCCCAACTGCGCCGTCGACGGCGGCCGCGACGTGCTGGTGCGGGTCTACTTCACCATCGGCGCCGGCGGGCAGGTCAGCGGGGACGTGACGCCCGAGATCCGCAGCATCCGCAACGCCGTGGCCCAGGCCGCCGCCAACCGCGCCGTCAGCGCGGTCTACGCCGCCGCGCCCTACCGCAACCTGCCGCGCGAGTTCTATGGCGAGCGCATCAGCGTCAACTTCAACGCCCGCGAGGCCTGCGCCGGATGATCTGGAAGCCTTCCAAACGCACCTTCATGACCGCGCTTGCCGCCCTGCCGGCCGCAGCCGCCCTGCCGCGCGCGGCGCGCGCCGAGATCGAGGTCAACGTCAACCGCGGCGATATCCAGCCGTTGCCCATCGCCATCCCCGCCTTCGCGGGCGACCAGGGCGGCGACATCGCCCAGGTGATCGCGTCCGACCTGCAGCGTTCGGGTCTGTTCCGGCCGCTGGACCCGGCCAGCTTCACCGAGCACGACCTCAACATCGCCTACCAGCCGAACTTCGCCTCGTGGAAGCAGATCAACGCCCAGGCGCTGATCGTCGGCCAGTCCACGCCGGCCACCGGCAACCTGCAGGTGGGCTTCCATCTTTATGACGTGCCCGCCGAGAAGGAGCTCGGCTTCGGCGGCCAGAGCCAGGGCGGCCTGCAGCTGTCCGCCAGCGCCGACAACTGGCGGCGCATCGCCCACAAGATCGCCGACGCGGTCTACGAGCGCCTGACCGGCGAGAAGGGCTACTTCGATACCCGCGTGGTGTTCGTCGCCGAGGCCGGCGGCCGCGGTGGGCGCACCAAGCGCCTGGCGATCATGGATCAGGACGGCGCCAACCCCAGCTATCTGACCGACGGCTCGAGCATCGTCATGACCCCGCGGTTCTCCTCGAACTCGCAGGAGATCACCTACATGACCCTGCGGCCCGAGGGGTCCTCGGTCTATCTGCTGAACCTCGACACCACCCGTCGCGAGAGCCTTGGCGACTTCCAGGGCCAGGTGTTCGCCCCGCGTTTCTCCCCCGACGGGACCAAGGTGGCCTTCTCCGTGGCCCGCGGCGGCAACTCCGACGTGTTCGTCATGGACTTGCGCAATCGCCAGACCGCGCGGCTGACGTCCGACCCGGCGATCGACACCTCGCCAAGCTTCTCGCCCGACGGCAGCCAGATCGCCTTCAACTCGGACCGGTCGGGAACGGCGGAGATCTATGTCATGGGCGCGGACGGCTCGAACCCGCGCCGGATCAGCTTCGGCCAGGGCAAGTACACGACCCCGGTCTGGAGCCCGACGGGAGAGTTCATCGCCTTCACCAAGCAGACCGGGTCCGAATTCCACATTGGCGTCATGAAGCCCGACGGCACGGACGAGCGCCTGCTCACCTCGAGCTATCTGGACGAGGGCCCGACCTGGGCGCCGAACGGCCGCGTGATCATGTTCAGCCGCGAGGGCGCAGGCGGCGGACCGAAGCTTTGGACCATAGATGTCACCGGGCGCGTTCTACAGCCTGTGCCTTACCCAGGCGCGGCCACGGACCCCGCCTGGTCACCTCTTCTCAACTGAAGTTGCGAAAGATCGTAGTACGATAGATTTTACCGTCCATTGCGCCGCTTCGACGGCGCCCCCGAAGGAGACGCTAGCCAAGATGACCCCCCGTTCTTCCGCGCTCCGCATGACCCTCGTCGCCGTGGGCGTGCTTTCGCTCGCCGCCTGCGCCAGCAAGCCGAAGCCGCAATTCCCGACCCAGGCCCCGCCGCCGCCGCCGCCCGCGGCGCGCCCCGCGCAGCCCGCCCAGCCGCCGGTGGCCCCGGTCAGCCAGGCGCCGCTGCCCGGCTCCGAGCAGGACTTCGTCGTCAACGTGGGCGACCGCGTGTACTTCGACTTCGACAAGTACAACATCCGCTCCGACGCCGAGCCGATCCTGGCGGCCCAAACCGCGTGGCTGAAGCGCTACCCGGCGGTGCAGGTCCGCATCGAGGGCAACTGCGACGAACGCGGCACGCGTGAGTACAACCTGGCGCTGGGCGCCCGGCGAGCCAACGCCGTGCGCGAGTTCCTGGTCAGCCACGGCGTCGAGGCCGGTCGTATCTCCACCGTCTCGTACGGCAAGGAGAAGCCGATCGATCCGGGCACGGGCGACGAGGCCGACCAGCACAACCGCAACGGCCACACCGCCCTGGTGTCCGGCGCTCGGATGCAGTGACGGAGAAGACGACTGCCTAGACGCTTACGCCTCCTGGGCGCGGCGGCGGCGATCCTCGTGATCGCCGCCCCGGCCCTGGCCCAGACGCCGATGGACGACCCGTTGGACGCCCGCGACGCCAAGCGGCTGGATCGCATGGAGAAGGTGGTGCGGGAACTCCGCGACATCGTCTTCAAGGCCCAGAGGACGGGCGCGCCGGTGGTCGTCCAGCCGGCCGACACCGACTCGCGGCTTTCCGACCTGGCCCAGCGGCTGGGCGACCTTGAGTCCACGCTCACCAAGCTGAACGGCACGCTGGAGACCACCAGCCACGAACTGGACGTCTCGCGGCGCGACAACGCCCAGCTGAAGGCGCAGGTGAAGGCGCTCTCCGATCGCCTGGCCGCCGACGAGCAGAAGGCCGCCGAGCTCGCCCAGGCGGCGCAGGGGGCCCCGCCCGCCGTTGGACCCGACGCCGGGCCGTCGCCGCAGGTCGCCGCCGCGGGCGCGGATCCGAAGGCCGCCAACGAGGCCTTCGGCAAAGCCCGCCAACTGATGCTCTCGGGCGACTACGACACGGCCCAGTCAGCGTTCGCCGACTTCGTCACCGCCTATCCGGACAATCCGAAGACGCCGGAAGCGCGCTACTGGTGGGGCAAGACCCTCTTGGTGCGGGGCGACAACGTGAAGGCCGCCTCGGCCTTCATCGGCGCGATCCGCGGCTGGCCGCAGACCACCTGGGCGCCTGACGCTGTGATCGAGCTCTCCCGGGCGCTGGTGGCGCTGAAGAAGGGCCCCGACGCCTGCCAGGCCCTGGCCGAACTGCCGCGCAAATATCCGAAGGCGCCGGCCGGCATCAGAACCCGCGCCGCCGCCGTGCGCGAACAGGCCCGGTGCGCGGCCTAGCGGCCCGCGCGCCGCCGGCCATCGCCGCCCTCGAAGCCGCGGTCGCGGCTGTGCTCGACCGCCGCCTGCAGCTCGACTCGACACGACCGCTGGCCGTCGCGCTCTCCGGCGGCGGCGACTCGCTCGCCCTCGTCCGCGTGGCCGCGGCCTGGGCCAAGGCGGCCGGCCGCCCGCTCGTCGTGTTGACCGTCGATCACGGCCTGCGTCCGGAAAGCACCCAGTGGACGGATGCCTGCGCCGCCACAGCCGCGCGTCTTGGAGCCCGCTTCCAAGCCCTCCCCTGGACCGGCGAGAAGCCAACGAGCGGCCTGCCCGCCGCCGCCCGCGCCGCCCGCCACCGCCTGCTGGCCGACGCGGCCCGCGACGCCGGCGCGCGCGTGATCCTCATGGGCCATACCGCCGACGACGTCGTCGAGACGCGCCGCATGCGAGCCGAGGGCGCGACCACGCCCGAGCCCCGGGAATGGGCGCCTTCGCCGGCGTGGCCTGAGGGCCGCGGAGTCTTCCTGCTCCGCCCTTTGCTGGGGCTCACCCGCGCAGACCTCCGCGCCTGGCTCACCACCGCCGGCGAGGCCTGGATCGACGACCCGGCCAACGACGACCTGCGCTACGCCCGCGCCCGCGCCCGCGCCTGCGCCCGCCGCGCAGGCGGCGAGACGCCGCCGCCCTCCGAGCCGGCCGACGCCGGCCCGCTGGCCCGCGCGGCCGAACCCACTCTGGAGGGCGGCCTCGCCATCGCCCGAGACGTCCTGCGCGCGGCCGATCCCGCGGCCGCCCGGCGCTTCCTTGCCGCCGCCTGTCTCTCGGCGGCCGGGACCGACCGGCCGCCGGCGGGCGATCGGGTGCGTCGCGTCCTGGAGCGGATCGCCAACGGGGTTGACCCGGTCACCACGACCCTGGCCGGCGCGCGCATCGAGGCCGACACGGACGTCGTGCGCTTCAGCCGCGAGGCCGGCGAAGCCGCCCGCGGCGGCCTGGCGCCGCTGCGCCTCGCGCCGGGCGAGACCGGGGTGTGGGACGGACGCTTCGAGATCGCCGTCGGGCGCGCCGCCGAGATCCGCCGCCTGGCTGGCCTGGCTGTGCGTCTGCCCCGCGACCAGTTGGCCCGCCTGCGCACGATGCCGCCCGCCGCGCGCCTGGGCCTCCCAGCCTTGGTCGAGGCGGGCCGCGTCTTCTGCCCCCTGCTGTCGCAGGCGCCGCACATCCGCCTCACGCCGCTGGCGCACGAGCGCCTGCTGGCCGCCTGCGGGGCGGTGGAGCGCGAGCCCGCCTAGCGTTTCACGCTCACCAGGACGTGCTCCACGCCGCGCACGATCGGGTCGGCGTGCTTGCGGCCGAGCAGGCTGGCGTGCGTCGCCTTCGGCACGTGCTCGATGTAGCCGGCCCTGGACGCGATGGCCGGGATCATCTGGATCTCCTTCAGCACGGTCTGCGTCTCCGCCGCGCCGGCGGTGACGACAGCCACGGGCATCCGCGCGGGCAGGTCCTTGGCTTTGGCCTGGTCTGACGTCACCGGCCACTGGTCCACCTCCTGCGATGAGCCGCGCGCATGACTGGGCGAGCCCCAGATGCGGCGCTTCTCGGCCGAGGCGGCGCGCCCCAGCAGGATGCGGTCCCCCGCGACCACGGCGATCGGCCGGTGCAGGCCCAGGCGCGCCGTCACGGCCGATAACCTCAACATCTGGCGGAAGGCGCGCACCGCGTGCGCCCCGACGGCCGAGGCCATCACCTCGGGCGTCACCGCGTCCACCAGCACCAGCCCGAGCACCCGCTTGGGATGGGTGAGGGCGAAGAGCCGCACCATCAGCCCGCCCATGGAATGGCCCACCAGCACCACCGGCTCGGTCTCGCCCAGCGCGTCCAGCAGCGCCGCCAGATCGGCGACGATCGCGCGGCCATCGCGCGGCAAAGGCCCCGGCTCGGAGAACCCCAAGCCCGCGCGGTCGTAGGCAAGGCTCTTCAGCCCCTTCGCCGCCAGCCGGTCCTGCACCACCTGCCAGTCCGCGGCGCACCCGAACGCGCCGTGCTCCAGCACCACGGTCGGCCGCGCACTCTGCGCCGGTCCGGCGCGCACGACCCGCAGGCGCCGCCCGCCGATATCGACGAACTCGCCCCGCACGGCGACGCCACCCGCCGCCGGGCGAGCGGAAATGCGCGGGGACTGGGCTTCGGCGGCGGTCACGCCACGGCTTCTCCAGCGTACCTTGGGGACCATATGCGCAACGGGATGTGACACCGAAAGGTCAGCGGCGCCGCGCGTCAGCAACATTCGCGAAATCGCCCAATCCGCGGGCGGTTCCTCTCCGGGGCGTCAGAGGGACTTCAGGATGCCCTCGACCATCTTCTTGGCGTCGCCGAAAAGCATCATCGTGTTGTCGCGGAAGAAGAGCTCGTTCTCGACGCCGGCGTAGCCCGAGCCCATGCCGCGTTTCACGAACAGCACCGTGGCGGCCTTCTCCACGTCCAGGATCGGCATGCCGTAGATCGCGCTCTTCGGATCGGTCTTGGCAGCCGGGTTGGTGACATCGTTGGCGCCGATCACGAAGGCCACGTCGGCGGTGGGGAACTCGGCGTTGATGTCTTCCAGCTCGAAGACCTCGTCGTAGGGCACGTTGGCCTCGGCCAGCAGCACGTTCATGTGGCCGGGCATGCGGCCGGCGACGGGATGGATGGCGTACTTCACCTCAACGCCCTCCTCCTTCAGCTTGTCGGCCATTTCGCGCAGCGCGTGCTGCGCCTGGGCCACCGCCATGCCGTAGCCGGGGACGATGATCACCTTCGACGCGTTCTTCATGATGAAGGCCGCGTCCTCGGCCGAGCCCTGCTTGACCGGCCGGGTCTCGACATTGCCGCCGGCGCCGGCCGCCGCGTCCTGGCCGCCGAAGCCGCCCAGGATCACAGAGACGAAGCTGCGGTTCATGCCCTTGCACATGATGTAGCTGAGGATCGCGCCCGAGCTGCCCACCAGCGCCCCGGTGATGATCAGCGTGGTGTTCTCCAGCGTGAAGCCCAGCGCCGCCGCCGCCCAGCCGGAGTAGCTGTTCAGCATCGAGACCACGACCGGCATGTCGGCCCCACCGATCGGGATGATCAGGGTGACGCCGATCAGCAGCGAGAGCCCGAAGATGAACCAGAACGCCCAGAGCGCGCTCCCGCCGCTCATCACCAGCACGACGATCAGCGCCACGATCGCGAGGCCGATGGCGATGTTGATGAGGTGCCGGGCCGGCAACAGGATCGGCGCGCCGCTCATGTTGCCGTTCAGCTTGGCGAAGGCGATGACCGAGCCGGTGAAGGTGACGGCGCCGATGGCCAGGCCGACCGAAAGCTCGATCAGCGACTTCATCTGCACCGCGCCGTCGGGCGTGGCGATGCCGTAGGCGGCGGGCGTGTGGATCGCCGCGACGGCCACCAGACACGCCGCCATGCCGACGAGGCTGTGGAACGCCGCCACCAGCTGCGGCATGGCGGTCATCGCCACGCGCCGCGCGATCACCGCGCCGATCCCGCCGCCGACGACGACGCCGCCGAGGATCAGGCCGACCGTCAGTGTGTCGAGCTTGTCCTGCGACCAAAGGGTGGCCAGCGCGGTCCCTACGGCGATCGCCATGCCGATCATGCCGTTGCGGTTGCCCGCCTGGCTGGTCACCGGCGAGGAGAGGCCGCGCAACGCCAGGATGAAGAGGACCCCCGACGCCAGGTAGAGCAGGGCCGCGATGTTGGCGTCCACGCCTAGCGGTCCTTCTTCTTGTACATCGCGAGCATTCGTCGAACGACCAGGAAGCCGCCGAAGATATTGACGCTGGCGAAGGCCGCGGCGACCGCGCCGGAGCCCTTCGAGATCAGGATGTTGCTGGTGATCGCACCGCCGGGCGCATGCGCCGCCGCCGCGAGCAGCGCGCCCACGATGATCACCGAGGAGATGGCGTTGGTCACCGCCATCAGCGGCGTGTGCAGCGCCGGCGTCACGCTCCAGACCACGTAGTAGCCGACGAAGATCGCCAGTACGAAGATCGACAGGCGGAAGACGATCGGATCGACGGCTTCCATCGGGCTACCCCTTGAGCTGCGGGTGCGCGACGGCCCCGTCCTTGGTCACCAGCGCGGCCTTCAGGATCTCGTCCTCGTAGTCGGGGGCGAACTTGCCCTCCTTGTCGAGGAACAGGCCGGCGAAGGCGAAGAGATTGCGCGCGTAGAGCGCCGAGGCGTCGGCGGCCACGCGGCCGGGCAGGTTCGGTACGCCCAGGATCTTCACGCCGTTCTTGCTGACCGCGACCTCGCCCAGCTTCACGCCCTCGACGTTGCCGCCCTGCTCGACGGCCAGGTCGACGATCACCGAGCCCGGTTTCATGGTCGCCACTTGCGCGGCCGTCACCAGCCGCGGCGCCGGCCGCCCGGGGATCAGGGCGGTCGTGATCACCATGTCCTGCTTGGCGATGTGGCCGCTGACGAGCTCGGCCTGCTTGGCCTGGTATTCCTTGCTCATTTC
>Ga0308175_100001143_pt1 | contig 17757 bp, 20 predicted proteins | sample PhyCR1_3_FD_203893 | JGI IMG/M metagenome (GOLD analysis project Ga0308175, IMG submission 203893) | Soil microbial communities from UC Gill Tract Community Farm, Albany, California, United States - DLSLS.C.R1 | ecosystem: Environmental > Terrestrial > Soil > Agricultural land | place: USA...
GGAAGGTGGACGTCGCGGCGACCGACCGCCGTGGTTATGGGGGCCGTGCCGCCCTGACGGGGGTTGGGCGACACGGCCCGTCCTCAGCGCACGTCGGCTCCACGGAGCCGGCATGGCAAGATCGGTCAGGCCAGGAGATCCGGTGTCCACTGTAGACCCCCGACCAAGCCGTCCACAGTGGACCCAGTGAGCTGGCGGCGTCCAATCGACGCCTGACCACGTGGCCGCCCTGACCAACGGCCGGCTCCATGGGCGAGTTCCGGACCATGGTGCCGGGCGACGAGCGTCACACAACGTTGCGGCGGAGGCTACCTCCGACCCCGTTGCTCAGGCCCTGGGTGCCCGCTTGGCCGGCGCCTTCCGGGCCGGCGCCTTCCGGGCCGGCCCGGTCTGCGCGGCGGGCTTGGGGGTGGTGGCCGGTCGACCCGGCCGGGTCACGGCGTCCTCGGCCTTGCCGACCGCCTTGCCGGCATCCGCGACCACGTCCCCGGCCTTCTCGAAGGTCTCCTTGACCTCGTCGCTGCGGCGGATCCGCCGCACCACGAGCTCGCCGCGATGGGCCAGCGACTCGTACGTGTCCCGGGCCTGGGCCGCGTAGGTCCCGTAGGCACCGGCCGCGTGCTCGGCGGCGTTCTCCACCGCGGACCGCACGGCCGTGGCGTCGAGCTCCCGGCCGTTGGACTGCAGCTTGCGCACCCGCGCCTGCACCTCGGCCGGCAGCTGGCTCAGCTGGGTCTGCAGCCGCTCGTAGGCGAACTCGCTCGCGCCCACCGCCGCGTACCACGGCTTGCGGACCTCCTCGAGCGCGACCTTGCCCTGCTCGAGGACGGTCTCGCGATACTTGCGCACCTCATCGGTGATCGGCATTGCTGTTCTCCTCCGTGTGGGGGTCCGGTTCCGCGTGCGTGCCCGAGCGGGCCTCGTTCTCCCGGCGGAAGGACTCGTAGATCTCCAGTAGGACTTGCTTCTGCCGCTCGGTGAGGACCGTGTCGCCGAGAATCGCGGCGACGACGGTGGCGTCACCCACCCGCTCGTCGAGGATTCCGGCCTGTACGTACAGCTGCTCGGCCGAGATCCGCAGCGCCTTCGCGATCTGCTGCAGGATCTCTGCGGACGGCTTGCGCAGCCCGCGCTCCACCTGCGACAGGTATGGGTTGGACACGCCGGCGGCCTTCGCCAGCTGCCGCAACGACACCTGAGCGGCATGGCGCTGCTCCCGGATGTAGTCACCCACGTCCCGCAGCACCATGCATCCGACGGTACGGACCGGTGCTAGCTATTGCAAGCGCTCAGCTAGCACCCGGGGCGTGGGTTCCGTCACGCGCCGACCAGCGGCGGCGAGCGGCCGCCGGCTCCTGTGAGCCCATACTGCGAGGGTGAGCGGACCGGTGGACACCGCGGACGCGCCGATCGTCGACGCGGCCGGCGCCCCCGAGGCACCCTGCGTCGAGATCGGCGAGAGCCGCGAGTCCAGGGTCGGCGCGGTGCCGGTGCGCCGGGCGCTCCCCCGCCGCGAACGCCGCACCGTCGGCCCGTGGTGCTTCGCCGACCACATGGGCCCGGTCCGGGTCACCGAGCAGCACGGCCTCGACATCGGCCCGCACCCGCACACCGGCCTGCACACCGCGACCTGGCTGATCGACGGCGAGGTGCTACACCGGGACAGCCTCGGCAGCGAGCAGCTGATCGCCCCGGGCCAGCTCAACCTGATGACCGCCGGCCGCGGGGTCTCGCACTCCGAGGAGGCGACCGGCAGCTACCGCGGCACCCTGCACGGCGTGCAGCTGTGGGTGGCGCAGCCGGACGAGACCCGGTTCGGCGAGCCGGCGTTCGCCCACCACCCGATGCTGCCGCGGCTGGAGATCGACGAGTCCACGCTGACCGTGCTGGCCGGGGCGTTCGGAGGCGTCACCTCGCCGGCCCGCCAGGACAGCCCGATGGTCGGCGTCGACGGGGTGATCCGGCCGGGCATCTCGGTCTGGCCGCTGCGCACCGACTTCGAGCACGGGCTGGTGGTGCTCTCCGGCGAGGTCGCCGTCGAGGGCCGACCGGTGCGCTCGGACCGCTTCGCCTACCTCGGGATCGGCCGGTCCGAGCTGGTCCTGGACGCGGTCGAGCCGGCCCGCGTGCTGCTGCTCGGCGGCGTCCCGTTCGGCCAGCCGATCCTCAGGTGGTGGAACTTCGTGGCCCGCTCGCGCCAGGAGATCACCGGCGCGTACGAGCAGTGGCGGGCGCGGGACGGCCGGTTCGGCGAGGTGCCCTCGGACCTGGACCGGATCCCGGCGCCGCCACCGCCCTGGTCGCGGTAGCCCGGCTCAGCAGTCCGCGCGCAGCCGGGCCGAACCCGGGCGCACCGGCCCGTCGGCGAAGACCGACACGGTGACCGAGCCGCGGGTCGGCAGCCCGGTGAGGTCCCCGGACCAGCCCTCGCCGTCGCGGTGCAGCGCGACCACCGCGCCGGTCCGGGCCACCGCAGTCACCCGGGAGACCTCGACGCCGCCCGTGGTCGCGTGCAGGTGGGCGGTCCACGTGTCGTCGCAGGAGCCGGTCGCCGCCGTCCAGCTCACCTCGATCGAGCCGGCGCCCCGGGACCGGTCGCCGGACCCGTCGGCGGCCCGGGATGCCGGCGCCGGCGACCGGGTGCCGGCGTCCGTCTCGGCCGCGACCGCCGTCGACGGCGCGGTGACCGGTGCCGACGCATCGCCGGCCGAGCCGAACGGCGCCTGGCCGAGGGTCGGCACCGGCTCGTCGGCCGCCTCCGCCGGCGCCCCGGCGGTGCTCGGCGCGGCCACCTCCGCCGGCGCGGCCGGCGCCGCCGCCGACGAGCCGGCGTTGCCCATGGTCGGCAGCGCGACGAGCAGGACCAGCGCGATCACCACGACGGCCGCGGCCGCCCAGGCCAGCACCTTGCCGGACAGCCGCCGCCGGTCCAGCGGGATCGGGAAGCCGTCCGGCTCGAACGGGCGGGCCCGGCGGGCCAGCTCGGCCCGGAACGCGGCCGCCTCGGCGCCGGCGGCGGCGGCCAGCTCGGCCCGCAGCCGGTCCGGCGGGGCGTGCTCCGGTGCCACCCGGCGCGGCAACGACGCCGGCGCGAAGCCGAGCAGCGTGGCGACCTCGAACGGGCCGAGCCCGCGCCGGCCGAGCTCGGCCGCCTCGTCCTCGGCCGCGGCGCCCGCACCCCGGCGCAGGCACTCGTTGCGGGTGAGCGCGAGCAGCCAGGGCAGGATCCGGTCCGGATCGGCGAGCTCCCCGACCACGCCGGTCGCGACCAGCAGCGCGTCGAGCACCGCGGCGGCCGCCTGGTCGGCACCGTGGGTGTCCGAGCGGCCGGCCAGCAGGAACTCCGCGTAGCCGAACAGATCGGGCCCGTACGCGTCGTAGGCGGCGAGCAGCCCTGCCTCGGTCCCGCCACCGAGTGCGACGGCGAGGGCGGCTCCTGACGGAGCGTGCGTATCCGTCCCCGACTCACTCACGGCGGAAGAACGTACCGCACCCGGACGCCGCAGCGATCACTCCCAGGCGTCACCGGCCAGTCGAATCGACCCGACTGGGTGACCGCCACCCAGAATCGGCGCCTCGGCGAGCTCATCCAGTACCGCTGCGTGCACGCCCGCTCGGCGCAACGCCCCGACGAGCAGCGGCGTACGGGCCCGACCGGTGCCGTCGGCGACCTTGACCGCGACCGACGCACCGTCCGCGGTCGCGGCCGCGAACACGCCCTCGGCGCCGTCCTTGGCCAGCACTCCCGGCGCGCCGGCCATCAGCACGGTCACGTCCCGGCCGGTGCCGCCGACCAGGTCGGGGTGCGCCCGCATCGCCTCGGCAACCGACCGCTCCGGCGTGCCCGGCGCCGACGCGACCAGCCGGGCGAAGGCGCGGGCCAGGCCGGCCAGGCTCAGCCCGAACAGAGGCGCACCGCAGCCGTCCACCGCGACGGCGGTCACCGGCTGGCCGGCCAGGTCCTCGACCTCGGCCCGGATCGCGACCTGCACCGGGTGGTCCGGCTCCGCGTACCCGGCCAGCGGCCAGCCGTTCGCCGCGCAGGTCAGCAGCATCGCGGTGTGCTTGCCGGAGCAGTTCATCGTGACCCGCTCCGGACGGCCGCCGGCCCGCAGGATCGCGGCGGCCGCGGTCTCGTCCAGCGGCAGCGCCGGCGGGCAGACCAGCGCGGTCGGCGGGACGCCGGCGCCGGCGAGCAGGTCGAGGACGCGACGGACGTGGGCCGGCTCGCCGGAGTGCGAGCTGGCGCAGACGGCGAGGTCCGGCGGTGGCAGCGACAGCCCGGCCCGCAGCATGCCGGCCAGCTGCAGCGGCTTGTTCGCCGACCGCGGCAGCATCGGCGCGTCCGGGTCGCCGGCAGCGGCCAGCACCTCCCCGGACGGCGCGAGCACGACCGCGCTGCCGGCGTGCACGCTCTCCACGAACCCGGACCGGACGACCTCGACGGTCGCGTACGGGAAGGCCGTCACGCGGACCGGATCCCGAGCACCTCACGGGTCTCGGCCGGGCCCGCCGGCGGCCGCTGAGCGATCCGGGCCAGCCCCGCGGCCCGCGCGACTAGCTGCGCGTTGTCCCGTACCGGCTCGCCGGGACCGTACGTGAGCGTGTCCTCCATGCCGACCCGCAGATGTCCGCCGGCGGACAGCGAGGCGAGCATGACCGGGATCGTGGCACGGCCGACCCCGGTAGCCGAGAACGTCGCGCCCTGCGGCAGCGCCTGCACCGCGGCGGCCAGCGCGTGCGTCGTGCCCGGCATCCCGCCTGGCACGCCCATGACGAGGTCACAGTGCACATGGCCGCCGTACGGCGCGCCGTGCCGGTCGAGCAGCCGCTGCAGGGTGGCCAGCTGGCCGTAGTCGAAGATCTCGTACTCCGGCACGATCCGGCGGTCGCGCATCGCCGTGTGCAGCTCGACGATGAACTCCCAGCGGTTGAGGAACACGTCCGGGCCGAAGTTGACCGTGCCCATCGTGCAGCTGGCCGCGTCCGGCGCCGCCTCCAGCGCGCGCAGCCGGTCGGCCTCGGGGTCGGTGACCGCGCCGCCGGTGGACAGCTGCACGACCAGGTCGGTCGCCTCCCGCAGCGCCGCGACCGTCTCCGTGAGCAGGCCGAGGTCGAGGGTCGGGCGGGCCTCGGCGTCCCGGACGTGCACGTGCACCACGCTGGCACCGATGTCCGCGCAGGCCCGCGCCGTCCGGACCAGCTCGTCGAGGGTCACCGGGAGGCTCGGCGCGTCCGCCTTCGCCGTCTCCGCGCCGGTCGGGGCCACCGTGATCATCGTCGTCGCGGGCATGCCGCGATCGTGTCAGACGCCGGCGGACGACCCCATCCGCAGGGGATGAGCCGCCGGTCCGGCATCCGCGCTCCCCCGCTGCGGGTGAGGCGTCGGCGGGCCCGTTGCGGGTCACTGGTGGCAGGTGACGACGGGAGAAACGCGATGTTGAAGCACCCCAACGGGCCGGGGTCGGCAGATGGCCAGCTGGCGCTGGAGCCGCTCTTCGGGCTCGAGGGCAAGATCCCCCGGCACGAGCTGCCCGACGGGGAGCTTCCCCGCGACGTGGCGTACGAGATCATCCACGACGAGCTGATGCTCGACGGGAACGCCCGGCTCAACGTGGCGACGTTCGTCACCACCTGGATGGAGCCGCAGGCCGACCGGCTGATCGCCGAGTGCCTCGACAAGAACATGATCGACAAGGACGAGTACCCGCAGACCGCCGAGATCGAGTCCCGCTGCGTGCACATGCTCAGCCGGCTCTGGCACGCCCCGGACCCGGACTCGGCCACCGGCTGCTCCACTACCGGCTCGAGCGAGGCGGCGATGCTCGGCGGCCTGGCGCTCAAGCGTCGCTGGCAGCACCGGCGCGAGGCCACCGGCCGGCCCGGCGGCCGGCCGAACCTGGTGACCGGCATCAACGTCCAGGTCTGCTGGGAGAAGTTCGCCAACTACTGGGACGTCGAGCTGCGCACCGTGCCGATGGACGGCGACCGCTACCACATGACCGCCGACGAGGCCGTCAAGCTGTGCGACGAGAACACGATCGGGGTCGTCGCGGTGCTCGGCTCGACCTACGACGGCTCGTACGAGCCGGTGCAGGAGATCTGCGCCGCGCTCGACGACTACCAGGCGCGCACGGGCATCGACGTGCCCGTGCACGTGGACGGCGCGTCCGGCGCGTTCGTGGCCCCGTTCCTCGACCCGGAGGTGCTCTGGGACTTCCGGCTGCCGCGGGTGGCCTCGATCAACGCCTCCGGCCACAAGTACGGGCTGGTCTACCCGGGTGTGGGTTGGATCCTCTGGCGGGACGCGGCCGCCCTGCCGGACGACCTCATCTTCTGGGTCAACTACCTCGGCGACAGCATGCCGACCTTCGCGCTCAACTTCTCCCGGCCCGGCGCCCAGGTGGTCGCGCAGTACTACAACTTCATCCGGCTCGGCTTCAGCGGCTACCGGCGCGTGCACGGCTACTCCCGCGAGGTTGCGACCCGGCTGTCCGGCAAGATCGCCGAGCTCGGCCCGTTCGAGCTGCTCACCAAGGGCGACGAGCTACCGGTGTTCGCGTTCACCCTGCGCGACGGTGTGAAGAGCTTCAGCGTCTTCGACGTCTCCGACGCCATGCGCGAGCGCGGCTGGCAGGTGCCGGCATACACGTTCCCGAGCAACCGGGAGGACCTTGCCGCGCTGCGCGTGGTGGTCCGGCGCGGGTTCACCCACGACCTGGCCGACATGCTGCTCGACGACCTGAGCCGGGCGCTGCCGCGACTGGAGAAGCAGCAGGCGCCGATGCACGAACCCGAGGCCCAGTCCTTCCACCACTGACCGGAAAGCAGCTAGCCCGCCGGCGGCCGGGCGGTCGCCAGCAGCGTGTCGATCGTGGCCGCGTTGTCCAGCGACTCGACCAGCGGCATCTGCGGCAGGTCGGCCGCCGCGTCGTGCCCCGCGGCGACCAGCGCGGCGAACCCTTCCGCCTCCAGCGTGTACTGGTCCACCGGAGCGAAGGTCTGCTCCTCGGTGTCGGTGCCGCGGGTGACGACCATCGTCGACGGGCGGTCCCGCGGCGGGGTGAACGCGTCCGGGACGGCGATCACGCCGTCGCTGCCGACCACCTCGAGCTCGTTGTGCCGGCCGCTGGCCAGGCTGCAGGACACCAGCGACAGCGCACCGCCGGCGTGGTCGAGCACCCCGGCCAGCGTGACGTCGACGTCCTGCCAGCGCGCGGTCGCGCTGGCCGCGCGCACCGGGCCGGCGACCATCCGGGCGGCGTTCACCGGGTAGCAGCCCACGTCCATCAGCGCGCCGCCGGCCAGCTCCGCGGACAGCCGCACGTTGGCCGGGTCCGACACCGCGAACCCGAACGAGGCCCGCACCAGCACCGGCGTGCCGATCTCACCGGCCGCGACGATCTCGGCCAGTCGCCGCGTCCGCGGGTGGAAGCGGTACATGAACGCCTCCATCAGCCACACGCCGTGCTCCCGGGCAGCCTCGAACATCGTCTCGGCCTCCGCCCGGGACACGCCGAGCGGCTTCTCGCACAGCACGTGCTTGCCGGCCCGGGCGGCGGCGATCGCCCAGTGCGCGTGCACCGAGTTCGGCGTGCCCACATACACGGCCTCGACCTCGGGGTCGGCCAGCAGCTGCTCGTACGACCCGTACGCCCGGGGCACCTCGAAGAGCCGGGCGGTCGTCTCGGCCCGGTCGAGGGCGCGGCTGCCGACGGCCACCGCGTGCTCGGTCGCCGAGCCGGCGAGCCCGATCAGGAACGACCGGGAGATCCGCCCCGGCCCGAGGATCCCCCAGCGCATGCACCGCTCCGCTCAGTCGGGCCCGTCGACCGCCGCCGGGGTCCCCGCGGCGTCCAGGACCGTACCGTCCGCGACGGTGCGCTTCACCACGCCCAGCGCCACCGGGCCGAGCTCGTGGTGGTGGGCAGCGGTGCCCAGGAAGCCGACGGTGCGCCCGTCGAGCACCAGCGGTGTGCCCGGGGCCGGCAGCTCGTCCCGTTCGCCGGACAGGTGCAGCAGCACCAGCCGGCGCGGCGGCCGGCCGAGGTTGTGCACCCGGGCCACCGTCTCCTGGCCGCGGTAGCAGCCCTTGTCCAGGTGCACGGCGGTGCCGATCCAGCCGACCTCGTGCGGGATCGTGCGGTGGTCGGTCTCGAAGCCGAGCCGCGGGCGCCGGTCCTCGACCCGCATCGCCTCGTACGCCCAGCTGCCGACCGGCGTCGCCCCGGCCGCGGCGAGCCGGTCGGCCACCTCGGTCAGCGACGGCCGCGGCACCAGCAGGTCGACCTCGTGCTCGCGGGTACGCCGGGCGAAGCCGCCGCCGTCGAGCGGGACGACCGCCCAGCGCGCGGGTGGCACCGGCAGCCCGGCCGCGCCGAGCACGGCCGCCGCGTCGGGGCCGGCGACGGTCAGCACGGCACGCTCGGCGGTCGCGTCCCGCGGCTCGACTCGCAGCAGGAACCGCATCGAGTCCAGGTAGGCCAGCAGCGCCGGCGCGTTGCCCGGCTCGGTGTCCAGCCAGGTCGTACCGGCCAGCTCGGCGACGACGAAGTGGTGCTCGACGTGCCCGTGCGGAGACAGCACCAGACCCTCCGTGCCGGTGCCGTCGGCCAGCGCGGACAGGTGCTGGGAGGTGATCGAGTGCAGCCAGGACAGCCGGTCCGGGCCGGGCACCGCGATCACCCCGCGGGTGCTGCGGTCGACCAGGCCGGCGCCGCGGTCCAGCGCACGCTGCTCGCGCAGCGGGTCGCCGTAGTGCCGCGCGACCCCGGCGTCGGGCCCGTCGCCGGGCACGGCGCCAGGACGGTCGAGCAGCGGGGAGGCGAGCGTCGCGGCCGAGGTCACCCGTCCAGTGTGCTCCGGGCCGGTGGTTGCCCGCTCGCGCCGCCCGCCGGCAAGCGGCGGGGCGGCACGGCCTACCCTCGCCCGGGTGACCGATGGGCTGGTGGGAGTGCTGGGAGTCGGGCTCGTCGACCCGACCGCGCCGCTGCTGCGGGCCGACGACCTCGGCGTCGTCCGCGGCGACGGCTGCTTCGAGTCGGTGCGGATCAGGCCGGACGGCGGCGCGGAGGATCTCGACCTGCACCTGGACCGGCTGGCCCGCTCGCAGGCCGCGCTCGACCTCCCGGCCACCGACCCGGCCGCCTGGCGTGAGCTGGTCGGCACGCTGCTCGCGGTCTGGTCCGGGCCGGGCGAGGGCGTGCTGCGGCTGATCGTGACCCGCGGGCTGGCCGAGGGCGCGCCGCCGACCGCGTACGCGCTGCTGGTCCCGATCGGCGAGCGGCAGCTGGCCGAGCGCCGGGACGGGGTCAGCGCGATCACGCTCAGCCGCGGGATGCCCGCCGACGCGACCGTCGAGGCACCCTGGCTGCTCGGCGGCGTCAAGGCGATCTCCTACGCGGTGAACATGGCCGCGCTGCGGTACGCCCGCGCGTCGGGGGCGGACGAGGTGATCTTCACCTCCACCGACGGGCAGCTGCTGGAGGCGCCGACAGCGACGGTCGTCTGGCTGGCCGGCGGCATGCTGCGGACCCCACCGCCGGCACCGCTCGGCATCCTCGACGGGGTCACCGTGCGGCACCTGTTCCGCGCGGCCGCGGCGGCCGGCTTCGGCACCGAGATCCAGCGCGGCACAGTCGCCGACCTGCACGCCGCGGACGGGGTCTGGCTGCTGTCCAGCGTCCGGATCGCCGCGGCGGTGCTCGCCCTGGACGGCAAGCCGCTGACCACCGACCCGGACACCACCGCCCGCATCCTGCGGGCCGCCGGCGGCTAGACCGCGCCCGGCCGGGTAGGTCCGCGGGACCTACCGAAGGGAGTGGCCGTGCCCGACGTCGTACCGCTGATCAAGTCGCAGCACCGCGAGATCGAGAAGCTGCTGGAACAGGCCCAGCAGGACGACAGCGACACCCTTGCCGTGCTGCGGCGGGTGGCCGGCCTGCTCGGTCCGCACTCCGAGGCGGAGGAGTCGTTCGTCTACCCGCGCATCGCCGAGCTGCAGCAGGACGAGGCCGAGGAGGTGCACGACGGCACGGCCGAGCACCACCACGCCGAGTCGCTGCTGGCCGAGCTGCTGGCCGGCCGGCCGGGCGAGCCCGGCTACGACGGCAAGCTGGCCGCGCTGGTCGGCGAGCTGAAGCACCACGTCGAGGAGGAGGAGTCGGAGCTGCTGCCGGTGCTCGCGCAGAAGGCGTCCGACGAGGAGCGGGAGCGGCTGGGCGAGCGGTTCGCCGCCCGGACCGGCGGCGTCGGGGTGCGGGCGGACCAAGCCGGCTCGGGCTCCGGCTCGGGCTCCGGCGCGAGTTCCGGCTCGGGCTCCGGCGCGGGCTCCGGCGCGGGTTCCGGCTCGGGCTCGGACGAGCCGACCAAGGCCGAGCTGTACGAACGAGCCAAGCGGGCCGACGTCCCCGGACGGTCCTCGATGACCAAGGACGAGCTCGCCGAAGCGATCTCCGAGAAGGACTGAATTCCCAGGTCGGACCGTGTGTTCGGGCACACCGAAAACCTTTGCGGGGCCGCCCGGCACGACGTAGGCTGCTCGTACACGAGGAGGGAGGTGGTCCAGAGTTGCATAGTTCTCGGACACGTGAGGTGGCTGTCAGCTAGCCGCCCTTTCAGTTGAGGACACTGTGTGGCTCGCCACCGGTCCGCCTGAGTTGTGGGCGGCGGCGAATCCCAGACAGCCACCGGGCCCCCGAGCCGCCGGCCAGTCCAGCCGGTGCGGAGTTCTGTACGCAGACCCGCAGTGCTCGGGGGCCTTCCTCATTCCCGGCCAGGCGTGTCTCAGGGGCCGGCGGTGATCCCGGCCCGGGACAGCTTGGCCAGCGCCCGGTCCAGCACCGTGCCGGCGAGCGCGCCGTCGCCGTCGCCGGTCCCGGCCGCGGCGATCGCGACCAGCACGCCGCCGACCCGCACCGCGGCCAGCTCGACCTCGCGTCCCTCGGCCAGCTCAGAGCGCACCCGCACCGCCGCCGACCCGTCGCCGTACCGGGGCAGTGACACCGGCGTCACCGCATACCGGGTGCCGTCCGGGCCGGAGAACCGGCTGCAGTCGGTCGCCGCCGCACGGAACCGGTCCAGCGCCGCCGCGGCCGCCCCGGCCGGCCGCAGCGTGACCGTCTCGTTGACGAACGCCGGCGACAACGAGTGCGCGAATGACGCCGTGGCATGCGCGGATGAGCCGGCCGGCAGGTAGGCGCCGTCGATCCCGGCGCAGCCGAGCGCGGCCGCGGCCCCGGCGCCGTCCTGCGGCTGGAACCCGAGCGGCAGGTCGGCGGCCGTCAGCAGCCCGGCGGCGAGCGTGCCGTCGCCGGCGTTCGCGACCGTCGCCGCGGCCGCGGCCGGCACCGCGGTCCCGGCACCGGAGCAGCCCGCGACGGCGACCACGCAGCCCGCGACCAGCGCGGCCAGAACGGCTCTCACGCCGGACTGTCTACCAGCCGGCAGGGGACGCGACCTCAACCGCCGACCCGCTCCAGCCGGGCGGACAGATGCGGCTGCAGCGGGTGGCCCATCGCCGCCATGTCCATCGCGTAGAGCAGCGCACCGTCCACGATCCCGTACAGCCGGTGGTTGCCGGTGACCTCCTTCGCCGTCGCGGTCCGGGCCACCAGGTCGGTGCTCAGCTCCCACTGGGTCGGACCGTTCGCCCGGCCGACGTACACCTCGACGATGCCGGAGGGGTGGGCGAGCAGCACCTCGAGCTCGTCCGGCGTCGAGCCCGGGCGCCACCAGCCGGTCTCCCGCGCGCTCGGGCGCAGCACGGTCCCGTCGGCGTCGAGCAGCCAGGCCCGCGACTCGTACCGGAGCACCGGCCGGCCGTCGTGCGCGAACGTCACCTGCTGGCCGTAGTCGAAGTCCTCGATCGTCGGGTAGCCGCCCTTGCCGACGCCCCGCCAGGTGCCGACCAGGGGCAGCAGCGGCAGCAGCGACGGGTGCAGGTCCGGTCCGTCCCGAAGGTCGGCGGTCTCGTCCGGGATCGGCATCTCGGTCCAGCTGGGCGCGGCCACCGGGCGATGGTAGGCCGCGCCGGTCCGGCCCTACGCTTCGCCCATGGCCAGCTCGCTCGTCGTCAAGGTGACCGCCGGAGCCGACGCGCCGGAACGGTGCAGTCAGGCGTTCACGGTCGCCGCCACCGCCGTCGCCACCGGCGTGCCGACGTCGCTGTGGCTGACCGGCGAGTCGGCCTGGTTCGCGCTGCCCGGGCGGGCCGAGCGATTCACGCTGCCGCACGCGGCGCCGCTGGCCGACCTGCTCGGCGCGGTCCTCGCGGCCGGCCAGGTGACGCTGTGCACCCAGTGCGCGGCCCGGCGTGAGATCGGCCTGGACGACGTGCTGCCCGGCATCCGGATCGCCGGGTCGTCGACGTTCGTGGAGGAGGCACTCGCGACCGGCGCGCAGGCGCTCGTCTACTGAACTAGCTCTTCGGCCAGTCCTTGTAGGTGCTGAACGCCGGGTTGGCCTCCTGGTAGCCGCCGAACCCGCCGCGGGTCACCGGCACCGAGCCCTCCTGGTCGGTGAAGCCGAGGTAGCAGGCCACGCCGAGCTGGTCGCGCAGCTTGACCACGGTCTTGCTCATCGCGTCCAGGTAGTCGCCGTCGCTCTGGTACGCCGACCGGTTCAGCTGCCACTCCGAGACCCACAGCGGCTTGCCGGCCAGCAGCTTCCTGGCCCGCGCCACCCACTGCTCCTGCTGCGCCGGCGTGGTCAGGTCCGGGTGGAAGCCGGCGTAGTCGACCCGGTCGAGGTAGCCGGCCCGGACGTACGCCTGGGTCACGCCGAGGTTGTACGAGCCGGTCGAGCGCCCGTCCGCGGCCTGCTGGTAGGGGGTGAACGCGGCGCCGAGCACCTTCTTGTGGTGGTCGCCGTGCACGATCTCCCAGGCCGCCTTGAGCGGGCCGTCGACGTACCGCTGGGCCTGCATGGCGCGGGTCAACGTGGTCGAGAACGCGTCCGCGTCGGAGGCCCGCACGGTGACCGGGCCGAGCACCTCGACCACGTCGACCGAACCCATCCCGGGTCGGCCCATCAGCCAGGTGAAGAAGTTCTTCGCCCGGTCGTACGACGGCATCGCGCCGCCCTCGCTGTCGACCTGCAGCACCACCCGGAAGCCCTTGTCGTCCAGCTTCGGCGCCTGCTTCAGGGCGCCGTCGTACTGGGTCGTGCCCGCGTTGGCGGTCGGGTGGCTCCAGTCCTTGACCGACATCTGCAGCCGGACGGTGTTCACGCCGAGCGTGCCGAGCTTGGGGATGGCCTCGTCGACATTCACCTGCGGGCCGACGACCATCCCGTAGAAGTCGTCACCGCCGGCGGCGTCGCCGGACGGGGCGAGGTAGTGGGTGAGCAGCGTGGCCAGGATCGCCAGCGCCAGCAGGACCAGCACCGGGCGCAGCAGCTTCCCGAGCGCCGAGAGGAACCCACCCACCGAGGCCGCTCCACCACGCCAGGCCCGGGTCCGCCCCGGGCGCATCCGTCCCGCCGATGATCAGTCTGTCACCGGCGGGACGGGATACGCCTGAGGCCCGCCCGTGTCTCCCCGACCGCTGCTAGGCGATCTCGACGCGGGTCTCGGTGAAGCCGGTGCCGGCCTCGAGGTCGGCCGACCCGCTCGCGCCCGGGGCGAGCGCCCGGACCGTCCACGTGCCGGGCGAGGCGAAGAACCGGAACACACCGGTCGCGCTCGACACCACCTCCGCGGTGAACTCACCGGTCGCGTCGAGCAGCCGGACGTACGCGGCCGCGACCGGCTCACCGTCGCGGACCACCCGGCCCTGGATGATCGACGCGGTCGCCGGGTCGACGCTCGACGGCAGCGTGCGGTCGAGGGTGTCCTCCTGCGTGGGTGCGCCGCACACCGTCAGCTCTTCTCGATCGGGACGCCGACCAGCGAGCCGTACTCGGTCCACGAGCCGTCGTAGTTCTTCACGTTCGGCTCGCCGAGCAGCTCGTGCAGCGCGAACCAGGTGTGGCTGGAGCGCTCGCCGATCCGGCAGTACGCGATCGTCTCCTTCGAGCTGTCCAGCCCGGCGTCGGAGTAGAGCGCGCGCAGCTCGTCGTCGGACTTGAACGTGCCGTCCTCGTTCGCGGCCTTCGACCACGGGACGTTGACCGCGGTCGGGATGTGCCCGGCCCGCTGCGACGCCTCCTGCGGCAGGTGCGCCGGCGCGAACAGCCGCCCGGCGAACTCGTCCGGCGACCGGACGTCGACGAGGTTCTTGTTCCCGATCGCGGCGACGACCTCATCGCGGAAAGCGCGTATCGAGGTGTCCTGGTCCTTCGCCGTGTACCGGGTGGCCGGGCGCTGGGTGGTGTCCTCGGTCAGCGGCCGGGAGTCGAGCTCCCACTTCTTGCGGCCGCCGTCGAGCAGCTTGACGTTCTGGTGGCCGTAGAGCTTGAAGTACCAGTATGCGTACGCGGCGAACCAGTTGTTGTTGCCGCCGTAGAGGACCACGGTGTCGTCGTTGGCGATGCCCTTCGACGACAGCAGCTCCTCGAAGCCGGCCTTGTCGATGAAGTCGCGGCGGATCGGGTCCTGGAGCTCGGTCCTCCAGTCGAGCTTCACCGCACCGGCGATGTGGCCCTTGTCGTAGGCGCTGGTGTCCTCGTCGACCTCGACGAAGACGATGCCGGGCTGACCGAGATTCTGCTCGGCCCAGTCGGCGCTGACGAGCACGTCCGCTCGGCTCATGCCGGGGACCTCCTGTCTGGGTTCTGGACTGCCTGGGGTGGGTCGGTGGGGCCCGCTGGGGCGGCGCAGGTCAGCGCGCGGCGAGGGCCGGGAACGAGCGGGAGAGCGCGCGAGACGTCAGCGCGTGCGACACAGGCAGCTGCCCACGCGGCACAGGTCGACCGCGCGGCGTTGGGTGAGCAGGGTGCCCATGGGATCAGAGGGTAGCCGGAACCCGGCCTCAGTTCACCTGTCCCGGATCACTGCACGCTGTCGGGCCTCAGCACGACGTCATCGGAGACCGCGTCGACCAGCAGCCCGGTGTCGGTGAGGTGCACCGCGGTGATGCGGAGGTTGAGCGGGAGGTTCTGCGGCTGCACGCGGAACGACAGCAGCCGGGCGGCCTCGTCCAGCACCGCCTCCGGCACCGGGATGCCGGCGACCTTGGCCTGCTCGGCGTTGATCGCGATCCGGCCGTCGTTCACCTCGACCCGGCCGACCGCCTCGGCCTTGACCGGGCGGCCGAGCACCTGCACGGAGCCGGTCAGCCGCAGCGAGTCGCCCTCCCGGCTGATGGTCAGCCCGGAGATGCCGCTGGCCCGGGCCAGCTGGTCGTAGGGGATCAGCAGCGTGCCGCTGATCTGGTCGACGGGGATCCGGTCGACGTTGCCGCCGAGTGCGTCGGACAGCGACACGTGCGCGCCCTGCAGCCGGGCGTCGACGGCGAGGTCCTGCACGTCGCCGGCGTCCACGTCGGGCAGCTGCATCCGGATGTCCTTGTACGTCCCGCGGATCGCCTGGGTCAGGAACGGGATGCCGCGGATGCTCACGTCGGGCTTGGCGTCCAGGTCGAGTTGCTGCTGGAGCTCGCTGGCCAGCCTGTTCTGTGCCACGACAACACCGATGCGATCGGCCGCGACGAGCACGGCCGCCAGCACGACCAGCACGATCAGCAGCCGCCGCATGGGCGGTCACCCTGCCACAGACAGCACCGTGAGATATCCGACGGGGGCGACCAGCGCGAGCGGCAGCAGCGCCGACAGCACCGCCGGCACCAGCGGGCGGGGGCGGTCGGGCAGGGCCAGCGTGACGAAGCCCACACCGACCGCGACCAGCGCGGCGACGGCGCCGACCAGCGCGCCCACGCCGGCCCCGGCCGCGGCGGTGAGCGGGCCGCCGGCGGTCGCGGCACCGGCGACCGCGCCGGCGACCGCGGCCAGCACCACGGCGGCCAGCCCGTTCGGGACGCCCTCGGCGATCCGCGGCACGGGGGCCAGCGCGTCGGTCAGCCGGGCCACGGTCAGTCCGGCCGCGGCGGCCAGCACCACCGTGCCGACCAGCCGGTGCCCGTCCTCGGCCCGGGCCAGCGCGATCGGCAGGCACAGCGCCACCTCGGCCGCGACCAGCAGGGCGACCGCCGACACCGACTCGGTCACCCGGACCCGGACCACGCCGCGGACCAGTTGGTGCACGACCATCGCCGGCAGCGCCAGCCCGAGCACGCCGAGCAGCACGACCGGCGAGTTGCGGTCCCGGACCAGCAGCGCGACGTCGCCGACGGCCGCTGCTCCGAGGCCGATCAGCACGCCGCCGATCCGGCCGGGCCGGTCGGTGCCGAGCATCCAGACCGGGGCAAGCACCGCCTGGGCCAGCGCGACGGTGACGACGACGCCGGGCCGGCCGACCAGCGCGCCGGCGCCGAGGACCAGACCGGTGGCGGCTGCGACCGCCGCGGCGAGGAGGTGCATCCGCCGGGCGGCGGCGCGGCCGAGCCGGGCGACCTGCTCGCCCGGCGGCACCCACCGCGTCGCACCCATGGCGTCACCATTCCCTGTGCCGGTCACCGCGTCGCGCAGCACGGCCGCATCGCGGTGGACGCCGTTCGCCGACCGGGGCCGGCTGACGAACGCGTCGAACGGGGGGCCCTGCCGCGGACCCGCCGGCACAGCCGGCGGGCTCTGCGGCGGGCTCTGCCGCGGGCTCTGCCGCGGACCCGCCGGCACAACCGGCGGGCTCTGCCGCGGGCTCTGCTCCGGCGGCCGCGAGGCAGCGGCGGCCTCCCGGCGCCCGCGGCGTCCCCTCGGTGCCGCGTGTCGGCTCACGCCGGCATCGTGCCAGCCCGGCGGGCCGCGGCAGCCACCCAGCCGGAGATCCGGTCCACCAGCGCCGGGGTCAGCGCGCCCTCGGCATGCCCGAACCCGGCCAGTTCCCAGTAGTCGGCGCCCGGGGCGGCCGCCGCCAGCGCCCGGCCGTGCTCCACCCCGAAGTACGGATCCTGGTCGCCCTGCACGATCAGCGCCGGGGTCGGCGCGATCCGCCCGACCACGGCGACCGGCCACTCCGGCGGCACACTCCAGCCGCCGCCCACCCTGGTCCGCAGCGCCTTCTCGGCCACCCAGCGCCCGGTCGGGGTCTCCAGCAGCCAGTGCACCCGGCGCATCGGCACGGTGTCCCGGATGAACCAGCGTGACGGCGCGCTCACGCTGACCACCGCGTCCACCGGCTCGACTGGCGCCAGGCCGGTGGTGACCGGCGACAGTGCCGCGTGCCGCAGCACCACCGCGCCGCCCATCGAGAAGCCGACCGTAGCGATCCGCCGGTAGCCGGCCTCCCGGGCCCAGCGGACGGTGGCGTCCACGTCGAGCACCTCGAAGTCGCCGGCGGTGCTGCGCCCCTCGGACCGGCCGTGGCCGCGGAAGTCGACCATCACGACGCCGGCCGACCGGGCGAACCGGGCCGCGACCCGCTGCACGTGCGGACGGGCGGTGGTGACCGTGAAGCCGTGCGCGAGCACGACCGCCAGGTCCCGCTCGTCCCGCTCGGTCGCGACGTGTATCCCGACCAGCCGCACGCCGTCCGCGGTTCGTACCTGGATCGATTTCATCCGGGCTATCCTCTTCCTGAGCCGACGACGCCTCTCCCGCAGAGCACGCGACGACGAGTGGAGACGTTCGTGGATCTCCTGCTGATGACCGCAGCATCGCAGCCCACGGCTGAGGTGATGCCGGCTCTCGGTCTCCTGGCCCACTCGGTGCGGGTGGTGAGCCCGGAGCCCGGTGTCCTGATCGACACCCCTCCCGGCGACGTCG